>Ga0163199_1000953_pt1 | contig 18051 bp, 27 predicted proteins | sample PL_2010_150m_FD_113537 | JGI IMG/M metagenome (GOLD analysis project Ga0163199, IMG submission 113537) | Freshwater microbial communities from Powell Lake, British Columbia, Canada to study Microbial Dark Matter (Phase II) - PL_2010_150m | ecosystem: Environmental > Aquatic > Freshwater > Lake ...
CACTCGGCCGATAGAAAAGTCGCAGCCCCCGGCGGCGGAACCCCCGCTCCGGCTTCGGCTCCGGCGGCGAAGAAATAGGAGTGACGACCATGCAAACCAGAGCCAGCTTGCGCGGTGTCCGCCTGTCGGCGCAGAAAGGGCGGCTTGTCGCCGACCTGATCCGCGGCCTTGCGGTGGACAAGGCGCTGAACGTCCTTGCGTTCAGCCCGAAGAAGGGCGCCAAGATCATCAAGAAAGTGCTGGAATCGGCCATCGCCAATGCTGAACACAACGACGGCGCCGATATCGACGAATTGAAGGTGCAGACCATATTCGTCGAGCAGGGCTCGGTGCTCAAGCGCTTTCACGCCCGCGCCAAAGGCCGCGGCAACCGCATCAACAAGAACTCCTGCCATATTTTCATCACGGTGGGTGACGAGGTCAAAGCAAAGAAGCGCAGCGCGGCCAGGGTCGCGGCCAAAGCACGCCCGGCAGACGCCGCGGCGAAAAACTAAGGGACAGCCATGGGACAGAAAATCCACCCGATCGGATTCCGCCTCGCAGTCAACAAGAACTGGGGCTCGCGCTGGTACGCCAACAGCAAGAATTTCGGCGGCATGCTCAACGAAGACTTGAAGGTGCGCGACTACCTGAAGAAGAAGCTGGCGCACGCCTCGGTCGGCCGCGTGGTGATCGAGCGTCCGGCCAAGGACGCGCGCATTACCATCCACAGCGCCCGTCCCGGTGTGGTCATCGGCAAGAAGGGCGAGGACATCGAGGTACTCAAGGCGGAGCTGCGCAAAATGCTCGGCGTGCAGATGGTGCACGTCAACATCGAGGAAATCAGGAAGCCCGAGATCGACGCGCAGCTGATTGCCGATTCCATCGCGCAACAGCTGGAAAAGCGCATCATGTTCCGCCGCGCGATGAAGCGCGCCATGCAGAACGCCATGCGCCTGGGTGCGCAGGGGATCAAGATCGCTAGTTCCGGCAGGCTTAACGGCATTGAGATCGCGCGCAACGAGTGGTACCGCGAGGGCCGCGTGCCCCTGCATACCCTGCGTGCCGACATCGATTACGGTTTCGGCGAAGCCAAGACCACCTACGGCGTAATCGGCATTAAGGTGTGGGTCTACAAGGGCGAAACAGTGGGCAAGAACGAACTGCCGGTTGCGGTTCCCGGCTCCGCACCGGAGGAAATGCCCGCGCCGAAGAAGGCGAGAAAGGCCCCCGCCCCGGCGTCGCGGCCCGAGCCTGCCGCGGCCAAACCCGAAGGCGAGGCAAAACCGAAGACGACTACCCGCGCACGCAAGAAGCCCGCTGCGGCGGACGCCGCCAAGGGTGGCGAGATTTCCGCGGCTATAGACAAGGCCGAGGGAACGACCGGCGAACCCGCCAAACCCGCAGCCAAGGCCAAGACCACGGTCAGGCGCGTGACGAAGAAGACAGGAGCGTAAGATGCTTCAACCAGCACGTACGAAATACCGCAAGCAGCAGAAAGGCCGCAACAAGGGCATTGCGACGCGCGGTAACAAGGTTTCTTTCGGCGAGTATGGCCTCAAGGCCATAGGCCGCGGCAGGCTGACCGCCCGCCAGATCGAGGCCGCACGCCGCGCAATGACGCGCCATATCAAGCGCGGCGGCCGCATCTGGATCCGGATTTTTCCGGACAAGCCGATTTCGCAAAAGCCGGCCGAGGTGCGCATGGGCAACGGCAAGGGCAATCCGGAGTATTTCGTGGCCGAGATTGTTCCCGGTAAGGTGCTGTACGAAATGGACGGCGTGGACGAGGTACTGGCGCGGCAGGCTTTCCGCCTGGCTGCGGCCAAGCTGCCGATCGCCACGGCGTTTGTCCACCGTTTAGTGGGGTAGACCGATGAAACCGAATGAACTGCGCGCCAAGGACATGGCGCAGCTGAATCAGGAACTGAACGACCTGCTGAAGGCGCAATTCAGCCTTCGCATGCAGATCGCGACCCAGCAGCTGTCCAACAACAGCCAGCTGAAGAAGACCCGCCGCGACATCGCGCGGGTGCGCACTATCATTGCACAGAAGGCGGCAAGCAAATGAGCGAAACACAGACAGCCAAGGCAAGCAGAGTCGTACGCGCGCTCACCGGCCGCGTGGTCAGCGACAAGATGAACAAGACGGTGACGGTTCTGATCGAGCGCCGCGTGCGTCACCCACTGGTGGGCAAGATCGTCACGCGGTCGAAGAAGTACCACGCGCACTCCGAGAACAACGAATACAAGCTCGGCGATCTGGTGATGATCGAAGAGACGCGCCCGATCTCCAAGACCAAGGCGTGGAAAGTCACCAAACTGATCGAGAAGGCGAAGAACATCTAGGCGGTATATAGGCCTTGCCCGGGCTGCCGGGCTCGGCTATAATCTTAAGCTTTTCGCGTTACCGCTTTGGCTAAGGCCGAAGCGTTCAACCCAGACGGGTTCCAAGACTGGCCGCAACGCGCCGCGCATCCAAAGTGCCGGCCCCGGCGGTTCAAGTTGGAGAGGAAAAAATCATGATTCAGATGCAGAGTGTATTGGATGTGGCCGACAACACCGGCGCGCGCGCTGTGATGTGCATCAAGGTGTTGGGCGGTTCGAAGCGCCGCTATGCCGGCATCGGCGACGTGATCAAGGTCAGCATCAAGGATTGCGCTCCGCGCGGCCGCGTGAAGAAGGGCGAAATCTACAGCGCGGTGGTAGTGCGCACGGCCAAGGGCGTGCGCCGCGCCGACGGCTCGCTGATCAAGTTCGACACCAACGCGGCGGTGCTGCTCAACGCCAAGCTGGAGCCGATCGGCACGCGCATATTCGGGCCGGTAACGCGCGAACTGCGCAACGAGCGCTTCATGAAGATCGTGTCGCTCGCACCGGAAGTTCTGTAAGAGATCGATTGGTGGATCAGGGGCGAGACATCTTGTGTAGCTCCCCCAGGTCGGAAATATAGGAATCGAGGGCCATGCAAAAGATTCGCAAAGGCGACGACGTGATCGTCACCACCGGCAAAGACAAGGGCAAGCGCGGCACGGTGCTGCGCCGCGTCGACGACAGGCATCTGCTGGTCGAGGGGATCAACCGCGCGAAGAAGCACCAGAAGCCGAACCCGATGAAGGGCCAGACCGGCGGCATCGTCGACATGGACATGCCGATCGACATATCCAACGTCGCGCTGTTCAACCCGCAGACGCAGAAGGGCGACCGCGTCGGTTTCAAGACGCTGGAGGACGGCCGCAAAGTGCGTATTTTCAAGTCCAACGGCGAAGCCGTGGACGCCTGAGAGAGAAAACGCTATGGCACGCTTATACAGTTTTTACAAAGAGACGGTCGTACCCGACATGGTAAAGAAGTTCGGGTACAAGACGGCGATGCAGGTTCCGCGCATCGAAAAGATCACGCTCAATATGGGCGTGGGCGAAGCCGTCAACGACAAGAAGATCATGGACAACGCGGTTGGGGACATGACCAAGATCGCCGGTCAAAAGCCGGTGGTCACCCTGTCGAAGAAGCCGATTGCCGGCTTCAAGATCCGCAAAGATCTCCCGATCGGTTGCATGGTCACCCTGCGCGGGACGCGCATGTACGAGTTTCTCGACCGCCTCGTCAGCATTGCGATACCGCGGATCCGCGATTTCCGCGGCCTTTCGCAGCGCGCCTTTGACGGCCGCGGCAACTATAACCTGGGCGTGAAGGAGCAGATCATCTTCCCCGAAGTCGAGTACGACAAGATCGACGCCCTGCGTGGCATGAACATCAGCATTACCACCACCGCGAAGACCGATGAGGAAGCCAAAGCGCTGCTCACCGCCTTCAAATTTCCGTTCAAGACCTGAAGGATTGCGCCATGGCAAAAACCGCAGTCATCAACCGCAACGAAAAGCGCCGCAAGACCGTGAAGAAATTCGAGGTCAAACGCGCAGCGCTGCTCGCTGTCATCAACGATTTCAAGCAGCCAGAGGACGAGCGCATGGCGGCTCGCCTGCAGTTGCAGCGACTGCCGCGCAACGCGTCCCCGACGCGTGTGCGCAACCGCTGCAAGCTGACGGGACGCCCGCGCGGCGTGTACCGCAAGTTTGGCCTGGGGCGCAACAAGCTGCGCGAAATCGCGATGCGCGGCGAGATTCCCGGCATGACCAAAGCCAGCTGGTGAGAGGAGACAAAGCATGAGCATGAGTGATCCGATCGCCGATATGCTGACCCGCATCCGCAATGCGCAGCTTGCGGAAAAGCTGTCGGTGGCGATGCCTTCGTCGCGCGTCAAAGCGTCCATCGCACAGGTGCTGAAGGACGAGGGATACATCGAGGATTTCAAGGTGAGCAGCGAGGACGGCAAGCCCACCCTTGAGATCGCGCTGAAGTACTACGCCGGCGAGCCGGTGATCGAGACGATCGAGCGCGTCAGCCGTCCCGGATTGCGCATTTACAAGGGCCGCGACGATATTCCCAGGATCATGAACGGCCTGGGAATCGCCATCGTGTCGACGTCCAAGGGCGTAATGACCGACAGAAAAGCACGCGCCACCGGCATCGGCGGCGAAGTGCTGTGCATCGTGGCTTAAGGGGACGAAACCATGTCGAGAATCGGAAAGAGCCCCATTCCCGTGCCCAAGGGCGTCGAAGTGACGCTGTCGGCCGAGCAGGTAGCGGTGAAAGGTCCTCTGGGTACGCTGACGCAGCGCCTGGACAGTGACATCAAGATTGAGCGCGAGGGCGACAATCTGCTGTGCGTGGTAAACAACGACTCGACGCGCGCCAATGCAATGTCCGGCACGATCCGGGCGCTGCTGGCCAACATGGTCGAGGGCGTTACCAAGGGTTTCGAGCGCAAGCTGACTCTGGTTGGTGTCGGTTACCGCGCGCAGGCGCAGGGCGACAAGCTCAACCTTTCGCTGGGATTTTCGCATCCTGTCGTGCACCAGATGCCCAAAGGCGTCAAGGTCGAAACGCCGAGCCAGACCGAAATCATTCTGCGCGGCAATGACAAACAGCAGGTCGGCCAGGTGGCCGCCGAAGTGCGCGCCTATCGCAGCCCGGAGCCGTACAAGGGCAAGGGCGTGCGTTATACCGGCGAGAAAGTGGTCTTGAAAGAGACCAAGAAGAAGTAAGCGGAGCTAAATGCCATGATAGATAAAAAGCTGGCGCGTCTGCGCCGAGCACGCAGATCGCGTGCCAAGATCGCTGAACTCAAGGCCGTGCGCCTCGCAGTGCACCGGACCAACAGCCACATCTACGCCCAGGTCATTTCCGCCTGTGGCACCAAGGTCCTGACCGCAGCGTCCACGCTGGAAAAGGAAGTTCGCGCGACGGTGGCCAATGGCGGCAACGTCAAGGCGGCTGAAGCGGTCGGCAAGCGCATCGCCGCCAAGGCGAAGCAGCTCGGCATCGAGAAGGTCGCGTTTGACCGCGGCGGGCTGCAGTACCACGGCCGCGTCAAGGCGCTGGCCGAGGCGGCCCGTGAAGCCGGCTTGAAGTTCTAATCGGGGACGAATATGGCGAAGATGCAAGGCAGGATGCAGGGCAAGATGCAGGGTCAGGATGACCGCGGTGACGGCTTGCGCGAGAAGATGGTGGCGATCAACCGCGTCACCAAGGTGGTGAAAGGCGGCCGCATTCTGAGCTTTGCCGCGCTCACCGTGGTCGGCGACGGCGACGGCGGGGTCGGCATGGGCAAGGGCAAGTCGCGCGAAGTTCCGGTGGCCGTGCAAAAAGCCATGGAAGAAGCGCGCCGCAAGATGTTTCGCGTCAGCCTGAAAAACGGCACCCTGCACCACGCGGTGATGGGGCGGCACGGCGCAGCCAAGGTCTACATGCAGCCGGCGTCGGAGGGCACGGGGATCATCGCCGGCGGCGCGATGCGCGCCGTGTTTGAAGTGATGGGCGTCACCAACGTGCTCGCCAAGTGCATCGGCTCGGGCAGCCCCTACAACGTGGTACGCGCCACCCTGCAGGGTCTGAAATCGATGAACACGCCGTCCGAGATCGCCGCCAAGCGCGGCAAGTCGGTCGAAGAAATCACCGGCTGAGGCTAATCATGGCGGACAAGAAACTCAAAGTTACCCTGGTGAAAAGCGTCATCGGCTGCAAGGCGTCGCATCGCGCGACGGTGCGCGGACTGGGCTTGAAGCGCATCAACCACACCGTCGAACTGCAGGATACCCCCGCAGTCCGCGGCATGATCAACAAGGTCTTTTACCTGGTGAAGTGCGAGGCATAAATGCAGCTCAATACGATCAAGCCCGCGGCAGGGGCCAAACATGCGCGCCGCCGCGTCGGCCGCGGCATCGGTTCCGGCCTGGGCAAGACCGCGGGACGCGGCCACAAAGGGCAGAAATCGCGCTCCGGCGGTTTTCACAAAGTCGGCTTCGAGGGCGGCCAGATGCCGCTGCAGCGGCGCCTGCCCAAGCGCGGATTCAATTCGCTCGCCCGCGGACTGACTGCAGAGGTGCGCCTGTCGGACCTGCAGAAACTGTCGCTTGCGGACATTGATTTGAAAGCATTGAAGGCGGCCGGCGTAGTGCCGGAGGCGACCGAGATCGTCAAGGTCATCCTGTCGGGTAAGCTCGAGCGCAAGGTCAGCCTGAGCGGCCTGCGCGTCACCAAGGGCGCGAGGGCGGCGATCGAGGCGGCCGGCGGCAGCATCGCGGCGATCGAAGAGAAGCCCCCGGTGGGCAAAGGCAAGAAAGCCAAGGCGAGGGTCGAGGCGATTGCCAAAGCCAAGGCCAGGGCCGAGGCGCCAAAAGGGGCCGCGGCCAAGCAGGCGGACAAGGCGAAGGGCAAGCCGAAGGCGGCGAAAGCGGCCAAGGGCGCTGCCGAACCCGCCCCCAAAGAGAAGTCCAAGGCCAAGACAAAGGGCGACAAGGCTTAACTGCCGTAGAGCGACATGGCGACTCCGAATCAAAACATCGGCAAATCCGGGAAGTACGGCGACCTGAAAAAGCGCCTGCTGTTCCTGCTCGGCGCGCTGCTGGTATTCCGCACTGGCGCGCACATTCCGGTGCCGGGGATCGATCCGAATGCGCTCGCCGAACTGTTCAAGTCGCAGCAGGGCGGGATACTCGGCATGTTCAACATGTTTTCGGGCGGGGCCTTGTCGCGATTTACCATCTTCGCGCTGGGGATCATGCCCTACATTTCCTCATCGATCATCATGCAGCTGATGACGACGGTGTCGCCGCAGCTCGAGCAGTTGAAGAAGGAAGGGCAGGCGGGACAACGCAAGATCACGCAGTACACGCGCTATGGGACCGTGTTCCTGGCGCTGTTTCAGGCGACCGGCATTTCCATCGCGCTCGAATCGCAGGCGGGACTGGTGCTCGATCCGGGGCTCATGTTTCGCTTCGTTACGGTGAGCACGCTGGTGACCGGTACCATGTTCCTGATGTGGCTGGGCGAGCAAATCACCGAGCGCGGCCTGGGCAACGGCATCTCCATCATCATTTTCGCGGGCATCGCAGCGGGCCTGCCCAACGCCGTCGGCGGCACACTGGAACTGGTGCGCACCGGCGCCATGCATCCGCTTACCGCGCTGCTGATCGCGACGGCGGTGGTCCTGGTCACCTGGGCGGTATGCTTTGTCGAACGCGGCCAGCGCAAGATCCTGGTGAACTACGCCAAGCGCCAGGTCGGCAACAAGGTCTACGGCGGTCAGGCCTCGCATCTGCCGTTCAAACTCAACATGGCTGGCGTGATCCCGCCGATTTTTGCCTCCAGCATCATCCTGTTTCCGGCAACCATCGCAGGCTGGTTCGGCCAGAGCGAGAGCATGAGCTGGCTGCGCGACATTTCCGCGACGCTTTCGCCGGGACAGCCGATTTACGTCATGCTGTATTCCGGCGCGATCATATTCTTCTGCTTTTTCTATACCGCGCTGCAGTACAACCCCAAGGACACCGCGGACAACCTGAAAAAAAGCGGCGCGTTCGTCCCGGGCATCCGCCCCGGCGATCAGACCGCGCGCTATCTGGAAAAGATCCTTACGCGGCTCACCTTGGCGGGCGCGGCTTACGTGACGCTGGTCTGTCTGCTGCCGGAGTTCATGATCCTGAAATGGAACGTGCCGTTCTATTTTGGCGGGACTTCGCTGCTTATTATTGTTGTGGTGACGATGGATTTCATGTCGCAGGTGCAGGCCTACATCATGTCGCACCAGTATGAAAGCCTGTTGAAGAAAGCCAACTTCAAGGGCGCCGGTTTCCCCACACGCTGATGGCGAAAGAAGACGTAATCGAGATGCAGGGGGAGATAGTCGAAAATCTCCCCAACGCAACTTTCAGGGTAAAGCTGGAAAATGGCCACATAGTATTGGGACACATCTCGGGCAAGATGCGCATGCACTACATCCGCATCCTTCCCGGCGACAAGGTAACGGTGGAATTAACGCCGTATGATTTGACAAGGGCGCGGATCGTTTTCCGCGCAAAGTAGCCCGGTTGCGGGCGTAACAGCGCGCAGCGGGGCGGAGCAGGAGAGCATCATGAAAGTTCAGGCATCAGTAAAAAAGATGTGCCGCAACTGCAAGGTCATTCGCAGGAAGAGAGTGGTGCGCGTCATTTGCACCAACCCGCGGCATAAGCAGCGTCAAGGTTAATAGGCTGGCAAAGAGCATGCTATCAAGCTATAATTATCGGTTTCGCATTCTTGGGGTGAACTAATGGCCCGTATTGCAGGCGTCAACATTCCAAACCACCAACACGCCGAGATCGCGTTGACCGCGATCTTCGGTATCGGGCGGGCACGCGCGCAGGCGATCTGCGTTGCAGCCAAGGTCGGAACATCGGCCAAGATCAAGGACCTGTCGGACTCCGACATGGAACGCTTGCGCGAAGAGGTGGCCAAATTCACGGTCGAAGGCGACCTGCGGCGCGAAGTATCGATGTCGATCAAGCGCCTGATGGACCTGGGCTGCTACCGCGGTTCGCGCCATCGCAAGGGTCTGCCCGTGCGCGGACAGCGCACGCGCACCAACGCGCGCACGCGCAAGGGCCCGCGCAAGGCGGCGATCAAGATGAAATCCGCGGCGACCAAGACCTGAGCCCCGGACCAACGAATACGTAGAGGAAGCATAAATGGCCAAACCCCCGAGCGCCGGCGCCACAACAGCGGCACGCGTACGCAAGAAGGTGAAGAAGAACGTTGCCGAAGGCATCGCGCATATCCACGCCTCGTTCAACAACACCATCATCACCATCACCGACCGGCAGGGCAACGCGCTTTCATGGGCGACCTCCGGCGCCGCCGGTTTCAAGGGATCGCGCAAATCGACGCCGTTCGCGGCGCAGATAGCCGCGGAACAGGCCGGCAAGGCGGCGCAGGAATGCGGCGTGAAGAACGTCGAAGTCCGCATCAAGGGCCCGGGCCCCGGACGCGAATCCGCCGTGCGCGCTTTGAACGCCATCGGACTGAAGATCACCAGCATCAGCGACGTGACGCCGGTGCCGCACAACGGCTGCCGCCCGCCCAAGCGTCGGCGCATCTAAGGAGACTGGAACGTGGCCCGCAACCTAGACCCCAAATGCCGCCAGTGCCGCCGCGAGGGCGAAAAGCTGTTCCTCAAAGGCGAGAAATGTTTCACTGACAAATGCGCCGTCGAGCGGCGCGCGTACGCGCCCGGCCAGCACGGCCAAAAGAGCGGCCAGCGCCTGTCCGATTACGGCAAGCAACTGCGCGAGAAGCAGAAAATCCGCCGCATCTACGGCATCCTCGAGCGCCAGTTCCGCGGCATCTACGCGGCCGCCGCGCGCAGCAAGGGCATCACCGGAGAATCCCTGTTGCAAATGCTCGAATCGCGCCTGGACACGGTGTGCTTTCGCATGGGCTTCGGCGCGTCGCGCACCGAGGCGCGCCAGATCGTGCGCCACAACGGCATTACCGTAAATGGCAAGCGCGTCAACATCCCGTCCTACCATGTGCGCACAGGCGACACCATCGAAGTGGCCGCGGGCGCCAAGGATCAGCTGCGCATCAAGGGCGCGTCCACGGCGGCAGCGTCGCGCGGCATCCCCGAATGGCTGGAAGTCGACACCACGGCGATGAAGGGCATGTTCAAGGCCAAACCGCAGCGCAGCGAGCTGCCTTCGACCATCAATGAAAGCCTGGTAGTCGAACTGTATTCCAAGTAATCGTCAAAGTTTCCCAGAGGAACCTCCATGCAAAGCAGTGGATTTCTGAAACCGCGCATCATCGACGTGCAGAACATCGCTCCGAATCACGCCAAAGTGGTGATGGAGCCGTTCGAGCGGGGCTACGGCCATACGCTGGGCAACGCGCTGCGGCGCGTGCTGCTTTCCTCGATGCCGGGGTTTGCCCCGACCGAGGTGCAGATCTCCGGCGTGCTGCATGAGTATTCGACCATAGACGGCGTGCAGGAAGACGTGGTCGATATCCTGCTCAACCTGAAGGGCGTGGTGCTGAAAATGCACAACCGCACCGAGGCGCTGCTGACGCTGAAGAAAAAAGGCGAAGGCGCGGTGACCGCTGCCGACATCGAGGTATCGCACGACGTGGAGATCATCAATCCAGAGCACGTCATTGCGCACCTTTCTCCGGGCGGCAAGCTGGAGATGCAGATCAAGGTGGAGCGCGGCCGCGGCTACGAGCCCGGCAACCTGCGCATTGCGCCCGAGGAAACCAAGGGCATAGGCAAAATTATTCTGGACGCGTCGTTCTCGCCGGTGCGCCGCGTGAGCTACGCGGTCGAGTCGGCGCGGGTCGAGCAGCGCACCGACCTCGACAAGCTGATCATGGACATCGAGACCAATGGCGTAGTTGAGCCGGAAGAGGCGATACGCTACGCCGCGCGCGTCCTGGTCGACCAGCTGTCGGTGTTCGCGGCGCTCGAAGGAACGCCCGTCGCCAGCGAGCCGGTCAAGGCGCCGCAGGTCGATCCGATCCTGCTGCGGCCGGTGGACGATCTGGAACTCACGGTACGCTCGGCCAACTGCCTGAAGGCAGAGAACATCTATTACATCGGCGACCTGATCCAGCGCACCGAGACCGAACTGCTGAAAACGCCCAACCTCGGCCGCAAGTCGCTCAACGAGATCAAGGAAGTGCTCGCCTCGCGCGGGCTGACTCTGGGCATGAAGCTGGAGAACTGGCCGCCGGCGGGCTTGGAAGTCGCCCGCGTCTGACCGCAGACGAGGAACATAGCCCTCGGGACGAGGGCAGAACAGAAGAGGCAAGGACATGCGTCACCGCTTAGGACTGAGAAAACTCAACCGCACCAGCAGCCACCGCCTGGCGATGCTGCGCAACATGACCAATTCGCTGCTCAAGCACGAGGTCATCACGACCACGCTGCCGAAGGCGAAGGAGTTGCGCCGCGTGGTCGAACCGATGATCACGCTGGGCAAGATCGCGACCGTCGCCAACCGCCGCCTGGCCTTCAACCGCCTGCGTGACCGCGACATGGTCACCAAGCTGTTCAACGAACTCGGCCCGCGCTATGCGAAGAGGAACGGCGGCTACCTGCGCATTCTCAAGAACGGCTTCCGTCAGGGCGACAACGCGCCGATGGCCTTGGTCGAGTTGATGGATCGTCCCGAACTTCCGGAAGGGGCTGCCGCCGAGGAATCCAAGTCCTGAGCGTCGTCTCCTAAGCTCAGAAAGCCGGCCAGCGTGCCGGCTTTTTTGTTTTATGGGCCGGCCGCGATTGATGGACCGCCCGCACGTAACCCTCGCGCGGGCTGTTTCAAGGCTCGTGCCTCGCGGCGCGCCGTAAAGCCAGATTCAAGAATCGCTCCCTCGCGCGGGCTGACTTTGGGCTCCTGCCTCGCGATACGCCGGGTGCCGGGGAACGGATTTCGGAAGGGCGCTACAATGTGTCCATGGCAATCGTGCTGTTTACCGATTTTGGTTCCGGTGACATCTATGTCGGCCAGGTGAAGGCGGTGCTGCAGCGCCTCGCGCCGCCCATCGCCGTGATCGATCTGCTGCATGATGCGCCGGCGTTCAACGTGCGTGCAAGCGCGCACCTGCTCGCGGCAACGGTCGGCTACTTCGGTGAAGACAGCGTGTTTCTGACCGTGGTCGATCCCGGAGTCGGTGGGGCGCGCGACGCCGTCGTCATGCAGGCTGACGGGCGCTGGTACGTGGGGCCGGACAACGGCCTGTTGTCGGTAGTCGGCGCGCGCTCAACCAAGGGGGACTGCTGGCGCATATTGTGGCAACCGGAGGAGGTATCGGCGACGTTCCACGGGCGCGACCTATTTGCCCACGTGGCTGCAACGCTGGCCGCGCAAGGAAGCCTGCCCAAGACCTGGTTCGAGCACACCGGCCGGCTCGCGGTCGATTTCGGCGGCGACGACCTGCCCGAGATCATTTACCTTGACCACTACGGCAATGCGCATACCGGCGTGCGCGCGAGCGGGATTCCGCGCGAGGCGCGGCTCGCACTGGGGGAACTGCGGCTTCCCTTCGCGCGCTTCTACTCGGAGGCGGCCGAAGGCGCCGCCTTTTGGTACGAGAACAGCCAGGGCCTGGTGGAGATCGCGGTGCGCTGCGGCAGCGCGGCGCAATTGCTGGGACTGAAAATCGGCGATGGCCTGACCTGGGCGTGAGCGTCTGCCCCGGGGCCGCGGGCCGGACCCGCCCTGCCGCATCATCCCAAAGCGGGCGTCAACTTTTCTTCGGAGCTGGAGCCGGAGCAGGCAACTGCGCCGTCATGCATTTGCGGTGCGCAGTCCTCGTCGCCGCGTCTTTGCAGGCTTCCAGCGCGGCGTTGTGCGATTCGCAACGCGGTTTGTTGCGCGCCTTTTCGCAGTCACGCAGTTTCGGCGGAGTGAACTTTCCGGCCGGCACGGGGCGGTGCATGCAGGCGCGCCACTCATCGCCGACCTTGTCCTTGCACGCGGCGATGTCCTTGTTGAGGGCTTCACAGCGCGCTTTGTCTTTCGCCTTGGCGCAGTCCATCGGATGAGGGCTCGGACCTTTTCCGGGCCCGTCCCCGGTGGGCATCGCAGCGGCGGCGCTGGCAAAGACTGCGGCGGCGACAGACGCAAGCAAAACTAGGGTGGGGGATTTCATCGGTCTTCCTTCCAAAGTCAAAGGGGGCGCCGCGTACCCGCCGCACCCCCCTGCGAAACACAGCAGGGAGCAAATTGAATCTACCCCCTGCCGCCCTGCCGCTTTTGACTTTGGTCAAATTTCAAACGCTCGCCGCCGGCAATAGATGTTCGAGCCGCGCGACTCAGGCCCCGACCCGCAGCAGCCTGCGGTCGGAGCCTTGCAGTCGATGCTTCTATGTCTCGATGTTCGCGAGCGTCATTTGAACGCGGCCGCACCGGCGACCGCGACCTGGCCGTCCTGCACACCCGATCCGCCGGAGACACCGATCGCGCCGACGATCTTGCCGTCGATTACCAGCGGAACGCCGCCGTCGGCGGCGATCACGCCCGGAAGGCTCAGGTAGCGCAGCCCCAACCCGCCGGCGGCAACATCGTCCTGGAATGCTTTGGTAGGCCGCTTGAAAATGGCCGCCGAGCGCGCTTTGCCAGAAGCCACATCCGGCGCCGCGTTCTGCGTCCCGTCCATTCGCTCGAAGTACACGAGGGAGCCGCCAGGATCGGTGATGGCGACGGCCATTGTCCACTTGTTCTTCTTCGCCTCTGCCAGAGCCGCGGCGCTCGCTTGCTTTGCATTCTCGATGGATATTGGAGCACCATAGGGCAGGGCCTGCGCGCAGACTCCGAAGGCAGAACCCGCGAGAACAATCGCGATCGTCGTTTGAGCAATTGATTTGAGTTTCGACAGCATGTGTTTCCTCCTGGGACGTGTTGAAAGGCCGTAAATCATATCCTTTAGATCCGGAACCTGCACTCTTTCTCCGCTCGTGGAAGACAAAGACGCAAAAAAACGCGGGGCCGCGACCATCCCCCGAACACCCTCTATAGCACAAGTATCGCCCGGTAATCATTGACGTTGGTCCGGGTAGGGCCGGTCACGACCAGGTCGTTCAAAGCCTCGAAAAAGCTGTAGGCATCGTTCTGCGCCAACAGTTTCCTGCCAGAGAGGTCGGCCGCAAGTGCGCGGGCCAGTGAGTCCGGCGCGAGCACCGCGCCGGCATTGTCCTCCGAGCCGTCGATGCCGTCGGTATCGCAGGCTAGGGCGTAGGCACCAGGCATGCCGTCCAGTTCCAGCGCGAGCGACAGCAGGAACTGCGCGCAACGGCCGCCGCGGCCCTTGCCGCGCACGGTCACCGTGCATTCGCCTCCGGAAATCAGTGCCAGCGGCGGCTTGAACGGTTCGCCGTGTGCGCGAATCTGGTGCGCCAGGGCGGCATAGACTTTCGCGACTTCACTGGCCTCGCCGGTGACGCTGTCGCCCAGCACCAGAGGCGTGATGTCCCTGCCGCGAAAATGCGCTGCCGCAGCCTGCAGCGCGCCCTGCGCCGTGGCAATGACGCGGTTTTCCACTCGCTGGAACAGCTTGTCGCCGGGCTTGGGGGTTTCGGCGATCTCGCCGCGCGCGCCGCGCTGCAGATGCGCGGCCACCGATGCCGGTACCTTGACGCCATAGCGCGCGATGATGTCAAGGGCGTCCTGGTAAGTGCTCGGATCCGGGGCGCACGGGCCAGAGCCGATGTGGGTCGGGTCGTCGCCGGTGACGTCGGAGATGATCAGCGCCAGCACGCGCGCCTTGCACGCCGCGGCGAGCCTGCCGCCCTGAATGGCGGACAAATGCTTGCGTACGGTGTTCATGTCCTGGATCGGGGCGCCGCAGCGCAGCAGTTCCTGCGTCGTCGCCCTGAGATCGTCCATGCCTATGCCTTCGGCAGGCAGGCTCAACAGGCTGGATCCGCCGCCTGACACCAGCACCAGCAAAAGGTCGTTCGCGCCCAGGGACCTTGCCCGGCGCAGGATTTCCTGGGCCGCCTTTTCACCGCTTTCGTCCGGAACCGGGTGGCCCGCCTCGATGACTTTGATCCTGTTTGTCAGCAGGCCGTGCCGGTAACGGGTGATGACCAGGCCGTCCAGCGGCGCGGCGGATGGCCAGTGCTGTTCCACTGCGAGCGCCATGGACGCGGCGGCTTTGCCCGCACCGACCACCAGGGTTTTGCCGGCCGGCGCTTGCGGCAAATGTGGTGGGAGGATTTTCAGTGGATCGGCTGCGCCGACGGCAGCGTGAAAACTTTCAATGAGCAGCGCGCGCGGATCCATGACCGGCGAAAGATAGCAGCTTTACGAAGCGCTCGCCACGCCGCGAGCGGGACGTTACCGGTTCATCATTTCCATCGCGCCCCTGAACAGGGCGCTGTCCGGATTGGCGAGTTGCTCCAGCACGGTAAGATGATTGCAGCCAGGCATCGGGATGTCGCCCGCAAACGCGTAGCGCCAGGCGCGGGCGATCAGCGCGTTCTGGCGTTTGAACTCTTCGCTTTCTTCTCCGCCGACAGCGGTATACAGCGGCGCGGTGGTGGCGGGTGGAATGCCCACCGGGCTGAGCCTGCGCGCCAGCGCCTGGTCCAGCTTCAGGTCCTGGTTCACGAACGGGGCGTGCACCAGCGGTTCCAGGTCGTAGATGCCGCTGATGGCGAGGCCGCCTTTTATCAGGTTGTAAGGCAGTTCGGGCATGTAGACGTTCCAGCGCGCAGCCAGCATCATCGCCGTCAGATGGCCGCCGGCCGAATGCCCGGCCACATACATCCTTCCTGGATTGACGCCGTAGCGCGCAGCGTAGTGCCATAGCCACGCTATGGCGAGCAGGTTCTGCTTGACGATGTCCTCGATGCCGACCCGGGGACAAAGGCCGTAGTTCGGCAGCGCCAGGGTCACGCCGCGGCGGTTTAGTTCTGGGGCAAGATAGGAAAAATCGCTCTTGTCGCGCGATCGCCAGTAGCCGCCGTGAATGAACACCAGCAGCGCCTCGCTTCTGCCCTCGGCGGGGAAGATGTCGAGCTTTTCCGCCGGACTCTTGCCGTAGGGTATATCCAGGTGGCAGGGCCGGCTGGCGCGCGCCTCCTTCGAGCGCTTCGCGCCGCGCTCAAAGATCTGCGGATGATCCGGAATCATCGCGCGGGCGTTGTATTGGCTGTCGTAGTAGGCGGTAAGGGCGTCTGTCATGGGACTGGCTCCGGAACTGCTGCGTCAACCAAAATCTGAGCCTTGTTCATCAAGGCTCAGGCAGAAATATCTCTCTCAGCTATTCAGACCCTTCGGCCGCAGTTCCCTGAGCTGATCCCAGAGTTCGACTGCCTGGCCGCGCGCGAGCGTGTTGCGCACGTACGCCGCAACGCGCTCGTCCTCAATAAAGCTCGCGGAGGATCGCGCAGTCAGTATGTCTTTCGGGAGCTGCGGCCTGGCGATGACGAAGCCCTGCACATAATCCACTCCGACCTCTGCCAGGGCTTCGACCGTGGCCAGGTCTTCGGCCCATTCGGCCACGCTTTTCATACCGAGGTTGCGCGCGAGCTCGACGATCGCCTCCACGATGGCCAGGTTCGCCGGATGCGCGTTGACGCCGAGGACAAAGCTGCCGTCGATCTTGAGCGTATCCGCGCGCAGTTCCTTCAGGTACGAGAACGAGGTGTAGCCGGCGCCGAAATCGTCGAGCGCGACCTTGGCGCCGTAATCCCTCACCTTGTCGATGAAGCGCCGCGTGTTTTCCAGGTCGTGCAATGCCACGCTTTCCGTGATCTCGATGCACAGTTTGTCCACGGCGCGCCCGTGCTGCGCCAGCATGGAGAACGCGTCGTCGATGAAGCGCTCGTCGTTGAGCGAGGCGCCGCTTAAGTTCATGCAGCTGAACCGCGTCCGGTCCAGCTCGTCGTAATGCTCGTCGAGCCACTCCAGGGTATTCAACATGACCCAACGATCGATCACCGCGCTGCGGCCGTTGTTCTCGCCGGCGGCGATGATCTTTCCGGCGGAGGTGACGGTGCCGTCGGCCAGGCGCATGCGCAGCAGGGTTTCGAAATTCAGCGATTCGTAGGGCGCGCGCAGGGACATGATCGGCTGCATCACCAGGAACAAGCCTTCGGGCACTACGCCGGTGCCGAGGCGCTCGATTACGCGCAGTTCCTGCTCGCGTTCCTGGAACACGGCTTCGTTCTTCTCGTACACCACCAGATTGGCGTGCAATCCCTTCTTTGCGTCGCGGCAGGCACGGTCCGCCGCGGACATCGCGTCCTTGACATTGGTGCCTTCGGCAACCTCGATCAATCCGATCGAACCACGGACCTGAAACGCTTTGTCGCCTATCTGATACGGGCTGGATGCTATCCAGTCGACGATGCCGCGGCAGATCGCGGTCGCAGTGCGGATCGGCGTGTTGCGGAACACGATGACAAACTCGTCGCCACCGACGCGGCCGATGCTGTGCCCCTCGGCCAGCAACTCGCGCACGCGGTCGCACACCTGTTTCAGGACCTCGTCCCCGGCCACGTGGCCGAACAGGTCGTTGATCAGCTTAAAGCGGTCGAGGTCGAGGTAGGCAAGCGCCAGCGGCCGGCCCTTTTCCAGGTCCGGCGTTGCTGCCGCGAACGCCTCCTCGATGCCATGCCGGTTCATTACGCCGGTCAGCGGATCGTTCTCGGCCAGGAAGCGCAGTCGCGCCGTCGCCTTGGCGCGTTGGGTAATGTCCTGCAGCGAACCCTCGATCATGTCTCCGGCGAGGGTCGCTTTGACGAGAAACCGCCGCGACTTCTCGGCGTCGGCGGTCGAGTCGCTCAACTCAAGGTCTTCGCCAGTCTTACGACGGAGGGCGTCCTCCAGCCTGGCCCACGCGCCCGGCTCGAAATGTTCGTTCCAGGTCTCATTCTGCCCACGCGTCAGATCTACCCCCAGCATCCTTTGCAGCGTTGGGTTGCCGCGCAGGAAAGTGCCGTGCGAGTCCAGCGTAAATAATCCAATCGGGATCGCTTCATAGGTGTTGTGCAGCTCGGCCTGCGCTTTCACTCGCCCCATGCGCTCCTGGCGCATCTGCTCCGCGATCGCGAGCGCCGCCATCAGGCTGGATATCAGCGCCGCGGTGACGCTGTTGACAGAACCGGTCAGCGCCCTTACACCCAGTGCTGCCGATATGACCTCATATATGGTGGCAAAGAGTGCAATCAAGAATGAAGCGCTGTACCAC
>Ga0163199_1000954_pt1 | contig 18046 bp, 10 predicted proteins | sample PL_2010_150m_FD_113537 | JGI IMG/M metagenome (GOLD analysis project Ga0163199, IMG submission 113537) | Freshwater microbial communities from Powell Lake, British Columbia, Canada to study Microbial Dark Matter (Phase II) - PL_2010_150m | ecosystem: Environmental > Aquatic > Freshwater > Lake ...
CGTCGCTATGGGGATCGAGTCGTCGATCGCAGGGTTATCAATACCCTGCTCGAGGCTGCGGTGCGCGCACCCACGGCGATGCACGCCGAGCCGTGGGCGTTCGTCGTCGTCCAGGACCGGCCGCTGCTGGAACGGCTATCCGACCGGGCCAGGCCGCTGTTCACGGAGGAACTGAGGCGTGCCGGCGTGGCGCCGACCGACGAGCACTTCGAGAATCTCCCGGCTGACGATGCTGGCCTCTTCCACGATGCCGGGACCTTGATTCTGATCTGCGCCAAACCACTCGGCCCCTTCGCCGCCGCAGACTGCTGGCTGGCGGCGGAGAACCTGATGCTGGCCGCCCACGCCGTCGGGCTGGGGAGCTGCGTAATCGGTTCCGCCGTGCCAACGCTCAACCTCGCCGAAATCAAGTCGGAGTTGTGCGTCCCCGATAATTATTCCGTGGTCGCCCCGATCATCGTCGGCTATCCACGCCGCGAAACGCCGATGAGTTCGCGCCGGGAGCCGGTGATCCTGGCCTGGCTGGGGGAACACAATGGTGACGCCCCGCCGCGCCGCGCGACGAGCGTGTGCCTGCAGGATTGATTTGCCGCCGAACCTCAGCCAGCCTTCGGCGGGCAGGTCCCGGTACTCAAAGCACCGCGTCGGCGGTCACGCCTTCGGATGACATGCGCCGCCGTAGCTGGCCCAGCGCCTCGATCTGGATCTGGCGCACTCGTTCGCGCGTCACGCCGAGGTTATCGGCGAGGTTGTTGAGCGTGCACGCCTCGTACCCGTTCAAGCCGTAGCGACGCTCGATGACCAGCCGCTGCTTGCCCGGCAGCTGTCCCACCCAATCGGCCACCTGGTCCTCGATCTCGGCCTGCGCCAACTGCTCCTCCGGATCGGACGAGTGCTCGTCGGCGATGGCATCGACCAGCGAGAGTTCGGGGTCGATGTCCAGCGGCGCATCCAGGGAGGCCGTGCGCTCGCTGAATCTCAATACATCCCTGACCTCGGACACCGGCCGCTCGAGATGGTGGGCCACTGCCTTGATGTCGGCATTGGGGTCGTCGTCGCCACTCGAGTCCACATTACGCATGGCCCGCAGGACGGAGTTCAGCTCCCTGACCACGTGCACCGGCAGGCGGATGGTCCGCGACTGGTTCATGATGGCGCGTTCGATGTTCTGGCGTATCCACCAGGTCGCATAGGTGGAAAAGCGGAAGCCGCGTTCGGGGTCGAATTTCTCCAGCGCGTGGATCAGCCCGAGGTTGCCTTCCTCGATCAGGTCGTCGAACGCCATACCCCGATGCTGGTAGCGCTTGGCGATGCTGACGACGAGCCGCAGGTTGGTCTCGATCATGCGCTGTCGGGCCTTGAAGTCACCGCTCCTGACCGCGCGCGCCAGTCGCAGTTCCTCCTTGGGGCGCAGCAGTGCGGTTGCAGAAATTTCGTTGAGGTAGATCTGGGTCACGTCGTCGAGAAATTCGACCTCGCGCTCTTCTTCCGCTTCAACGGGGTCAATGCTCTCGAGCATATCGCGGATGTCGGTTTCGTCCATGGCAATCTCATGCGGATCGGGAGTGTGATTACGCGAAAAGCATATTCCATTTGACTATTTCGAGCTATAGGGGCGCGCACGTATTCCGGCTCCGCGCGATTCGGTGCGGAGAAATTGCCAGATCTCATGCGCCGCTGGCGGAGGTTACCGACCAATCGTTGGTTGACGGGCTATAATCCGAATTGTTTGCAGAACTCTCCCCAACCAGTCGCGACACCCTGATCCATGGATGACGGCCGAAAACACCAACGGTGCTCCGTCCATTGGCGCAGCGCGATCAGCATCGTCGGCAATAATGGACCGCAGACGTTGCAGTGCAAGACCAACGACGTCAGCGCGGGCGGGGTATCGGTGATCTGTCCGCTCAACATCTTTCCCGGTCGCGAATTGACCGTCTTCCTGTTGATCGACCCCGGCAGCCCGACGCACCCGCAAGTGGTGTTCGAGGCCCAGGGGAAAGTGATGAATACCGTTCTTTCGAGCCACCAAGGCGGCTTCCGCCTCGGCATCGAATTCACCAAGTTCGCGGGTGACAGCAAACAGCTGTTGAAGAGCCATCTGCCCAAGGATGTGGTCAAGCCTGCACGGCTCGTCACCGCCGGCGGCACGGCGTCACCCGCCGCTTTGGCGCCGGCGGCGGAAACGCCGGCATCGGCCGCGGAACAGCCGGGCGCCGGCGAGCCCGCGGCGGCGACGGACGAAACAGTTCCGGCAGAAGGTGTGGCCACTGCTGCAGAGGCGGGCGAGGGCGAGGCGGCGGCGGCAACCGGCGCGGCGTCGCCGGAAGGCGAGACGCCCGCCCAGGCATGATCCGGCACCGCCCCGCCGCAAATTGAATGGCACGCTGCCCGGGTTGTTGGCGCAACGTCAGTCCGTGCGTTTCTGGCGTGCCCGCGCTCTTCATGGCGCTTCCGGCAGGACACCCGGCGGGCCGGTTGCCCCGCGGACGAATCTTCGCGGCCCGCCGCGCAACGCTGGCGCCGCTGTGGTGCGCGCTGTGGTGCGCGTTGAAGCGCCCATCAGAAATCGAAATCATATATGCGCATATTCAGAAGTTGCATTTTGTGCACTCAATTCCTGCGGCACTGGAGGATGTTTGTTAGAGTGGGCGGCCTCGACGGGTCAGCTTCGGCTACTCCGTTCGGCTGACGGACGATTTTCCTCTCGTCGGAAGAGCTCCACCGGACACATCGACACCATGAAGTACATCACCGCACTGCTCTGCTCCGCCTTGCTCACGGCCTGTGTGGGAGACGGCAATACCACGCCGACGGTCACCGACATCCAGGCAGCCGGGCTCAACTATGCCGTCAGGGCGCAATTCGATTTCACCGGGACCTACCTCGACAAGGGCCTAAGCGCGACGATCGCGAATTGCGCGTCACAGACCCCGACCTTTATTTCGCCCACCCGGCAAGTCCTGCAATGCGTTGTCACCGCAGTTGGCGACCTCAAGGTCGAAGTTCGCGACGGGTCCGGTTCGATAATATTTTCCAAGACCTTCACCGTTCCGCCCCCGCGGGTCGCGCTCGCCACAACCTTGGGGAATGTCATCGTGGAACTCGACACGATCAAAGCCCCGTTGACGTCCAATAATTTCCTCAGGTATGTGCAGGGAGGGTTCTACCCCAACACCATCTTCCATCGCGTCATCGCCGGCTTCATTGCCCAGGGCGGGGGATATACGTCGGGACTGGTCGCGGCGCCCGGACTGTTCGCGCCGATTGCGCTGGAATCGAACAACGGCTTGAGCAACCTGCGCGGAACGATTGCGATGGCGCGCACCGCCGACCCGGCTTCGGCCACCTCGCAGTTCTACTTCAACCTTGCCGACAACACCGGGCTGGATTACCGGGACGCCGCCAATCCCGGCTATGCCGTATTCGGCAGCGTGGTCCTGGGCACCGACGTCATGGATGCGATCGGCGCCACGCCGACCGCCGCGGTCGGCGGCGTCACCGACGTTCCGGTGACCGATGTCGCCATCAGGACGGCCTTGCGGATCCAATAGGCGCCAGTCCTGCGCCTCCCGCCTTGGTATAGGCGTCGTACACCAGCCGTGCCGCCACCGCATCCTCGACGGCCTGGCCGAGCGCTTTGAAAATGACGGTCACCCCGGCCGGCACCTGCACCTCGCCCGCCAGCACCTGGCCGATTTCGCACCGCACCTTTGCGCCGGAGAGGATCACGTCGCCGGATTCGGTCTCGGCCGCGACCCGGTTGTCAGTGATGACGTAATTCCCCATGGCCACGTCGTCGAGTTCGCGCCACCCCGGGCGCGGGGCGCCGACCGCGTGCACCAGCGCACCGGGCTTCAGCCAGCGCCCCATCAGCACCGGCGAACTGGCGTTGGTGACGGTCACCACGATGTCGGCGTCGCGCACGGCGTCCTCCGCGCTCGGGCTGGCGCTGCCTTCGATTTCCGCGGCGCAGCGTTCGGCATTGGCGGGGCTGCGGCTCCACACGCGGATGTCGCCGACCGGCACGACGGCGCGCAGGGCCAGCGCGTGGCTGCGCGCCAGGGCGCCGGAGCCGAGAATGGCGAGACGCTTGGCCTGCCGGTCACGCAGCGCCCGGGTCGCCACGGCGGAGACGGCAGCGGTGCGCAGTTCGGTCAACCAGGTCGCGTCCATCACTGCCAGCGGGCGACCGGTCGCCGGATCGAGCAACACCAGCGAGGCAATCATGGTCGGCAATCCCCGCGCGGCATTTTCCGGAACCTGGGTGATCACCTTGACCGACAACGCCCCACCGACCAGCGCCGGCTTGACGAACAGCAGGCTGCCCGGCGACGGCAGTCCCATCACCGTGCGCGGCGGCTGAACCACGCGCCCCGCCGAAAGGTCGATCAGCGCCGTTTCGATCGCCGCCAGCAAGGCGTCGAGCGGCAGCAGGCGGCGCACCGTGGCGTCATCGAGCAGCAGGGGCGGATCGATCATGGCATTACTTGGTGCAGCATGGTTGGCTGGCTGCGCAGCTTCGGACGGATGGAGCATTATCGATGATCTCGCGCATGGTGGCGCGTCGGGATTCCCGCCAGCGCCTGATCTTGCTGCTTCACGAGCGGCCAGCCGGATTTGGCACTTCCTGGATGCAACATTCCAATCAGCGGCTATAAATGGATCAGGCAATCGGGAGCCTGGCGCACCGGCCATGGCGAGAGGATATTTGATGCGAGACAGACTTCGCTGGGTGTTGTCGGCCTCCTTCTGGCTGGCTCTGACTGTCGCATTTTCCCCGGCAAATGCTTCATCAACGGACTGGCGGCTCGCCGGTCAACTGGGGGGCAGCAGTCAGGCGGTCGCCGTTCAGGGCAATAGGCTCCTCGTCGGCATCGGGCCGAAGCTGATGACGCTGGATGTAACCGCTCCGGGCGACCCGCTTCGACTCGGAGCAACCCCTCCTTTCAAGGATGATGTCCAAGATATCGCGGTCGCCGGCAGCTTGGTATATGTAGCCGCTGGCGCTGCCGGCATGGGGATCGTCAGCCTCGCCGATCCGTCCCGCCCGGCTGTTCTGGGAACCTGGGATTCCCGCGGGTACGCCGAGGGCGTTGCGGTTGTCGGCACTACAGTCTACCTTGCCGACGGCCCCGACGGCCTGCGGATTCTCGATGTGACCGACCCGGCCCGGATCGCCGAACTCGGCTCGGCATTCGTCTTCAACCACGCCTTCGGCGTCGTCGTTGCCGGGCGCTACGCATACATCGCCGCAGGCGGTGCCGGCCTGCTGATCGCCGACGTTACGGACCCGCGCCAGCCGCTGGAGGTAGGCCGCTACGACACGCCCGGCTATGCCTACGGCCTGGCGCTGATCGGCAACACCGCCTATGTCGCCGATGCCTGGGGCGGCATCCAGGCGATTGACGTCTCCATTCCGGCCCAGCCGGTCTTTCTGGGCAGCTATGCGACACCCGGCTGGGCGCAGGGCGTGGTTGCGGTGGGGACGACACTTTACGTGGCCAGTGGCGTCAACGGTGTCCGGCTGGTGGACGCGTCCCTTGGTGCTGCCATGAGCGAAATCGGCGCATATACCGGTGGCGGGTTTGCCCGCCGCGTCGCCGCAGCGGCGAGCACTTTTTATGTTGCGAACACCTTTCAGGGCGTGGAGGTCATCGGTGCCGGCAACTCAGTCCAACCAGTCAAATCCGGCGGGTACAGCGAGATCGCCGATGCCCGCTGGGTGGCAGTTGCAGAAGGCTACGCCTATGTGGCCGGCGGTAGGTCCGGCAACATGGCAGTGGTGGACATCTCGGATCCCACGAATCCTCGCCAGGTAAGCACCTTCCAAGGTGATGGCTATGCGTCCGGAATTGTGATCAACGGCAACTACGCCTACCTGACGATGTACGAAACCCATCTCAACTATCTGTGGATCATCGACGTTACCAATCCATTGCATCCCTTGCAGGCGGCGACCATCAGCACCACAGCCTTGGGCCTCAAGAGCGGTGCACCGAAGGGATTGGCCGTCCAGGATGGCTATATGTATGTCGCCGATGAAGTCGGCTTGAGCGTCTTCGATATCAGCGTTGCCGCGAATGTTCGGAATGTCGCGCAATTCCAATTGAATTCCGGTGGCCAGGACGTGGTCGGGGTGGCCGTCTCGGGACGTCATGCCTACGTCGCCGGAGCAATGAACGGCGTGCACATCGTTGACGTCAATGTTCCCTCAGCGCCGATCCTGATCGGCAATTTTCTGACTTCTGGGTTCAGTCAGGCGGTCGCTGCTTCAGGAAATCGCTTGTATGCCGGGAACGGCGACGGAACGGTACAGGTGGTCGATGTCTCCGATCCGGCGCGTCCCCTGGAACTGGGCCGATATCGCACGCCGGGCGCCGTGAGTGGGCTGGCAGTCGCCGGCAATCAGCTGTTCGTCAGCGATGGTGGAGGCGGCATCCAGATCCTGGACATTTCGAATCCGGCATCCGTTACCTTGCTCAAATCGCTGGATACATCTGGCGAGGCCCGCCAGGCCGTCACTTCCGGCAATATCCTCTATGTCGCCGATGGATCGGGGGGCCTGATGACCTTTCAGGACCGGAGCGCCGCGGGCAGACCGCCAAGCTGGCGCAAGACCAGTTCCACGGGAGGGAACAATCCATCGTTCCCCATCGCGCTGCGAGGGTCGGCCAGGCTGCACCGCGTTTCGGCGCCGCCATCAAATGTCGCAGCGGCTTTGCGCGATGTAGTCAACGTCACTTCGGCAGCAACTTGTACGGTCACGACTGCCGCCGACAGCGGCTCCGGCAGTCTTCGGGAGTGCCTTGCGAACGCAGGGGCCGGGCTCACGATTTCATTCTCGCCCTCGGTCTTTCCACCGACCGCTCCCGCCACGATCTCGCTTCAGAGTGCCCTGCCGATCCTTGCCACCGGTTCGATCACCTTGGACGCAAGCAATGCCGGGGTCATTGTGGACGGCAACAACTCCATCCGATACGGTTTCGAAATCGCCTCCTCATACAACCGCCTCATGGGGCTGCAAATCGCCAACTTCCGCGAGGCCGGCGTAATGCTCAACAGCCCGTCCAACAGCAGCCGCTTCAACCGGATCGGTGGCGACCGTTCCGTCGGCATCGGACCTTCGGGACAGGGTAACGTGTTCAATGGCAACAACTCCGCGGGCATCCTGATCCAGAATGCTTCCAATAACTCGGTCACTGGCAACATGCTCGGAACCGATGCGCGAGGCATCGTTGCCAAGGGCAATTACAAAGGCATCATGCTTATCATGGGGGCCATGCACAACCGGATCGGCGGGCCTGCCCCGGGCGAATGGAATGTGATCAGCGGCAATACCAGTCATGGCGTCAGCTTTATCTCGACCCCTAACTCCTGGAACTTCGTCGCGGGCAACTATATCGGCACGGACAGCAGCGGCATGAAGGCGATTCCGAATGGCGGCAACGGCGTAATGCTTGAAGGTGGGGCGACGAACAATACGGTCGGAGGCGCCTCGCTCGCCGAAAGGAACATCGTCAGCGGCAACGTCATGGTCGGCGTTGGCATAGCCGATTCGCGGACCATGCAGAACTCGATCGTCGGCAACTACATCGGTACCAATGCAGCCGGCGCGGCGGCGCTGCCTAACAGCGACGGGATCTACGTTTGGGGTCCGGGCTTCAATCGCATCGGAGGAACTATTCGGGGCGAAGGCAATCTGATCAGCGGCAATCAGTGGTCAGGTGTGGCGGTCGGCGGGACGACCGCGCGCGATGTGATAATCGTCGGCAACGCGATCGGAACCGATGCAAGCGGAAGCCCGGCACTCGGCAACGGCAAGGGTGTCGACTTCAATGAAGGGGTTAAGCACAACTTCGTCGGTGGCGCTGCCGGTGATGACGGCAACGTTATCCGTGGAAACGGCTTCGGCGTGACCATTTCCCAGGCAGGCACCAAGTACAACTCGGTTGCCGGAAACATCATCACCAACAACTCGTCGGCCGGCATCATCTTCCAGGAATACGCTTCAAGCAACCACGTCGCGATAAACACCATCGTCGACAACAATCCCGGCGTCACGGTCAGCCAAGCGAGTTTCAACACTTTGCGGGCGAACGCCGTCACCGGCAATCGCACGGGCGGTATCCAGCTCGGCGCCGGCGGGAACCAGACGCTCACGGCACCGATGATCAGCTTCAGCAACAGCACGCGCCGCGTCTGGGGGACCGCCTGTGCCGCGTGTCTGATAGATATCTTTTCTGACTCGGGGGACCAAGGCGCGGTTTACGAGGGTAGTGCTGTGGCCGACTCGTCGGGCGTCTTCAGCTTCCCGATGGGCGCCACCATGAACGGTCCCAACGTCACCGCCACGGCCACGGACAGCCAGGGAAACACTTCCGGGTTCTCCACGCCTCAGACCGGGGTGACCGTGCCGCCATTCGTTTCTCAATCCGAATGCCTGTTCCATTGGGCAGAGCAATCCTATCCAACCCTGCTGGCGCCGGCGGGCGGATCGTCCAAGCCGTCGGCGCCGTATTACTACCGCTACTACGCGCAGACCGGCGCCTTGCTGGGAACGTCCTCGGCCGACAATCACCTGTACTATTTCGGCCCGCTTTCAAGCAATGTGCTTGTAGACTTGGGCGCGTTGTCAATGTGGGCGACGACGGCGAACTGCAAGTAGGCATGCATCCTCCTGGCGAATATTGCTTCGCGCAGATCGGAGACATTCGGGAGACACCCGGGCTTCGCCCGGGTCGGCCTTTTCTGGTATTCTCGCTGCAAGTCCGGTCGATGATCGCTTGGTTATGCGCGGCTCTACAGTCGATCGGTCATGCGTCAAACACTGCCCGCATCACACGGGTCTCGTTGGACTTGCTGGCGGAGAGGGTGGGATTCGAACCCACGGTAGGTTTGAACCTACGCCTGATTTCGAGTCAGGTACATTAGACCACTCTGCCACCTCTCCGACGGCGCGAATTGTAGCACCTTAACTGTGCCGGCACTGAAGGCGACGTCCGTCGCTGTCACCACAAGCACCGAGGGAGGTCGCGGGATGCGGTCGGGTCTTGGCCTGTTTCTCCTGATGATTTTGGCCGCCTGCTCCCGCATCGAACCGCCGGAGCAAGGCGGTGAATTGGTCGTCGCCGTGCGCAAGGCGCCGGCCTACTTCGACTCGGACGGCGGCACCGTGACTGGCTTCGATCACGACCTCGCGGAGCTGTTTGGCCAGGACGTCGGCGCCAAGGTGCGCTTCGTGATCGCCCGCGACCCGGCCGAACTCCAGGAACTGGTCGAGAAGGGGAAGGTCCATCTGGCGATGTCGATCGCCGTCCGGGAGCATGTACCCGGCGTGCGGTTTACCACACCACTGCGCCATTCACGCCAGCTTCTGGTCCGGCATGAAGACACCCCTCCCGTCGAGCGCATCGGGGACCTCGGTGGACTGAGCATCGAGGCACTGGTCGGGTCGCCGCAGGCGGAGTTGCTGCAGAAGGTTGGCGGCGCGACCCCGGCTTTCACCCTGGTACTGAAGCGCCACAGCAACGAATTCGACCTGTTCGAACAGGTCAATTCGCGTCACAGTGAAATGGTCGCATCCGATCTGGACCACTTCAGGATCGCCCAGAACTTCTACCCGCACCTGGATGTAGCCTATCTTTTTCAGGAAAGCGTCCACTACGCCTGGGCGTTGCCGGAGGGTTCCAACCTGTTCGACAAGGCGCAGGAATTTCTCGAGCGCATCCAGCAGAACGGCACCTTGGCGCGCATCAACGATCGCTATTTCGGCCACCTCGACCGGGTCAGCGATGGCGACATCGCCAGTTTTCTGGTCCGGATCGACACCGTGCTGCCACGCTTTCGGGCCGACTTCATCGCCGCGCAAAGCGCCACCGGCATCGACTGGCGGCTGCTGGCCGCCCTCGCCTACCAGGAATCGCGCTGGGATCCGCTCGCCACATCGCCCACCGGAGTCCGCGGCATGATGATGCTGACCGGCGATACCGCGGATCGACTGCGGGTCACCAACCGTCTGGACCCCAGGCAGAGCATTCGAGCCGGAGGCAGATACCTCGCCGACCTGATGGACCAGTTGCCGGCGGAGATTGTCAAGCCGGACCGGCTCTGGCTGGCCCTTGCTGCCTACAACCTGGGCATGGGACACATGAATGGCGCGCGGGTCATTGCCAGGGGGCTCAAGCGTGACCCGGATTCATGGTACGAAATGAAGCGGGTCTTGCCGTTGCTGGCCCGAGAGCAGTACTACAACCGCCTGAAAAGTGGCCGCGGGCGCGGCGGTGAGGCGGTCATCATGGTGGAGAACATACGCACCTATTACGACGTGCTGTCGCGCAAGGAGCGCGCCCATGATGAAAGCGAGCTGGACTTCAGGCAGTATGTCCCGCCCAGTCCGCCGTGAAGCTCATTTCCGGATGATTTCAAGCCCGCCCATGTAGTGCCTCAGCATGGTCGGCACGGTCACGCTGCCGTCGGCATTCTGATAATTTTCCAGGATGGCGACCAGGGTGCGGCCGACGGCGAGCCCCGAGCCGTTCAAGGTATGCAGCAGCTCCGGCTTGTTCCTTTCGTTGCGAAAGCGCGCCTGCATCCGCCGCGCCTGGAAGGCCTCGTAGTTCGAACAGGAGGAGATTTCGCGATAGGTGTTCTGCGCCGGCAGCCAGACTTCCAGATCGTAGGTCTTGGCGGCGCCGAAGCCCATGTCGCCGGTGCACAGCGTGATCTTGCGATACGGCAGTTCGAGCTTCTTCAGGATCGCTTCGGCGTGTCCGACAAGCTGCTCCAGCGCTTCCCATGAGGCGTCCGGCCTGACGATCTGAACCAGTTCGACCTTGTCGAACTGGTGCTGGCGGATCATGCCGCGCGTGTCACGGCCGTAGGAGCCCGCCTCCGAGCGGAAGCACGGCGTATGGCAGACGAACTTCAGGGGCAACGACTCCGCGGCCAGAATCTCGCCGCGGACGATGTTGGTGACCGGGACTTCGGCCGTGGGAATCAGATAGAGATTCCGTTCCGTGCCAGGCGCGATTGACGTCTCCCCCCCCGAGATGACCAGCGCAACGTCGCCGGGGGAAAGTTCCTCCATGCCAAACGGAACCCGAAACAGGTCGTCCTTGAATTTCGGCAACTGTCCCGTGCCGTACATGCTCGATTCGTTGACCAGATAGGGTGCATAAACTTCAGTGTAGCCGTGATCGCCGCTGTGGGTGTCGAGCATGAACTGGGCAAGCGCGCGATGCAGACGCGCGACAGCGCCCCGCATCAGGGAGAATCGGCTCGCGGATATCTTCGTGGCGGTTTCGAAGTCCAGGCCGCCGAGCGAGGTGCCGATGTCGACGTGGTCCTTGATCGGGAAGTCGAAGTTGCGCGGGGCACCCCAGCGCAGCACCTCGACGTTGCCGGTCTCGTCTTTCCCCACGGGCACGCTTTCGTGCGGCAGGTTGGGGATCTGCGCGAGGAAATCGTTGAATTGCTCCAGCAGTTCCGCGAGTCGCGTCTCGTCGGTCTTGAGCTGCTCACCGAGTCCGGCGACCTCGGCCATCACAGCGGCGACATCCTGGCCCTTGGACTTCAATACGCCGATCTGCTTGGAGAGGCTGTTGCGTTTCGCCTGCAAGTCCTGGGTGCGCGTCTGCAGCTCCTTGCGCTCGTCCTCCAGTGCCTGGAAGCCGGTCGTGTCCAGCGCCATGCCGCGAGTCGCGAGGCGTTTGGCGACGGCATCGAGATCGTTGCGGAGCAGGTTGATGTCCAGCATGATGGGTCCTATCGGTTCTTCTTTGCCTGACGATCGACTTCGCGCAGGTGCGCCAGCTTCTCGGAAATCTTCGCCTCCAGGCCGCGCGGCGTCGGCTTGTACCAGCCGGGGGCGGCGATACCGTCCGGCAGGTAATGTTCTCCCGCGGCATAGGCTTCCGGCTCGTCGTGCGCGTAGCGGTACTCGCGGCCAAAGCCCAGTTCCTTCATCAGCCGGGTCGGCGCATTGCGCAAATGTTCCGGCACCGGCCGCGTGCCGTCCTTGGCGACGAAGGCGCGGGCCGCATTATACGCGACATAGGTGGCGTTCGATTTCGGCGCCACCGCCATGTAGATGGCCGCTTCCGCCAGCGCCAGCTCGCCTTCCGGCGAACCCAGGCGTTCATAGACGGCGCAGGCGTTGAGGGCAACTTCGAGCGCGCGCGGATCGGCCAGGCCGATATCCTCGGTCGCCATGCGGATGATGCGGCGGCCCATGTAGAGCGGATCGGCGCCGCCGTCGAGCATGCGCACCAGCCAGTAGAGCGCGGCATCGGGATCGGAACCACGCACCGCCTTGTGCAGGGCCGAGATCTGATCGAAAAAAGTGTCGCCTCCTTTGTCGAAGCGGCGCAGGTCGCTGGCCAATGCCGCGTCGAGGAAAGCGCTGTCGATGCGCGTCGCACCGGCGGAGGACGCCGCCGTCCGCAACTGTTCGAGCACGTTGAGCAGGCGCCGGGCATCGCCGTCGGCGTGACCGACGAGACGGTCGCGCGCATCGGCTTCGAAAGCCAGGCCGGGCAGGGCCGCCGCCACGGCGCGCTCGAACAGCCGGGCGAGTTCGTCCGCCGACAGGCTCTTCAGCACGTATACCGCGGCGCGCGACAGCAGGGCCGAATTCACTTCAAACGAAGGGTTCTCGGTGGTGGCGCCGATGAAGGTCAGCGTGCCGTTCTCGACGAAAGGCAGGAAGGCGTCCTGCTGGGCCTTGTTGAAGCGGTGCACCTCGTCGACGAACAGGATGGTCCGCCGTCCCGTCTGCGTCTGCGACAGTTCCGCCCGCTCGACCGCCGCACGGATGTCCTTGACCCCGGAAAATACTGCCGAAAGGGCGATGAAGTCGGCTTCGAAGGCGTCGGCCATGAGCCGTGCCAGCGTTGTCTTGCCCACCCCTGGCGGGCCCCACAGAATCATCGAATGCGGCGTCCGCGATTCGAAGGCGAGGCGCAGCGGCTTGCCCGCGCCAATCAGGTGTGACTGCCCGATCACCTCATCCAGTGTGCGCGGCCGCAATTGTTCGGCCAGCGGCGCATTGGCCCTGGCTGCGGCGTCGGGGGCAGCGGAGATATCGGTGACAAACAGGTCGCTCATGGGTGGCCCGGCAGGCGGGACGGCCGCCGTCCTGATCGAGGGCATGAGTTTAGAGCATCGGCGTCAAAAAGTCCGTCGAGCCACGCTCTGGTCAGATCTTGATTTCGAGCCTGGCCGCGACGCTGGCAAACGTTCTCGCCGAAACTGCGGCGATCTGCCGAAAGCGCTCCGTCTCCATCGAGCTGCCGGTAAGGTAGTCGCGGTGGAGGAGATTGTTGGCAGACAGCCTCAACTGGGCGTTGGGCGTGAATTTCCACAGGCCGTATATATCCGCCTGGCGTTTGGTGCCGGCGCTGGAGGTCTGCGCGTCGCTGCTCTGGACGGTGTAGGCCGGTGTCCAGTTCAGGTTACCGCCCAGCGTCAGCGGCAGCGCGGCGAGGCGATAGTCGACGCCCAGGTTGGCGGTCTGTCGCGGTTGTTGGTCGAGCGTGTTGTTCGGGCCCGGGATGTCGTCAACGCGCGACCGGAACCGGCTGTAGTTGCTGCGGAATTCCACCGCCGGGCCGTTCGGGAAAAACTCGACCAGCTGGAACTTTGCTTCCAGTTCGATGCCGGCCGTGACGGCATGGCGCAGGTTCACCGGCACGGAAACCCAGCGCGCGCTTGCGACGCCCGGCTGCAGCGTGGTCTGCCGGCGCATCAGGTTGTCGATGCTGCGGATGAAGGCGTTGGCGCTGAAGATGCCGCTGCGCTCCAGATAATGCTCAAAGGCAATGTCGACGCCGGTAGCGAGTTCGGGCTTGAGTGCGGGATTGCCGATGCGGTCGGGGCTGGTGGGACTGTTCAGGCGCGACAGGGCCGGCAGGGCGATCAGGTCGGCGAGGCCCGGCGCGCGGTAGCTATGGGTCAGGCTCATCCTCAGCTGGTCCTTGAGGCTGCCGGGGATGCGCCAGACGCCGTGCAGCACCGGACTCCAGACGGCACTCTGGTGGCTGATCACTGCGCTCGGGGTGGTGCTGTCGGTGTGGATGCCTTCCCAGCGCAGACCCAGATACGTGGACCATTGCGCGTTGATCTCCCATTCATCCTGGATGAAGGCCGCGAGGCGGCGGGTGTTGGCATCGAGGTCTTCGCCTGAATCCGGGAACTGTGCGCTGCCATTGTCGAGGGCCACGCGCGTCTGGCTGCGGCGTCCCCATTCGCCGTCCCAGCCCAGGCCCAGCAGGTGGCCTGCGCCGAGCGGGCTGGTGTATTTGCCGCCGATGGTCGCAGTCCGGTCGCGGACGGCATTGGTATCGACCAGGGTGTCGAGCAGCATGCCGTTGCCGTCGAACTGGATGCGCCGGGTGCTGCTGTCGCTGCGGCTCGAACTCATGCCGAATTTCAGGTTGAGCCTCGCATTGTCCTGGAAGCGATGCTGCCAGTTGCCGAAGCCGCGCAGCATGGAACTGTCGGAATCGCCCGACCAGTTCGCCGTGGCGTAAGACGCCGCTGGCCCGACACTCTGGGAGAGCTGGCTGTTGCCCTGCATCTTGCTCTGCGACTGCATGACGAAGGGCTGGATTATCAGGCTGTCGCCGTTGTCGAAGCGATAGTTGAAGCGCGGCGTGAAATGAATGCCCTGGGCACGCCGCAGGCTGGCGTCCAGGACTTCCTGATCCAGAGTTTCCTGCCCCTGCGGATCGAAAGCCCGGTTGTCGGTCACCACCAAGTCCTGGCGGCGATTCTGGAATACAGATCCCGACAACAGATATGACAACGATCCGATCTGTCCCGGATGCGTCACCGCAATATTCGGCCCGTGCCGGCCCTGCTCCACCGCGTCCGAGACCCGCAACTGCGTCTGGTTGAGCTGGACGTCTTCGCGCAGAACGATGTTGATGGTCCCGGCAATCGCCTGGGTGCTGTATTCCGCCACCGGGCCGCGAATGATTTCGATGCGCTCAATCTGGTCGGGCGAGAGGGAATCCATCGAGAAGCCGCGCGGCGCCCGTTCGCCGTTGATGAGTACCTGCGTGTAGCCGCTGCCCAGTCCGCGCATGCGGATGTCCCCGCCGCGACCGGGACGACCGCCGATGGTGACGCCGGGAAGCCGTTTGAGGATTTCTCCGACGGTGCTGTCGCCGTTGCGATCGAGTTCTTCACGCCCGAACACCAGCTTGGAGGCCGTCGACTGGCGGCGTTCGTCCATGTCGCTGAGTCGCCCGGCGGTGACGGTGACCTTTTCCGTCTTGCTCTCGCCGGGCATTTTCGGGGCGTCTAGGCGCCGCAACGGCGTGACCTCGGAGGTCCCGGTCTTGGGCGGTTTGGACTCGACCGCATCGGGTAGATCGGCCCCGAGGGCGCCCATGGTCGTGGTGCCGAGGCAGAGAAGCAATAATGGGGACGATGGTCTTGTCATGAATGGCGAGAGGGCTGACGAATGGCTGCAAGCGTACCGAGAGCATGATGATACCGGGGGACCCAGCCACCGAGTCCGCGGTCGAGCACTACCTGCGCTTGAGTTCCCCACGCTCCCTCAACCAGCGGGAGGCGCCTTTGTCGAGCCACTCCCTGGCAATCGAGTCGTCTTTCACATAGGCATCGAGGAACGCGGTGGTGACGCCCTGGATCGCCGCTTCTCCGATCGCCAGGGACGTCGGCGAAAGCCCGCCGTCCCACGACATGCCGGGGTGGTCGCCACTCGGGCGCCTGCCCTCGGTCGGCCCGCTCCCGCCCGATCCACCCTTGCGATTGGCGCTGCGACCTCCGCCATCCCGGCTGCGCTCGGCGCCGCCCGGGCCACCCTCGGACTTCTGACGCATGCCGCCCGGCTCGGCTGCCTCGACCGGTAGTCCGTTCCCGCTCATGGCGGCATGCGGGATGCCGGACATGGTCAGCAAGTACTTGTTGCCGCCGGGCATGGTCTCGAAGGGTGCCTTGCGGATGGAGGGCGAGGTCACCAGGCCCAGCGCATCGGTGTCGTTGTCGCTGGTAACGGAAAGGATCGGGCCACGAATGCCGGCGTAGCGTTCGCTGAAGGGCGCGCCGGAAAAATCGGAAAAGGGACTCAAGGCGATGACTGCTTTCACCGGAAACGGCAGAGCCGGACTCGGCACCCCGCGGATGCTTTCCCCGGCGATTACCATTGCAATATACGCACCCATGTCGAAGCCGGCGACGGCGACGCGGGACAGGTCGATCCGGTCGACCGGCGCTTCGCGACGCCCGTGGCGGCGGCTCAGTTCGTTGAGCGCCGATTGCAGCGCCGCGATGCGGTCGGACATCACCCGCGGGGAATAGCGCTCGCGTGCCAGCATCGCAAAGTCGCCGCTGCGTGCCTTGGACGACCCCCAGAGCCGGGCATCGTCTACCAGCGGTTGCACGCTCATCACCGCATACCCGCTCTGGGCCCAGGCGGACCGCCAGGCTTCGCCGGCCGAACGCGTCTCTCCGAGGGCGGGCAGATAGATCACGAGGGGGAAAAAACCCGGCTTGGCCGGAACGGTCAGCGAAACATCAAGATCGAGATCACCCGAAGTCCAGTTGGCATAGGTGGTGGCGATGCCGAAATGATCGTCGGTTTGATAGCCGAGTCCGGCAAACTGCTTGACCTTGGTTTCGTCGGGCTTGTGCACCGGCGCGGAGGAACACCCCGCCAGGAACGCCAGCGCCAGCGTGGCGGCGCCGAAGCGCTTGCCACTCGCGGCGGGTGGTGCGAAATTCTTGCTGGATGAGTTCATGACGATTGACCCAGGGGGCAAGCGGCAGATTTCAACATGTATCCCCCGGTCGGCAAAGTGCCGAGATGTAACAGCATGTAATCTGGGCGGCTATTACGGCTGGAGCAGTGCCGACCCACAATTCCTTGGTCTGACTGTCTATTGCATGGCTTCAACGGTCAGCGGGTTTCGATACGTCCAACACCGGAAAAATCCGAAACCAAACCAATTGGCCTGGAAAACTCCGTCTCGGACGCACTGGGTCGATGGAGCAACAATATCTCGACAGCTATAATCCCGGCGGCAGTCCTCGTTGCTTTCTGAAACCATCGGAATCCCAATGACCATCCCGACCGCATCGCTTGCCCAAGCCCAGGAGCTCCTCGACTATATCGACGCCAGCCCGAGCCCCTGGCACGCCGTCCACAGCGCCGAACAGCGATTGCTGGCGCGGGGGTTCTCGCGCCTGGAGGAAAGCCAACGCTGGACGCTGGTTGCCGGCGGAAGTTACTTCGTGGTTCGCGGAGGCTCGTCGATCATTGCATTCATCCTCGGCGAACGATCCCTGATCGAGACCGGCATGAAGATTGTGGGTGCCCACACCGACTCACCGGGGCTGCGCCTCAAGCCAAAGACGCATCACACCTGCGAGGGCGTCGACCGGCTCGGCGTCGAGGTATACGGCGGGCCGATTCTGGCGAGCTTTGCCGACCGCGACCTGAGCCTGGCGGGCCAGGTGAACGTCCGTGTCCCGGGCGGCTCCGAAGCGCGCCTGATACGCGTCGATGCGCCGCTGCTGCGCCTGCCCAACCTCGCCATCCACATGAACCGTGAGGTTAACGAGAACGGCCTGAAATTCAACAAGCAGACCGAATTGCCGCTGATCCTGAGCATTGCCGGCGAGCAGGGATTGAACCCGTTCAGGCGCCGTGTCGCCGACGAACTCGGGGTCGAAGCCGGCGATATCCTCACCTGGGACCTGAACGTCTACGACACGCAGAAGGGTGCGTTCTGGGGCGCGGACGGTGAATTCATCGCCGACAGCCAGTTGGACAACCTCGCCTCGTGTCACGCCGCGTTGACTGCCTTGCTGGCAACCTCAAAGCCGGCAGCGACCAGCCTGTGCGCCTTCTTCGACCACGAGGAGGTTGGCAGCGGCAGTGCCGCCGGGGCCGGGGGGAGCTTCGTCTCGGACGTCATCGAGCGCATCGCCGCCAACACCGGCCTCGATGACGAAGGCCGGCGTCGCGCGCTGTCACGGAGTTTCTTCATCAGCGCCGACATGGCCCATGGCTACC
>Ga0163199_1000955_pt1 | contig 18014 bp, 14 predicted proteins | sample PL_2010_150m_FD_113537 | JGI IMG/M metagenome (GOLD analysis project Ga0163199, IMG submission 113537) | Freshwater microbial communities from Powell Lake, British Columbia, Canada to study Microbial Dark Matter (Phase II) - PL_2010_150m | ecosystem: Environmental > Aquatic > Freshwater > Lake ...
ATCTCCTATGCATTAATGGCATTGCCATCTTCATGGATTCTGGTGAAAACCGGATTCAAGTCGGGCATTATGTTGGGCCTGATAATTATGGCTGTGGGAACCCTGATCTTTGTTCCTGCTGCCCTGCTCCGAACCTTTCCGATTTTTCTGATAGGATTGTTTGTTATGGGAACCGGGCTGGCGATTCTGCAAACCGCCGTAAATCCATACATTACGATTCTCGGACGGAGAGAAACTGCGGCGGTGCGTTTCAGTATCATGGGAATCTGCAATAATCTGGCCGGCGCCATCGGCCCCCTGATTCTCGCTTATTACATTCTGAACGATGGTGATGCTTTTATTGCCAGTCTTAAATCGATGGAACCGGCAGCTCAGACTCTCGCGCTTGATAGCCTGGCCCGGCGTGTAATAGGACCATACATAGTTATGACATTCGTTCTTTTGGCACTGGGATTATTAGTTAAATTTTCCCCTTTGCCCGAGATCGATGAAGAAAAGGATGAGGCTGCTGATCATGTACCCGACACGAGGACCAGCATTTTTCAATATCCGCATCTGATTCTTGGCGTGGTTGCCTTGTTTTTTTATGTTGGTGCCGAAGTAATAGCAGGAAATACCATAGTTGGTTATGGCCTTTCACTGGGAGTTCCCATTGAATCAGCCAAATCCTATACCACTATGGTTATGATAACCATGCTGATAGGTTATGTGTTAGGGATCCTGCTTATACCTAAAGTGGTTTCTTATCACACCGTTCTTATTGTTTCGGCCGTGTTGGGAATGGTATTTACTATCTCAGCCATGATGGTCCCGGTATCATTAACAATAACGCTGCCGCTGGTTAATATTCAGTTACCCTTTACCATTTTATTTGTTGCTCTTCTCGGACTGTCGAATTCACTGATCTGGCCCGCCATCTGGCCTCTTGCCATTCACAACCTCGGTCGTTTTTTAAAATTGGGCTCAGCTCTAATGATTATGGCTATTGCCGGAGGAGCCATACTTCCATTGTTCTGGGGGTATTTGTCCGACATCTGGTCAGCACATAACGCCTATTGGATGCTCGTTCCAACCTACCTGGTAATTCTTTACTATTCACTCTATGGGTACAACGTTCGATACTGGAAAAAACCTGACTGATATGATCAAAAAAGAGGGATATGCTACCTGGCTTTTTGTTGTGTTCCCTGCAATCACAATGATGCTCGGATGGGGGCTGAGGGGACATATTGGTGGTGGCCCTTTTGGTGCTATGATTCCCGGTGCACTGGTTGCATTAAGCATATCTATGTTATTGAAACTTCCTGCCGGAATGGCTTCCGTATTTGTTGTCTTTGGTGCCGTGGGCATTGGGCTGGGAGGTGAAATGACGTATGGGCAAACCCTTGGTTTTTTGAAAAGCCCGGATACCATGTGGTGGGGAACGCTCGGAACAACTGTGAAAGGTTCGGTTTGGGGTTTGCTTGGAGGAATTGTTATAGGAATTGGGCTGATTTATAATCGTTTGTCTAAAAGGACAATCATTACAGCTTTTTTATTGCTGCTCGCCGGAATGTTGATCGGCTTTAAACTCATCAACCAGCCAATGGTTGTCTATTTCTCCGATCCCGCCAATCCGCGTTCGGAATCCTGGGGCGCTCTTCTGGTCGGGGCAATCGCTCTTTTAATATTTCTCAAAAACAAAATCGCGACTGACGGTTTTACAATCATTTCCCGCTTTGCTTTTTGGGGATTGCTGGGCGGCGGATTAGGTTTCGGGCTTGGCGGCTTTTGGATGGTGCTGGGTTTCCATCTGCCTAATGAGGTTATTTTTCACAGCTGGTGGAAGGCAATGGAATTTACTTTCGGTTTGCTGCTTGGAGGGGCCCTGGGGTACGCTGCATGGCTTAACAGGAAGGAAATTTTGCGGGACAAGGAAAAGCTTGCTGATGAACCGATTTCAACCTCCAAAACAATCTTACAGGAATTTACGGTTACATTGATTGTAGGACTGTTGATTTATTGGGTTTTCTCTTCCTGGTTAGATCCGGTCGTAGAGGCAGGCAAGGGTACTAAGGGATTCTCTATGATAGGATCAAGAGATATTGCCATTCTCCTTTCCAATTTCGCTTTTTTTGGACTGATCATGATCCTTGCGGTGATGCGTTTCCCGACAGTGGCCTGGCAAATAGCGATTACCATAACTTTCTGTCATACGACTATCGACCTGATGAGCGGTTTGTATCCGGATACTGCATCCAGCTCTCCTGTTGCCACCCGGATTACATTGATTTTCCTTATGACAATAGCTGTTGCTGTCTTGACCGCCTATTTTCAACGGCGAAAGAATATATTGCATACCCTGTTTCTGCTACTGGTTTGGTCCACCGTCACTATTTCTTTTTTAAGGCTGTTTATTAATCCCGAAAGTTTAAATATTTCAGGTTTATCGTTTTGTAAAATTGTTTGCGGAAAATTTATTGTGGATATTATTTTTCTGGTTTCTGCTCTGATTGTTTCATTTATTTCATTTCAGAAAATCCGGCAACCTCAAAAATCATAGGTCATTATAAAATATAGAAAATGGAAGTACTGATAAGCAAATTAAAAAATATGAAAAAAATTGTACGATTACTATTACTCATAACGATTTCACAACTGTTTCTGCAAGGCTGCAGCAGTAAAAAATCTCAATTGGGAGTCTTTCCACAGTTAGGAAAGGATAAGGTAGAGGATGTAATAGCTGCAATGACACCAGAGGAAAAAATAGCACTAACGGTAGGAGTAGGGGATGGAAAAACGCCTCCTCCAGGAGTGCCGGCTTATAACCCGAAATCGTGCATCAGCATTGAAGATCATACATCTTCCAATAGTGCGCCACTCTTTACTCCTATTGTAGATGGTTGCGTTTGGGGTATACCCCGGTTGGGAATTAAATCTACCGTGATGGGAGGTGTTGCCATTGCCTGCACCAACCCCAATGATTCAGAACAAGAGATTCGATATACTGCTTTTCCCAGCGAAACATCTCTGGCTGCTACTTGGAACACAGAGTTGATAGAAAAAGTGGGTGCGGCTATAGGTAACGAGGTGATAGAGTCGAATGTTGATATTATACTGGAACCGGGCTTGAATATACATCGCAATCCTATGTGTGGTCGTAACTTTGAGTACTTTTCGGAAGATCCATTGCTGTCTGGAAAAATTACAGCAGCTTATGTTCGGGGAGTGCAATCGCAAGGTGTCGGTACTGCCATCAAGCATTTTGCGGCAAACAATCAGGAAACCAATAGAAGAAGCTATGATGCGCTTATCAGTCAGCGGGCTTTGCGTGAAGTTTACCTGCGCGGATTTGAAATTGCTGTGAAAGAGGGTAATCCATGGTCAATCATGACCTCCTATAATAAATTTAATGGATACTATACCTCCGAAAACCCCGAACTGCTCAAAACCGTTGTTCGTGAGGAGTGGGGTTTCGATGGGCTGTTCATGACCGACTGGGACGGCCTGGGCAGTGCAGCGGCAAAGATAAGAGGTGGCACCAACCTCCTTATGAGTGGCAGTAAGGCCGAGGTTGAGGAACTTATGGCGGCCTTGAAAAACAAAACGCTTGATGAAAAAGAGATAAATAGGAGCCTGGAGTATGTTTTAAATTTTAAAATAAAAACTCCCCGGTTTAAGGGCTACAAACCATCATTAAATTTTGACAAGGTTGCGCATGAAACGCTGGCAAGAGAGTCTGCCGGTGAAGCTATAGTGCTGCTCAAGAATAACAACGCCACATTGCCATTCAACGATGATGTCAAAACAATTGCACTTTATAGTAAGGGCTCATACTATTTTGTGGCCAGCGGAACGGGCAGCGGAGAGTCGAAGCCAAAGCTCTCTGTAACGGTTAACCAGGGGATAAAAAATGCGGGATTCCAGGTAGTAAAGTACCTCGATGATACCTATACAAATTTTGTTGATACCATTCTGGCTAATAATAGCACCGTTGATGATTACTTTAAAAGGCGAATAGTTCCCTTCCATTCAGAACTTAACCTGTCCAAAGCAACCATTGCACAGCAGGTATCAGGCTCTGACATTGCGGTTATTACGATTGCACGAACGGGAGGAGAAGGACACGATAATGGTTATATTCCCCTGGACAAAGTGGAGCGGAATTTAGTGCGTGATGTGTGCGATGAATACCATGCTCATGGAAAGAAGGTGGTGGTAGTTCTTAATGTCGGAGGTGCCTTTGAAACAGCTAGCTGGAGAGACCTCCCCGATGCTATCCTTCTGGCCTGGCAAACAGGACAACAGGGTGGTAATGCTGTTGCAGATGTGTTAAAAGGAGATGTAAACCCCTCCGCGAAATTGCCTACATCATTCCCGATGAAATATGAAGATGTACCTTCTGCTCCAAATTTTATTGGAGAACCCGAATCTGAAAAAGTTAATATTAATCCTGTGCTATACAATGAGGGGATTTACGTGGGCTATCGCTACTACGACTCTTTTAATGTGCCTACTGCCTACGAATTTGGTTATGGTCTTTCGTATACAACCTTTGAGTACTCGAATCTAAAGTTGAGCAGCACAACCTTTGCCGATAAGATTAATGTAACCGTAACCGTAAAAAATACCGGAAAGCTGCCAGGCAAAGAGGTGGTTCAACTGTACCTTTCAGCCCCCGATGCAGAGATTGAGAAACCAATCCAGGAGCTAAAAGGATTTACCAAAACTCAGCTGCTGCTGCCAGGAGAGAGCCAGCTGCTATCATTTGAATTAGATGCCCGTTCACTGGCTTCCTTCTGGAGCGGTATGAGTGCATGGGTGGCAGATAAGGGTGACTACCAGGTGCGTATCGGGTCTTCCTCAAAGGATATTCGCCTGCAAGTCTCGTTTACTTTACCAAAAGTGATGGTGGTGGAGAAGGTACATGACGTGATGTATCCATACTCTTTACTGAATTTTGTGCTAGACGAATTGACTGTTAACAATAATAAATAAGGCTGAATTTGAAAACCGATTAGACCCAGACTCAAAATGAAAAAGATAAAATTCCATTGTGTTTTCCTTTTACTGCTTATTTGGTTCTGCGGTACTTTGGAAACCACTGCGCAAAATTATCTACCTCCCAATGGCGGAGGTTTCCCTGATCCTCAATTGAGCCAGAAAGATAATGATTACCTGAACCGGCAGGCAAAGGTATTTCTGGATACAGTACAGTCAATCCTTTCAGATTATCCGCCGATATTACCCGAGGGCAGAGAAAGAGGATTTGCCAAATTACTCATAGATGCTGTTTTTCACGAGCGTTATGCAGCTTTTAGAAAGCCTGCTCAGGCATTCTTTCATGCACAGACCAATCAACTGATTAAAGAGTTGGAAGAGATTAAGGTAGAGAATGGAGCAAAGATTTGGAAGGTATACAACATGGGATTTATTGTACGTACAAAATCAGTCACACTTGCTTTTGATATTGTCAGGGGCGCAACTTCCGGATCAGCTGACTTTACATTATCAACCGACGAAATGGATCGTATTGTCAAACAATGTGATGTCTTGTTTATTAGTCATAAACATGCGGATCATGCAGACAAAGAGGTTGCCGAAGATTTTATCAGGCTGGGCCGACCGGTTGTGGCTCCTGAACAGGTTTGGAAAGATGATCCTGTCTTTTCACTGATCACCCATCTGGATCGGACCCCGGAGAAAGTTCAAAAACTCAAACTATCTGACAATTTCGTTCTGGATGTTATCATTTATCCCGGTCATCAATTGCGTTCAGCAGATAATAATGTTGCGTTGGTTAATACTCCGGAAGGAATAACAGTTGCCCATTTGGGCGATCAGATTAATGAAGGTGATTTCATGATCGACTATGACTGGATCGATAAAATTGCTCAAAATCATCATGTTGATATTTTAATGCCTAATGCCTGGACGATGGATATTTCCAGGATTGTCAGAGGTTTTAATCCGGAATTGGTAGTGCCGGGACATGAACTGGAACTGGGTCATACGGTTTGGGACAGACTGCCCTATTGGGGCGATGATGAATATCTGGAACTTAATTATTCAGAATTAAAAGCCTCCGGATATCCCGTTCTTGTGATGGTTTGGGGAGAATCGTATCAATATGATCCAAAACCTATTTATCTTGATTATAATCAATCCTTTAAAGTGCGTGTAGATGATTTGCTTTCCAGAATGACTCTGCAAGAGAAATTATCCCAGATGATGACCCGTACCCCAACTGAGCTAATGCGCTTCGGAATCCCCGGATATCAATGGGGCGGCGAGGCAGGCCATTGTGTCATTGCCCGTTCAGGTGATGTGGCCACCATATTTCCCCAGGCCATTGCTCAAGCTGCCACATGGAATAAAAGGACCGTTTACGAAGTCGCTAATGCAATGTCAGATGAATCGAGGGCAAGGGTTCATGCGGGAATACCGAAAACCGGCCTTACTTTCTGGGCTCCCGTAGTGGAAATGGCCCGCGATCCGCGATGGGGAAGGACGGAGGAATGTTATGGGGAAGACCCGTATTTAACGTCTCAGTTGAGTCTTGCTTTTGTAAAGGGCCTTCAGGGAGATCATCCCAAATATTTGAAAACCATAGCAGCACCAAAGCATTTTGCAGCGAATAATGAGGAGTGGTGCCGCCATAACGGTTCTTCCGAAATTGATGAACAGCTATTGCACGAGTATTACCTTCGTCCTTATCAGGTCCTTGTTGAAGAGGGAAAAGTGGAGCAGATAATGGCTGCTTATAACAGGCTGAATGGCGTTCCTTGTGCTGGTAATAAACTTCTCTTGACTGATATTCTGCGTAATGATTGGGGCTTCGACGGAACTGTTGTTTCCGATTGCAATGGAATTAAAGATTTATATGAAGGACACAAATATGTCGCCAATGTTGAGGAAGCGATTGCGCTGGCATTAAACTCAGGGCTTGATCTGGAGTGCGGTGATTGTTTTAAAGCATCTCTGGCCGAGGCTGTTAAAAAAGGTCTGGTTTCTGCAGCTACGATTGATACAGCCGTACACCGGATTCTTCTCTCCCGTTTTCGTTTAGGATTATACGATCCGCCTGAAATGGTGCCATACACAAAGATTCCTCATACCGTTGTAGATGGCCCTGAAAATCGTGCCCTTGCCAGGAAAGCCGCCCGTGAGGCTATCGTGTTGTTAAAAAATGAGAACCATCTTTTGCCATTAAATATAAAGGAGGTCAAATCAGTTGCTGTTATTGGCCCCAATGCAGCTGTTTGCCAAATGGGCGGATACACAGGAGCGTATTCCAAAGCAGTTTCGCCCATTGAAGGAATTATAAACAGGCTCGACAACGCTAAAGTCCATTACGTTAAAGGCACAGATATAAAAATTTCACTACCGGTTATACCAAACGAGTACCTGGTTCCGCCCGATGCCAAACCGGGAGAACACGGTTTGCGGGGAGAATATTTCAACAATACGGATTGTTCAGGTGATCCTGTTTTGGTACGAATTGATCCGGTAATTGATTTTAATTTTGGCAGAGGTGCTCCTGATCCTGCAATCCCGATTGATTACTATTCTGTGAGGTGGACAGGCCGGTTTATTGCTCCGGCTTCAGGCACCTATTTTATTGGAGGTGATTTTGACGATGCTATTCGCCTTTATCTTGATGGCAAAAAGATTATTGACAAAACAAACAACAGAAACCGGTCATCTGATGCAGTGAAAATTGAATTGGAGGCTGGAAAACAGTATGACTTGAGAATTGAATATACCGAACAATGGTATAATGCCGCAGTCAAACTTTGGGGTGCACCTCAGAATCCTGATAAATTCAAAGAGGCAGTGGATGCTGCCCGAAATGCTGAGGTGGCAATTGTGGTTTTAGGTACAGATGAAAGCGTGGAAAAAGAAGGTGTTGACCGTTCAGACCTGGATTTGCCCGGTGACCAGGAAGAATTGGTTAAGGCGGTGTACCAGGCCAATCCAAAAACCATTGTGGTATTGCAGAATGGAAGTGCCTTGTCCATTAACTGGCTGAAGGAGAATGTTCCCGCGATTCTTGAAACCTGGTACAACGGTGAAGAAGCAGGAAATGCACTTGCCGACGTAATTTTCGGAGATTATAATCCCGGCGGAAGGTTGCCCTTGACGTTTTATAAATCGGCAGAACAATTTCCTTCGATCAGCGATTATGATATCAGGAAGGGACGGACTTACCTGTACCCAAATAACGGAAATGATAAATCATCAATTAGTGAACCATTATATTCTTTCGGTTATGGGCTGAGCTACACTCAATTTAACTATGGACCCTTGCAGGTCATATCCAAAAAGATTGATGCGGCAGGAAGTGTAATAGTGAAAATTTCGATGAAAAATATTGGTGACCGCTTTGGAGACGAAGTGGTACAACTTTATGCAAGAGATGAAAAATCAAGTGTTCGCCGGCCTGATAAACAACTGGTTGGCTTTGAAAGGATTTCGCTTCAACCCAATGAGATTAAAACGGTTGAGTTTGTTTTTCCTGCAAAAGATTTGGCTTATTGGGATGTAAACAAAAAATCTTTTATCGTCGAACCGGGAGTATTTACGATTATGGCCGGTAGCTCCTCTGCAGATATAAGATCAACCGGGAAGTTTAGAATTAAGACTATCAGCATGTTACCATAAAACCTCAACCATAATAATCTGGTAAACAAATAGATGAGAGTAAGAAAATTTTCATCCTTCTTTTTTCTCTGTGGTTCTCTGTGGTCCTCCTTGGTCCTCTGTGTAATTTATTCACTTACACAGAGTTGCACAGAGGACCACAGAGAGCCACAGAGAAAGATTGATTACACCCACCTCGTTGATCCTTTCATCGGTACAGCCGGCGAGGGCAATACCTGGCCCGGTGCTTCGGTGCCTTTTGGTGCAGTCCAGCTGAGTCCGGATACCAACCTGGAAGGACATGCTATATACGGTGGGTATTATTATCCCGATTCCACTATTATCGGGTTTTCTCATACCCATTTAAGCGGTGTAGGTGAACCCGAATACCGCGACCTGCTGTTTATGCCAACAACAGGCAAAGTCAAACTTAACCCAGGCATTGCAGAAGCCAAAGGTTCTGGCTTTCGATCCGCTTTCGATCATTCAGATGAAGCCGTATCTCCCGGTTATTACAGGGTTTTGCTGCGCGATTACGATGTGACCGCAGAATTGACTGCAACGCTAAGATGTGGCTTTCATAAATATACATTTCCAAAAACTGACAGTGCGCATATTGTAATTGATTTGGCTCATCCGGGAGGGGCCGAGGACCTTTATATCAAGAGGATCAGCGATTCTGAAATTGAAGGATTACGCCGCTCTCACGGGTGGGCATGGGATCAATATGTTTATTTTGTTGCCAAATTTTCAAAACCATTTTCATCAATAGATATTGCGGTTAATGATTTAACATTGGCAGGTTCATCCGAGGCCCGGGGTAAAAATGTTAAAGCCGTCATCAATTTTCAAACTAAAAAAGGAGAAGCCGTTCTGGTGAAAGTGGGAACATCGGCAGTGAGTGTTGATGGAGCCAGAAAAAACCTCGCTGAAGAAATCCAGGACTGGAATTTTAACCAGGTGGTAAGTGATGCCAAAAATTCCTGGAACAAGGAATTGGCTAAAATTGAAGTTGAAGGAGGTACGCCGGAACAACAGAAAGTTTTTTACACCTCAATGTACCATGCGCTTTTAAGTCCGAATGTTTTTATGGACGTCGACGGCAAGTACCGTGGTGTGGATCATAAGGTACATGAGGGAAAGGACTTTACAAACTATACTGTATTTTCACTATGGGATACCTTCCGCGCGTTGCACCCGATTTTCACTATTATCAACCAAAACAGAACCAACGATTTTATCAAATCCCTGCTCCGGATGTATGACGATGGCGGACGTCTCCCCATGTGGCCTCTTGCCGGAAATTATACCGACGATATGCTTGGATATCATGCCGTTCCGGTAATTGTTGATGCCTATATGAAAGGGATCAGGGATTATGACGTTCAAAAAGCTTTTAAAGCCGTGCGCCATAGTGCGGAACTTGATAAGCTGGGATTAAAATACTATAAAAAACTCGGGTACCTCCCTTTTGACCGACAGGGGGAGTCGGTTTCCAAAACCCTTGAGTATTGCTACGACGACTGGTGCATATCGCAGGTGGCCAAAGAAATGGGTTCAAAAGATGATTATTTGTACTATCATCTGCGGGCACACTTTTATGAAAATGTAATTGACACTTCCACCGGATTCATGCGTGGACGCGCATTCGACAGAAGCTGGTTAGAGCCCTTTGATCCCATGATCAATTCAGCCTACTCCGAGGGTAATGCGTGGCAATATATGTTTGTACCGCATGATGTAAATGGGTTGATCACGAAAATGGGTGGTGACCAGAAGTTTTCGCAATGGCTGGATACCCTTTTCTCAATGAAATCCAAAGAAAAAGGGATGATCGGGCAATATGCTCATGGCAATGAACCGAGCCACCATCTGGCTTACCTCTATAATTATAGCGGACAAGCCTGGAAAACACAATACCTTGTTCATAAAATTTTGACTCAACTATATTCCGCAACTCCGGACGGACTTGCCGGCAATGAAGATTGCGGACAAATGTCGGCCTGGTACATACTTAGCGCCATGGGTTTTTATTCAGTGACTCCCGGACAGAATATATATATTATCGGAAGTCCGCTTTTTGAAAGAGCCACAATCAACCTTGAAAATGGCAAGACGTTCGTCATTCGCGCAAATAATATTTCTGATCAGAATATTTATATCCAATCATCCAAACTCAATGGACTCCCCTATACAAAATCATATATCAGCCATGATGATATTATGAATGGCAGAGAGCTGGTTCTCGAAATGGGGCCAAATCCAAGTAAGGCGTGGGGAACGGAGAAAAATGACCGGCCGTTTTCAGAGAATGGCACTGAGGTGGTTCAACCTCCCTTTATCAAATCGGGAGATTTACTATTCATTAATTCCTCTGTGGTCACTTTGGGATGCGACACTGAGAATTCCATAATCCGGTATACTCTTGACGGATCGGAACCGAGTGAACAATCCGTTACTTATACCAAACCATTTGAACTTAAGGAATCTACCGTTCTGAAAATGCAATCATACCACAAAGAAATGAATCCCGGGATGGCGGTTACTTATGAATTTGAAAAAGCTGAGCTAAAGGAACCTGCATCGATTACTGAAATTATGCCGGGATTGCATTATGATTATTATGAGCGGTTTTTTGTTTCGGCTGAAGACCTCGACCTGGTTGATCCGGTTTCTTCAGGCACTATAACTGATTTCAATATCAGTGAGTTGAAAAGAGAGAACTATTTTGGATTCAGGTATGCTGGATACATAAGGGTTTCCACGGATGGAATATATACCTTTTTCCTGAAATCGAATGACGGTAGCAGGTTATATCTTGATGGTGAGGAACTTATTGAAAACGATGGCAACCATGGAGCTATCGAGGAACCAGGCAGTATCGGGTTAAAAAAAGGCCTGCACAAAATAGAAGTTAAATATTTTCAATGTGGAGGCGGAAAAACATTAAAAGTGTGTTGGGCGGGACCCGGATTTGAAAGGCATGAAGTTCGGGCACAAGAGCTGTTTATTGATAACTGAGTGCCTGTAGTGACCATAGCGGCTACTTGGTTTCGTTCAACTTGTTTTATACCCAATTGACGCCCTACTGATTTTTTCCCCTTTCATTGTTGCTTACCTGCTGATCATTTTGTTACCTTCGTGTGCGTCAACTTTGTATAAAACACTAATACGTTATGCTTCAGGCAAAAAAACATAAACCCAAATAATTATGGACATGAATAACAAAATAATTATTTATGGAGGATTTAAAAATACTTGAATTCGGAGAAATAAAACTGGAAATCGAATTAAAAATATCTAAATCAGATTTTAACTGGACAATATTGGGAAATGCTCCTGCATTTGAGATTTTCTTTGCATTTGTTAAAAACGGGAAGATGGCTGTACCAGGTGGCGGATTAAAGGCAATCCCAAGTATTTCATCAGAAGATGTAGGAGAAATAACAGCACAAACTGTATTGCGTGAAGATTTAAACGGACAGCGAATAAAATTAACCGGACCTGAAGCTTTTACATTTCCTCAAGTGGCAAAATTATTTTCAGAATTATCAGGACAAAAAGTAAAACATATCAAAATACCACTTTTTGTTTTTAACATATTATCGCTAATCATTTTACCTTTTAATCCGTTTGTAAGATTCTTTTATAAAAGTCTAAAAATGTTGAATAACTTTCCTGCTGATATGGCAGAGAAAGTACCAGAAGACCATAAATTATTAAGAAAATTATTTGATTATGAACCTGTAAGTTTGGAGATGGAAATTAGACAAAGAATTAAAGAAAATAAATTTAAAGACACCGATAAAAAGCACGAACGCATAAAAGGCGTTAGTGGTAAGGCTATGACGACACAACCGACAGACTAGAAAGTCGGTTAATTTTGGACTTTTGTATTTTAGCATTTGCTTAAATAAACAAATTGGCTATCTTTGTGCCCATGGACAACAACTCTTGCATAAGACAACAGGCGGACATTAAACAAATAAACCGTTGTAAAGACAGAGTTTCAGAACTCAACGGCTCATTTGACTATTTATCAAACGGACTTGAATTGGCAGGTAATAACGTAAGACTGAAAATTCTCTTTATGCTTTACGAAGAGAAACGACTTTGTGTTTGCGACCTAAGCGACATTCTTGGAATGACAATTTCGGCAGTTTCACAGCATTTACGAAAACTCAAAGACCGTAAACTCATTCAGACAGATCGAGAAGCACAGACCATTTTTTACTCATTGACAAAGGAGTATGAAATAATGCTAAAACCGTTTTTCAAAATACTTGACGAAAACAAAATCTTGGAAACAATATGAAAACAGATAACAAATTAATCGGTGCAGGACTTTTGACAGCAATTGCCGCCTCATTGTGTTGCATAACGCCAGTTTTAGCTCTCATAGCGGGGACAACAAGCGGACTTGCTTCAACTTTTTCTTGGCTTGAACCTTTCCGACCGTATTTTATCGGTTTGACAATTTTGGTGCTTGGCTTCGCTTGGTATCAAAAACTAAAACCTAAAAAACAAATTGACTGCAACTGCGAGACAGACGAAAAACCAAAATTTATTCAGACAAAAATGTTTTTAGGAATTGTAACTGCGTTTGCAATTATTATGCTTGCATTTCCTTACTATTCAAATATTTTCTACCCAAAAACAGAGAAGCAAATAATTGTAGTTGACAAATCCAACATTCAGAAGGTTGAGTTTACAATAAGCGGAATGACTTGTAACAGTTGTGCTGAACACGTTAATCACAAAGTGAATAAACTGACAGGAATTATATATTCAAATGCTTCCTACGACCAAGGAAACGCAATTATTGAGTTTGACAATTCCAAAACTAACATTACCGAAATAGAAAAAGCAATTAACTCAACAGGATATTCAGTAACCGACAAACAAGAGAAATAAAATGGAAATCATAACAAAATCAGTTATTACCTGCCCAAACTGCGGGCACAAAAAAGAAGAAGTAATGCCGACAGACGCTTGCCAATATTTTTACGAATGTGAAAACTGCAAGACTGTTCTGAAACCACAACAAGGCGACTGCTGTGTTTATTGCAGTTATGGTTCGGTAAAATGTCCTTCTATTCAAGAGAAAAAGAGTTGTTGTTAACCGACAGAAAAAAAAGCCCAGCCGCCAATAAGTGAGGCTTCGTGTGGCGTAGCCTAACATGAAGCCGTGTTGCACGAAATCCGGTTGTGCAGTCTCTGAAACGGTAAAAATCTATGGGGATTCAATAATTCCAGGCTATTCTGGAAGAGGGTAAGGCGATAATTTTCGACGGTGTTTGAGAACCGACAAATAGGAAAGAAGGATTTTAACAAGGCCATGGTAGCCTGATAATCATGATATTCGTAAAGCGCATATAATAGTTTATCCTGTCCTTCTCAGAACCTTCCCACAGCAGGGGCAGCTGTCCGGGCTGTAATTGAGATGCACCCACAAATTTGTTTCCAGTTTTTCTTTTCTAATACTTTCGGAACAGAGAGTCCAAATGCCTGTTGGAGCTCACGGAGCTCGGGTCGTTTTGCAGTGGGTAGTAGTCCATAATGCCGGATCCGGACAAATCCTTTTGGAAGAATATGTTGGCAGAACTGCCGAAGGAACTCCGCCCCACCGAGCGTCATTTCTTTTTGCCGGTCATCGCGGTAGTCACGATAACGGAAGCGAACGCCAGACTCGTCGATAGTCAATAGCCGGTGGTTGCTGATAGCTACTTTGTGCGTGTAACGACCCAGATATTCCAACTGATGGGCAATTTGGGATTTGCTAGCACACATGTTGCACATTTGTCTGTCCCCAGCCCATAAGCCAACACAAGAAGGCAGCCAAAAGAGCAAAATTTACTACCCTACTTAAATTTGAAAGTCTTGAGGAACACCATCTTAAAGTGTTAATAAAAAAATCTTTAAAAAATTTGTACTTTAATTATTTTATATATCTTTGCATCGATAAACATGTAGATATGCTTAAACACATTAAAAATATAAAACCAAGAAAAAAGGACGTATACTTATGTGAGGAGTGTTTGGAACTCTTCCGTGCTTTCGCAGATAAAACCCGTCAGGAAATTATTATGGTTTTTGCTACTAATAAGGAAATATGTGTTAATGATATTGCAAAAAACTTCACCTTGTCTCGTCCGACAATTTCCCATCATTTAAATTTAATGAAGCGAGCAAAAGTACTTAACACTCGCAAAGATGGAAAGGAAGTATATTATTCTATTAATAAATCCTACATTAAAGGATTATTGACATCAATATTAGACAATATTGATAGTTGTTGTTAAAAAAATTTAAAACTAGATGTCGAAATGTATAAACATTTAAACTCTTAAACATATCAAATTATAAAGGAGATAGTATTACAATCTAAAAAAACCGCTTGTGGTTGTATGTTACCAGTTAGTAATGGTGATTTAAAAACCAATGTTAACGAAACAGAATTAATTCAAAATGATAAAGAAAACTCAAAGGACATGTTAAATGTAATTATAATAAGTGCAGCCTGCTGTGTTCCCGGCATGGCTGCTTTTGACGAACAGGCACGAAAAGTCATAGATAAGGCAATTTCTGAAACAGGTATAATTGCAAAAATCACAATGGTGCCTGCAACCTCCGCTATGTTCGGAGGTGCTTACCGCAAAATCATGAATGATATGATACAAATGAATAACAAAGGTAAAATCGTTGCCCCTGCTATTCTTATTAACAAAGAGGTTGTCTCTTATGGCGTACCAAATCTCGAAGACATGAAAACAGCATTAAAAAAATTTGCAGAAAATAAAATTTAAACAGAGAAATAATTATGAATAAAGAATTAAGAAAAATTATGTTACCCGAAGAATCAACAAAATATTTATTCTTTGGCGGTAAAGGTGGAGTTGGTAAAACAACGATGGCAACAGCAACAGCTATATGGTTTGCCGACCACAATTATAAAACAACAATTGTCTCGACAGACCCTACTGTAAGTTTATCGGCAGTCTTTAATCAGCAAATTGGTGGAGACAGAGAAGTGCCTATTAACCATGTTCCGAATTTATGCGGATTGAATATTAATCCTGTTGATGCAAAAGGCGTCTTTCAAAAACGACTTAACAATATGATGTCGCAAATCAGCGGTACATTTGGTAATGACGTTGTAAGTACTCCCTGCATGGAAGAAATGGCAACATTTGACCAGTTTGTTTCATTTCTTGAAAATCCCGATTGCGATGTAATTGTATTTGATACTGCACCAACGGGAAAATCATTAAGAGAATTAGCCATGCCTTTTGATTGGGCTTCTTTCATGCAAAAACAAATACAAGAAGGGCAAAAATTGGCAGAACTATTACCTTCCGATGCTAATTATTTTGAGGATTTAGAACGAGATAAAAAACGTTACGATTATGCAATGTCAGTTTTATGTAATAGTACTTCAACAGTTTTTTCTCTCGTGCTTTTACCTGAACGGTTGCCCATTGCAGAAACACAGAGTGCAATTGCAGGCTTAAAAAATCTTGGTATTCCGGTACAATCTTTAATCATTAACCAGTGTATTTTATCCGAAGTAATAGAAGGGAACCGCTTTTTAATAGCAAGAGCAAATTTACAAAAACGCTACCTTGCGGATATTGATACACGTTTCCCTGAGTTCATTAAAGTTCGGCTACCTTTATTAGATAGCGATGCTTCTGATTTGTCCTCGTTGCGTCAAATAGGCAAGATAATCTATGGATAATAATATTAAAATTTAAAATGTATATGAAAAATCAACAATCTCAAAACGGAATAATAGAGGCTCCTTTGAAAGTCAGCAGAATTAGGACAATCTATAACATAGCAAGCAATTACTATTTTTTGGCTACTCTGATTGAAAAGAAACCTTTAATGAGAGGCATTGAATTAGCAGAAATCAAACAAAATGATAAAGTCTTAGAAGTTGCTGTTGGTCTTGGGTTCAACTTTTTAGAATTTCTGAAAAGAGTAAACAGCGAAAACATTGTTCATGGAATTGACCTTTCACCAAAAATGTTAGATAAAACAAAGAAACTGATAACTAAAAAAGGGTTCTCAAATTTCAAATTGAGTGAATCTGATGCCCGTCAATTACCATTTCCAAATGATACTTTTGATATTTTGTTCAATAGCTATATGTTAGACCTTACACCGCTTAATGACTTTCCTGTTGTACTAAATGAATTTTATCGTGTTCTTAAAAAAGGCGGGCGATTGATAACTGTTAATTTCAGCAAAAAAGATTGTTCACCAGTTTTTTCTGAGAAACTTTATAAATTAACTCCTTCTTTATGGCATGGTTGCCGTCCGGTATTAATGGAATCTTTTATAAAACAAGCTGGTTTCAAAAATATTCAAAGAGAATTTCATAATGGTATTTTTACTTTACCCTCTGAAATTGTAATAAGTGTAAAATAATAATATTTGTATTATAAAAATGAGCTTCTACAAATGAGAGGTATTATTTGTTACTATTCAAACTCTGGCAACACAAAATTAGCCTGTCAGTATATCGTAAAAAATATCAATAATATTGATTTCGTTTTTTTAAATATTGCTAAAGACAGTATTCCTGATTTAGATATTTATAATATTGTTGGATTTGCTGCCTTCACAGATTTTTTTGGTCCATCAAAATTTGTTCAAACCTTTATAGAAAAATTACCCAGACAGAATAATAAACCGGCGTTTGTGTTTAACACTTACGGTTTCATTAGTGGCAAAACACTCAAGATTCTCGATAAATGGGTTACTACAAGAGGCTTTAAAGTAATTGCAGGATATTCTCTTCATACCCCGGAAAGTTATCCGCCGATGATTGCTAATGGTAGAGGTAATGAGCAAGCTCCCGGCGAAAAGGAAATGAATAAATTTAACTGTTTCATTTCTGAATTGAACCGACTTCTTTATACACTTGGTGAAGGTAAAGAAATCAAAAAAAATAAGATAAAGATTGGTTTATTTGAGATTTTATTACCCATGTATTCTCGTACTAAAGCACGAAAAAATATGGGTGAAAAATATATTGATGAGGCACTTTGCACGGAATGCGGTACTTGTGAAAAGATATGTCCGTATGAAGCAATTAAACTTAGTCCGAAGCCTATTATTGATATGAATAAATGTTATGGATGCTGGGCTTGTTATAATCATTGTCCCGATAAGGCTATTTACACAAAAAAGTATCGGGGAATTGGTCACTATCCAAAACCTAATAGCCAATTGATGAAAAAATTGAAAGTCAAATGAAAGAATAGATTTGTTTAATTACAGGTGCAACTTTTAGTGTAGGTAAAGAAATTGCAGTTGTTCCTATAAAATTGTGTTCAATAGTTGAAAAAAGTAAATATTTAATAATTAAAAGGAGAAAAAACATG
>Ga0163199_1000956_pt1 | contig 18003 bp, 22 predicted proteins | sample PL_2010_150m_FD_113537 | JGI IMG/M metagenome (GOLD analysis project Ga0163199, IMG submission 113537) | Freshwater microbial communities from Powell Lake, British Columbia, Canada to study Microbial Dark Matter (Phase II) - PL_2010_150m | ecosystem: Environmental > Aquatic > Freshwater > Lake ...
CGAATCGCCGGAGTGAAATGCATGAGAGGCTGGCCAACCAGATGGCTTATGCTCACTGGCTTGGTTCTTGCGCCGCCATGGGCTTGGTCCCAGGTCTCGCTGGAACTGAGCGCCGGCATCCACCGTATCATGGCCGAGGCGGTCAATACCCCGCAATCTCGCGCCGAAGGTCTGATGTACCGCAAGAGCCTGTCTGCCAATCACGGCATGCTGTTCGTCTTTGTTCAGGCAGCGCAGCACTGCATGTGGATGCGGAATACCTTAATACCTCTGTCTGTAGCCTTTATCGACGGCAACGGGCGCATCATCAACATCGAGGAAATGTTGCCGCAGACGGAAAACAATCACTGCGCGGCCAAACCGGCGAAATTCGCCCTGGAGATGGGGTCCGGCTGGTTCCGAAGCAGGGGCCTGTCAATCGGGACCCAAGTAAGCGGTATTGACAGGGCACCCGCGGCACGATAGACGAAACGCGGCCGTAGCCGCGTTTCTCCATGTCTTGCATCCGATGAAAGGCCTGAAATTTCAGAGTCCGCCGTTCTGCTGGGCGACCATGCAATACAGCATCGGAATCGATAACAAAGTGTTGACGCGCGACGTCAACATCGCCAGGCGCGCTGCGGCGGCCTTCTCTGCGGGTTCGACCTGGACCATGCCGAGCGCCTTCTTCTGGTTCGGCCAGATTATGAACCAAACGTTGTAGGCCATGACCAATCCCATCCACATGCCGATGCCGATGGCGACGAAGGGTCTGGAGAACATCAGCGCCTGGACGATATAGCCGCTCATCGAAGCCAGGAGGACGCCCGTGACCACGGTTGACAGGGCCGCCCAGCGGAACCAGAACAGCGCAGTCGGCGCGATTACCTTGCCGATTGCCGGTTTCTGCTCATCCGGAATCTTCGGCATGGACGGGATCTGTACGAAGTTGAAGTACCAAAGCAGGCCGATCCACATGACGCCCGATAATACATGCAGCCAGCGGACGAAGAACATTGACCATGCGTGGTTGACGGTGGTCATTGATCCGGTCGCTGCGCCCACCACGAGTATGATCAAAACTAGCAGGACAAAACCCGCGATGACAGTCTTTCCGAGGGACTGCAAAATGGTGCCCATGGTTTCTCCTTTAGAAATTGAGTCCAAAGTCTAGCATACGGGGTCACCGGGCGACAGGGATTGCATCGAGTTTCCGCCTGCGTTTCCGGTGACCATTCTTGTTTCCAGGTTAATGATGTTCATCTCCTTTGTACTATCCGTCCGTTTGCCCAGCCTTGTGCAAAACGCAATTCGACAACATCTCCGATGGCGACTTGGTCGCTGCCGTTTACAACTTTGCCGTTGCTGCCGCGCACGATGCTGTAGCCACGTTCAAGCGTTGCTTGCGGGCTCAGTTGAGCGAGGGCGGCGGCCAGCCCCCCGAGTCGCTGCCGTTGCCCGGCCAGGCACGAGGCGGCCGCGGCACTTAGCTTTTGGCTGATAAGCGCCAGGCGCGAGGCCTGTGCCTGGGTGGCTGGACGAGCCTGACGGAGATGCCAGCGCCAGCGTTCCAGCGGGATGGCGTGGTGCCGCAAGCGTTTGGCGAGTGCGCCATGCAGGCGGGTCGAAAGGTGGGCGACTAGCTGCCTATCCTGCCGAACCTGGGCACCCGGATGGAGCAATCGGTGCGCGAGCAGGTCAAGGCGCTGCATCCTTGATTCAACCGAACTCCGCAAGATACGCGACAAGGAGCGGCCGAGCGTGGCAAGTTCATGGGCTGCGGCAAACCAGCCAGCAGTGATCAGTTCCGCCGCTGCTGTTGGTGTAGGCGCGCGCAGATCGGCTACAAGATCGGCGATCGTGGTGTCGGTCTCATGCCCGATCCCACTGATCACGGGAAACGAACAGGCGGTTATGGCGCGGGCCACTGATTCCTCATTGAATGCCCAGAGGTCCTCAATGCTGCCGCCGCCCCGAGCGACGATCAAAACGTCGCATTCGGATCTTTCCGCCGCTAACAGAATTGCCGCGGCAATTTTCGCGGCGGCACCGTCCCCTTGAACTGGAGTTGGGTACAGGATTACCGGAAGGTGAGCCGCGCGCCGTCGAAGAGTGGTCACGATGTCATGCAGTGCCACGGCCTGTGGTGAGCTGATAATCCCGACGCGGCCGGGAAAGCGCGGTAGCGGTCGTTTACTTTCGGGGGCAAATAGACCCTCGATTTCCAGGAGTTCCCGTAGCCGGGCATAAGCTTCATACAGCGCTCCAATTCCCGCCCGGCGCAGCCCCTCGACGCTCAGCTGAAAATCGCCGCGCGCTTCGTACAGCGTCACCAGTACCTGCGCTTCAATCTGCTGGCCGTTTTCCAACCGCCAGGGGACCGACTGGGCGCGATTTCGAAACATGACACAGCGTACCTGGGACGATTCGTCCTTGAGTGAAAAATAGACATGGCCTGAATTTGCGCGGGCGAGATTGGATATTTCGCCGCCGACCCAAAACAGCGGGAAATTCTGTTGCAAAACCTCGCGTGCGAGCCGATTCAGTTGAGAAACGGTGAGGACTTCGGGAATCATGCGAGTTCGAATTGAGGGTGGACAATGGCCCGAATAGGCAAATCCGATTGTAGCGGAATCCACACCTTGGACCGCAAGACTTCACGGGCCACCGCAAGACCCAACGGAAACGCGGGCTTCTTTCCAAGTCATTGTTTTATATGACGTGTAATATTAGCTTCATTTTGTGGCGGCGAAGGGAAAATCCTTTCTGCAAGCCGATTTACCTACTTCACGGAGTATCAATCCACAAGCTTATCCACAGATTTTGTGGATAAGCCGGGCGCCCGGAGAATATGCCATCGGTATGAAGCTGGACGGTCACGGGGCATCGACCCGTTCGTTGACTCCAGGAATATTGCGGTAATCTCGCACCGGATATCAGTTCCGATGAAGACTCAAAATCAGGCAGACTATCTTGATTGATCCCCAAGGATGTCGGTCACGCTGATTCCGTTGCACACGCTGGAGCTTCTGGGTATCTTTCGTGAGACGCTCGAGACCAGTTTGATTGAGCGCGGTGCGGCGCAAGGCATCGACCTGCGCGGTCCCGCCGACGAATTTTGGCGTAGCTTTCCGCCGCACGAGTTGTCGCACATGGCCGAGGCGGGCAATGGCCAAGCGCAGGCCGAGCGTGCCTCGCGGCGCAAGGATCTGCGGGGAATGACTTGGCTGGGACTGCGCCTGCTACGGGGACACGGGATCAGCAAGGATACGGAGAGGGCATTACAGCTACTTCAGGATGCCGCCGGCAAGGGGGCGGCCTAGGTGCGCGCCTCGCGCGATACTGGCTCGGAGAGTGTTATGAACTCGGGGAAGGGGTGGCGCGAGACTATGCCCAGGCGATCGAGCACTATGCGGCGGCGGCGGCGGGCGAACCGCACGGCCTGGCCGAACTGGGACGCCGCCATGTGCATGGCATTGGCGTTCCAATAGATCCCGGGCGCGGCGAGCAGATGTTGCGCAGGGGCGGGGAGTGCGGCTGGCAGCCTGCCCTGGGCGAACTGAAGCGCGTCTATTATTCACGCTCCTAGCAGTTCCTGAATGGCGATGGCTTGGTCATCGACCCGCAACAGGCAGAGCTGGAGCACAGCGAGATCCAGGGCATCGGAGAGTTCCGGCAACCAGTCATCGTCCGGAATGACCAGCAACAGGGTTTGCCGAGCATGTACCGTTGTGGCGACAAATTGCGCCAATGCCTCAATGACCCGATCCCTGGCGTTGGACTGAATGGAGACCAGTGCCGGGAACGCAGACGCCGGATTCATGCGTTCGCGCCACGACGCGGCTAGAGTTCGCGCATTACCCTGAATGCTGGGTCGCTGCAACATCGGCATGGCATGGATTGTGATGGAAGACCTCGTTGCAGCGTTTCATTGCCTTGCCGAAATTGGCGCCACAGGCTAAAGTGCGCGCTTATTCCGTAGTCGCAAGGAGCGTTTCGTGTTCTCCATCATCCAGGCCGCCGGATGGCCGATATATCCCCTACTGGTAGCCTCCATCATCGCCGTTGCGTTGATCATCGAGCGTGCCACGGCTTTACGCCGCTCCAAGATCATTCCCCCGGGATTGCTAGTCAGCGTGGTGGGTGATTATCGCCAGAATGGCGCGACCGAACAGATGCTGCAACGCCTCGAAGGGCACTCGCTGCTCGGCAGCGTCTTTGCTGCCGGATTGCGCAACGTCAAGAGTTCGCGCGAAGTGATGAAGGAATCCATTGAAGAGGCGGGACGCGGCGCCGCTCATGAAATGGCGCGATTCCTCACCAGCCTTGGCACCATCGCTTCGATCAGCCCACTGATGGGACTTTTCGGAACCGTGGTGGGCATGATCGAGATATTTGGCTCTCCGACCTCATCCGGCAACAATCCGCAGGCGCTCGCCCATGGAATCTCCGTTGCACTTTACAACACCGGATTCGGGCTGATCATTGCCATTCCCAGCATGATTTTCTACCGCCACTTCCGCGCCATGGTCGAAAGCCTGGTGATCGAGATGGAGCAACAAGCGGTAAAACTCGTTGAGTTGGTCCATGGCGAACGCAAGTAATTCGCTTCCGAGGAAAACGCCATGAACTTCCAGCGCGGGCACGTGCATGAGGAACTCGAAATCAATCTGATTCCGATGATCGATGTCCTGCTGGTCATCCTCATCTTCCTGATGATCTCCACCACTTATTCCAAATATGCCGGACTGGAGATCAATCTTCCGACCGCAGAAGCCCAGCCATCGCAGGATCAGCCAAATGAAATCAACGTCGCCGTTAGCGATCGCGGGGATGTCATGGTCAACCATAACGCACTGGGGGCTCGCGATGTCGCGACGATAAGCCTGGCACTAAGGCGTGCGTCGGGTAGCAGCAGTTCAGCCAAGGAACCTGTGGTTATCATTAGTGCCGACGCCAAGGCGACCCACCAGAGTGTCATTGACGTAATGCAGGCTGCCCAGCAGGCCGGGTTGTCTCACATCTCCTTCGCTACCCAGAGCGCCAACCGTTGACCGGTGCGGCCTTCGCCGTATCGCGTGCTGCCGCTCAAATGAATCTTCAGATGGAAGTGGGCAGAAGATTGCAAATCGCCTGGCAAGAACGCGGTTTGCTCACGGCGTTGCTGCTCCCGGTTTCAGGCCTATTTGCGCTATCGGTCGCACTGCGTCGTATGTCGTATCGTCTTGGCCTGCTGCAAAGTGCGCAGATGCCGGTGCCGGTGGTGGTGGTCGGCAACATAACCGTCGGGGGAAGCGGCAAGACGCCGCTGACGCTCTGGTTGGCACAACAACTGCAGCAACGCGGCTGGCACCCGGGAATCATCAGTCGCGGACACGGCGGCGAAATTCATTCCCGAAAGGTGCGGGAAGTACATGCCCAGAGCGCCGCCCGGGAGATCGGGGATGAACCACTCCTGCTCAAGCGACGCAGCCGAATGCCGCTGTTCGTTGGGAAAGATCGGGTCGCGGCTGCCCGCGCGCTACTGGCAGCGCATCCCGAATGTGATCTGATCCTCAGCGACGACGGGCTGCAGCATTACCGGCTGGCACGGGAAGTTGAGATTGCCGTGCTCGACGGGCGGGGTCTGATGAACGGCTGTATGTTACCGGCCGGGCCGCTGCGCGAGTCGCCAAGACGACTTCGGCAGGTCGAAGCGCTGGTGCTCAACGGCCCAGTCAAACTCAGCATCAACGGAGTCGCCATCTTCCGGATGAATCTTACCGGCGAGACTTTCTACGCCCTTGAGGATCCCGCGCAGACGTGCAAGCCATCGGCACTGAAAGACTTGAGTCTTGCCGCGGTTGCCGGAATCGGTGTCCCGCAGCGTTTCTTCGATCATCTCACGGCGCTGGGGCTGTGTTTTTCCGCGCATGCGTTTCCCGACCATTACCGTTATAAGGCCGACGATCTTTCCGGGATTCAAGCCGATGCGTTACTGATGACTGAGAAAGATGCGGTAAAATGTTCGGGACTCACTCATCGCCCGGTCTGGGTAATGCCGGTCACCGCGCAAGTCACTCGCGCTCAGGCCGGAACTGACCTTGTCACTCTGGTTGAACAGTGCATCATGGAGAATCCGCATGGACGCCCGCCTGCTTGAAATTCTCGTCTGCCCGATGTGCAAGGGTCCGCTCGACTACCGCAAGGTGCAAGCCGAGTTGGTTTGCAAACCGTGCCGGCTCGCTTACCCGATCAAGGACGACATTCCGGTGATGCTGGAGGATGAGGCGCGCAGCCTGGCCGCTGAAGACGTGTGAGATGCTGCGCATCGTCATTCCGGCACGCTTCGCCTCGACGCGACTGCCCGGCAAGGCGCTGGCAGATATCGCCGGCAAGCCCATGATCGTGCGCGTTGCAGAGGCGGCGCAGCGCTGCAACAATGACGGCATCTGGGTCGCCACGGACCACGCGGAGATTCTTGCCGCCGTGGAGTCCCGAGGATTTCAGGGCATGCTGACGCGTCCCGACCATCCCAGCGGCACGGATCGCGTCGCCGAAGTGGCGACCCGACTCGGCTGGGGGGACGATGAGATCGTGGTAAACGTCCAAGGCGACGAGCCGCTAATTGATCCCGCACTGATAAATTCGGTCGCGGCGGCGTTGTCGGAGGATCAGGAAGCTTCAATCGCCACCGCCAGCCATGTGATAACCGAAGCCGGCGACTTGTTCGATCCGAACGTGGTCAAGGTGGTTACTAACAGGCGCGGCCGCGCACTGTATTTCTCGCGCGCGCCAATTCCGTGGGATCGCGATGCGTTCGCGGCAACGCCGAAGGTCCTGCCAGCCGATTTGCCGGCGCAACGACACATCGGCCTGTATGCATATCGCGTCAACTTCTTGCGTCAGTATGGCCTGCTCGAGCCGTCGCCCTTGGAGCGCGGGGAAGTTCTCGAGCAATTGCGCGCCTTATGGCATGGTTACGCGATTCAAGTGGTGACGTGCCAGCAAGCGCCCGTCGCCGGGGTCGATACGCCGGAAGATCTTGCGCGAGTGCGGCGCGAGTTCGATCGCCATGGCAATTGAAGCGATCTATTATGCGGTTATCAGTACTTTTTCAAAATGCGATTAAATTCTTGCGTGTATGATGGCTTTTAGTGTTCTCTTATGGGAGCTGCCATGCGTTTGATACTACTGGGACCACCCGGAGCTGGCAAAGGAACTCAAGCCAGCTTCATATGCGAACGATATTCGATACCGCAGATTTCCACCGGTGATATGTTGCGCGCAGCGGTTCGCGCAGGGACGCCTTTGGGCCTGGAAGCCAAGAAGGTGATGGATTCCGGAAAGCTCGTTTCCGATGACATCATCATCGGCCTGGTAAAGGAGCGTCTGCTGCAGGCTGATTGCGTCAAAGGGTACCTGCTTGACGGCTTCCCGCGCACGATTCCACAGGCGGAGGCAATGAAGGCTGCCGGCGTGGCGATCGATTATGTTCTCGAGATCGATGTGCCGGACGGCGATATCGTCACCCGGATGAGCGGACGTCGTGTCCACATGGGCTCGGGCCGAACCTACCATGTAATGTTCAACCCTCCGAAGCTCGACGGAAAGGACGATGTTACTGGCGAGCCGCTGATACAGCGCGACGATGACCAGGCGGAGACGGTGCTCAAGCGTCTCGAGATCTACCATGCCCAGACCAGGCCACTGGTGGAGTATTACGGCAAATGGGCCGCCAGCGGGGTTGCCGAAGCGCCAAAGTGCCGCAAGATATCGGGGCAGGGCAAGGTCGAGGAAATCAGCGGCCGTGCCTTCGAAGCACTGTCGTCCTGAGCGACAACCGCGGGGAATCTTCCATGGCAAGTCCGATTCGACGCATCGCAATCTGTACCGGGGGTGGTGATGCTCCGGGACTCAATGCCGTCATACGGGCGGTGGTCATTGCGGCTGCGAACCGAGGTTGGGAGTGCTATGGCATCCGCGAGGGTTTCAATGGAATACTCTTCCCCGAGCGCTACCCGGAAGGCGGAGTTTACCGGCTGACGCGGAGCACCGTGAAGGGCATCTGACATCTGGGCGGCACCATTCTGGGAACTACCAATAAAGGCAATCCCTTGCATTTTCCGGTGCAAATGCCGGACGGTACGATCAGAGACGTCGACCGTTCGGACGAGATTCTGCAGTTCTTTGCCATGAAGCAACTGGATGCGCTGGTTTCGATCGGCGGCGATGGATCCCTGACCATTGCCAATGCCCTGCACCAGAAGGGTCTTCGTGTCATCGGCGTGCCCAAGACGATTGATAACGACCTGGACAAGACTTTTACGACCTTTGGCTTCGACACTGCGGTGGGCTTTGCTACCGAATGTCTGGATCGACTGCACAGCACGGCCGAAAGCCATCAAAGGGTAATGGTAGTCGAGGTGATGGGACGCTATGCCGGCTGGATCGCGCTTCACGCAGGCATCGCAGGCAGCGCCCACGCCATCCTGATACCGGAGATTCCGTTTGACCTCGACACGGTGGCGGCCAAGATTCGTTCGCGCGACAACGAAGGCCGGATGTATTCGCTGGTCGTGGTCTCGGAAGGCGCCGAACCCGCTCACGGTGAGCGGGCGATTCTCGAGACGGCGGAAATCGGTCACGCCGAGCGCCTCGGGGGGATAGGCGACCATGTTGCGAACGTGTTGAAAGACAAGACAGGCAAGGATGTGCGGGTGGTGGTGTTGGGGCATCTGCTGCGTGGTGGTAGCCCCACCGCGTTCGATCGTCTCGCCGCCATGCGTTTTGGCACGGCGGCCGTGCGCGGGCTCGAAGAAGGGCGGAGCGGCGTTATGGTGGCGCTGGCTTTTCCCAACGTCAATTATGTCGCGCTCGCGGAAGTGGCCGGCCGCATGAAGGGAGTCCCGCTGGACTGCGACACCTTACGGACCGGCCGGGATATTGGAATCTGCTTCGGGGATTGATCCATGCGCGCAGCCGTGCATGGATCGACTCTTTCAATGCGCCGCTTACTTGCCCGGATCGAGAATCTTTGCCACCTTGTGGAGCCGCAGCCGGTAAGCGTCGGGCATGCCGGAGCCCAATAGCGGTCTCAGATATAGCCGGAAAGCGTCCGTTACATCCGTTCCGCTCGCCGCTATGAATTCGTCTTCCATGACGCGGGTCTTGCCGGCGATTTCTGCCAACGGCGTCAAATGATAGTCAACCGAATAGAAGCCGGTGCGTTTGATCGTCACCGAGCCATCGCGGTCGCCCCACATGGCGAATTGCACGGCCTTCTCACCGACTTCCCGCGCCTCTCGCTGATCGACATCCGAAACGCAACCCATGAAACTGCGCTGTAGGTAGCCGAAAGTGTCTCCGCGTACACGCTTGATGCCGAGCTTGCTCTTGATTTCGTTGCAGAGCAGATCCGCCAGGGCGCCGGTCCCTGAAAGCTGGACGTTGCCATGCGCATCCCGTTCCACCTGGCTGGACATCTGGGTAATGATCGGTACTCCTTGCTCGTCATGGATACCCTCGGAGGCGGCAATGACACACCGGCCATATTTTTCGTAGGTTGTCTTGACGTCGGCGATAAACTTGTCAATGCCGAAAGTCCGCTCTGGAATGTAGATCAGGTGGGGGCCGTCGTCTTGAAACTTCTTGCCCAGCGCGGATGCCGCCGTGAGAAAGCCGGCATGCCGTCCCATCACCACGGCCAGATAAACACCGGTCAGGGCGGCGTTGTCCAGATTGGCGCCCATGAACGCTTGCGCCACGAAGCGCGCGGCGGAAGGGAACCCGGGCGTGTGATCGTTGCCAACCAGGTCGTTGTCTATGGTCTTGGGAATATGGATGCAGCGCAATGGATACCCGGCTCTCGCGGCCTCTTCACTGACGATGCGGACCGTATCCGAAGAGTCGTTGCCGCCGATGTAGAAGAAATAGCCAATTCCGTGCGCCTTGAGGACTTTGAATATTTCCTGACAATACTTCAGATCGGGTTTGTCGCGCGTCGAACCGAGCGCTGAAGAAGGTGTATTCGCGACCATTTCGATGTTGTGGCTGGTCTCTTGGGTCAGATCGAGAAAGTCCTCGGCAAGGATACCCGATACGCCGTGATAGGCACCGTACACCAACTCGACATTGCGGAACTTGCGCGCCTCCAGCACCACTCCCGCCATCGATTGGTTGATGACGGCGGTCGGCCCGCCACCTTGGGCGACGAGAACCTTTCCCTGTTGCATGATGACGCTTCTCCCTCAAAGCCATGTGACCGTATTTTGCCATTGAAGGCGGACTTTGACCATGCAACCAATGTCGTCCAGGACGAAACAGCTTCTTGGTGGCGTGGTAAAATTCTCGATTAAGACCAATCAATCAAGCTCAAAGGGAGAAATGCATGTCCGGACTAACGTTTGCTCTGGTTTGTGCCGTCGTGGCGATTATCTATGGCGCGATTTCCAGCAGGTGGATTCTTGCCCAACCGGCCGGAAATGCGCGCATGCAGGAAATTGCCAACGCCATTCAGGTAGGCGCCCAAGCCTATCTCAACCGGCAATACACTACCATCTCGATCGTCGGTGTGGTGCTGTTCATCATCATCGGCCTGGTGCCGGCGCTTGGTTGGCTGACTGCCTTCGGTTTCCTGATCGGTGCGGTGCTTTCCGGAGCGACCGGGTACATCGGCATGAACGTATCGGTGCGCGCCAATGTAAGAACCGCAGAAGCGGCGCGGCATGGAATTGCCCCGGCGCTCGATGTCGCGTTTAAGGGTGGCGCGATTACCGGCATGCTGGTGGTTGGTTTGGGCCTGCTGGGTGTCGCCGGTTACTATGCCTATCTGAAAAGTATCGCGGCTCCTGGCGCCGGCATCGACCATATCATCCATCCGTTGATCGGACTGGGGTTCGGTTCTTCACTGATTTCAATTTTCGCCCGTCTTGGTGGCGGCATTTTCACCAAGGGTGCGGACGTCGGCGCGGATCTGGTGGGCAAGGTCGAAGCCGGCATTCCCGAGGACGATCCGCGCAATCCGGCGGTGATTGCCGACAATGTCGGAGACAATGTAGGCGACTGCGCCGGCATGGCTGCTGATTTGTTCGAGACCTATGCCGTGACCATCGTGGCAACCATGCTCTTGGGCGCCTTGATGCTGAAAGCCAATGCGGAGGCCGCGGCAATCTACCCCTTGGTTCTTGGCGGTTTCTCGATAATTGCCTCGATCATCGGGGTCCAGTTCGTCAAGGCCCGCGAGGGCGGCAAAATCATGAATGCCTTGTATCGCGGTCTGGTGGTGTCGGGAGTCCTGGCACTCATCGCCTTCTATCCGCTCACCAGGCAATTCATGCCCGACGATGCCCTGAATGGCGTGCTGAATATCAACGGTGGCGCCCAGTGGCGGCTTTACTGCGCATCGATCATCGGCCTGATGTTGACCGGCCTTATGGTATTTATTACCGAGTACTACACGGGCACTGACTTCCCACCGGTCAAGCACATCGCCGAAGCGTCCACCACCGGCCATGGCACCAACATCATTGCTGGCCTTGGCGTGTCGATGCGTTCCACCGCCTGGCCCGTCCTGTCGGTATGCGCCGCGATCTGGTCTGCCTACGCGCTGGCCGGGCTCTATGGAATTGCCGTCGCTGCGGTATCGATGTTGTCGATGGCTGGCATTATCGTGGCCCTCGACGCCTATGGCCCAATCACGGACAATGCCGGCGGAATAGCCGAGATGTCCGAGCTGCCGGCCTCGGTGCGGGCCGTGACCGACCCGTTGGATGCCGTCGGAAATACTACCAAGGCGGTGACCAAGGGATATGCCATCGGTTCGGCGGCCCTGGCTGCACTGGTCCTGTTTGCCGACTATACGCATGCGCTCGAGTCCGCCGGCCGGGTCTTGACCTTTGATCTATCCAATCATCTGGTGATTATCGGCCTGTTTATCGGCGGACTTATCCCCTATCTCTTCGGCGCGATGGCCATGGAGGCAGTCGGACGTGCGGCAGGGTCCGTAGTTGTCGAAGTGCGGCGCCAGTTCAAGGAAATCCCCGGCATCATGGAGGGAACAGCCAAACCGGATTATTCGCGAGCCGTAGATATGTTGACCAAGGCGGCGATCAAGGAAATGATGGTTCCGTCCCTCTTACCAGTGCTGGTGCCGGTGATCGTCGGTTTCGTTCTTGGACCTCAGGCTCTGGGCGGTGTGCTGGTAGGGACCATCGTCACCGGGCTGTTCGTGGCGATTTCAATGACCACTGGCGGCGGTGCCTGGGACAACGCCAAAAAGTATATCGAGGACGGACATTTCGGTGGCAAGGGTTCCGAATCGCACAAGGCCGCCGTCACCGGCGACACGGTGGGCGACCCGTACAAGGATACCGCGGGTCCGGCGGTAAACCCGCTGATCAAGATAATCAACATCGTCGCCTTGTTGATCGTTCCGCTGGTTGCCTAATGCGGATTTGGCCATGCGTCACCAGTAATTCAACGGGCGTCCAAATCTGGCCGCCCGTTATTTATTGGCGGGGCCACTCAAAGTGCCTCTTGCTGCCTGAAGTCTCTTAGACGAAATCCCAGCACCGCCAATGTCGCAAAGTAGGCAAGCGCGCCCCCGACGATCAAGGCAGCGAGGTGCAAAGCTTTCTCCAGTGGGCTCTTGACTAGCCACGCTGCTTCGGCTCCGCTACCGAACCAGAGTACGGTAGCAAGCACCAGGAGCGCCAGAGTCAATTTGCCTAGAAAGAACGCCCAGCCGGGTAACGGTGCATAGGTGCCGTTACGACGCAGGCCCCGATACAGTAGGGCGGCATTGATGCATGAGGCCAATCCGATTGCCAAGGCCAATCCGGCATGGTGAAGCCAGCCGACGAACAGAATATTCATCAGTTGGGTGATCACCAGCGTGAACACGGCGATTCTTACGGGTGTGCGGATGTCCTGACGGGCATAAAAGCCCGGCGCCAGCACTTTGACCAGGATCAGGCCGGCCAGGCCGACGCTGTAGGCGACCAGGGCGTTGCGTGTCTGCAATACGTCTGTGGCGGAAAACGCCCCATGCTGGAACAACGTGGACAATAGCGGGACGGCCAATAGTGACAGCGACAGGGCTGCTGGCAAACTCAGCAGCAAGGTCAGGCGCAATCCCCAGTCAAGCAGGGCCGAGAATCTTGCGGGTTGGTCGGTGGCGTGAAATCTCGAAAGGCTGGGCAACAGTATTGTCCCCAGCGCCACACCGAGCAACCCGGCGGGAAACTCCATCAGCCGATCGGCATAGTAAAGCCAGGACACGCTGCCGTTGGGGAGGAACGAGGCGAAGATGGTATTGATGATCAAAGATATCTGTGCCACCGAAACCCCCAATATCGCGGGCATCATCAGCTTGAGAATGCGATTGACGCCCGGATCCCTGAGGTTGAAGGAGAATCGCGGCAGCATACCGATCCTGGCCAGCGCCGGAAGTTGTATCGCCAGTTGCAATACGCCGCCGATGATCACTGCCCAGGCCAATGCCAGCACCGGTGGGTCGAAATAGGGTGCCGCCAGCAAGGCCATGGCGATGAAACTGATATTCAGCAGCACAGGGGTGAACGCCGGTAATGCGAAACGGCCCCAAGTGTTGAGTACGCCAGAAGCCAAAGCCACGAGTGAAATGAACAGGATGTAGGGAAAAGTGATGCGGGTCAATTCGACGGTCAAGGCGAATTTATCTGCGTCCGCGGCGAAACCGGGCGCGGTGAGGTAGATCAAGATTGGCGTCGTGGCGACGCCGATTGCGGAGACAGCCAGCAATGCCACCGCCAGGATCGTGGTGACGTGGTCGACCAGGCGTTTCGCTTCCGCTTCCCCTTGCTTGTTCTTGTATTCGGCCAGAATTGGCACGAACGCCTGCGAAAAAGCGCCTTCCGCAAATAGTCGCCGCAACAAGTTGGGCAACTTGAAGGCAACCACGAAAGCGTCGTTTGCCAGACCGGCGCCAAAGGCATGCGCGATGACTGCGTCACGGGCGAAGCCGAGGACGCGCGACAGCAAAGTCATGCCACTCACGGTAGCGAGGGTCTTGAGCAAACTCATGCGGTGGGAGATCGCGACACGGAGCGATGATAGCCTCCTTCAGTCGCTTGCATCACTCCGGGAAAGTCCATATAATGTTCGGCTTTCATGCCCTAGCGGGAATCATAAACATGGCCAACAGTGCACAAGCGCGCAAGCGCGCCCGTCAGGCGACCACGCAACGCTCCCATAACATGAGCCTGCGCTCGAGCCTGCGCTCGGCAATCAAGAAAGTGCAGAAAGCGATTGTCGCAGGTGACAAGACCGCTGCCCAGGCAGTCTTTTCCGAATCAATGAGTTCGATCGACAGCATCGCCGACAAGAAGATCATTCACAAGAATAAGGCTGCTCGTCACAAGAGTCGTCTATCAGCAGCCATCAAGGCACTCTGATCCCATCCTGGTTTGTTTCGCGGTGTGGGCGCCATGTTCCAATCGGAATCTGGCGCCCACTGCATTTTGTAAAGCCCGCGCGGAACCTTGTCTAATGCCAGGAAAAGCCTGCGAGGCCGCCCCAGTGCTTGGCAAACTGCCTAAATTTCATAGAAAATATAACCCTAGCTTGATTTTATGCGACCAGATCCATATACTGGATTGATGTTATTGACATCAAAGGGGTTTCTATGATCTCCCCGGTACTCACCAAATATGCTTTTCGTATTCGCACGCGCATCGGCTTGGTCGTGGATAACCTGATGGTACACGGGCAGAATGAAGCCGACGCACAGCGCAAGTTGCGGCAGATTTATAGGGACTGCGAGATTCTCGGCTGCGTATGTCATCGCGGCAACGCGCGCATGCCTCCGGCAAACTTCGAAGACGTGCTAAGCATCATTACCCGCTAGTAGCCAAGATTCCGTACGCTAGGAGCGGACGTTTGCCGGCTCCTACACAAACCCGCGCGTTACCAGTTCGTCTAACAGCGTTGCGTAATCTTGAGCGCCGCGACTATCCTCCGCGTGGGTGAAAATATCCCGATTGACGGCCGGTGCTTCGGCAATCGCCACATTTTCAGAAATCACCGTGTCACAAACCTCATCGCCGAAATGTTCGCGCAGGCGCCGTTGAACCTCGAAGCTCATATTGCGACGGCGATCGAACCGCGTAAGTAGATAGCGCCGACCGACACGTCGTTTCAGCACCGGTTCAAGCGCACTCAGCGTCCGCTCGATCTGCAGGGCACCACGCAACGACAGGAAATCCGAGGATATCGGAATCAGCAGTTGGTCTGAAGCGAAAATCGCATTTAGGGACAATACGCCGAGAAACGGGCAGCAGTCGATGATGATATCCTGCCCGCTCGAATCAAGGCCGGTTAAACCCTGACTGAGCCGACTGAGTATGTTGGGCCCCTTGCCGAAAATCGAATCTACCTTGATGAGCTCCGCATGTGCTGGTATCAACTTGCCAACGTTGTCCCAGTCGATTGTCAGCGCGACGAGGGGCGTATTGTCTCGATAGAAGGCATACATGCTGGCCGCGACATCGCCCAGCGCTTTGCCATGGATGGCGGAGAGATGTGCTTGCGGATCGAGATCGATGAGCAACACCTGCCGCTGTCTTCGCCCTAGCGCCGCGGCAAGATTGAGTGCGGTGGTAGTTTTGCCGACCCCGCCCTTCTGGTTGAATATCGCGATTCGCGCCATCATGCCCTCTCTGTACAGGGCGCTATTTTTCACATAAGATGCATCTTTACGCAAGACATGATTCTAATTTCTTGTGCAATCACGGCGGCGCAAGCCGCCGTCGCTATTTGCAACGATAGTTTCGCCGGGGTTGTCATGTCGCATCTGATGAATGTTTATAGCCGGTTGCCGATCGCCTTTACGCACGGTCAGGGCGCTTCGCTTTACGACGGGCAAGGCCGTCGCTATCTTGATGCGCTCGCGGGTATCGCCGTCAATACATTGGGACATGGCCATCCAAGCCTGGTCAAGGCTCTCGCGCAACAGGCTGGGCGCCTGATCCATACCTCCAATCTGTATCAGGTCCGGGAGCAGGAGGAACTCGCCGAGAAACTCGCCGGGTTGTCCGGCATGGACGAATGCTTTTTCTGCAATTCTGGCTGCGAAGCCAACGAGGCCGCGATTAAGCTGGCGAGACTCTACGGGCATAACAAGGGTATTGAGCAGCCTGCCATCCTGGTCATGGAGAAGGCTTTCCACGGACGCACCCTGGCGACTCTTTCCGCGACCGGAAACCGCAAGGTACAGGCCGGTTTCGAGCCTTTGGTGGCGGGTTTCGTGCGCGTACCATTCGACGATCTCGCCGCAGTGGAGGCCGTCGCTCAACATAATACCAATGTCGTCGCGGTTCTGTTCGAGCCGATACAAGGTGAAGGCGGCATCCGCCTGGCACACGAGGATTACGTGAAAGCGCTGCGCGATATTTGCGATGCCAAGGGTTGGCTGCTGATGGTGGATGAGGTGCAGTGCGGTACCGGCCGCACCGGCCGATGGTTTGCACATCAGCATGCCGGGGTAGTTCCGGATGTCATGACGCTGGCCAAGGGTCTTGGCTCGGGCGTACCCATCGGCGCCTGTCTGGCTGCAGGCAGGGGCACCGGCGTGTTTACGCCCGGGAGCCATGGTTCCACCTTTGGGGGCAATCCCTTCGCCTGCGTCGCCGCACTGACAACGCTCGCCGTAATCGAGGAGCATGGCCTGATGGGGAATGCCGTGAGGCTTGGTGAGGCGATCCGCAGCGGACTTGGGGCAGCACTGGTGGGGCTGACCGCTGTTACCGAGATTCGTGGCGACGGCTTGATGATTGGAATCGAGCTTGATCGCCCATGCGGCGAGTTGGTCCAACGGGCACTTGATGCCGGGTTGCTCATCAACGTGACCGCCGACAAGGTCATACGATTGCTGCCGCCGATGATTTTCACGGAGGCCGATGCGCAGGAATTGGTGGCCACGCTCTCGCAGCTGATTCGTGAATTCCTTGGAGCCTGAATATGGCCCTGCCCAGGCATTTCCTCCAGTTCAAGGACTTTAGTCGCGAAGAATTCGATTTCTTGTTCGAGCGCACGCGCAGGATCAAGAACCAGTTCAAGTCCTATCAACAGTACTGGCCACTCACTGACCGTACCCTGGTGATGATTTTCGAGAAAGCCAGCACCCGCACCCGCTTGAGCTTCGAAGCCGGCATGTACCAGCTCGGAGGGTCGGCGATCTACCTTAACACCAGGGATTCTCAACTCGGACGCGGCGAACCGGTGGAGGATGCGGCTCAGGTGATCTCGCGCATGAGCGACATCGTCATGATTCGTACCTTCGAACAGGAGATCATCGAGCGATTCGCTCGCAACTCGCGCGTGCCGGTAATCAATGGCTTGACCAACGAATACCATCCCTGCCAGATTTTGGCCGATATCTACACGTTTATCGAACAGCGCGGTCCAATCTCCGGCAAGACTGTGGCCTGGATTGGCGATTCAAACAATGTCTGTAACACCTGGCTACAGGCCGCCGAAGTATTCGATTTCAATGTACATGTATCCACCCCGCCTGGTTATGAAGTTGAGCCCGAGCGCGCCGGTCTGTATGGCACCGACCACTACGAGGAATTTCCGGATCCGATGGAGGCGGCGCAGGGCGCGGATCTCGTGACTACCGACGTGTGGACCAGCATGGGATTCGAAGCGGAGAACGAAGAACGATTGCGCGACTTTGAGGATTGGCAGGTTGATGCCGAAATGATGCAGCTAGCCAAGCCCGCTGCACTGTTCATGCACTGCCTGCCGGCACACCGCGGCGAGGAAGTTGCGGCCGAAGTCATCGATGGTCCGCAAAGCGCGGTTTGGGAGGAGGCCGAGAACCGGTTACATGCGCAGAAGGCGCTGCTGGAATTCCTGGTGTTGGGCAGGGTGAACGATTGATTCATTGTGGGAAGCGATGTCATGAGCGAAGTGAAAAAAGTAGTGTTGGCCTATTCCGGCGGCCTGGATACCTCGGTGATCCTCAAGTGGCTACAGGATACCTATCAATGCGAGGTCGTGACG
>Ga0163199_1000957_pt1 | contig 17982 bp, 18 predicted proteins | sample PL_2010_150m_FD_113537 | JGI IMG/M metagenome (GOLD analysis project Ga0163199, IMG submission 113537) | Freshwater microbial communities from Powell Lake, British Columbia, Canada to study Microbial Dark Matter (Phase II) - PL_2010_150m | ecosystem: Environmental > Aquatic > Freshwater > Lake ...
ATCTATCACACGATCCTTGAACGGATCGAGGCATCCCGCTACGACGGCTTCGCCCGGCGTGTCACTCTGTCACCGCCACGCCCCGTGGCCGTCGCCCTCAAAGCCTGGCTCACCTGCCGCCTGCGGTAAAAACACGAAGGGCAGGCGCCCCGTCAGGAACGCCTGCCCCTCGCAAAAGTTTGAACGTCGCCGGGCTTATTTGCCTTCAAAGCTCCGCTCGTAGGTAATCACGTACCAGGCCTCTTCCTCCGTGATCGCCGTGCCGATCAACGGCACCATGCCGGTCCCGGCGCTCCCGTTCTTGATCACCCAGAACATCTCGCCGTCGGTCCGGTTCTTGTGGAACTTCGGGTTGGCGAAATTCCGCGGCGTGGGGTTCAGGATCGCACCGGCCGGGCCGTCGCCCTTGCCGCTCGTGCCATGGCAATTGAAGCAGGTGCCCTTGCCCTCATAAATCGCCTTCCCTTTGGCAATGTTCTCCGGAGTCTTCGCCACCGGATTCTTCATCGCCTTGGCGGCGGCCCGCTGATCACCAGGCACGCGGGAAACCGTCGGGTCCTTTTCCTCCGCATAGGCCGTCGCGGCCACCATCGCGCACACCGACACTGCAATCAGTCCTGACTTCAGATAACCCATCACGATCCTCCTTTTGGTTAAGCGCCCTGCCCTTTCGTATCGTCTCAATAAAACAGGCTAAAAAATCGCGCCACTATAACGTGGGCACCCGTGAGTGTCAAGCTGTTTTGCCGTAATCCTACGCATAGATGATGCCAAGCCGTAACTCCTCAAACAACGCATGGTTTCCCGAAAAATCATGCCGTCAGTGCCGGGACTGCGGTACGCCGTACCGCAATCCGGGTTACCGTTCCGCAACCCTGGAGGGATCGACTTTGCTCCGGTCAAACGGTTCCGGAAAATAGTCGATGATGCGCCGCTGGATATAGGAGCCCTGCGCATCGTCCAGCAGCACTTCCAGGTCCGGCGCAAATTCCCAGAGGACCTGCCGGCAGGCGCCGCAGGGCGGGCATCCTCCGTTGACTCCTCCCGCGATCGCGATCACCGTGAATCCCCGCCGCCCCTCCGACAGCGCCTTGAAGAGCGCCACCCGCTCCGCGCAAATGCCGAGATACGTGGGACTCTCGATATTGCAGCCCGTAAAGACAGAGCCGTCATCACACCACAGCGCGGCCCCGACCTTGAACTTGGAGGACGGCGCCACCGCCATTTCCCGGGCCGCCTTGGCCCTTGCCAGAAGATCCTTCTTGTCCATCAAAGGGTAAAGACGATCTCCCGAACGACTTTCCCCCGCCCTCCGAACGGCCCCTGAAGCTTCCCGTTCAGGGACACCAGCACGCCGCCGGCGTTGCCGAGCGTGAGCGTCAACCGTTCCTGCGCTTTCCAGCGGGTTCGGTCCCCCGGATTGAGCATGACCTCCAGCGCCGGGGCATGATCGACCTGCACTTTCACCCAGCACCGCTCGATGGCCTCCACATCCAGGATCAGTTTTTTCTTGCCGTCGGGAGCGACGCCCTCAAGAGGCAGTACCCCGGAGAAGTTGCGCTCCACTTCGGACTGCCCGGAAACTGAACGGAAGACCGGATCGCCGGCGGGCGCCGCTGGTTCGGCTCGGAGCGGCTCGGGCGCCGGCGCGGGGACAGCGGCGGCGGGAACCGGGGCCGTGTGAACGGGCCTCGGTTCGGGCCGATCGCGGTCGCGCCCCATCAGCACGAACAGGATGAGCAGCGCGGCGGAGACCATGCCGACCACGATGTTGCGGTTGACCTTCTTCTGCCGTTCCTCCTCCTCCAATTTCTTCTTCAGGGACTCCCGCTCGTTACGCTTGGCGTAGAACTGCCCCCCCGACTCATCGAACTGCCGGATGACGGTCGCCTCATCCAGCGCCAGGATGCGGGCATAGGACCGCACAAAGCCCTTGGCGAAGACTTCGTCAGGAAGCTTCGCGTAGTTGTTGTCCTCAACCGCCTTAAGATACAGCGGCAGGATGCGGGTTCTGGCCGCCGCCTCTTCGAGCGTCAGCCCCTTGGCCTCGCGGGCCTTCTGAAAGTACTCGCCGAGTGACTCGCTCATCTCACTTCAGTTTCTGCATCAGCTTCGTCGCTTCCGCCCCGGCGGTTCCCTGGGGATCAAGCGACTTGACCTGGGCCAGCGCCTCACGGGCCTTGATGTTCTCGCCCTGCCCCATGTAGAGGCGCCCCACTTCGAGGTAGAGCAGCGCGCGCGGCACGGTGGGCGGATCGATCTTGAGCGCTTCCTGATAGGCGCGGAGGGCGCCGGCGTGATCCCCGAGCAAATGCAGCGCGCTGCCGAGATTGGTGTACGCGACATCGGGGGTGGCGTACAGCGGGAGCGCCGTCGTCTTGCGGAGGACGGCGACCGCCTCCGGCAACCGCTTCAACTCGATCAGCGTCCGCCCGTAAAAATTGAGGGCCTCCCCATTATCCGGTATGAGCTCGATGCAACGCTGGAACTCCCGCTCCGCCTCGGCGAACTCCTTCCGCAGGAAATGGATGCTGCCCAGCGCATAATGCGCGTCGAAGTTGTCGGGATTGGCCTGGAGGGACTTTTGAAACGAGACAATAGCCTGCTGCTGGTGGGAGTCCATGTTCGAGAGGCCCTGCTTATAGTAGCCGTCGGATTCGCGTTCCCGCTTGGCAATGTCTTCCGCGGAGACGCACCCGGCAAGCAGGACGATGGCCGTGAGGCCGGCCAGTGCCCGTATCCACGCACCGCCGTCGAAACGTCCCTCTTCACCCATGCACGTACCCTCCCTGCTAGATATCTTCGAAAAACGTCAGCCGCTTGAACTCTTTGAACCGCGCGTCAATCTCCTTGTAGTCCAACAGCCGGAGCCGATCAAGGCTGAACTCCTCCACGGCAAAGGAGGCCATCACGCTCCCACATACGATCGCCCGGCAGAACGCCTCGTCTCCGAGATTGCCCGTGCTGGCCAGATACCCCATGAAGCCTCCCGCGAAGCAATCGCCGGCTCCCGTCGGGTCCTTGACCTGCTCCAGCGGAAATGCGGGGGCGGCGAAGACACGATCATGGTTGAACATGAGGACGCCGTACTCGCCCCGCTTGATGATCAGCGTCTTCGGGCCGGCCGCCCGGATCGTGCGGGCCACCTTGACGAGATTGGGGTCGGCTCCCAGCGCCCGGGCCTCGCCGTCGTTGACGATGAGCACGTCCACATCTTTGAGCAGGCGGGCGAGCGCCTCCCGCTTGCCGTCGATCCAGAAGTTCATCGTATCACAGGCCACGAGCCGGGGCCGCTTGACCTGCTGCAGCACGTCATGCTGCAACTCGGGATCGATATTGGCCAGAAAGAGCAGATCGGGCGATCGGTAGGCATCCGGCACCTTGGGGCGAAAGGTCTCGAAGACGTTCAGCTGGGTGTCCAGCGTCCTGGCCTCGTTCAGTTGATAGGAGTACTCGCCCCGCCACCGAAACGTTTTTCCTGGACGCCGCTCAAGACCCGACAAATCGATCTCGCGGCGGCGAAGAAACGCGAGGTGGCTCTCCGGAAAATCCTCCCCCACCACCGCGATCAGATTCACCTTGGTGAAATAGCTCGCGGCTGTTGAGAAATACGCGGCGGACCCGCCGAGAACCTCGTGGCCCTCCCCGAACGGAGTCTTGACGGTATCCAGCGCGACCGACCCCACAACGACAAGCTGCAGCATGATGTCGTCCCTACGCTCCTTTCTTCGTCCCGACCGTGGGCTTACCCAACAGCAACGCCAGCCGCTTGCGCGTCGCCGCCGGGATCTTGTCCGGAGCGGTGATGACCGCGGCCTCAAGGGCGCGCGCGCAGGCGCAGGGGCGCTGCCCGGACAGCGCAGGCGCCGCCGCCCGGATAATCCGCTGTGACAGCGCCACGTTGCGGCGCAGCGTCGCAATGACGGCGTCCACAGTAACGGCATCGTGCGCCGGATGCCAGCAATCAAAGTCCGTGACGAGGGCCATCGTGGCGTAACACAGCGACGCCTCACGCGCGAGCTTCGCCTCGGGAAGGTTCGTCATGCCGATCACGTCCACGCCCCACTGCCGGTACACGAGCGACTCGGCGCGGGTGGAAAATTGCGGGCCCTCGATGCAGAGGTAGGTCCCTCCTTCATGGACGGTGGCGCCGCATGTGCGTGCGGCCTCGGCAAGCTTGCCGGCCTCGTCCCGGCAGACAGGATCCGCCAGGCCGACGTGGGCCACCAGGCCTTTTTCGAAGAAGGTGCCGATCCTCCGTTTGGTCTGGTCATAGAATTGGTCCGGGATCACGACGTGCCCGGGATGAAGCGCCTCCTTCATGCTGCCCACCGCGCTGACCGAGATGATGCGCTCGACGCCCAGCTTCTTGAGCGCGTAGATGTTCGCGCGGTAATTGATCTCGCTCGGCGAAAGCCGGTGCCCCCGGCCATGCCGCGAGAGAAAGGCCACGCGCACGCCATCCAGTTCGCCCACCACCACCGCGTCGGACGGCAGGCCGAACGGCGTCGTCACCCGGACTTCCCTGACGCGGGTCAGCCCCTCCATCCCATAGAGCCCGCTGCCGCCGATCACGCCGATCGAAGCCGTCGTCGCAGTCTTCATCAGGCCACCTGCGCCCTGTCAACAATCCCGCACGTCTCCAGATGCTCCATCACGCGCTTCGCGATCTGCTCCACCGACTCATCCTCCTCAATCGTCAGCCAGTGCACGGACGGATCGCTCCGGAACCAGGTCAGTTGCCGTTTCGCGAAGTGGCGGGTGTCGCGCTGCAGGCGCCGCACGGCTTCGTCCCACTCGTACCGGCCTTTCACATACCCCGTCATCTGCCGGTAGCCGAGCGCCTTCATCGAGCCCAGCGTCTCATCATAGCCGCGGGCCAGCAATTCGCGCGTCTCCTCAAGCAGGCCGTCTTCGATCTCCCGCAGCACCCGCGTGTCAATACGACGATACAGCGCCGCGCGGTCCATCGTCAGCCCGATCATGATGGACCGGAACGGCCGCTCATTGAATTGATGCCGGCGATGCCACTCGGAGAGCGGAACGCCCGTCCGAATCACCACCTCAAGGGCCCGCACGATCTTGTTGCGGTCACGGGCATGGAGCACGCCGGCCAGCGCGGGATCCACCGGCTGCAACTTTCGCCACAAATGGCCCTCCCCGTGGGCGGCTTCTTCCTCGAGCAGTTCCCGGCGCAAACCCCAATCGGCCGGCGGCCCTTCCCACAACCCGTAAGCCAGCGCGCGGACATACAGCCCTGTGCCTCCCACGACCATCGGCACGCGTCCTTCCGCATGCAGCCTGGCGATTTCTCCCAGAGCGGCCCGCCGGTACAGGCCCGCGTTGAACGGCTCATCCGGAGCGACAAGATCGATCAGCCGATGCGGCACCCCGTCCCGCTCTTCAAGCCGGGGCTTGTCCGTGCCGATGTTCATGCCCCGGTACACCTGGGTGGAGTCGGCGGTCAGGATTTCGGTCCCCAACGCCTTCGCAACGGGAATCGCCACAAGGCTCTTCCCGACGGCCGTCGGCCCGACCAGAAATACAACCGGCAAGGCTTCTTGTTTTATGTCCATCCCGATCGCCCGAAGATGCGGTCCAGTTCCTCGATCGTCAAGCGCATGGCGATGCGCCGCCCGTGGGGACAGGTGCCGGGAAATCCGGCATCGCGCCAGTCTTCGAGCAGCCTCCGCATCTCCGCCTGTTCCAGTCGCCGGCCCGCCCGCACCGCACTGTGGCAGGCCATCGTGGCGAGCACGGCATTGTACCTCTCCTGCACGGACGGCGTCGAGTCCCGCTCCTCCCAATCCTCCACCATCGACCGCAGCAGCGCCTGCGGATCGCTCTGAGCCACCAGCGCCGGCATCGCCCGAACGACGACGGTCCCCTGCCCGAACTCCTCGACCTCGAAGCCGAGCCGGCGCAGATCCTCCAGGTGCGCGCGCACCGTCACAGCCTCTCCGGCGGACAGTTCCACCATCTGGGGAAGAAGCGCATGCTGCGACGCGATGGCGCCCGCGTCAAACTGGGCCGTCAAACGCTCGAACAGCACACGCTCGTGCGCCGTGTGCTGATCCACGATCTGCACCTCGTCACCGATCTGCGCAAGCAGGTAGCGGTTGGCGATCTGGCCCATCGGCCGCACTTCAAGATCCACGGCGGGCAGATACGGTTGCGCGGGTTCCGCTGCGGTTTCGACGAACGACGGGGGGGGACTGAGCGTACCGGCGGCAGGACGAAGCGATGTGGTATGAATCGAGGCTCCCCGCGACGGCATCAATCCGGGCGCCGCAACAAGACGCGCCGGGGCCGACGCCGGCCCCACCACCGCCTGGATGCGCGAGCGGACCCATTCATGCACCCGCTCCTGGTCTGAAAAACGCACCTCGCGCTTTGTCGGATGGACGTTCACGTCCACATGCCTGGAATCCACCGTCAGCGCCAGCACAAAGCGGGGGTGGCGCCCCCTGGCCAGATAGGTGCCGTATCCTTCGTACACGGCATGCGCAATCGCAGGGCTTTTCACCCAGCGACGATTCACAAACAGGTCCTGCGGAGTCCTCGATCCCGTCGCCGCCAGCGGTCTGCAGGCGAGCCCTTCCAGATGAAGGGCGCCGTCTTTTTCGTCCACCCCCGCGCAGGCATCCCCCAGCGCCTCTCCATAGACCTGCTGCACCCGCTCACGTAGAGACCGTACCGCAGGATAATCCGACACCGCATGCCCGTCGTGCGAGAGCCGGAAGTGGATCGCAGGAAACGCCAGCGCCTGCCTCTGGACGGCCTGGCAGACGTGTCCGAGTTCCGTCGCGGGGCTCTTGAGAAACTTCTTCCGGGCCGGGGTGTTGTAGAACAGGTCGGCAACGTCGATCGTCGTCCCCGGTGCCGCTGCGGTGTCCCGCTGTTTCACCAGCGCGCCCCCTTCCAGACGAATCTCCGTGCCCACAGACGCGCCGGCCGCGACAGTGACAAGCCGAACTTTCGAGACCGCCGCGATGCTGGGCAGGGCTTCACCGCGGAAGCCCATCGTCTGAATGGTAAAGAGATCGGCCTCAGTGCGGATCTTGCTCGTCGCGTGACGATGGAACGCCAGTACCGCCTCTTCCGGAGCCATGCCGCCGCCGTCATCGGTCACCCGGATGAGGCGCCGCCCGGCCTGCTCGACGTCGACCGACACGCGGGTGGCCCCGGCGTCGATGGCGTTTTCCACCAGTTCCTTCACCACAGACGCCGGACGTTCGACGACTTCGCCGGCCGCGATCCGGTTGACCACATCACCGGGAAGAACCGTGATTTTCGATATCATTTGAGGTCGGCGAGCTTCAGGCGGGCGCGGCTGGCTTCATTCGACTGCGGATATTTTTCAATCACCTGCTTGAGACGCTCCCGGGCCTTGGCGACATCGCCGAGCTCGGCATGCGCCAGGCCGGCTTCAAATAAAACGGCGGGCGCCTTGTCGCTTTTCGGATAGTCCGCGAGCACGCGCTCGTAGGCTTCGATGGCCTGACGATAGTCTTTTTTGTTGTAGTGCGACCGCCCGATCCAATACTGGGCGTGGGCCGACTGGCTGACGCCGGGAAATTTCTTGAGGAACTCCCCGAAGCCCGAAATCGCCAGGTCGTAGTTGCCTTTCAGGTAGTCATTGTAGGCTTGATTGTACAGAGCCGTCGGGGCCGGCGCGGTCTGAGGCTCCGGCCCGCCGGCTTTGGGCGGTGGCCCCGCCGGGGCATCAACCTTGGGCTCCCTCGCCACCGCCGGCCCCGCGGATTTGGCGCTGTCCTCCTCGCGCCCTGCAGCCGGCTCCTGGCGCCGCATGGGCTCCTCCGCCTGCCGCAGCATCTCCCCAAGCTTCTGGTCAAGCCCCTGCTGTTTGATCCTCAGACTGTTAACCTTGGCCTCCAACGCCTCCAGCTTCTTCGCCACGTCGGCCGGCTTCGCGACTTGATCCTGGTTCTCGAGGCGCTCCTTGAGCTTCCGGTTTTCGGCTTGCAGTTGGCGGAACTCGTCGCGAAGATCGCGGAAGTCGGCTGTCGGTACGCACCCGGCCAGGAGCAGACCGAGGGAAAGGGCGAGGGTGAGTCTCATTTAAGCAAGGCCAGCTTGGTACGCGCCTGATTGGAATCCTCGGACTTGGGATAGGCGGCGATCAGTTGCTGGAGGGTGGCCCGGGCGGTTTTTTTATCGTTCAACTCCAGAAAGGCCATGGCCTTGCGGTACAGCGCCCTCGAGGCCTTCTCGCTTTTCGGATAATTCTTCACGACCTGCTCGTACTCCTCGATGCCGCGTTCGTAGTCGCGCGTCCGGTAATAGCATTCAGCCATCCAGAAATGCGCGTTGGGAGCGAGGGGCGAGTCAGGGTATTGGATCAGGAACAGCTTGAAGGAAGTCAGCGCGATGTCGTACTGCCCCTTCCCGTACTGGCCCTGCGCCCGGTCGTACGCATCCTTGGCCGAAAGGACCGATTCGGGCTCAATCCTCGGCGCGGCGCCGGCCGGCCTGGACGGCTCAGCCGGAATGGAAGCGTGCTGGACGGGCTGGGTCGGAATGTCCGGCGGGACATCGGGGCGCGCAACTGATCTGCCGACCGACTCCTCCATGACGCGCTTCAACTCACCAAGGCTGCCGGACGTCTCTTTCTGCGTGACAATCACGGCGGCGAGGGTCTTTTCCAGCGCGTTCAGCCTGGCAGCGCGATCGCCCTCCTGTCCCGCCTGCGCGCCGGCCTTGCCTTCCGTCTTGCCCGCCAGGTCGGCGACCCGTCGGTCCATCTCGGTGGCGCGGTCGTTCAGGCTATGCAGGACCTTGCTGAACTCGGCGAGCGCTGTCTGGAACTGCGTCACCTTTGCCGACAGATCGCGGGTCTGCCCGTCCGCCTGCTTCGCCGACTCCTCCAGCTTCCCCAGGGACTGCGCCTGTTGTTCCACCTGGGCGGACAGCTTGGTCCCGATCACCTTGACCGTCTCGGCCATCTGCCCGACCGTCTTGTCGGTTTCCGCAACGCGCTTGTCGACGCCGCCCAGTCTCGTGGCCAGGGAAAAGCCCTGCGCCTTCTGATCGTCGAGCCCGCTCTGCAGGCCGTCGAGGTCTCGGCGAATGGTCTCCAACTGCCCCTGGAGCGTGGAAAGGTCCTGGCCTTTTATTTCCTGGACTCTGGTCTCCAATTCGGCGCCGCGCTGCTGCGCAGTGCTCAACTCGCCCTGCGCCTGCTTCAGAAGCTTTGCGAGAGCGGCCTGCTGCTCCTCGGCCTGGAGCTGAATACTGTTGATCTGTTCGATCTTGCTTTGCAGGGAGGCGCGGACTTCCTCGGTTTTTTCGAACGACTGCCTAGAGGATGTTTTCAGATCCTCGGTAGTCGCACAGGCCGAGACGAGCGCCGCCATCCCGATCGTGAGCAGGCCGCTGCTCAGGCCTGTCGGCCGCGCTTTCATCTGCCGTCTTCCAGCACCAGATGCGCCCGGCGGTTCTTCCAATAGCAGGACTCGTCAGGGTCGATGCACACCGGCCGTTCCTTTCCGTAGCTGGTGACACCCACCGGATTCGTGATGCCCAGGGTCAGCAGGTGCCGGCGGGTTTCCTGTGCCCGCTTCTCGCCCAGCACCAGGTTGTACTCGATGCTGCCGCGCTCATCGCAATGCCCTTCGATAAGGATTCGGGCCCGGGGGTTCTGCTTCAGAATCTCGGCGTTCTGGTCCAGGTTCTTCTTCCCCTCCGGGGACAGCCCCCAGCGATCAAACTCGAAATACACGTCCCCGAGCGCGCGCTGCGCCATCTCCCGCATACGTCGCGCTTCAAACTCCGACGGGTCGGCTTTGGCCACCAGCGGGGGCGCGGGCGCGGGCGCTTTTACCACTTCCTCGACCGGGGCCCTGGTGAACCCCCGCAAGGGCGCAGGCTGAACCGGTTCGGGTTTCACGATCTTTTCCTGACCGGTGGTCGTACCGGATGTCCCCTTCATCGAGCAGGCCGCCAAGGGCAAGACCATCCCCAGAACCAACAGACCGCGACCCAAGGCTATCGACAATCGATTCATTTCGCGTCCTCCAGAATCAGATGCGCCCGGCGATTTTTCCAGTAACAGGACTCCTCGCGCTCGGTGCACACAGGCCGCTCTTTGCCATAGCTGGTGACGGCCACCGGGTTCCTGATGCCCAGACCCAGGAGGAACCGTTCCGTCTCTTTCGCCCGCTTCTCCCCCAGCACCAGATTGTATTCCCGGCTCCCGCGCTCGTCGCAGTGGCCCTCGATCAGGAGCTTGAAATTGGAGACCTGCTTCAGCGCGTCGGCGCTCTGGGTCAGGTTCTTCTTTCCCTCGGTGGTGAGCGCCCACTTATCGAACGCGAAATAAATGTCCGCGAGCTGTTTCTGCGCCGCTTCCCGCGCCTTGCGCGCGTCGATCTCCGACTGGTCGGCCTTGGCCACCATCATCGGAGGCCCCTTCACGGCTTCATCCTTGGGAGACTTGGAGAGGCCCTGCAGCGAGCCATCGCCGCCAGCGCCTCCGGACGATCCCGTGTCGGCTTTGGCAGCGGGCTTGGCCTCAACCTTCGGCGGCGCCACTTCGGTCCCCGACGTCGTCGCCACAACGCTCTTTTTAGAACACCCGCCCATGGCGAGCATTCCGACCAGGCCGGCGATCCCGAGCCAATAGAGTGATTTCCCCTCTCCGATCATCATGGATGTTTCCCCCTTCCTTCCAGCAGAATTAGTCTTCATGGCAACGACCATGCAGGGTCATCGTTGAACGTCCCATTGGCGGTCAACCGCTCCAGGCCCGTCCCATCGACATTGATCATATAGATATCCCGCTTCCCATTGCGAGTGGAACTGAACGCCACATGCCGGCCGTCCGCCGACCAGGACGGCGACTCGTCATTGCTGCTGCCCGTCGTCAACTGCCGCCACTGTTGCCCATCCGGACTGATCACGCAGAGCTTGAGCAGCTGCCGGTCATCCCGGCACACGTAGGCGATCCAATTCCCTTTCGGCGACCAGGCGGCGGCGGTATTATAGGTTCCATGCCTGTCCTTGTACGTCAGCGGATGCAGGGCTGTCCCGTCTGCGCTCATCAGATAGATCTGCGGGGTTCCTCCCCGGTCGGACGTGAAGGCGATCTCGCGGCCCGTCGGCGACCAGGTGGGCGCCAGGTCCGCCGCCCCATGGTTCGTCAGCCGCTCAAACCGCTTGCCCGCCTTATCGACCTTGTAGATCTCCGCATTTCCGTCTTTGGTCGTCGCGAAAGCCAGCTCTTCGCCGCTCGGCGCCCAATCAGGCGTGATGTTGAGTCCCGACAGGGTCACGATCGCCCGGCGGCGGCCGGTCGTCAAATCGAGCTCATGAATCTGGGGGTCCTTCCCCGCCCCATACGTCACGAAAGCCAGGCGCTGCTTGTCCGGAGACCAGCTCGGCGCCAGGTTCAAGAATGCGTCAAACGTCACCTGACGGGGATTATACCCGTCGTAATCCATCACGAATAGCTCCTTGCCGCCGTCCTTCTCCGAGACATAGGCGATACGGCTGCGGGCAATCCCCTGCTCCCCGGTGAAATGAAAGGCCAATTCGTCCGCGAAGCGGTGAGCCATCTGGCGGATGACATCCGGGCTGCCCACATAGCGCTTGCCTCCGACCTGCTCTTTCCGGTTGTAATCGTACAGGGTCCCTTCCATGACGGTGTCCTCGCCGCGCGGCAGAATGGCGCCCCATACCTGGACCGTCCATCCGGCTTCACCCGCCTTGCGTCTCGACTCGTCGTCCGGCGCGGAATTGGCAATCGCCTTAATGCCCAGCTTCTCCAGGTCGGCGACGTCGAACAGGAGCGACCGGCGCAGATCGGCCTTCAGCACTTCAAGCGGGGCCTGCCCGTGCAGGGAGAGACCTTCCTGGAAGGGAAAGACGGCGATCGGTATCTTCTGGATCGCGCCGCGGGTGGCATCGATGAACACCTCAACCGCTCCGGAGGATACCACGAACGCGGCCGAAATCACGAACCCCGCAACCGCCAGACCGAGACCGGAGAGGGAGAGTATCGCCGAGTGTCGCCGGGCGCGCATCGCCGGTTACGAATCCCGCTTCCGGCTATAGGTGAAACTGGTCACGGCCACGAACGGCTCTCCCTTCATTTCAGCGGGCAGAGGCGGCAGATGCCGGAGTTCCCGCAACACGCTTTGGACCGCGCGATCATAGGCGTCATTCCCCGACGACTTGCTGAGCTGTATCTCCTTGATCACCCCGTCCGGCAGAATGACCATCCGAATGGTGGCCGTCGAATCACCGGCGCTCTCGAGCACGCTTCGGACGCCGGGATCGGTATCGGCGTTCCAGACCCGATTGATCGCCGCCTCCAGCAGCGGGCAATAGGCCCGCGCTTGGGGGGGGCACCGCTCCAGCGCAGCCGTTCGAGGCGCCGCCTGAGGAGCAAGCGCCACGACGGGAGCCGGAGACGCCGGCGGCAACTGCCCCAGCAGCTTGTTGATCTCGTCTGATGTCCGCGGCTTGGCCGGAGCGGCCGGTTTACTTGCCGCCGCGCTCGGTAATTTCATGAGCGCTTCTTCCGCGCGCCTGAGGGTTTCATTGAGATCCTGCGGGGTGTCATTTTTCAGAACCACGGGCTCTTGCTTGACGACCGGATGAGCCGCCACGGGAGCTTTCTGAACCGGCGCGACCGGCTTGGGCACGGCGACTTCTTTGACACGTTTCTCCAACACCTCAACCCGACGTTCTTTCACCGGCGGCGGAGCGGGCGGAGGAATCGGCGCACTGGCTTCTTCAACGGGCTTAGGCTGGGGCTGAGACTCGACTTGGGGCGGACGAACCGGCGACGACGCCCCTTTCGACACCAGCATCACCTGAATAGACGAGGCCCCCATCGGCGGCATCTTCACGAACGAAACCACGGACAACAGCGCCAGGACGACCACGTGCGCCGCCAGGGAAACCAACGCGGTTCGCCGCATTTCATCGGGAATACCGGCCGTCATCGGACTCGTCGGGTTTGAGGTTTATTGGACCCGTTCCTCAATGACCGGGTCAGTCACCATTCCAAGTTTGACGATCCCCGCCTTCTTGATGCTGTCCATGACCTGCACCACCGTCCCGTAGGGCACGTCCTGGTCGGCCCGCAGGAACACCGAGACGTCGGGGTTCTTGCGGTGCAAGGCGTCCATCTTCTGCGGGAGCTGCGCCAGCGGTATCAACTCCTTGTCGACGTACACGCGGCGATCCCGCTCGACCGTCAACACCACGCGCTCCTCCGGCTTGATCGTGTTGGAGGAGGACCGGGGAAGATTGATGTCCATGCCCCGGTACAGCATCGGCGCCGTGACCATGAAGATCACAAGCAGCACCAGCACCACGTCCACCAGCGGGATGACGTTGATCTCGGCCATGAACCGGCGGCGGCGGGCTTCGATCATGGCTGCCCCGCGCCTTCCCGGATGCCCCGCATCTCCAGCGCGTTCGTCAATTCGATGGCGAACCGGTCCATCCGGAACGCCATCGAGTGCACGCGGGAGAGAAAATAATTGTACGCGATCACCGCCGGAATGGCCGTGAACAGCCCCGCTGCCGTCGCCACGAGGGCCTCGGCCACGCCGGGCGCGACGGCCGAGATACTGGCCGTGCCCTGCACGCCGATCTCGCGGAACGCGTCGATGATGCCCAGGACGGTCCCCAGGAGCCCCACGAACGGGGTGATGTTGCCGGTCGTCGCAAGAAACGGGAGATAGGATTCCGTCTTGTTGATCTGCTCCTGGATCGCATGCGCCAGGACGCGCTCCACGTACTGTTGCGTCGGCAACCCGTCGCCGCCGGACCCCAGGCTCTCGATCGCCAGTTTCGGGCGCTCTCCGTTTCCGTCCAGCTGGTAGCACCGCGCGACCTCCACGTAGATGGCCACCACGGCGCTGTCTTTGTGGAGATGGACGTCGCGGGAGGCCTCGAGCGGGTACTCGTACCGGCTGAAGGCCTTCAGGAAACGCTGGTCCGAGGTTTCGAGCGCGCGGAAAAATCGCCACTTGTAGAGGATGATGGCCCACGAGCCGATGGAGAAGAGAACCAGGGTCAGGAGAACGATCTTGGAGACGAGACCCAGCGAGGATAAGAAATCAAAGAAGCCGGAGCGAAACAGCATTGCGCGCGCGAGACCCCCTCACCTTCCCACGTGTGTCACCCAACCGCCCCTCCGCTCCCGGGCGGAAGAAAAAATGGCGGGGCCGACGGGATTTGAACCCGCGACTTCCAGATTGACAATCTGGCGTCCTAACCAGGCTGAACGACGGCCCCGCAAAGAAATTCGCAGCAAAAATCGTGGTAGGCGGAACAGGGGTCGAACCTGTGACCTCTGCCGTGTAAAGGCAGCGCTCTAACCAACTGAGCTATCCGCCCAAGCAGACCCCAAAAATGAATTCCTATCACGTTGGAAAACAAGCCGATACTAACAACTCCCCGCCTTTCTGTCAACATAACACTCCCCCCGTCACCCCCGGGGATGATGGCGTTTGTGGAGCTGCTTCAGCCGTTCCTTCTCGACATGGGTGTAGATCTGCGTCGTCGAGATGTCGGCATGGCCCAACAGGGTCTGCACAACGCGAAGATCGGCGCCCCGCTCCAGCAGGTGAGTCGCAAAGGAATGCCGCAGCATGTGCGGGGAAATAGGCTTCCGTATCCTGGCCGCCAGCGCATAGCGGCGCAGAATTTTCCAGAACCCCTGCCGCGTCATGCCCGTGCCGGCGCGGGTCACGAACAGGCGATTGGACGTGCGGGTCTTGAGCAACGGCGGACGCCCTCCCTCCAGATACCGGCGAAGTTTCCGCAGCGCCACGGCTCCGAGCGGCACCACGCGCTGCTTGGACCCCTTGCCGGTGGCCCGGAGAAAACCGACCGCCGCATTGACCGCCTCCAGATCCAGCGTGATCAGCTCCGAAACACGCAGGCCGGTCGCGTAGAGAACCTCCAGCATGGCGTCATCCCGCAAGGCTTCGGGCTGCCGCCCTCGTGTCGACTCCTGGCGCGGCGGCGCGTCCAATATCCGTTGGACCTCGGCGAAGGACAGCGCCTTGGGCAGATGGAGGGATGACTTGGGAACCGTGACATTCAGGAAGGGATCGTGGCGGATCACCCCTTCGCTGAGAAGAAACCGGTAGAATCCGCGAAACGCCGCGATGCTGCGCGCGACCGATGGCGATGCCAAACCCTGGCCGCGCAAAAATCCCAGCAACTGCGGGATGTCGGCGCGGGTCACGGACGCCGGATCCTCGCGCCCCGCCCCGCACAGGAACGCCTGCAACTTGGCCAGATCCCGCCGGTACCCCTCCACCGTGTTCGCGGACAGGCCCCGCTCCGCGATCAAGCCGGTGAGGTATCTATCGAACCACTGCTCCGTTCGCACACACGCCTCCCTAAACGCAGGCGCGCCTACCTTACGAGATTGTTGGAGATAAAAAAAGGGGGGACAGAGCTGACCTCCGTCCCCCCTCAAGCAGAACGCTCGCTTACTTGTTGGGCTGCGGCGTGAAGCGCAGGTAGGGCTTGACCGACTTGAAGCCCTTGGGGAACAGCGTCTTGGCTTCGTCATCCTTCACAGCCGGCACGATGATGCAGTCCTCGCCGTCCTTCCAGTTGACCGGCGTCGCCACCTTGTACTTGGCCGTGAGCTGCAGGGAGTCCACCACCCGCAGCAACTCGTCGAAGTTGCGGCCGCAGGAGGCGGGATAGGTGAGCATGAGCTTGACCTTCTTGTCCGGTCCGATGACGAAGACCGATCGGACCGTCATGTTGTCCGCGGCGTTGGGATGGATCATGTCATAGAGCATCGCGACCTTCTTCTCCGGGTCGGCGATCAGGGGGTAGCTCACCGTGCAGTTCTGGGTCTCGTTGATGTCCTTGGTCCACCCCTTGTGCGAGTCCAGGGGATCGACGCTGATCGCGATCACCTTGACGCCGCGCTTGTCGAACTCGCCCTTCACCCGCGCCATGTAGCCCAACTCGGTGGTGCACACCGGCGTGAAGTCTTTCGGGTGTGAAAAGAGAATGCCCCAGCCACCGCCCAGCCATTCGTGGAAGTTGACGGTGCCCTCAGTCGTTTCCGCCGTAAAGTTCGGCGCTTCATCTCCCAACCGTAATGCCATGTCCGGCCTCCTTTATCTTCTATTCAACCCAATTTTTTGATCGCCGACTCACGTCTCGCCGCACGACAACAAAACCATTATCGCTTGCCGGCAGGAACGTTTGTCAACCGTTTCTTAACACCTTCGCGCGATCCTGCTACAATTCAACGGTCATGGCTGTCACCACCGCTCAAGGCCGCAGTCTCCGCGATCTGATGCGCGATCGCCTTCCGGTGAGGATTTTCAACCGATTGGAAGACGCCGGCAGGCTGGCCCAACAGTCCGGAGTCACGGCCTTTGTAGTCGGCGGCCTAGTCCGGGACCTCCTGCTGGGGCGCGCAACGATCGACGTTGACATCACGGTGGAGGGCGACGGCATGGCCTTCGCCAGGCGCCTGGCCGATCGGCACAACGCCGCCCTGAAGATCTTCGAGCGATTCGCCACCGCCTATGTCGTCTTTCCCGACCGCATGAAGTTCGACATCGCGAGCACCCGCGCCGGGCAGCCCGCCCGTCTTGGCGCCGGCGATGAGGGAGCCTGGAGCGCCCCGGCCGGCGAATCCTGTCCCATCGAGCAGGACCTCATGCGGCGGGACTTCACCATCAACGCCCTCGCCATCCATCTGAATGCCGGACGCTTCGGGCAACTGCTGGACCCTTCGGGAGGGCTCCGCGATCTGCGCGCGCGCACCATCCGCGCCGTCTACGATCTGAGTTTCGCGGACGACCCCACCCGCGTTTATCGAGCCATCCGCTTCGAACGGCGCTTCGGCTTCACGATCGAACGAAGAACTCTGCGCCTGCTCAAGGAGGCAACCGCGCAAGAGCTGACTCACACACTCCCCGGCCATCGCGTGAAGAATGAACTGATACTGCTGCTGGCCGAAAAGGATCCGGCCCGCACGATCCGGCGCCTGTCCGCGCTCGACCTTCTCCATCCCATTCACCCGGCTCTTCAATTGACGCCTCACCTCACGACCCTGCTGGCCGGCCTGACGAACGCGCTGAATTGGTGGGGGCGACGATTCCCGGACCGGAAACCCGACCACCCCCTCGCCTATTTCATGGCGCTGACCGCTGGATTGAGCGCACCGGCCGCGAATACCCTCATGAAGCGGCTGGTGCTCCCGGAAGGACAGGCCGACAAAGTCCGGACGGTCACACGCCGCCTGGAGCCCATCCTGCGACGCCTGGGCAAGAGCCGTCCGCTGACGCCCTCCCAGACCTATCGGCTCCTGACCGGCCTGCCGGACGAAGGCCTGATCCTGCTCGTTGCTGAAGCGGCCTCCGCGAGCGCAAAGCGTCTGGTGTCCGCGTATCTGACCACCTACCAACCCACCCGGCTGGCCATCAGCGGGAAGAATCTGGCCTCCATGGGATTGAAATCGGGCCCCCTGTATAAAACGGTCCTGGACCGCGTGCTCGACGCGAAACTGGACGGCACGGTCAAGACCGAGAAGGAAGAGCGGGAACTGGCTCAACGGCTCGTGCGGAAGGTCGCGGTCTGATGGACGTCATCACGACTCATCTCAATGCGGACTTCGATGGGCTGGCCTCGATGGTCGCGGCCCGCAAGCTGTACCCTGGCGCCCTGCTCGTCTTTCCCGGCGGCGCCCAGGAGACGATCCGCAGCTTCCTGGCAATCCACGATCTCGGGATTACCAGATTGAAAGACCTCGATCTGGAGCAGATCACACGGCTAATCCTTGTGGACACGCAGGAGCCCGAGCGCGTCGGCGTCCTGAAAAGTCTCTTCGGCAGACCGCAGGTGCAGATTCACGTCTACGATCACCATCCGGACCCGGATCAGCCAGCCGGAGAATCCGAGCTTCCACGGGCGGACTTTCGCAAAGTCGAACAGGTCGGCGCGACGACGACGATCCTG
>Ga0163199_1000958_pt1 | contig 17977 bp, 16 predicted proteins | sample PL_2010_150m_FD_113537 | JGI IMG/M metagenome (GOLD analysis project Ga0163199, IMG submission 113537) | Freshwater microbial communities from Powell Lake, British Columbia, Canada to study Microbial Dark Matter (Phase II) - PL_2010_150m | ecosystem: Environmental > Aquatic > Freshwater > Lake ...
GCTATCTGCAACGACTGGCCCCCGGCGGACTGCTGGCTTTCACGCGCTGGGTGTCGCTGCCGCCGCGCGACAGCCTGCGCCTTTTCTCGACCGCCATCGCCGCGCTGGAGGGCCGTGGCGTCACCGCGCCGGGTCTTGCCCTGGCCATGATCCGGGGCTGGAACACGACTACCCTGTTGCTGAAGAACGGCGCATTCTCGCCGGCCGAAATCGCCGCCATAAAGGACTTCTGCCGGCAGCTCGCCTTTGACATCGTCTATGTCCCTGGCGTCGTTGCCGCCGAAGCCAACGTTTTCAACGTGCTGGAGCGCGATGATTTCTTTGCCGGCAGCCAGGCTCTACTCGGCCCCGGCCGACAGGAATTCATGCAACGCTATAAATTCGACCTGGAGCCGGCCACCGACGACCGGCCCTATTTCTTCCATTTCTTCAAGTGGCGTACGCTCCCCGAATTGCTGCATCTGCGATCGCGCGGTGCGCTGCCGCCGCTGGACTGGGGCTATCCGGTACTGGTAATGGCGCTGGTGCAGTCTGTGGTGGTGAGTCTGCTGCTGATACTGCTGCCGCTGGCGCTTGCCAGAACGCGCCAGGCTTTCGCCGCGACGCGTCCGGCGCTACAGCGCCGGGTAGTGGTGTATTTCCTCGCGCTGGGGCTGGGTTTCATGGCCATCGAGATTCCCTTCCTGCAACGCTTCAGCCTGTTCCTCAGTCACCCGCTCTACGCGGCGGCCGTGGTACTGGCCGCCTTCCTGGTCTTCGCCGGATTGGGCGCAGGATTTTCCGCGCGGCTTCAGCCTACCGCGCGCTGGCCCTTCATGGCCATCGCCGCCATCGCGCTGCTGTATGTGGCTTTGCTGCCGCCGCTACTCGCCGGGCTGATGGGGTTGACCCAGGGCTGGAAGATAATGATGACCATCTTGCTCGTGGCGCCCCTGGCCTTCTGCCTGGGGATGCCCTTTCCGCTGGGACTTGCCGCTGTGGCTGCAAGCGCTGGAGCGCTGGTGCCGTGGGCCTGGGCCGTCAACGGCTTTGCCTCGGTGGTGGCGACCCTGCTGGCGACCCTGCTGGCAATCCACTGGGGTCATTCGATGGTGGTGCTGCTGGCGGTGGCCTTCTACGGCCTTGCCGCTTGGCAGTTTCCGTTGGAGAAAGAGCGCGAGGCATACGCCCGAATGACCACGGATCCTCGCTCAGGCTAACGACCCGGAATCCATCGATTTGGGGGGGCGGACTGCCCGCCAGAATGAACTCATGTTGCAACAGCCTCAGGCTAGCATTGTCGGGACCGCCGAAATGCGATAGCCGCTGCCCCGCACGGTCTGAATCAACGCGTCGTAGCCACTGGCCTCCAGGGCGGCGCGCAGGCGGCGGATATGCACGTCGACAGTCCGTTCTTCGACAAACACATGATCGCCCCATACCTGGTCCAAGAGTTGGGTGCGGCTATGCACCCGTTCAGCATGGGTCATCAGAAAATGCAGCAAGCGGAATTCCGTCGGGCCGAGGATGATCGGCCTGTCTCCGGCGGTAATACGGTGAGTCACCGGATCGAGAAGCAAGCCGCCGATGTGCACCGGATCTTCGGTGGCCTGGGGCGCGCCGCGCCGCAGCACCGCTTTGATGCGGGCCATCAGCTCCCGCGGTGAAAACGGCTTGGTGATGTAATCGTCGGCCCCGGTTTCAAGGCCGAGTATCTTGTCGCGCTCCTCGCCCTTGGCGGTGAGCATGATGATCGGCACCCGGCGGGTTCGCTCTTCGTTGCGCAACAGACGCGCCAGATCGATGCCGCTCATGCCCGGCAGCATCCAGTCGAGCAGAATCAGATCCGGTAACGCCGCGTTGATCTGTTGCATGGCGGATTCGGCGTCGCCGGCGGCTGCGGCCTCATGACCGGCGCGCTTCAGGCTGGCCAGGATCAGAGCTTGGATGGCCGGCTCGTCTTCAACGATCAGGATGCTGGCAGCCATGGCATTAAATTCGGGAAATCGATAGGCCGAGTATATTGCCGGGAGGTGACAGTTTGATGACAAGCATCCCCGGATAAAGATCACCTGATAGCGGGTTCTGCGCTATGATAATCCGCTCCCATCCATCCAGGCATTCCAAAATGGCAGGTCTAGACAAACATACCCCGGCGCCCACCGAGATCAAGCTCCACCAGAAATCGCGCTTGCTCGAAATCGCTTTCGCCAACAACAAGAGCTTCAAGCTCAGCCACGAGTTGCTCAGGGTTTGCAGCCCGTCGGCGGAAGTGCGCGGCCACGGACCCGGCCAGGAAGTATTGCAAACCGGCAAGCGCAACGTGGATATCCTGAACATCGAACCGGTCGGCAATTATGCGGTCAAGCTGAACTTTTCCGATGGCCACGATACGGGCCTGTATTCGTGGGACCTGCTGTACAGCCTGGGCGAGCATCAGGACGAAATCTGGCAGGACTATTTGTCCCGCCTCGAAGCCGCCGGTGCCAGCCGCGATGTAGACAGCAGCACTGCTAGCCCGGCCAAGCAGGGTGGGTCTTGCGGGCATCATTGACCAGCCGGTGGAGGGAGAAGGCCCCTAACCATGTCTGACCGGCAGACACACTTCGGTTTCAAGCAGGTCGCGGAAGAAGACAAGGCGAGTCATGTCGCCGGGGTGTTTTCTTCGGTCGCCGAAAAATACGACGTGATGAACGACCTGATGTCGCTCGGCCTGCACCGCCTGTGGAAAAAGTTCGCCATCCAGATTTCCGGCGTCAAGGCGGGCGAGCGCGTGCTCGATGTGGCGGGAGGTACGGCCGACCTGTCGCGGGCCTTCGCCAGGCGGGTGGGCGAATTCTCCAAGACCGGCGGACAGGTCTGGTTGACCGACATCAACAACGCCATGCTGAAGGTCGGCCGCGATCGCATGCTGGACGAGGGCATGCTGATGCCGGCGGCGCAATGCGACGCGGAGAAGCTGCCCTTTCCGGACAATTATTTCGATTGTGTGACGGTTGCCTTCGGTTTGCGCAACATGACCCATAAAGAGCGCGCGCTGGCGGAAATGCAGCGTGTCCTGAGACCCGGCGGCCGCCTGCTGGTACTGGAATTCTCCAAGATCTGGCAGCCCCTGGCGGGCGCATATGATGTATATTCGTTCAAGCTGCTGCCCTGGCTGGGCAACAAGGTCGCCGGTGACGAAAACAGCTACCGCTATCTGGCCGAGTCGATCCGTATGCATCCTGACCAGGAAGCACTTAGAATATTGATGGAACAAGCCGGCCTGGAGAAGGTCGAATACTTCAATCTTACCGCAGGGGTGGTTGCCCTGCACCGCGGTTACAAGCTCTAGTGCCCGCATCTGGTCCTGGGGTACTAGCCGGCTCCAATCCATCGCATCACAAGGAGGTTTGCATGAAGCGTAATTTGATCGCACTGTTGGCACTCGTTCTGTCCATCGGTTTCACCCTGTCTTCTCCGGATGCCGAAGCCAAGCGTCTGGGAGGCGGATCTTCTTCCGGCATGAAACGCGACAGCAGCGTCATGAAGCGCGAAGCAGTGCCGAGTACTCCCGCCGCGCCGAGCCAGAATGTTGCGCCCAGGCCGGCGACGCCGGCTCCCGCAGCCGCTCCGGCGCCCTCCGGCATGGGGCGTTTTCTCGGGCCCTTGGCCGGACTGGCCGCAGGCATCGGCATCGCCTCCTTGCTCTCGCACTTCGGCATGGGTGGTTTGGGCGCGGGCTTTAGCTCGATCATCATGATGTTGTTGATCGGCGCCGCGGTGTTTTTCGTCGTTCGTATGGTGATGAATCGCCGGGCCTCCCAAGCGCCCTCGGCGAATTCCGCTGAGCCCCTTCAATATGCCGGCGCGGGTGCCGTTCCGGCGCAGCAAACCAATTTTGAAACGCTGGCGCCGTCAGGATCTTCGACCCCGGCTACGAACAACATCCCTCCCGGTTTCGACGTCGAGGGCTTCGTGCGTCAGGCCAAACTCAATTTCGTCCGCCTGCAGGCCGCCAACGACGCCGGCAACATGGATGACATCCGCGCCTTCACCACTCCCGAAATGTTTGCCGAGATTCAACTTGAGTATCAGGAGCGCGGCAAGACCGTCCAGCAAACCGATGTGGTGCAATTGAATGCCGGATTGCTGGATATCAGCACCGAAGGCGGCCGTCAGATTGCCAGTGTGCGGTTTTCCGGCAGCATCAGGGAAACTGCGGCGGCCGCGCCGGAAGCCTTCGACGAAGTGTGGCATCTGGTCCGTCCCGCCGATGCCAGCAGCGGTTGGGTTATCGCCGGCATTCAGCAGAACGACTAGAGGGCATCCGTTGCTCGATCAGGCCGCGCTCGCTGCACTGAATCATCTGCTGCGGGGCGCCTCTTGGGCGCGGGCACGCTTGGCGCCGTTTGCCGGCCGGGCGGCCCGCTTGTCGCTGCCGCCATTCCGCCTGGACTTCCTGATATCGGCCGATGGCTTGCTGACGGCGCCAGGCCCTGAGCGGGAGGATTGCGATGTCGAGATCGCCCTGCCGGTTGAAACCCCCTTCCTGGCAATGCGCGGATCGGAGGCCGTGGCCAAGGCCACACAGATTTCCGGCTCGGCCGAATTTGCCGACGCACTCGGCTTCGTGTTGCGCAACCTGCGCTGGGATTTCGAAGAAGATCTGAGCAAAGCGGTCGGGGACATCGCCGCCCATCGCATCGGCGGACAGCTCAGGTCATTCGGCGCCTGGCAGGCGCAGGCGACGCAAAATCTTGCCGAAAATGTTGCCGAATACCTGACTGAAGAACGGCCTGCGCTGCTCGCCAAGCGGGAGCTCGGCGCGTTCTCCGAAGCAGTCAATCAACTGAGCGACGATCTTGCGCAACTCGAGTCGCGCGCGCAGCGGCTCGGCAGTTAACTAACCCAGGCCCAGTTCAGGCCCGTAAGCCTTGCTCGGGTACTGGAACGCCACCGGGCCGTCGGGCCTGGAATTGACGAACTGGTGCACGAACGGGTTTTCGGAAGCAGACATCTCCGCCGCCGGCCCCTCGGCAACGACCTCCCCGCCATGTATGAAATAGGCGTAGTCGGCGACTTTCAGCGACTCCGACATGTCATAGGTGACGATGATCGAAGTCACATTGAGTGCATCGTTGAGGCGACGGATCAGGCTCGCCACGACGTTCAGCGATATCGGATCGAGGCCGGCAAATGGCTCGTCGTACATGATCAGCATTGGATCGAGGGCAATCGCCCGGGCCAATGCCACGCGCCGCGCCATGCCGCCCGACAGCTCACCCGTCATCATGCTTGAAACGCCGCGCAGGCCTACGGCATGCAGTTTCATCGAGACCAGATCGTGGATCAGTTCCTCCGGCAGGTCGGTCAGTTCGCGCATCGGGAAAGCAACGTTGTCGAAAACCGACATATCGCTGTATAGCCCACCCATCTGGAACATCATGCCCATGTCGCGACGCAGTTCATAAAGTCCGGCATCATCGAGTTCGTGCACCACCCGGCCGCCGACGCTGACGCTGCCGCGTTGCGGTTTCAACTGGCCACCGAGCAGGCGCAACAGCGTCGTCTTGCCGCTTCCGCTGACGCCCAATATGGCAACGACCTTGCCTCTGGGAATATTCAGATTGATCCCTTTCAGCACCAGCCTGCCGCCGTAGCCGAAATGCAGACCGGTGATCTCGACCAGATTCTCCAGGGTCGGCTGTGTCATGGTGTGTCCTCCCCGCCACCGCCCAGAGCCTTGTAGAGTTGTGCCGCGGTCGTCAGCAGCACGCGGCGCGTCTGCACCACGCCCTGCTGGGCCGCATGGTCCTCGCGCTGGGCATCGAGAACTTCCAGGTAGCTGGACACGCCAGCCTGGTAGCGAGCCTCCGCCAGGTGCAAGCGCTCGCTCTGAATCTTCCCTGCCCGCTCCTGGGCGCGCAGTTGCTCGGCAAGCTGCTCCCGCGCCGCCAACAGATCGGCGACTTCGCGGAACATCTGCTGTATGGTCTTCTCGTACTCGGCCACCGCAATGTTCTTGCGCGCTTCGGCCAGGTCGACATTGGCTTCGGTGCGACCACCGTCGAACAAGGGCAAGCGCAATACCGGTTGGAAGCTCCAGGCGCCCTGGCCTCTCCCGAACAAGCTGGACAGTGCGCTGCTGGCGGTTCCCAGGCCGGCAGTCAGGGAGATGCGCGGCAGGAAGGCGGCGCGCGCAACGCCGATGTTGGCATTGGCGGCCCTCAAGCGTTGTTCGGCCGCCAGCACGTCGGGGCGATGCAACATCACCTCCGACGGCATATTCGCCGCCAGGTCGGAAGCCATGTCCTGATCGGAGAGAGCGCGTCCCGGCGGCAGACCGGAAGGCTCACGCCCGACCAGCAAGGTCAGCGCGTTGCCGGCGGCGGCGCGTTGCCGCTCCAGGCTGGCCAGTTCCGCGCGCGCCAGTTCGAGGACCCCGTCCGCCTGCAGATAGTCGAGGTCGCTGGCGAGCCCCGCCGCACGTCGGCGGCTGACCATGAAACGGGTCTGCTCACGGCTATCCACGGTAGCGCGCGCCAGCGCCGTCCGCTCGTCCATCTCCAGCAGGGTCAGGTAAGCGTTGGCAACGTCGGCAATCAGCGCCAGCCGCATCGCCTGCCGGGCTTCGACAGTGGCAAGGTAACCGGCCAACGCCGCTTCGTTGAGGTTCTTCACCCGGCCCCAGAAATCCAGCTCGAATGACGGCAGCGACAGTCCCAAGTCGTAGCGATGGCCGATAGTGGTCCGTCCGCTAAGCGACAAGTCGCCTGGGGTTCGCGCCGAGGTGCCGCTGGACACCAGATCCAGGGTGGGGAAGCGGTCGGCGCGCGCGATCCCGAACACGGCGCGGGCTTCCTCGATGCGTGCCACGGCGATGCGCATGTCCCGGTTGTTTTCAATGGCGGCGGCGATCAGGACCTGCAAGCGCGGATCCGGAAAAAAGCTGCGCCACTTGATTGCGCTGGCCTCACGCGCCGCATCCGGAGCGACCGCTTGCGACCATTTCACGGGCACCGGCAGTTCGGGTCTCTGGTACTCGGGAAGCAGCGCGCAGCCCGCCAGTAGCGTCCATAGGCCCAGGACCAGATGCTTAGTACCCCAGCCCCAGCGGCGGGCACTAGTACCCCAGACCCAAATGCGGGCACTAGTACCCCAGATACAAGGGCGGGCACTAGTCATGGCCGTTCTCCTGATGGCGACGGGCATGGCCGGGGAAGATCTTGCGCACCACGACAAAAAATACCGGTACCAGAAAGATTGCCAGGAGGGTGGCCGCCAGCATGCCACCGATGACGCCGGTGCCGATCGCATGGCGGCTGTTGGCGCCTGCCCCGGTCGAAATGGCCAGCGGCAGCACCCCCAGAATGAAGGCAAACGAGGTCATCAGGATCGGGCGGAAGCGCAGGCGGCAGGCTTCCAGGGTGGCCTCAAAAAGGCCCATGCCTCGCTCCTGCAAATCCCGGGCGAACTCGATGATCAGGATGGCGTTCTTGGACGACAGTCCGATGATGGCAATCAGGCCGACCTTGAAATACACGTCATTGGGTAATCCGCGCAGCGTCACCGCCAGAATCGAACCGAAGACGCCCAGTGGCACCACCAGCATCACCGCGAACGGAATTGACCAGCTCTCATAGAGCGCGGCCAAAGCCAGGAATGCCACCAGCATGGCCAGCGCAAACAGCAGGGGCGCCTGGCTGCCAGAGAGTCTTTCCTCGAATGAGGTTCCGGACCACTCGAAGCCGAAGCCGGTCGGCATGTCCCCGGCCACCGATTCCATCGCCTGCATGGACTCGCCGGTGCTTCGGCCAGGGGCCGGCGCCCCGGAAATCTTCACAGAAGGCAAACCGTTGTAGCGCTCGAGTTTGGGCGAGCCAATAATCCACTGCGTTTTGACAATTTCGGAAAGTGGCACCATGCCACCGGCTCTGTTGCGGATCGGCAGACGCAGGATTTCTTCCGGTGTCGTGCGCGAGTTGGCCTCCGCTTGCATCAGCACCCGCAGGATACGGCCTTGGCGCTCGAAGTCATTGATGTAGGCGACTCCAAGGACCGATTGCAGGGTTTCGTTGAGGTCGGCAATGGAAACGCCGAGCGTTTCGGCCTTGCGTCGATCGATATCGAGAAGTAGTTGCGGCGATGCCTCCTGACTTTCGGCGCGAACTCCCGCCAGCATCGGATGCTTGCTGGCCATGCCCAACACCAAATTCCGTGCCTCCAGGAGTTTTTCGCGGCCCACTCCTGCCCGGTCCTGCAGACGGATGTCAAAGCCGCCGGTGATGGCGAGCTCCGGAATCGGTGGCGGGTTGATGGCAAATATCATGGCCTGCTTGATCTGGAAGAAAGCCATATTCGCGCGTTGCACCAACGCAGTCGAGGAATGCTCAGCACCCGGCCGCTCGTCCCAGTCCTTCAATCGCACAAACGCCAGCGCCGCGTTCTGCCCACGACCAAAGAATGAAAAACCAACCACGGCGGTAACTTTGGCTACTTCGGGTTGTTGGAGGTAATACTGCTCCACCTGGGAAAGAACTTCTATCGTGCGTTCCTGCGAAGAACCAGGGGGCAGCTGGATCATATTGATAAAATAGCCCTGGTCTTCTTCGGGAAGAAAGCTTCCCGGCAGGTACATGAACAGCCAGCCGGTCGCACCGATGATCGCCGCATAGACCAGCAGGTAGCGCCCGGTTCTCGGCAACATTTGCCCGACCCAGGACTGATAGCCTGCCCGGGTCCGATCGAAGAAGCGATTGAAAGCACCGAAGAAGCCCGTGCTGGGAAGTACTTCCGTACCGGGCTCGTGCTTGAGCAGCGTGGCGCACAGGGCCGGTGTGAGTGTCAGGGCCATGAGGATGGAAAAGCCCATGGAGAGCAACAAGGTCATCGCAAACTGGCGGTAGATGACACCGACGGAACCACCGAAGAAAAGCATCGGCGCAAACACCGAGGACAACACCAGAGTTATGCCGATAATGGCATTGAAGATCTGGTCCATTGCCTTGCGCGCGGCTTCACGCGGCGCCAATCCTTCCTCGCTCATGATGCGCTCGACCGCTTCGACCACCACGATGGCGTCATCCACCACGATGCCGACGGCTAGCACCATGGCAAACAGCGTCAGCACATTGATCGAGTAGCCGAAGACATACAGGCCCGCCAGCGCGCCGGTCAGCGCCACCGGGACGACGATGGCGGGAATCAGAGTAGCGCGGAAATTCTCAAGAAACAGGAATATCACCAGGAAGACCAGCAGCATTGCTGCTGTCAGCGTGTACATCACTTCCTTGATGGAAATATCGACGAAACGCGATGTGTCGTACGGGACGTCCCAGGTGATCCCCTTCGGGAAACTGGGCGCCATTGCTTGCAGCGTGGCGCGCACAGCAGTGACAACATCCAGGGCGTTACCATCGGGTGAAACGCGTATGGCTATGTTCGCACTCGGCTGGCCATTCAGGCGGGAAAAAATATTGTAGTCCTGGGAACCAAGCTCAACTCTCGCGACGTCCTTGACCCGGAGGGCAGAACCGTCTGGCTGGGTGCGTATCAGGATATTGCCAAACTCCTCGGGGGTCACCAAGCGGCTGCGCGTTACGATCACCGCGTTCAACTGCTGTCCTGCCACAGCCGGTGCCTGTCCCAATTCTCCGGCCGCCAACTCGACGTTCTGGGCACGTACCGCACGGGTCACATCCCCGGGCGAGAGATTGTAGGCATGCAGCTTTTCCGGCTTGACCCACAGGCGCATCGAGTATTCGGTCCCGAACATCAGGGCTTCGCCTACGCCTTTCACGCGCCGAATCGGATCAAGCACCGCAGCGGCGGCAAAACTGCCGAGATCGGCAGCCGAGTGGCTCTTGTCCGGTGAGTAGAGAGATATGAACATCACATAGTTGCGTGACGGCTTGGTCACCGGCACTCCCACCCGTCGCACATCGTCGGGTAATCTTGCCTCGATGCGCTTGAAACGGTTTTGTGCCTCGACCGATGCAATATCGATGTTGGTGCCCGGCTGAAAAGTGAGGGTTACCGTTCCAGTTCCCAGTTCCGAGGACGACTCCATGTACAGCAAGCGTTCGATACCGTTCATTTCCTGTTCGATCAGGGCAGTCACGGTACTCTCAACCACTTTCGCCGAAGCCCCGGGGTAGACGATGTTGAAGGCGATGGAAGGCGGCGCAACCGCCGGATATTGGGACACCGGGAGGATCCTCAGCGCCAGCACGCCGGCAAGCAGAATCACCAGGGCGATGACCCATGCAAAGATGGGGCGATCGATAAAGAATTTGGCGAACATGATTAACCCGGTTTCTTGCTGCCGGCCGGCGGCGGACCGGCGGGCACGGCGACGGGACTCCAGGGCACGGACTTGACGGTCGCCCCGGGGCGCGCTTTCTGCAGGCCGTTCACCACCACTTGCTCACCACCCTTAAGGCCGTCGGCGATGATGAAGTCGCCGCCACTCATGCCGCTGGTACTCACCGGGCGCTGTACAAGCTTGCTCTCAGGGTCCACCACCATCACGAACTGGCCCTGCGGCCCGGCCTGGACCGCACGCTGGGGTATGCGGATGACCTGCTCCGCAACTGCTTCGGGGAAGCGGACTCGCACGAAAGTGCCGGGCAGCAATTCATGCTTCGGATTGGGAAACAAAGCCCGCATTGAGACGCTGCCGGTAGCAGGGTCGACCGCCAAATCCGAGAAGAGAAGTTTCCCCGCCTGCGAATAGACGCTGCCATCGTCGAGCAACAATTCCACCTGACCCCGCTCAGCCTCTTTCAATTTCCCTGCCTTGAGAGCCTGGCGCATGCGGGTCAGGTCGGCACCTGGCTGGGTAAAATTGGCATAGATCGGATCGATCTGTTCTATGGTGGCCAGATGGGTCGCCTCATTGCGCCCCGCCAATGCCCCCTCCGAGACCAGGGCACGACCGATGCGGCCGGAGACTGGCGCGGGCACCAGCGTGTTTTCCAGATCCAGGGACGCCCTCGTCATGGCTGCTTCGGCCTGTTTCACTCGCGCGTCCGCCAGGTCCACCTCCTGGCGGCTGACCGCCTTGATCTCGAGCAAGGGCCGGTAGCGATCCAGGGTCACCCTCGCCACCGCCAGATCCGCCTTAGCTGTATCCAAGGCCGCTTGATAACTGCGCGGATCAATGCGGAAGAGCGTGGCGCCCTCTTTGACATCGGTTCCTTCAACGAACATGCGCTTCTCGATGACGCCATCAACGCGAGCCCTCACTTGCGCTGTACGCGTTGCCTGCATGCGACCCGGCAAGTCCTTTGTAATGGTGGCGCGCCCCACGGCGACCGTCACCACATCCACTTCGAGAGGAGGAGGCATCCCGCCGGCGGCCGCCGGTTGTTTCCTGTCTTCCCCTCCACAAGACGCGAGGAACACGGCCAGCGTGAGGATGCCGAGTCTTCTTGAAACGGTTGTTGCCATCTTCGTCTCTCCGGAAAATCCCCGACTGCAAGGACGTGGGCATGAGCCCCAAAAAACTGTCGATGATACGCGCGTTTTGCTTTGCAGGCGCTCCAACCAAAAGGGCAGCCGAAGCTGCCCTTGCGTAACGACCGCGCTCCCTCCTCAGTGGGAGCGATTGCGCAACTTCTGGATCGCCGACAGTTGCGCGATGGCTTCGGCGAGCTCTGCCTGGGCGCGCGCGTAGTCAAGTTCGGAACTGCGGGTCGCCATGGCTTCTTCGGCCTTCCGCTTGGCATCGAGTGACTTGGCCTCGTCCAAATCCTTGCCACGAATCGCCGTGTCGGCGAGCACGGTCACTCTATTCGGCTGGACTTCGAGCATGCCACCGGCCACAAAAAACAATTCCTCCGCATCCTGATCGGGCAGTTTGACGCGCACGGCACCCGGCTTGATGCGCGTCATCAGCGGCATATGGCCCGGCAGTATGCCGAGCTCGCCGGCTTCGCCGGGCAACGCGACGAATTCAGCAAGACCGGAGAAGATCATCTCCTCCGCGCTGACGACATCGACATGTATGGTCATGGCCATGCTATTACCTCGTTATCTGCCAGGATCGGGTAGTTCCCTCCCGATCCTGACGCATTACTGCAACGTCTTGGCCTTCTCGAAAGCCTCGTCTATGGTACCGACCATGTAGAAAGCCTGTTCCGGTAGCTGATCGCATTCGCCATTGATGATCATCTTGAATCCGCGAATGGTCTCCTTCAGCGACACGTACTTGCCCGGTGAGCCAGTGAACACTTCGGCGACGAAGAACGGCTGCGACAGGAAGCGCTGCACCTTACGCGCGCGATAAACCAGCAGCTTGTCCTCCGGCGCCAGTTCGTCCATGCCGAGAATGGCGATGATGTCGCGCAGTTCCTTGTAACGCTGCAAGGTCTGCTGCACGCCGCGCGCCGTGTCGTAGTGCTCCTGACCAATCACGTTCGGATCGATCTGGCGCGAGGTGGAATCGAGCGGATCGACCGCCGGGTAGATCCCCAGGGAGGCGATGTCGCGGGAAAGTACCACGGTGGCATCGAGGTGGCCGAAGGTCGTCGCCGGACTGGGATCGGTCAGGTCGTCCGCCGGCACGTACACCGCCTGGATCGAGGTAATCGAGCCGACCTTGGTCGAAGTGATGCGCTCCTGCAAACGGCCCATTTCTTCGGCCAGCGTCGGCTGGTAGCCCACGGCTGAAGGCATGCGGCCCAACAGGGCCGAGACTTCGGTGCCTGCCAATGTAAAGCGGTAGATGTTATCGACGAAGAACAACACATCGCGGCCTTCGTCGCGGAACGCCTCGGCCATAGTAAGACCGGTGAGTGCCACCCGCAGACGGTTGCCGGGCGGCTCGTTCATCTGTCCGTAGACCAGGGACACCTTGTCGAGAACGCTGGAATCCTTCATCTCATGATAGAAGTCGTTGCCCTCGCGGGTGCGCTCGCCGACGCCGGCGAAAACCGAGTAACCGCTGTGTTCGATGGCGATGTTGCGGATCAGCTCCATCATGTTCACCGTCTTGCCCACGCCGGCGCCGCCGAACAGGCCGACCTTGCCGCCCTTGGCGAACGGGCACATCAGGTCGATTACCTTGATGCCGGTCTCCAGCAGTTCGTTGGTCGATGCCAGCTCATCGAACTTCGGCGCTTTCTGGTGTATCGAGCGGCGGACATCGGTGCCGATCGGACCGGCCTCGTCGATCGGCCTGCCCAGCACGTCCATGATGCGACCCAGGGTGGCGGTTCCGACCGGCACTGAAATCGGCTTGCCGGTATTCTCAACCATCACGCCGCGGCGCAAACCATCGGATGAACCCAACGCAATAGTACGCACCACGCCATCGCCCAGCTGCTGCTGAACTTCGAGCATCAGCTCGGAGCCTTCCATGGTGAGGGCGTCATACACTTTGGGCATCTGGTCGCGCTTGAACTGAACGTCAACAACTGCGCCGATGCACTGAACGATTTGACCTTGACTCATCGTCATTTCCCCAAAAACAAATAATTCGTTAGATAGCCGATACTTGCCGCAGCTTAAACAGCCGCTGCGCCGCCGACGATTTCGGCAATTTCCTTGGTAATCGCCGCCTGTCGGGTCTTGTTGTAGATCATCTGCAGATCCTTGATGACCGTGGCCGCATTGTCCGATGCCGCCTTCATGGCCACCATCCGGGCGGATTGTTCCGACGCCATGTTTTCGGCCACCGACTGGTACACCAGAGCCTCGACATAGCGCACCAGCAACTCGTCAACCACGACTTTCGAGTCGGGCTCATAGAGATAGTCCCAACTATGCGAGTGTTCGTCGCGCAACTGTTCGCCGGACAGCGGCAGCAGTTGTTCCAGGACGGGTTCCTGCTTCATGGTGTTCACGAAACGGGTGTACGCAATATATACGACGTCAAGTTCGCCGGCCGAGAAGGCATCAAGCAATACCTTGATGGGGCCGATCAATTTCTCCAGATGCGGCGTGTCGCCCAAACCGGTGACCTTGGAGGCCACATTGGCACCCAGGCGCTGCATGAAGCCAAGTCCCTTGTTGCCGACGCAGGTGACGCTGGTCTTCTTGACGCCCGCCGCGTCCCAGTCTTTCATGCGACCCAGCGCCAGCCTCAGCACGTTGGTGTTGAGGCCGCCGCACAAGCCCTTGTCGGTGGTGATGACGATCAGACCGGCGTTGGTAATCTGATCCTTGCGAGTCAGGAAGGGGTGCTTGTACTCCGAGTTGGCGTGCGACAGGTTCGCGGCAATGCGGCGTATCTTGTCGCCATAGGGGCGAGCCGCCTTCATGCGTTCCTGCGCTTTGCGCATCTTGGAAGCCGCGACCATCTCCATGGCCTTGGTGATCTTGCGCGTGTTTTGCACGCTCAGGATCTTGGTGCGAATTTCCTTGCCGCTCGCCATGGTCAGCTCCGTTCGGCGGGCATCAGGCCCAAGTCTTCTTGAAGGTTTCGACCGCCTGAACCAGGGCCTTCTCGCCGTCTGCGTCGAGATCCTTGGTGCTTTCGATCTTGCCCAGTAGGGCCGCCTGGGTTTGTTTCAGATAACCCATGAGTCCGGCTTCGAAAGACATGGCCCGCTTGAGGTCCACATCGTCGTAGTAGCCCTTGCTGACCGTAAATAGGGTGACCGCCATCTCCGAAACTTTCATCGGCGAGTATTGCGCCTGTTTCATCAACTCCGTGACGATCCGGCCGCGCTCGAGTTGCTTGCGGGTGGTCTCGTCAAGATCGGATGCGAACTGGGCAAACGCCGCGAGCTCACGATATTGCGCCAATGCCATGCGCACGCCGCCGCCGAGCTTCTTGATCACCTTGCACTGCGCAGCGCCGCCGACACGCGACACCGAGATACCGGCGTTGATGGCGGGACGAATGCCTGCGTTGAACAAGTCGGTCTCGAGAAAAATCTGGCCGTCGGTAATTGAAATCACGTTGGTCGGAACGAAGGCGGTGACGTCACCGGCCTGTGTTTCAATCACCGGCAGTGCCGTCAGCGATCCGGTCTTGCCTTTGACTTCACCATTGGTGAACTTCTCCACCCAGGCTTCGGAGACGCGCGCCGCGCGCTCAAGGAGGCGACTGTGCAAATAGAACACGTCGCCGGGATAGGCTTCACGGCCCGGCGGCCGGCGCAGCAGCAGTGATACCTGGCGATATGCCCAAGCCTGCTTGGTCAGGTCGTCATAAATTATCAGGGCGTCCATGCCTCGATCGCGGAAGTACTCCCCCATGGTGCAGCCGGAATAGGGAGCCAGGAACTGCATCGCCGCAGACTCGGAAGCCGTGGCAGCGACGATGATGGTGTATTCCATCGCGCCGGCTTCGGTCAGCTTGCGCACCACGTTGGCGACGGTCGAAGCCTTTTGTCCGATCGCCACATAAATACAGAACGTGTTCTCGCCCTTCTGATTGATGATGGTATCGACGGCAACCGCCGTCTTGCCGGTTTGCCTGTCGCCGATGATCAGCTCGCGCTGGCCGCGGCCAATCGGAACCATGGCATCGATCGATTTCAGACCGGTTTGCAGCGGCTGTGAAACCGACTTGCGCCAGATCACGCCGGGTGCAACCTTTTCGATCTTGTCGGAGAGCTTGGCCGGAATCGGTCCTTTGCCATCGATCGGCTCGCCCAGGGCATTGACGACACGACCCAGCAGTTCCGGGCCGATCGGCACTTCGAGAATTCGACCCGTACACTTAACGGTGTCGCCTTCGGAGATGTGCTCATACTCACCCATGATCACCGCGCCTACCGAGTCGCGCTCCAGATTCAAGGCCAGCCCGAAGGTATGACCCGGGAACTCCAGCATTTCGCCCTGCATCACATCGGCCAGTCCATGCACTCGGCAAATGCCGTCGGACACCGATACCACGGTGCCTTCGGTACGGGAGGTTGCAGCAAGATCCAGCTTCTGGATTCGGCTCTTGATCAGATCGCTGATTTCAGAAGGATTGAGGTTCATTTGAAATACTCCTAGTTCTGTAGGGCTACGCTCATTGCGGCGAGCTTGCCGCGGACCGAGGCATCGATCACCTGATCGCCGACCGCAATACGGGCGCCACCGATCAGTTCCGGATCGACAGTGACGGTCGCCTGGATCTTGCACTTGAAGCGTTGTTCCAAATCGGCCACCAACTGTCTCAGACTTGCATCATCGAGAGGGAAGGCGGAAGTAATCTGGGCGTCCCGGACTCCTTCGTGAGCGTTCTTCAGCTCCAGATACAGTTCGTGAATCTCCGACACGACACCCAGGCGCCGATTTTCCACCAGCAGGCGGGCAAAGCTCTTTTGATCCGCCGTAAGGCTGCCATCCACGGCATCGAGGAACATTTGCGTGAGATCGCCGGCCGCCAGTCTCGGGTTGTCGATACAGGTGTGCATTTCCGGATGAGCGGCCACCGCCACCATGCGTTCCAGCACTTCGGACCACTCCGCCAGCGCATTGCCTGCCAGCGCCAGCTGGTAGGTCGCTTCGGCATAGGGTCGCGCCAGTGTGACATTCTCCGCCATGGTCCTTCAGAGCTCCGATTTAAGGCTGGCGAGCAACTCGCTATGCACTTGAGCATTCACCTCGCGACGCAGGATCTTCTCGGCGCCGGCGACTGCCAGCAAGGCTACCTGATCGCGCAAACTCTCCTTGGCACGCTGGGCAGCAACCGTCGCTTCGCCTTCGGCAGCCACGCGGGCAAGACTGATGATCCGGGCCGCTTCCGCACGTGCGTCTTCGACAATGTGGGCGGCCTGGCGCTCTGCTCCGCCGATCATCTCGGTCGATTTTTCGCGGGCTTCGCGCAAGGTGTCGGTCGAGCGGGCCTGAGCCAGCTCGAGATCCTTCTTGCTGCGCTCGGCCGCCGCAAGGCCTTCCTCGATTTTCTTTTGGCGCTCGGTAATGGCCGTCAGCATCGGCGGCCAGACAAACTTCACCGTAAACCAGATAAAAACCGCGAAAGCGATCGCCTGGGAGATCAGGGTCAAATTGATGTTCATGGCTACTCCCTAGCCGGTATCTGTTGGAAGCCGCCGATCAATGCGCGGTCTGAATGACGGCGAGCAGCGGATTGCCGAATGCAAACAGCATCGCAAGACCGACGCCGATAATGAACGATGCGTCGATCAGGCCAAGCAGCAGGAATACCTTGGCCTGCAGTGCGTTCATCAGCTCAGGCTGGCGAGCCGCGGCCTCGAGGAAGCGCGAGCACATGATGCCCACACCGATACAAGCGCCGGCGGCACCCAAGCCAATGATGAGGCCGATGCCTACACCGGTATAGGCTTGGATCATAGCCAGGTATTGGAGTTTGTCCATTTGCGTTCCTTTCGAACTTGCAGGTGGTTAAAAGACGATAGCGACGATTGAAAACGGGTTAATGACTTTCGTGGGCCATCGAGATATAGACGATGGTCAGCATCATGAAGATGAACGCTTGCAGGGCTACGATCAGGATGTGGAAAATCGACCAGCCGACACCCAGAATTGCTCCGAAAATGACGCCTGTTACACCCGTGGCGGCCCACATGCCAAGCAGCATGAAAATGATTTCGCCGGCGTACATGTTGCCGTACAGCCGCAGCGCATGTGACAGCGGCTTCGAAACATATTCGACCAGATTGAACATCAGATTGAATACCCACAGGAGCGGGTTTGAGCCGAACGGAGAACAGAACAGTTCGTGTATCCAGCCGCCCAGTCCCTTCACCTTGATGCTGAAAAATATCATCAGGATCCAAACAGAAAGAGCCAATGCGAAAGTGGTATTGATATCCGCGGTCGGAACACCGCGCCAGTAGGTCTGCCCCAGCACCTGGAGGTAAAACACCGACATGATGTCGATGGGCAAGAAATCCATGGCGTTCATTAACAGTACCCAGACGAATACGGTCAGCGCCAGCGGGGCGACGAACTTGTGGCGCTCGCCATGGAAGATTGCCTTGGCTTGATCGTCCACAAACTCGATGGCCAATTCGACAAACGCCTGCTTCTTGCTGGGCACGCCCGATGTAGCTCCACGCACCACCCACCAGATAAACCCGAAACCGAC
>Ga0163199_1000959_pt1 | contig 17969 bp, 13 predicted proteins | sample PL_2010_150m_FD_113537 | JGI IMG/M metagenome (GOLD analysis project Ga0163199, IMG submission 113537) | Freshwater microbial communities from Powell Lake, British Columbia, Canada to study Microbial Dark Matter (Phase II) - PL_2010_150m | ecosystem: Environmental > Aquatic > Freshwater > Lake ...
CTGCCTACTGCCTACTGCATACTGCTTACTGCTTACCGCCTACTGACTTTTCAAAACGACTTCAATCTTCTCTTCCAGCGAGAGTTCCCCCGGAATCCATATAATCGGGATGCCGCGTCGTTCCATTCCGCGGAACCAGGTCATCTGGCGTTTGGCGAATTGATGGATGGCGGTATTCAGTAAGGAAAACATCTCGTTATAAGTAATTTTGCCCAGGCAATAGAGAGTCAGGTATTTGTATTCCAGGCCGTAATACATCAAATCCTCGGGTTTTATGGTAACAAGAAGTGTTCTTACCTCCTCAATCATACCATTTTTTAGCCGTTCAGATAATCGTTTGGTAATCCTTTGGCGCCGGATTTCTGTATCGTAACTGATTCCAAAAACCTTTGCTTGAATTCGTGGATTTATCTGTTTCACAGGCCTTGATTCTATGTTTGATCTGGCTATCTCTATGGCCCTGATCAGGCGATCACGGTTTGTTGTATCGGACTGATTGTGAAGAGGACCATACGATTTAAGCAGGTCTGCAAGTTCTTCGTCTGACTTATCCTCTATACTCTTCCGAAACTCTTCGTTTACAGGAACTTCAGTCAGATTAAATCCCCTAAGGATGGCTTCGGTATAAAGGCCGGTTCCTCCGCATAGGATTGGTAATTTTTTACGGCTGCGGATATCCTCATAAGCTTTCCGGAAATCCTGCTGAAAATCGAATAAGGAGTATTTTTCACCTGCATCTATCTGGTCGATCAGGTGGTATTTTATATTGATATCGCCTATCCGGTAATCCGAGAGATCCTTGCCTGTTCCGATATCCATTCCACGGTAAACCTGCCTTGAGTCGGCACTGATCACTTCACCACCCAACAGTAGTGCAAGGTGAGCTGCCAGGGTTGTTTTTCCTCCTGCTGTATGGCCGATCAGGGCCAGGAGATCCAGCTCGGGGTAATCAGGGTTATTCATGATCAATAAAAGTAGTACTTTTGCGCCAAGGTAAACAGAATGGCCAACAAGATCAGTATAACCAACAAGCAGGTTTACAGGGAATATGAAATCCTTGAAAAATATACTGCCGGAATTGTCCTCTACGGGACCGAGATCAAATCGATCCGTCAGGGAAAGGCAAGCCTATCGGATTCATGGTGTAACTTTATCGATGGAGAACTGTATGCCAGGGGTTTACAGATTGCAGAATATAGTTTTGGCACCCATAATAACCATATCCCCAAGCGAGACCGAAAACTTCTTCTTTCCCGCCATGAATTAATAAAACTGGAAAGAAAGGTGAAGGAGAAGGGTTTTACCATCGTTACTATTGAACTCTTTCTCAACGATACAGGGCTCGCCAAGCTGGAAATCGGCCTTGCACGCGGGAAGGCTATTCACGATAAGCGGGAGGATATGAAGAAGAAGGATATGGATAGGGAGATGGAGAGGCACTTTAAGAAATAGACTGTAAGACTGTAAGACCGTCTTATAGTCTTTTTTCAGAGTGCTCTGCCGGGAATTGTCAACCGCACCATTGTGCCGACCCCGATCTGGCTGCTGACCTCAATGAAGATATCCATCATATCGCACAGTTTTTTAACAACAGACAGACTCATGCCCCTGGCCTTCATTTTTTTCCCTAATGGAGTATCGGCCGGAGGGAACATCTCAAACAAATTCCTCAATGTTTCTTTATCGATTCCGCAACCGGTATCGTTAACTTCGATCGTGCAATTGGAAGGAGAGGTCTGTTTGATCACAAGGTCAATACTTCCCAATTTTGTAAACCGCAAACTGTTCTCCATCAATATTTTTATGATCTGAAACAATCTTCCCTTATCGGTAAAAACCTTAGCTAAAGCATCAGGTGGGGCGATATATGAAATCGCCAAATGGTTTTTCTCGTATAAGGCACTCATCTCATCCATTTCAATCTTTAACTCATCGACGAGGTCTTTGAAGTAAACATTTTTGTAAAAAAGTTCAAGATTTCCTGTTTCCATTTTAGCCAGATCGATCAGATTAGACATCAGATCGAGCAGTTTTCGGGAGCTCCGTGCTATCATCAGGCAATAGCTGCGCTGGTCAGTCCGTGAAACCCGGGGTTCGGCCAGCAAGTCGGAGAAACCTATGATTGCACTCAGCGGTGTTCTGATATCATGGGAAAGTCCGGACAAATAATTCGGGAAAAGGTGGTTGGCGTCTTCCAATGCCGGTTTGACCTTTTCAAGCAGGTCGATTTGATTATTCATCTGATAATGATTGTAATTCCAAATCTAAAATTACGGGGGATTATTTTGAATAAGCAGCTAAATGGCAATTATTTGACCAAAGAATAATTTCCCCCCCTGAAATGAATAAACAGATGCCTTAGAATAAGTGGTGCAAATGCAACTGGTGGTTTTATCACCGGGTCTTCCCCATATGCCGGATTTCCAGATCCCTTACCTTTAACTCCAGTTGCCCGGGATAATAAACCAAGCACTCCATGCGGCCATCCACTGGGGCATTTTGGACTCGCCCCCTAAGCCGAAGTAACTGCCAATGGTCACCAATATCCTGGAGTGAATGGGAATCTTCAAAATAAATTCCGTCAGAATCAGATTGTATCGACTTCAATATCAACCGACCGGGGTTCCTGGCATCCTGATTAAGAACACAGACGGTCACCTCAATGTAATCCCCATCCTCAACCCCAATAATAACACACTTTTCCGATACCGGCTTTGATGGATTCAATACCTCCAAACCAGAACCCCTAACTGACCCCCCAACTATAGGCAATGTACCTGTTGCCTTTTCCCCCCATCCATCTTTGTTCCTCACCCTGATGATCATTTCTTTATTTTCCGGGTTGACGAAAACTGTATCCTTTTCGATTCTTATGCTGGTTTGTGCCGCAAGTGTATCCAGCCAACTTAAAAGTACACCAGCATTCCTGCCGGGCGAGGAGTAGAGAAAGATATCTCTGCCGTATTTCAGGATGGACTCGGGATCGGCTTCAATAGTACGGAACCACTTCGGGTTGCTGGCTTTACCCTCCCAAGTAAGAACGTTAGGATAGATTTTATGGAAAGCATCATACAGCCGGTGCCGGTGAGCCACCCAGCTGATTCCGTAAACCAGGGCATTTTCAACCATCGGACCAGCCAGCCAGGTGGGTTCGATGAACCAAAGAAGTGCAAACAGAATGTTTACGATACATGGGATTACTTTTCAAAGGTTGCTAAGGCCAGAAGGTTGAGCATTGCAGATTAGAGCAGGTGGTGGCTCTTTATGAGATCAATGACACACCCAGCATCAAAGAGATTGAGGAATTTAGGACTGAACTGCGGTGCCAGATTAAACTTATGGAATACCGCATTAGTACATTAAGACCAACAGATCTGGATGAGTCTATTCTGGACTTCTACAGAGAGATGCTGGATGATTTAGACAGTCTGATCCCGACAGAATAGGTCGCTTTCTCTGAAAATCACTTCGCAGGGTAACTACCGCTTAAACTCACGAGGATAATTTTATTATTCATGCATTCAACTACTTACATTATAGTTGAAAAATTTTTCAAAAAGCGGGTTACCTTTTGGATTGTTTTCGTATTAACAGATGAACACCTGCCAATACAATTTATTTTAACCACTAACAGACCACATTTATGGCACCAAATAGATACATATTCAAAGCCGGATTCTAATCAATAGTTTTGCCCAATGAATCCGGCATAGTATAGACCGTTTGGGCCGATTTGCATTAGTACAACTGCATAATCAAAATCCATCGAAATAAATGAAATTGGAGGAGCCCATTAATAAATTTTAATTAAAATATCAAGGCCAATAATATTTCTCTACTAAAACATGAAATGTTTTTTATTCTTTTGCTAAATTATTACTAATAATATTTATTTTTATGAAAAAAGCAATCAAATATTTTAAAATCATTGCATTTCTGCTGATATGGAATGATATCCCAACAATTTGCCAAACGCCCTTCAACGATCCTAATTGGAATACTACAAATCTCCAATTCAATATCAGTTTTATTAATACCCTACCAGATACTGTAAATACATGGCTACCTAACGTTTCGAGTGCTCAGTCCCTAATTTACAGTGGGCCCCCATGCACACATGATAAGGTTTATTACACCCATCAATTCCAGAATATGTTCACGGATTCCCAAGGTTTGCATTTTGTTGCAAAGTATTTGCCAACCCAGATTTATCGAAAACGTTTAGATTATTGGCGACCTGACACTGTTCTTTGCGATGGTTACACTAACGCCATGTATTTCAACTATACCTCGGCAGCATTAACGTCAAGACAGGATTTTAAATATGGCTATTTTGAGGCCTCAATAAAAGTACCTCAAGGTCAAGGGCTGTTTCCGGCGTTTTGGATGCAGCAGTATAATCAAGAATTTGATATTATGGAAATGACACCAGAACAGTCGGCCTCTGCGATTGTGTATCAAGCAAATGTATATGGGACTACAATTAAAAGTAAGGATATAGTGGGCCCGTGGGGCACTCCCTCGATCAATTTGTCTGATACATTTCATAAATACGGAATCGAATGGTCAATGGGAAGAGTAACATTTTTTCTCGACGATTCGCCTGTGAGAATGACTTCAGGTCCGCTTGGAACGTTCATCGCAGACATTAACATTCAAATAATTCTAGATTTATGTGTTAATCCGTGGGGTCAGGTCACCAATCCACCACCCGACAAGGAAATGATAGTCAGATATGTTAAGGCTTATTCTTTTAAAGCTCAGAGTGGAAATATTACTTCAATACCAGATTATAATTCCTTTAATTATAAGGTGTATACAACGTATGTCCTTGGTAGTTCAACTGTAAATGCTTCTAATGTCTATCTTCGAGCGAAAGATCTTATTCAATTCAATAACGATTTCGAAGTTCCCCAAAACAGGAATTTCTACGCAATAACTACAAAACTTAATTAAAAATCTGAAACCATGAAAACAATACAAAAAATTAATTTTTCGATCTTCTTATTGATATTTTTAAGTACCCCAGGCTTCACACAAATGAGAGTCTGGAATAACACTACTGAAAGTGTGAATGGCCAAGTGTTAATAGGAGATTTCACCAGCCCTTGGGATGGTCAACTTAATATCAAAAATACTACCCCTGATAAAAGAACATTATATCTTCAGCATAATGCTTCATCTGATGGTAAACACTGCCTCACAATTAACGTTAACAGATTATTGTCTGAAGCTTGGGTTGTGATGTATAATGGGGCTGCCAAGTCTTTTGCTAGAGGTAATGGGAATATTTATTCAAACGGCGTTTTATTGACTTCAGATAGTACATTAAAAAGAGACATTAAGCCTTTATTAAGTGTTAAGAAACAGCTTTTTATGCTTAATGGCTATTCTTATTATAGGAAAGACGATGGTGGCCTGCTCCCAAAAAGGGAGATTGGATTCCTAGCTCAAGAAGTTGAAAAAGTATTTCCAGAAACCGTTGATACAGCTTTTGGTGGCAAGAAAGTACTTTCCTATACATCTATGATTCCAATTATTGTTGAAGCAATGAAAGAGCAACAAACTGAAATTGAACAGTTGAAAGGACAAATTTCCAATCTTTCTGACCGGCTAGAAAGCCTGGAAAAGAAGTTTGAGAAAGGAGGTTTAGCTCCTGCGCCTCAAAACAATACCGCAGCTGCAAATCCCGAACAATCAAATTTATTTCAAAATACGCCTAATCCATTTTCGGAATCAACAACAATTCGGTATAGCCTTCCTTTAGCATGCAGTACCGCACGGTTGATCATTTTCGATTCACAAGGTATCGAGAAGAAGAACTTTCTAATAGTATCTCGTGGCGTTTCGGAAACCATAATTAATGCTCGAGAGCTAAATCCAGGAACTTATGTATATACCTTAGTGGTTGATGGCCGTTCCGTGGATACAAAAACCATGATATTGACAGCTAATTAATTATAATTTAATTCGTTAGGGAGGAAGAGGTTGTCGAAGGAAAGGCAACCTCTTTTCTTATTTGAAGGTTTAATATACTGTTGTTCAGAAAGATTCAAGTTTAAACTTTTTTATCTAACCAAGATAACGTTACACCGTTTCATTTAATAATCATCTTTGTTTATCTTTGAAAGCGCTTCTCAACTTTACAAAGGGAAATAAGTGTTTCGACAAAGAACCAGAATTCTCATCTCATGAAATTAAAATATCAGATTAACCTCCCTCTTGATTCCCCGGAACGGACAATAATTCATAGGAATTTAATTAAATCAAAAAAGTTTCTCAGAAAATTATATGAACAATGGTATTCTGAGTTCTCAAATGAAATCTCGTCTAGTCCCCAGGGTTTATTATTGGAACTGGGCTCTGGGGGAGGTTTCCTGAAAGAGATGGAACCAAGGGTTATTTGTTCGGATGTCATAGACCTACCCACTAATGATATGACATTTTCGGCATTAGAAATGCCTTTTGAAGATCAATCCGTGGCTGCTATTTTTATGACTGACGCTATGCACCATATACCGGATTCTGAGAAATTCCTCCAGGAAGTAAATAGAGTATTAGTGGACAATGGCAAGTTGATTTTGATAGAGCCTGCTAATAGTATTTGGGGGAGGTTTATTTTTAGGAACTTCCATCACGAACCTTTTGATCCAAGAGCTTCCTGGACTATCCCATCATCCGGTCCTATGTCGGGAGCTAACGGTGCATTGCCCTGGATTATCTTCGTAAGAGACTTTTTAATTTTTCAACAGAAATTTCCTAAACTCGAGATACAAGTTATAAATTACAGGAATCCGGTTTTATATCTGGTGAGTGGCGGAGTTTCTTATCGACAATTGTTGCCTGATTTCTTTTACGGATTCTTAAATCTTATAGATAAAACACTGCCAAAGATATCTAAACAATTATCCATGTTCATGCTTGTTAAGATTACTCGAATTCCGGAACTACACTGATCGGCCCGTGAAACTATGGGTCAGCAAGCAAGTTGGAGAGACCTATGATTGCACTGACCGGAGTTCGTATATCATACGACAGTCCGGACAGATAATTGTGAAATAGGTGGTTCACGCTTCCAATATTGGTTTGACCTTTTCCAGAAGGTCTGAAATGAAAAAACAGATGCCGCATAATAATTGGCTGAAGAAATAGAATTGATGTTAATTTTAACCCGTTAACAATCGAAGCATGTTAGAAACAGGAAAAGAGGTGATCCATGATTATTTCGACCGTTTGGCAGCACAACGCGACAGGTGGCGCAGGCGCAACTGGTTTTATCACCGGACAATGGAAAAGCAATACCGGATGATAATTCCGGAAGGTTCATCGGTTCTGGAACTCGGGTGCGGAATGGGAGATTTATTGAATGCTGTAAAACCGGGTGTAGGCTGCGGGATTGATTTTTCAGAAGGCATGATAGAAAAGGCTAAAACCAAGTATCCGGGATTATCATTCTATCATGCTGATGCCGGACTCTTTACCTGTGATATCCGCTTCGATTACGTGATCATGAGCGACCTGCTCAGTTCTTTATGGGATATTCAGGAGGTGATCAGAAACCTTAGGAACCTGATTCATCCGCGGACAAAGATCATTATCTCATCATACAGCTATATTTGGGAACCAGTACTCCGTTTCGGTGAATTTGTCGGCCTTAAAGCCAAACAGCCTCTTCAAAGCTGGCTAACGGTTAGCGACATATCAGGACTATTAAACATTGAAAAATTTGAGATTGTAAAAGTCAACCGGAAGCTTCTTCTACCTATTTACCTGCCGATTATTAACCTGATTATTAATACTTTTCTCGCTAATCTCCCGGGGATTAACAGTTTTTGCCTCATCAACCTGATTACGGCCCGGCCGGTATTCAGGAAAGAGGAGCAATATTCAGTAAGCATTATTGTCCCGGCCCGGAATGAAAAAGAAAATATTGAAAATGCCATTAAACGTACGCCGGCATTCGGGACTCATCAGGAGTTCATTTTTATTGAAGGAAATTCCAGCGATAACACCTGGGAGGAAATCCTCAGGGTTAGGGATACCTATCCTGAAAAGGATATCAAAGTTTTGAAGCAATCAGGCAAAGGAAAGGGTAATGCCGTTCGTGAAGCTTTTGAGGAAGCCAGTGGCGAAATACTTATGATTCTTGACGCTGACCTGACCACCCCTCCAGAGGATATGCCCAAATTTTATGAAGCACTTTCGATGAACCGGGGTGAGTTCATAAATGGGTGCCGGTTGGTATATCCGATGGATAAAGAAGCCATGAGGTTTCTCAACTTCCTGGCAAACAAGTTTTTTGGTTGGTTTTTCTCCTACATTTTGGGCCAGCGCTTAAAAGATACGTTATGCGGGACTAAAGTTCTGTTCAAAAAAGATTACGAATTAATCAAGAATAACCGTAAATATTTTGGAGATTTTGATCCATTCGGAGATTTTGATCTGATCTTTGGCGCTGCCAAACTGAACCTGAAGATCACTGAAGTAATTGTCAGGTACCGCGACAGGGAATATGGATCAACACAGATCAGCCGTTTCAGGCATGGCATTTTATTAATACGGATGAGCCTGTTTGCAGCACGGAAAATTAAATTCACACGATGATTCAGAAAGCATTTCACAAAAATTGTTTGACTGTATAGATTAATAACGATTAAACGCCAAACAGTATGTTAACTACCAGATTTAGGCAAATAGTACTACTATTAATTCCAGTTCTTTACCTGGCCTGGAGCCTGCAGTTGAATCTTTTGGGAGGCCCCTTTTCTTTATCCCGGAGTGACCCTGAATATCCCTATTTACTGAACGGTTTAAACTGTGCCACGCTGGATTTCAATAACATCGGGCACACCGATCATCCCGGAACTCCATTTCAGATGATAACCGGGCTATTTATCAGAGTGACACATGTTTTCATCGGGCAGGAACCTCTTGTCCAGGATGTTCTTTCGCGTCCTGAAACGTATCTTGCATGCGCTTCACTTTTCCTCTCTTTTCTTACCTTCCTGCTTCTATACTGGCTGGGCGATATTGCCATCCGCCATGAAGGCAAGCTGACTGGTGCCATTATCCTTCAAGCCTCAATCCTCCTGAGTACAGTTTTGCTTGAAATGCCGATCAGGTATAGTCCTGACCGGATGCTTGTAATTTATAATATCGCATTTGCCGGATTTACCATTAAATATCTGTTAAGTAAGAATTATCCGATCAGGTTATATGCAATCATTTCCGGAATACTGATGGGTGTTGGCGTTGCTACAAAATTCAATTTTCTTCCTGTCCTCATTATTCCGCTGCTGCTGATTCCGGATTTCCGGAACAGGCTTATCTATGGTTTCACCATTGCAGCCTCGTTTTTTATCAGTGTGCTCCCGATACTCAGTAAATTCAAGGAATTTCGCCAGTTTATCTCCGGAGTTGCATCTCATGACGGCCTGTACGGACATGGATCACAACAAATGATCAACTGGAAGTCATTCAGCCACAATTTTTGGGAGTTGCTATCGTATAATCCGGCTTTTTCGATTATTCTGATTATATCAATCGGATTGATTCTTTTCTATTTTCTGGATAAAAAGAAATTTAATGCTGATGACCGCCTCCTCTTGGTACTGAAAGCCTTTGTTTTAGCCTCTTTTGTAGGATTCATTTTAGTGTCGAAACACTTCAAGGTCTATTACTTTGCACCCGTATTGAGCTTATGCGGACTGGTATTATTCATGATCTGGAAGATTTCAGGTGTTCAGATGAAATCAAAGAAAACACATACGATTTCAACCATTGCTCTGCTCATAATACTCGTGGTTATATCCGTAATTCCTTTGCCAGCGCAATATCGATCCCGGATAGCCCAAAAGCGGGCCAATCTGAAAACACAGCAATTTTTTGCGGAAAATGTTACGCGAAAGGATTTGCTTTTCATCGAACCTACCTGGCTGGCCGGTCCAATGGTGGAGAATGCCCTGATGTACGGAATCAGCTATGTTGCCCACCGTCAGGAGTTCTATCTGGATTACAAGCAGATTTACCCCCACGTGATTACATGGGAAGGTACCGGTAAGAATCCCGGGCTTTCCCGGACAGCTGAAGCCGATCCTGAATCTATTCTTTTTAGCGGCAGGGACATATTTATTTATTCCTCACCGGGACGGAATGCCAGCGTACTGCTAAATTTCCTTGATACATTGGCTGGTAGATTCGGAACGTGGGTTTCCAGGGATACAGTATTTTCGAACTTAGAAAATGAAGACCGGGTAATCAGGGTAAGAAATATAGATGGATGGTCAACCCTGCTTGATATTAAGAAGATTACCGATCCTGCTGAATTGTCGCCGGCGAACCCGATAAGCCAGGCAATACCAATAACAGGCGTAACTGCCGGTGATTACCTGGAAATAACCATCCGCATTTCCGGTAACGATAATGATGCCAGGGGACGTATAATTGCTCGATCCGTTCAATCAGATCAGGATGGAATCTATTTTGAGGATTCCGGATCTCTTCAAGACATTGGCCATGGCTGGCAGCTCTTACGATTACGCGGAAAATTAAATTCAACTCCGGCCGACGGAAAGATGGTTTGCCAAGTTTATTATCCCGGAAACAAAACAATCACCGTTCAGGACTTGCAAATCAGGCATATGGGACGCAGATAAATAAAATATTAAAATTCAGTCACATCAAGATGATCAAATCGATGACTATTTCCCGGTTAAGTCTCATGTTCGGACTTGCCGTATTTTCTCTGCAGTTGACTGCATCGGAGAAAACACCCAAAGTCTTGTGGCAGATTGGGAAAACTGACCGGAATACAGCGGAATTTGCACTGGCTCCGTCGGCGCACAGACAATTCACTCATGACGGCTTTTTTATCATCGGTGCATCGGATCCTGCAAAGGATTGGCCATACGTGCAGCCCGGACCGGGTGATACCTGGGCCGGTGGCCGCCCGCATACCTACACGATTGCATTCGGGATGAAGGAAGCAGGCAAAACCGACTCCTGCAAACTTATTATTGATCTGGCGGATACACACAATTCGATACCCCCAGTGCTTGAAATCAAAATTAATGACCAATCTTTTTCATTAGATATGCCTGCAGGCAGCGGAGATGCCTCGATCAACGGTGATCCGGCTGCTGGTAAACCCTACCAGATTCAGCTAAGTTTTCCATCGTCAGGATTGAAAAAGGGAACCAACGAAATATCAATCACATCCAAATCGGGCAGCTGGATACTTTACGATGCTTTAAGGCTGGAAGGCCCTGACTACCTGAAACCTGAGCCCATGAATACTTATCTGGCCATCACGGATATCCAGGCGTCACAAGGGGTTTATTCACAGGGCGGGGCGCTTTACCGCGACGTCAGGCTCACGGTTCAATATGCAGGCAAGTCATTTTCGGGCAAGCTGACTTCGAATGGCATGGCTCTTTCTGAAGTGGATATAATACCTGGCGGTCAGGCATTTACGATCAAGATTCCTGAAGTTTCCCAATCAGCGGTTTATAATTTTGGAATCAACAAGGGCGAAAAACCCGTTGTATCAAAAGATCTGGTGGTAAGGCCGGTGAAGAAAATGACTATTTACATACTGCCCCATTCACATACCGATATAGGCTATACCGAAATCCAGACGGCAATCGAAGAAAAACAGGTGAAAAACCTGGTTGACGGTATCCGCTATGCCAAACAAACGGCCGGATATCCTGAAGGTGCCCGTTTTGTTTGGAACGTGGAAGTGACCTGGGCTGCCGACCTGTATTTGAACCGGTTGGGTGAGGAAGCCAAAAAAGATTTCTTTGAGGCGGCCAAAAACGGGCAGATATCCTTCAACGGAATGTATCTGAATGAATTAACCGGCCTCTGCCGGCCGGAGGAATTATTGCGCCTGTTCAAATATTCTACTGAACTGGCAAAAACGACAGGCCAAACCATTGATGCGGCTATGATCAGCGATGTACCGGGATATACCTGGGGAACAGTAACAGCTATGGCACAGGCCGGGATCAGATATTTCTCGGTGGCACCCAATTATTTCGACAGGATTGGTGATATCCTGGAAAAGTGGGAAAATAAGCCATTCTGGTGGATTTCCCCATCCGGACAAGAAAAAGTTCTGGTTTGGATCCCGCTCAAAGGTTATGCGCTTTCGCATATGATCTCAAAACTGACACCTGAGTGGGTATCAGATTACCTGGGGCAACTTGCAAAAATGAATTATCCGTATGATATTGCACACATACGCTGGAGCGGTCATGGCGATAATGCGGTTCCCGACCCGGCCATTTGTGAATTTGTAAAAGACTGGAACACAAAGTATACCTGGCCAAAGTTCATTATATCCTCAACCAGTGTGGCTTTTAGTGCTTTTGAAAAGAAATACGGAAAACAGATCCCATCCGTGTCGGGCGACTGGACACCTTATTGGGAAGATGGGGCCGGTTCATCGGCTTTGGAAACCGGGATAAACCGGAATACAGCCGAGCGTCTCAGTCAAGCTGAGGTACTCTGGGCTTTGCAGGATCCGGCAAAATATCCGGTTGGAAAATTTGAAGATGCCTGGAAAAAGGTTCTGCTCTATTCAGAACATACCTGGGGAGCCTGGTGCAGCATTACTGATCCTGAAAACCAAATGACTAAGGAACAATGGGAGATCAAGAAGGGCTATGCAAATGAAGCAGCCGGAATGACGGAGGAATTGTTTAAACCGCGGATGACCGATGTCCTAGGGAGTAAGATTGACATAGTGAATACCAACAGCTGGACACGGAAGGAGATGGTTTTCTTATCGAAAGAGCAGAGTTCTGCCGGGGATAAGGTGGTTGATGAATCGGGCAAGATTATGAAATCCCAAAGGCTTGCCAATGGGGAACTGGCAGTTCTCGGAACTGTTATTGCACCATTTTCATCGTCAAAGTTTACGATAGTGACGGGCAAGGTTATTCCGGAAGGCTCCGTGATCATTTCCGGGAATAAAATCAGCAACAATCTGATTGAATGCGCAATCGATCCGATCAAAGGAGATATTACATCATTGATTGACAAGCGGACCGGGAAAAATATAATAGATAAAACCGGAGGGAAAGCCGCAAATCAGTACATTTTCCTGGAAGGCAATGATCTGGCAAACCTGAAAAGTAATGGCCAGGTGAAAATCACCATCAAGGAAAACGGCCCGCTCGTGGGATCTGTTGAAATAACCTCGGAGGCTCCCGGATGCAACAAACTGATACGGCAGGTCTGGTTGTCCCATGATGCAGATTATCTGGTTATTATCAATATAGTGGATAAGAAGCGTGCCCCGATGCCTGAAAAAGTGGGCGAATGGTATATGGCACAGAATAAGAACAAAGAGAGTGTGAATTTTGGATTTCCGTTTGCTGTTCCCGGAGGGGTAATGAGGCTGGACCTGCCTTTAGGTCAGATGATTCCGGAGCAGGATCAGATGCCAGGTGCTTGCAAGAACTGGTTTACGGTTGGTCGTTGGGCCGATGTGTCCAACGAGCGCGAAGGAGTAACCTGGGTTACGTTGGATGCTCCTCTTGTTGAGGTAGGGGAGATTTCGGCTACCCTGATCGGATCACAGAATAATCCGGATATCTGGAGAAAAAAGGTTGAACCCACTCAAACCCTGTATTCATGGGCAATGAACAACCATTGGGGTACCAATTACCGCCAGCACCAGGAAGGTCCTATAATGTTCCGGTATATTCTGAGACCGCATGGGGCATTTGACGCAACGGAAACATCCCGGTTTGCCACCGGATTCAGTCAGCCACTCATTGTCAGGCCAGCATCCAGGGAGCCTTACACCGCACCATTTACACTTGACAGCAAATCGGTTACGGTTATTGCTTTCAAGCCGGCAGATGATGGTGACGGTTTTATACTCACCCTATATAACCCGGGAAAATCGACAGACAACTTTACTCTGAAACCCGTATCAGGAAGCAAGACATGGATGTGCAATACGGGTGAAAATAAATTAGGTGAGTTACCAGGAACTGTTGAATTAGCCGGCCAGGGGGTAATGATGGTGAGGTTCTGGTAGAAATTAATCAGGCTACTTATCCAATGAGAAAATCAACCTCCAGGTTGCTGTATACATTCAGGAAACCGGCCAGCTGCGAAGTAATCAGGCTAACGCCACCCACCTGATTCGATTCCACATTCAGTGGCATTACCGGATCATGGAGAGATAGCCGGAGCAGGAACCACCCATTACCGCTTTCGGAATTGCATGATACTCTTATACCTTCGTGATTATCGGGGACAATGCTCCAGCCATCAACCTGATGCACAAATGCGTGCAGGTCATTGATCACTTTATTGCCGAGGGCTTTAAAATCCGGGGTTTTTATCTTGATTCTGAACTCCTTACTCTCCACCGGCATGATCAGATTATCAGTTAGTTTATGAAAGCTCTCTCCCCGTAAGCGCAGTTTTGCTGCCTTAATCAGGATTTTGGTCATCAGATAAGCACCATCGTCAAGGAAATAATTCTCTTTCAGGGCCGCGTGGCCACTCGTTTCAATCGCCAGCCAGGATTCAGAGCCCTCCCTGTTCAGCCTGATGGCCTCATTAATAACGTTTTTATATCCCCGTTTAAACCGACGATGAATCCCTTTAAGATCCCGGGTAATAAATGTGGTGAGACCATCAGAAGTAATAGAATCCGTAACGATGGCAGTGCCAGGATGTTCTTCAAGTATAATACAGGATATCAATGCGATAAGTCGATTTCGATTGATAATCGCACCAGTATGACCCACAGCAGCTGCGCGGTCAACATCGGTATCGAAAATGATCCCGAAATCTGCGTGGTTTTCCAGGACCGCCTTTTGAATAAATTGCATAGCCGAATCATCCTCCGGGTTGGGAACATGGTTCGGAAACCAGCCATCCGGATCGAGGAACTGACTTCCTGTTGTGACAGCTCCAAGCGGTTGCAGCACTTTATCGACAAAGAAACCACCGGAACCATTACCGGCATCTACGACGATATGAAAACCGAGAAGGGGATTATTAAAATGTTTGGGGTGATTAACCTCATTTCTGATCGTATTAACCAGGAAATCTGAATATTCCCCGATCAGATCAAATGATGATTCTTCGCCTGGAGTGACTGATGGAAGTGCAGAGCCGGTGGCTGCTTTTTCCAGGATGCTTGAAATATTCTGTTTATCCAATCCACCATCCTTAGTGAAGAATTTCAGGCCGTTCCGGTTAAACGGCAGATGGCTGGCGGTCAGCATCACCGAACCGTAATAATTGGTTTTGTCGAAAACTGTTGACATAAACATGGCGGGAGTTGAAGCCAGACCGCAGTTAACGGCATTTGCACCGGTGTGGAGAACTCCATTAATAAAGGCCTTCATCAGATCGGGACCCGAAATTCTGGAATCGCGGCCTACGGAGATCGTCAGGATTTCAGGGCTGCACTTTTTACGTTCAGACAACCACGAAACAAATGCGATTGCGATTTTTTCAACAATTTCAGCCGAAAGGTTAACCCGTTCTCCAGGGACGCCATCGGATGCGACACCCCGGATGTCTGATCCGTTTTGCAGGGAATGCCAGTTAAATGACATAAAACGTGGAATAGTTGGTCATTAATTGATTTTCTGTAAGAACTCACCACGGAGACACGGAGATCACGGAGTTTCACGGAGATTTCTCCGTGTTTCTCTGTGTTCTCCGTGCCTCCGTGGTTTTTTGTAACATTTCGTAGCTGCTAAGCAGTTGTGATTTTTGCATGATTATCAAGAAGGAATTTTTCAGCCTCGTTATTCCACAATCCATTGTGTTTCAACACTAATCGGTCCAGCTCCCGGAACACCTCATTATCCCTGCCTTTCTGAGCAAAATCGGTGATAGCGGTCAATTCCATGTTGATATTGGTATAAATGAGCTTCTTGCCACCGGGAATCTCCGGAAGGTGAAGGGTTGTGGGGATAACGGCATCCAACCCGCCGATATGCGTAACCATAACGGCCGGGTTGATCACCCCGTGCGACATGAGGCTCAGGGATTCGATCATATCCTCTGTATTGCCGCCGCTGGTGCCAACCACATGGGTGGATGCATAATGCACATTGAAAAAGTTGAACTCAGCCTTGAAATCAGGGTTTGTAGGCCCTGCAAAAAAATTCAGACACCCGTCGCGTCCGAGAATCCGATCGGCCTGTTCAGTAACCTGCCTGACCGGAGCAAAAACGAAAACATCGTCATAGCCTTTCCCGCCTGTTAAGGAGAGAAGGAACTCATCCGGATCCTTCATGTCCCTGGTGTTCGCAAAGAAGAGTTTGACCCCGCATCTGGCTGCTTCGCTCTTAGGGTAAATCGATTCCGCCCTTTTTAGACGTTCACCGTCAGTATCGGTTATAACCAACAGCCCGGGGCGATGATCACAATGGATTGCATAATCAATGGCACCCAGGCCCATAGCCCCTCCACCGGCCAGAATTGCCATATTTCCACCTTTAACCACCCCCATATGATGGACATAGGATCCGGAAAGCGTATGATAATTGGCATTAAATGCACCAACAATGCACGACATGGGTTCAGAAAGGGAAGCCATGAAGTAACCATCACCGGTATATTCCAGCAGACAATTCATTTCCATCACCTCATTCGGAATAATGACATAGGTTGAATCGCCCCCGATGTAGCGGTAGGAATAACCGGGTGCATCCAGACTTCCTTTATAATTCATGGCCGGCTGGATGGAAAATTTGCTCCCTGCCCGGAATTTACTTGTCCATTTGGCACCCACTTCAATGATTTCGCCACAAAACTCGTGACCGATCATGGTGGGATTGATATGAATATCATCAGGAATCCTTTTGTGATCGGATCCCTGTTTAGCTGCTTTGTACGATGACATGCAAATGCTGTCGGATATCACATGTGCCAGAATTTCATCTTCCTGCAATTCGGGCAGTTCAAATTCTTCCAGGCGTAAATCGTTCTTACCATAAATTCTTACTGCTCTGGTTTTCATGTTTGATTTTTAAAAGGCGCCAAATAGTGCATGAGTCTCCGTGTTGCAATATAACGACGAATACACGAAAAAGTTGGTTCGGCTGGTTTCCAGTTTCCGTTCGAGGTAAAGGATTGGCTTTCCCTTCTTAACCTTAAGGATGTCAATGATCTTTCCTTCGGCTGAAATGGCTTTTAATCGCTGAACTCCTCCCTTGATCTCAATGGAATAGTTTTTCCGGAGAATTTCGAACAAAGATTTATTTTCAAATGTGCGCGAGCAAAAACGCGGAAGGTTCACGTTTGCGATATAACTTATATCGTAGAAAAGAGGAATTTCATTCACCAACCTTATCCTTTCCAAAAATATACAACCTGATTCAAGCTCGACCGGTGAAAGATCGAATATGAACTTCCCGGGCCATTTGATAATCGTTGGTCCGGAAAGGATGTGGGTTTTAAGGATTTTCTTTCCGATGGCTGAAGTAGTTCCTGAAACAGACAATATTCCGATATCATGAGGGATTTGGTGAACGATACTGCCCTTCCCCTGATGTTGATGAATCAGTCCGTCGTTGGTGAGTTTCGAGAGTGCATGCCGCACGGTTGGACGGGTTATCTGGTGCAACCGGCATAATTCGTTTTCCGAGGGCAGGATGTCGCCTTCCTGATAAACGCCTTCCAGAATATGCTTCCGAAGCAACTCATAAATCTTACGGTACTGGGGAATCCCCTTATCAGAAACATGTATATACAAGTCGAGTAATATTTTTTCAAAACTAATGTATTTATCAATAATAATAAGTATTTTTGAAAAATTATTTTTCTTATTGCTTTAACATGTAATCATAAGTTAGAAAAATAGTCCAACAACAAACTACATGGCTAATCCTGTTATAATGCCCCGTCAGGGACAATCTGTAGAAAGCTGCATCATCAGCAGCTGGTTTAAAAACGAGGGGGATGAAATCCAAAAAGGTGAC
>Ga0163199_1000960_pt1 | contig 17947 bp, 20 predicted proteins | sample PL_2010_150m_FD_113537 | JGI IMG/M metagenome (GOLD analysis project Ga0163199, IMG submission 113537) | Freshwater microbial communities from Powell Lake, British Columbia, Canada to study Microbial Dark Matter (Phase II) - PL_2010_150m | ecosystem: Environmental > Aquatic > Freshwater > Lake ...
CAGAGCCACCGCCTCCCACCTGCGTGGCCATACGCAGGGACGAGAAGGTGGGCATGCCGGGAATCTATCCCATGATGGCCAGAATGGCGGCCGTAATTGTCAACACCTGAGACTTGCTGAAGAGTTGCGTGGCCAATTGATCGCCAATGTCGTGATCGCTGCCAACGCGGCTGACCACGATGCCCGCAGCGGTCGAGATCACCAAGGCCGGAATTTGCGCCACCAGACCATCGCCGATCGTCAGCAGCGTGTAAACCTTGGCCGCCGTCGCGAAGTCCAGATCGTGTTGCGCCATGCCGACCACCAGACCACCAACAATGTTGACAAGCAAGATGATGATGCCGGCGACAGCATCGCCGCGCACGAACTTGCTGGCTCCATCCATGGCGCCATAGAACTCGGCCTCCTGCGCTGTCTCGCGCCGACGACGGCGCGCTTCGTCCTCGCCAATCAAGCCAGCGTTCAGATCCGCGTCAATCGCCATTTGCTTGCCCGGCATCGCATCCAGTGTGAAGCGTGCGCTGACTTCCGCGATGCGGCCGGCTCCCTTGGTGATCACGACGAAATTGATGACCACCAGGATAAAGAACACCACCAGGCCAACGGCATAGTTGCCACCAACCAGGAATTGGCCGAATGCTTCGATCACCTTGCCCGCTGCGTCCGGACCTGTGTGGCCATGAAGCAGCACCACCCGGGTGGACGCGACATTGAGGGACAGGCGCAGCAGTGTTGTGAGCAGCAAAACGGTCGGAAATACGGCGAAATCCAATGGCTTGAGCGTGTACAGGCTGACCAAGAGGACGATGATCGCGATCGCGATGTTGAAGGTAAAAAGCAGATCCAGCAAGAAGGGCGGCACTGGAAGAATCATCATCGTGAGGATCATGATGATCAGCAGCGGGATTGCCGCCGTACGCAGTCCCGAGGCTCCGATCAACCATTTCAGGTCGTAGGTGTTGTTCATGTTACGAGCGCTCGATCATTGATCTCTGGCTCAAGATCGGCAGCCGGGCCAGGATCGAGCCCCACAGGCATGTCTGGAAGTTCCGGCGCTTGGGGTGTTGGCCCGCCCTGGTCCCGATGTCGACGCAACTGATACACATAAGCGAGGATTTCGGCCACGGCTGAGTAGAGTGCAGGGGGGATCTCGTCGCCAAGTTCGGTGTGACGGTACAAGGCGCGGGCCAGGGGTGGCGATTGCAGGATGGGCACCTGGTGCTCCTCCGCCAGTTCGCGGATGCGAGCTGCCAGCGCATGGGCGCCTTTGGCGACCACGCGAGGGGCGCCCATGGCGCCGTCCTGGTAGCGCAAAGCCACTGCGTAATGGGTCGGGTTGGTTACCACAACGTCGGCCTTGGGAACTTCCGACATCATCCGGCGGCGCGCCATTTCACGCTGCTGGCTTCGAATGTGTGCCTTCACGTGGGGGTCGCCTTCGGATTCCTTGTTCTCCTGGCGCACTTCCTCGCGCGTCATGCGCAGCTTGCGTTCGTGGTCCCATATCTGGAACGGAACATCGACCGCCGCCACCAAGGCGATGCCAGCGGCCATCATGAGAAAGCTGGTGCCAAGCAGGCGTACCAGATGCGCCATGCCAGCGTCAAGCGGCTCGGAGGCGAGAGAAAGAACCGCGCCGCTGTTACGCCATATCACCCAGGCGGCGACGCCCCCGACAACGACGGTCTTGATGATCGCCTTGAGCATCTCGATGACCCCGTGCGCCGACAGAATCCGCGTCAATCCTTTCAAGGGGTCCATGCGCCCCAAGTCTGGCATGAGCGGCTTGAAGCTGAACAACCAGCCGTCCAGCAGGACGGCAGAAACAATGCCGGCCAACACCAGCAAGACAAGCAGGGGAGAAAAGGCCAGCACCATATCGGCTGAAAGGTCTTTCAGCCGGAGCAACATCAAGTCAGTATCGAATGCGAGCGCCCGATCAAGCTGCATGCTGTGGCGCATCATGATTGACAGCCTGTCGGCGAGGCCTGCGCCCATCACCCACAACCCAATGCCGGCGGTGAGCAAGAGTACCAGGGTGGACAGTTCGCGCGAACGCGCAACCTGTCCATCTTCGCGTGCCTGTTCACGTCGTCGAACGGATGCTGGTTCTGTGCGTTCTAGTCCACTGTCTTCTGCCATCTGCTGCCCCTGGCTGTCTAGACAGAATTATCAAATGACGATGCGGGTCCCCATCAGTCGAACAGTAGCCGTTTTGCCACGCAATTCGTTGCGGCAGCGGATATTTCTAAAAGCCCAGGGTAGCCAGCAGGTCATCAACCTGGTCCTGACTCGTCACCACACTGGTGCCGGTCGTGGCTTTTACCACGGGGCCATTGAGCAGACCGCAATCCAATTCGTTGCGCAACTCTTCGGGAACGAGGTCCACCAGCAAGAGTACGAGCTGTTCTTCCATCCTGTGGGCAAGCGCCGTGACCTTCTTGATCACCTGTCCTGTCAGATCCTGAAAATCCTGAGCCATCATGATTTCCATTAACTGAGCGTTGGTGGCACGCGTCTGCGTCGGCACGTCGGCAAGAAACTCTCTGGTAGAGGCTACCAGCGTCTTGAACTCTTCCAGGCTCAGTTGTTTGTCGAACAACTTTTGCCAGTGTTCGGACAGGCGCTCAGACTCGCTTCCCATGCGCTCCTGGATTGGCTGTGCGCTCTCGATGGCGTTAAAGGCGCGAACCGCAGCCTGTTCCGTCACTTTCACCACATAATCCAAGCGGTCGCGCGTGTCGGGCATCTCGGCAGCAGCCTTTTCCAGCAAGCGATCGTAACCGAGCTCACGCATGGCATCGTGCAGCATTCGGGTAAGTTGACCGACACGGTCCATGACATTGCCGGAAGGACTCTCGCCGACTTCGGCGGGGCTCTTGGCGTCCGGAAGACAAGCCTCAACCGGTCTGTCCCTGACAATGCTGTCAAACAGGGCTTCCAGGTCCTCGGAGTCCGTTTCCACACTATGTGTGCTCATGCCTACACCCCCGCTTCCATGGTTTTAAAGATCTTGTTGAGCTTCTCATCAAGGGTTACGGAGGTGAATGGCTTGACCACGTAGCCGCTGGCACCCGCCTGTGCAGCGGCGATGATGTTCTCTTTCTTCGCTTCCGCCGTAACCATGAGAACGGGCAATTTTTTGAGTACCTCGTCGGCACGTATGTTCTTCAGCAGATCAAGACCCGTCATATTGGGCATATTCCAATCCGAGATAACGAACTGGTAGGAGCCGCCGCGAAGTTTCCCAAGCGCGTCCACACCATCCTCGGCCTCATCCACATTCTGAAACCCCAGTTCCTTCAGCAGATTGCGGATGATTCTGCGCATGGTCGAAAAATCGTCCACGACCAAGAACTTCATATTTGGATCCGCCATGTATTGCTCCGTTGCAGTTGTCGGGCCGCCGGTGCCCGCAAGTGAGGGCAGTGGTCCACAAACCAGATATCGTCAAGATTCGGGTAAACCTTTAGCCCCGGTTGGGGGGCTATCGTTGTCCAGAGGGGTCAACGCAAGCTCAATGTGGTACCAATCGTGCGCTGCCAGTGCCTCAGAGGCCGTATGTTTGATCCGTGCGAGAGTCTCGGGCAGAGTTGATTTGAGGAGTTGCTGGATCGCCACGTAATCGTCCGGCAGTGCCGGGTTGTCCCATCCGCCGACGGAATGCCGCGCCAGACTGACCGCCAATGCCGCGTTCGCCGATCGAGGGTGCGACCCATGCGAATCATTCATCAACTCCTGCAGAACCGGGGCGAGCCGCCACTGGGCGAACAGCTTGAGTTGGAGCTGGGAGATCTTGAAGCCAAGCACTCTTGTCTGTGCAGCGCTGCTGCGCAAGTTTTCTTCCGTGCGCAGCATCTCGGCTATTCGCAGCGATTCTGCGGGAGCGAAGCACCACAGGAGCATCTCTGCAAGATCGTGCAGCAAGGCGGCGATCGCCACCTCATCGGCCCTCGAGTCACTGCGCAGATTGGCCCAATCGCGTGCGTAAAGCGCCGCATGATGGGCTCGAAATGCGACGCGCATCAGGCCGTCCAGCGCGAGCGGCTGGGGCGCCATGACCAACTCGACGACCGGCAGGTTGGCAAAGTGTGTGAAGAAGGGCGTGATGCCCAGCATCATCACGGCCTGTTCCAGGGTCGTGATGTCGGCCGTCTGCACGGTATGGCGATGTGCCTGCAGATAACGCAGTACCCGCAATGTAAACAGGGGGTCGTGCAATAGCACCTGAGCAATGTTGCGCACCCCGACGTGATCCTCGTCCTCGCGCAGGCGCGCGAGTTCATCGACCGTGCGCTGGAGCACTGGAATTTCGACCACATCCAGAAAGCGGATCCAGTCCGCTTCATTTCGAGTTGGTGTGAAAATCATCTGCGAACCTGCATCACAGCTGGGTCCGGTTCACGGCTTGTTGACGGCATCGCTGATCCCTTCCTGGGTATCTGGCTTGTTTTCGGCTTCGATCGCGCCGCTGTCCTTGCTGATCGCGAGTTCGGTCTTCTTGTTCATAACGACGATGCTGATGCGCCGATTTACTGCCTTGTCAGGATCTTGGGGATCCAGGGGCACGGCTGAAGACAAGCCCACGACCCGCAGCACGCGGGTCTCATCCAGGCCATCAATGCTGATCTCGCGCCGCGCGGCATTCGCCCGGTCCGATGACAGCTCCCAATTGCTATAGCCCTTGGCGCCGCCCGAGTAGGGATGGGTGTCGGTGTGCCCGGAGATGCCGACCCGATTGGGTACGCCGTTGAGGGTTTTGCCGATCTCGCGCAATATCAGCCGGCTGTAGGGCTCCAATTGCGCGCTGCCGCTGGCAAACATGGGGCGATTGCGATCATCGGCGATCTGAATGCGCAAGCCCTCGCTGGTGATGTCGAGCAGAATCTGCTTGCCATAGGGGGCCAGTGCCGCATTGTCTTCAATCGCCTTCCTGATGCGTCCCTTGAGGTCCTGCAGGCCTTGTGCTTCCCGGTGCAAGATCTCGGCTTCTGCAGCCTTCAGGTTGATGGTTCTTTTTTCTTCCCTGATCTCCCCACGCTTCATCTGTCCCTCGGTTCGTGTGAGGTCCTGCCCACCGCCTTTAATGATGCTGGAGCTGTCGCCTGAGCCGGTACCCCCAGCCAACGCCACCTTGAGCGGGGTTTGAAAGTATTCCGCGATCCCCTTGAGGTCCCCGGAGGTGGTTGACCCCAGCAGCCACATCAACAGGAAGAAGGCCATCATTGCCGTAACAAAGTCTGCATACGCAATCTTCCAGGCGCCTCCGTGATGGGCTGGCGCATGCTTTTTCACACGCTTGACGATGATCGGTCTCTGGCTTTCGTCGCTCATGATGTTGTCTGTCGCTGACCTGAAGGTTCAACGCGCCTTGCGCTGCTTCACGTCCTCCTCCAGTTCCATGAAGGTGGGGCGTTCGGTCGAACACAAAACCTTACGCCCAAATTCCACCGCCACCTGCGGGGCATAGCCGTTGAGACTGGCGAGCAGGGTTACCTTGATGCACTGCAACATCTTGGTGGACTCGTCAAGCTTGTGTTGCAGCAATGTTGCCAGCGGTCCGACGAAACCATAGGCTAACAAGATACCCAGGAAGGTGCCGACCAGCGCGGCAGCGATCAGCTTGCCGAGTTCCGCCGGCGGTATGCCAACCGATTCCATCGTGTGCACGACCCCCATGACCGCAGCGACGATGCCGAACGCCGGCAGGGCATCCCCCATCTTTTCAATGGCATGGATCGGAACCGAACCCTCCTCGTGATGGGTCTCCAGTTCGTTGTCCATCAGGTTCTCGATTTCAAAGGCATTGAGATTGCCCCCGACCATGAGGCGAAGGTAGTCAGTCAGGAATTCCACCACGTGGTGGTCGGAGGTGACCATCGGGTATTTGCTGAAGATCGGGCTCTGCTCGGGCGTCTCGACATCGCCCTCGATCGACATCAGCCCTTCCTTGCGCACTTTGGCGAGGATCTCGAAGAGCAGGGCAAGCGTCTCCATGTAGAGCGACTTGCTATAGCGCGAGCCGCGCAACAGACTGGGCAGGGCCTTGAGCGTCGACTTAATGACCTTGCTCGGGTTGGCAACCAGGAAGGCGCCGGCAGCGGAACCGAAAATCATCAGCAACTCGACCGGTTGCAGCAGTGATCCGAGATGGCCTCCGGCCATCGCGAATCCGCCGAAGACGGCACCCAAGATTACTGCATAGCCAACAAGAACGAACACAACATTCTCCGGACATCAGCGTCGATCGACCGCATCATCACCAAAAAAGGCGCCGCGGCACTCCAGCAACAGTTTGCATCCAGTCATTGACCAGGCTGCAGAAATGGAACAACCAGTCCCCCAACCAGGAGAGGGTCAATGGACATCTTGTTCCTTGACTTCCCGGCGCGTGATGGGGGGCGACACAGCCCGCAAACGTAGTTCTGATTGAAGTCAAAACGATGGGTCAGAAAATTTCCACCGCATCGCTTGCAGGCAACTGTTTCCAGTAGAGGGCCCAGGAAGCGCAACAGCGTCCATGCCCTGGTCACTGTCAGGATGGGTTCAATCTCGTTGGTCTGTACGTGCTCAAGATAGAGTCGGTAGCTCTTGATGAGTAACTGCACACCCGACAGGTCCGTATGCGCCGAGAGGTATTGGTGAATGTTGACAAAGATGGAGGAGTGGACATTCGGTTGCCAACTCATAAACCAGTCAGCCGAGAACGGCAGCATTCCCTTGGCAGGAGATTCACCCTTGATTTCCCTGTACAGCTTGAGCAAGCGCTCTCGACTCAAATGGGTGACAGTCTCGAGCACCTGCAGCCGAGCCCCAAGAGTGATGAGTTCAACCGCAATCTGGATTTCGTTGCCTTCCGACACGACGCTTGTGTTTCGCATGGAGCCTCCGGGCGGCCTCAGGCCAAGGTTTCTGCAGCTTGCCCCGCAAGCAGGATGGCTGCGTGCGATTGCGACATCACCCCTTCTTTGCCGTGACTTGTAAGCAGACCAAGAATGAACCGGTCATCACAGCGCATGCGGCACAGCAGCACGTTGGCGCCAGCCAGTTTGAGTACCTGACTTGCGGTCAGATTGGCCAGAATGTCGGACGACTGCTGATTGATGCCCAATCGATACGCCGCTGTGTACTTGTCTTCTCGTATCATGTGCTGCGCCAGCATCAGGTAGGTGAGATTCAATTCCTTGATTTCCGATTGCATATCAAACGTGTTCATCATTCGTTCCCCATAGATTTTGCGTCACACATTCTTTTCCTGAATGCACAACTGCATTCTGGATGCGTGAAGCCTTTCCATGAATTGGAATTTGTCCGTATTTATGCTGTTACAAACCGTAAGCTTTTGTAAGACTTTGTCCTACAAAACCATTTGAACCCCGTCCAAAACAAGGGCGATCGCCCTTGTTGCGACGTTTCATTGAGGGGGTAAGTCGATAAGAATCAAGTTGGGTAACACGCGCCTTTGCAAGTTGGAGAGCCGGGGCGAAACGCCGCGGTCAGCCTCTTTATCGACAGGCTCACGTCGAACTTGAGGAAATATTTTTCATGGAACATGAAATCCAACGGTGCTGTGTCAAGAATCACGGACCGTTGTCGATAAGGAAGCAGGTGTTGAGCGTTCCCTTCGGGCAGATTGCCCCCGGGGATTGGGCCGGTTGTCCGAAATCTGCGGGTACATTTGTATCGAGGCTGTGCAGGACATACGTGGTCGTGCAAGCCAATTTGGCGCAGGCGCTTGGACAACTGGAAAGGCAGACTCACGCAGTGATCGAACGAACCATTGAAAAAGGGCGCGAATTCGCATTCACCTCCGCTGATTTCGAACGCGTGCGCAAGCTGATCTACGGGCGCGCCGGAATCTCCCTGAGCCCGAGCAAGCACGAAATGGTGTACAGCCGACTCGGACGACGCTTGCGTACCTTGGGGCTGTCGCACTTCAGCGACTACCTGACCCTTCTGGAAGATGGCGACGCTGTCGAGTGGGAGGCTTTCACCAATTCGCTCACGACCAATCTCACAGCATTCTTTCGCGAGGAGCATCACTTCCCGGTGCTGGCCGAACTGCTGCAACGCCAAAAGGGCAATGGCCCGCTATCTTTATGGTGCTCGGCAGCTTCTACTGGCGAGGAGCCCTATTCGATGGCGATGACCGCAGTCGAAACATTTGGAACGCTCAAGCCGCCGGTGAAAATTGTTGCCACCGACATCGACACCAACGTGCTGATGAAAGCGCGCCAAGGGGTCTACCCGATGGAGCGTCTGGAGAAGATGTCGCAGGAGCGCATACGGCGTTTCTTCCTGCGCGGCAAAGGGGCCAGCAGTGGTCAGGTGCGGGTTCGCGATGAACTGCGTGCTTTGATTGACTATCGACCACTCAATCTTCTCGATGCGAGCTGGTCCATCCGCGGACCGTTTCATGCCATTTTTTGTCGTAACGTGATGATTTATTTCGACAAGCCGACGCAGTACCGTATCTTGCAGAAGTTTGTTCCACTGCTGCACCCCGACGGGCTGCTGTTTGCTGGTCATTCAGAGAGTTTCCATCACGCAGCAAACCTGTTCCGGCCGCGCGGAAAGACGGTCTACGAGGGCGTTGCCGGCATCCACGCGGCAGGAAGTTGACGGAGCTCCATAGTGCTCGCTCCCAATCTCTACTATGACAATCACTTTGAACTCGATGCAGCAAAGATTCTGCCGGGCGAGTTTTACGTTACGGTGCGCGACATGGTGCTGGTAACGGTGCTCGGGTCCTGCGTCACGGCTTGTATCCGCGACAAGGTTTCCGGCATTGGGGGGATGAATCATTTCATGCTCCCGGATGCTCATCCGGAACAGGAGAATCCCGTCAGCCTGTCAGCACGCTACGGTGCCTTTGCCATGGAACTGTTGATCAACAGTCTGATCTCTCTTGGCGCAAGGCGCTCCCTGTTCGAGGCAAAAGTGTTTGGTGGCGGCAATGTATTGCCAGGAATGTCCACGCTCAATGTTGGACAGCGCAACGCAGATTTCGCCATGAACTTTCTCAGCGACGAAAGAATCCACGTCGTGTCGCAAGACCTCAGTGACGTCTATCCGCGAAAAGTCTATTATTTCCCGAGAAGCGGCAGGGTCCTGGTGAAGAAACTTCGCAGCACCCACAACGAGACGATTCGCGAGCGCGAGATCCAGTACGCGTCCCGCCTCGTCGATGAGGAGGTCACGGGCGATGTTGAACTATTTGGTTGATCGTCGCTCCAGCGCGGTCTTGTCACCGGTGCGGAACCAAGCAAACACACTCATAATTGCGGCACGAAATGAAAAAAATAACCGTTATTGTTGTTGACGATTCAGCGCTGATTCGCAAACTGCTGAGCGAGATCATTAACAGCCAGCCAGACATGCTGGTGGTTGGTACCGCTCCAGACCCTTTGATTGCTCGCGAAATGATTCGTTCGCTGAATCCGGATGTTCTGACACTGGATGTGGAAATGCCCAAAATGGATGGGCTTGATTTTCTCGAGCGACTGATGCGGCTGCGCCCCATGCCGGTGGTCATGGTGTCCTCGTTGACGGAGAGGGGGTCGGATGCCACTCTGCGGGCGCTGGAACTCGGTGCCATTGACTACGTCTCCAAACCAAAAATCGACATTACCCATGGGATCCAGGAGTACGCAGCTGAAATCGCCCACAAGATTCGCACAGCGGCGGTCTCAAAGCCGCGTACCCGACCCGCGGCCGGGCAGTCCAAAAGGGATCAGTCGTTGCCGGCACTGGCCAATCGCAGCCTTTCGACAGAAAAGCTGATCATCGTAGGCGCCTCCACCGGTGGTACGGAAGCGATCAAAGAGTTCCTGATCGAGATGCCGCCAGACTGCCCGGGCATCCTGATCGCACAACATATGCCAGAGGCCTTCACGAAGTCATTCGCGGCGCGGCTCGATAGCTTGTGCCGCATCAGCGTGAAGGAGGCACAGGACGCTGAGCGAGTTCTTCCAGGGCATGCCTATGTTGCCCCGGGACATTCGCATTTGCTGCTGCGGCGTAGCGGCGCGAACTACATGACGCAACTCAGTGGCGCCGAATTGGTCAATCGCCACAGGCCTTCTGTCGATGTGCTGTTTCGCTCCGCCGCCGAATTTGCCGGGAAGAACGCGATTGGCGTGATCCTCACAGGCATGGGCAAGGACGGTGCGTTGGGTATGCTGGCCATGAGGCAGGCTGGTGCCTACAACTTCGCACAGGACGAAGCGAGCTGCGTGGTCTTTGGTATGCCCAAAGAAGCCATTGCCGCAGGAGCAACCGACGAGGTTCTGCCCCTGGGCGCCCTTGCCCAAGGCGTCATGCGACGACTGCATTTGCTTGGCTCGCGAGGAATACGGGTGTGATTCGTGGATGGTTACAATTTGTCGGGCATCCAAACTGGCTGAGATGATTTTCGCCCAGACCCTGCAAGCCTTAAACCAGAGCCGAGTCCAAAGTGCGAGCAAACAATATCGAAAAGTCATTTTGCACAACCCGTGAGGCCGCCATGCTGCTCGGCGTCTCGGTCGGCACGGTTCAACAGTGGGTTGGCAAAGGCCTGCTGAAAGCCTGGAAGACCGCCGGTGGTCACCGTCGTGTGCTGCGCGAATCGGTGGACAGCTTGCTGCGTCATGGCCCGCAGGCACTGATTGCCACAGCGCCCGTGGCACAACAGCTTCCCGTCACCCCGCGTCGTCTGAGAGTGCTGGTGGTGGAAGACGAACCCGCGCTGCTGCGTTTGTACCAGGTCAAGATGTCACACTGGCCGATGCAACCTGAGGTCAGGACCAGTGTCGACGGCTTCGAAGCCCTGCTAAGAATGAGTGAATGCTGGCCAGACCTGCTGATTGTCGACCTGCAGATACCCCATATCAATGGCTTTGCCATGTTGAAGATCCTGAGCGAAACGCCGGAAATGGCGCGCGCCACCATCGTCGTGGTCACCGGACTGGACGGCGAAGCCATCAAGGAGCGCGGTGGCGTGCCGCCACGCGTTGAGGTGCTGCCCAAGCCGATCCCGTTCGACCGCCTGCTGGCCATCGCCGCCGGTATCGTCCAGCACAGCAGTTTCCAGATCGGAGTTCCCTGATTGATTGACTGATCAGGGCGTTACCGCTCAGGTCAATCCAAATGCCGCGCTCATGCGCGTGGCGGGAAGTCTGCGGGTGCTGCAGGTGCAGGACTTCCTTGCAGATTGAGGTGGTAGCCCACGCCGCGCAGTCCGACGATGGTGCTTTGCTCCTCGCTCACCCCGGCCAGTTTCCGGCGCAAATGCGAAATGTGTACTTCGATGCCGCGGTTCAAGGTATCCCAATCCCTTCCATAGACGCGTCGGAACATCTCTTCACGCGATAGGGTGTGGGCCTCGGCATTGGCCAGAAGCGCCAGGATCAGCGCTTCCATCTCGGTCAGTTTAATACTGAGTCCGCGCGCATTTGACAGCCGCTGCTCGCTGACTTCGAATGTGACATCACCCAGTTGCAGGTTGCGCACCGCCTGCAAGGGATGCAGTTCCCTGCGGCGCAAGGCGCTTCTTACCCGTGCCAGCAGTATCTCCGACTGAAACGGCTTGGTTACGTAGTCGTCGGCTCCGATGTTGAGGCCCCGGAGTATCATTTCTTCGGACGAGTATCCTGAAAGAAAGATGAGCGGAATAGTCGAAGTAGCACGGATCTTTTGCGCGATCACAATGCCATCCTCGTGCGGAAGCCCGATATCGAGCAAGATGAGATCGACCTCTCCCTGCTCCACCAGGATCTGCAACTGTGCGCCATCTTCTGGCATCAGAACTTCGTATTCGCGGGCCAGAAGGAGCCGAAGAAGCTTGCGCAAATCGGCGTCATCGTCGAGGACTGCGATGCGAGCTTGCTTCTCATTCATTAAGGGTTGGCGATAGAATTTAAATTCGAGGGCATAGCCTGCCCAGTTGTCTGAAATTCTATCGGATACCAGAAACGCCCCATCCGGACCGATTTGATCGGCCCCTTGCGCGGTGGTGCAGTTGGAACGGCTATCGCAAAGCCACGTGCTCATACCATTGCAGCAATTTCCTGATAAGAGAGAATGGCGTCGCGCTCGTAGTGGCTCGGCCCAAGGTCTGATGCTTGCGCGTACATGGCCTTCGGGACCGAGGCAGCGCCCGCCGAACCATCGACGCACTGGCGGGTCATGGCGAGCAGGCCGTTCAGGGTGGCTGGATCCTGCAAATCAATGTGCAGCCTTCGGGCCAGCTGATCTACCGCGGGGTCACCCAGCGCCTTGCTTAGAACGCTGGAACTGTTTTGCGTCATCGCGGCGAAAGAATGGTTGCTCATGATCCCTCCTCAGCGCTCCTCGGCTTTTAGTTGGTTGGCCTGTTCTCCAGCATCTGGAGCAGCAGCGCGACGATCAGGGCTTGAGCCAGCTCGCCCATGCCCTGCACTACCGGCACGCCATCGGCGGCGGCTGTCTTTGCGGCGGCAGAGATGTCCACCCTGGTGCTTGGGGCGGGCGCGCCGACCTCGACAGCCGACCCGACATTCGCCACTGCACCGGGGAACGGCAGGATCTTGGCCATATCGCCCATGGCGCCCAAGCCACCCATGAATCCGGCTCCCAATGTACCGATTGTTCCAATGGCTGCTGTGCTCATGATGATCTCCTTTCGGCTTCGTCTTATGACGCTTTCATAGTAGGCCTTTGCACGCAGAATGTCTGTTGAGAATTGTTAACTCTCAAGTTGACTACCATTTGTTCGACCGCGCTTGTAGACTAACGGCACAAGGTGATTGCCTTCGACCCGGCTGGCGCGACGGATTTACTCCCGTCAGCGAAACCTTTTGAGGTGGCGAAGTTGGGGGCAAGCGGCTACAATCGGACGCGATGCGGCTGTAGCTCAGTGGATAGAGTATCGGCCTCCGAAGCCGAGGGCCGTGGGTTCGATCCCCGCCAGCCGCACCACTTCTTGAAACCCAGTCCCCGCGCGGCTTCCCAGCCGATTGGGCTCTGGCTATCATCCACTTCGCTCATCCAGCTCCTTCATGGAGTTGCCTGTGAGCATCAAAACCCCCCGCCTGATCCGCGACCGCTGCGGCGTTTACTACTTCCGCTTTGTGGTTCCGTTAGCATTGCGGCAGTCCGTTGGAAAAACAGAGTTCAGGCGCAGCCTAAGAACCAAAGATTCAGCAATCGCCCGGCAGCGTGCTTTGGCGCTGTCCGTAGCAGTGGAGACTCGCATGAACGACGACATTGGCAATTTTTCGCACCTGTTCAAGCCCGGTGCCAAAAATAGCATCCGCGAAAAAATCACCATTGACTTGCCCAACGGCATCATTCAAACCGACACGCCCGAGGAAGCCGCGCAGGTGCCCGCAATCTTGGCGGGCATGGCAGCAGCCAGGCAAGCGGAAATGGTGGCGGGCATCTCTGCGGTGTTGCCCATGGCGAAATGCGGCACGAATCTGGAAACAGCAAAAACCGAATTCTTGAAACAACGAAAGCTAACCCTGAAAGACTCGACTTGGCGAAAGCACCGAGGAATTGTGGAGGGCTTCATCAAGACCATAGGCAATATGGACGTCGCCATGGTTGGCGCCAAAGCAGTGACAGGCTACAAAACAGGATTGATCGACCAAGGTCGTGGTGCGCGCACGGTCAATGCTCACTTGACCGTCCTCGAAGGATTCTTCGAATACATCATCAGCCACTATTCTGTAAACATGGTCAACCCGGCAAAGAACCTCCTGATCGCTGACGAGGACAACAATGCCGAAAAATATGAGCCGTTCACTCCTGAGGAACTGCAACGCATCTTTCAGCCGGACTTCTACCGGAAAAAGCTGAAATTGCCGGACTTCTATTGGTGCCCGCTGATTGCCTTGTTTACTGGCGCACGAGCCGAAGAAATCGCAAGCCTTGATGTGGAGCAGATATACCCGGTCAAGGGCATATGGATTATTGACATCTTAAAGGGCAAGAATGCCAACGCAAAGCGGCGAGTCCCGCTCCATCAGGCACTAATCGATTTGGGTTTGGCTGACTATCGCATGAGTCTAGCCAGAGCGGGGTATAAAAAGCTCTTTCCTCACATTCAACCCGGCACCAATGGCTACCGTAAAAACATGACCCGCATGTTTGGCACTTATCTCGACTTGCCAGAGGTCAACATCATTGACCCTCTCAAAGTCTTTCACTCATTCCGGCACACGGTAGTAACCGCGTTGACTGGCAAGGGCGTCAATGAGGGATTGAAGCGCGCGATGGTAGGGCACGATATCGACACACGGCTGTCTTCGCATGATGACTACATTCATCCCTCAGCTCTGACGGTGCCAAATCTGCATGATGCAATCAGCAAACTCGATTATGAGGGCATTGATTTCGAGAGGCTGAAAATCCCTCAGGACTCGTTCCTACCTATCATCGCCAAGCGCATCACCCAGCAGGCCGAGCAAAAGAAAAAGAAGACGGAGAAGGCCGCGGCCATTGCAAAAACTGAGGCCGAAGCGAAGACCATAGCTGAGGCCAAGGCATCGCCGAAAATCTGAAAAGCGCGCCGCCATTTATTTTTATTTATGCAAAAGCCCTGCTCCGCTGGTGTTGCAAGCTCTACTCAGCCGGATACAGGAGTTTCCACGGTGATGCTGATGGCATCACAACTTATTCCCAAACTCAACCGCCTTCCCCCCAATAGAAGAAGGCCCCGGTGGGGCCTTCTTCCCGGCCCGTATGGGGCCGGGTTCCGCTCCTGCACCGGAGCGGGCACGGCTCGCCCTAAGGACTTCTGGAAGTCCTTGGCGCCATGCCCGCTTCGGTGCCTACACCATCTGCGGGGTGATGCACCAACCAACTGGCATCAGCTTTGAAGTTCAGAGCATTGGCGCTCCCTCGGGCCGGTCTTCGTTGGCTTCGGTGCAGCTTCCCCGAGTTCCCATCCTCGCTGCTTGTGCCCGGCCCGCTGACCCTCGGCAGGCTGGTGGATCGAGAACCTTGCGGTTGACGCGTGCCCAGCCCGACATCTGTCTTACCAAATCCCAAGGTAATAGCAAGCCCCCGCCGAATGGCACTTGATCGGCTGCGTCGCTGGCGGCATGGTGGATGCAACAGACCGCGAGGAACACCATGACCATCAGCCCCATGATCCAAGCCATAGACCTCATTCGCGTCAATGTTGACTCGATGACGCTTGAAGACCTCGAAGAGCACGCCGATCAGGTGCTCGATGCGATTGGGGTCTTGAACGAATACAACAACCGGCCCGGACCCATGACGGCAAGGGCGAGACAAGACGGGCTCAGACGTGCCGATCAGCTGCGTTCGCATATGGCCCGTGTCCGGTCCTTGATCAACGCACACAAGGCGGCGGTGGCTGCGGTGGCTGCCGCACAAGCGGCAGGCTCCGCGAATCTGGCGCAGGGTCTGCGACCCTTCGGACTCTGAAACTTTGTGCACCTGCGCGCGCACGCGCGTGCGCGAGAGACCGCAGTATAGCCGGGGCTCAACAGTATCGACTTCGATTCTGTGGCCCCGGCGCACCAGCGTGCCGCCAATGCCGAGACGAACCCCCGAGCCGCAGGCCGGGGGATGGTCTTGGCATGGCACGCTCTGACTTGCTCCCCGCCCTCGCAGGGCGGGGCCGGGGGTGGGTCGAACAGAACCGAGCTTCGCTCGGTGTAGTGAGTAGACCGACCATTCCGATGGGCGGGCGTGCTATCTGTAGCGGGGCGCGATATGCATGAAGCATGAGCACCTTGCACCCAGTCGCTGCCCCCTATGCCGTGTTGCGTGTGAACCGCCGAAAAGCGAAAGCGATGGCGGCGATTGCAGCCTCTTCCGCACATACGCTGCGCGAGAAGCCGACACCGAACGCAGACGCCGATGGAGCGGCACCGCTGCTGATCTACCTGGCAGATGGCAAGACTCCATACCAAGCGGCCCGCCATCTGCTCGATGGTGCGGAGCGGCGCAACCGCGACACAGTGCTGTGCCGCGAGATCGTGCTGTCTGCTAGCCCGAGCTATTTTCGGCCCGGGCGCGAGAGCATCGGTGGTGTGTTTGAGTTGGACAAAGTGAAAACTTGGACTGTGGCCTCGCTGGCATGGGCGAAGCGGCAATGGCCGGACCAGCTCGCCTCGGTGGTGCTGCATCTGGATGAACAAACCCCGCATTTGCATCTGCTGGTCGTGCCGCGTGTGCGGTCGCCGTCTGGAACATGGCGACTCAACAGCAAAGCCCTTTTTGATCGTGAGCGGTTGCGTGAACTGCAAACCGCATACGGTGAGGCCTTGGCACCGCTCGGCATCCGACGCGGTGAGCCGGGGAGTCAAGCGGCCCACTCTGAGGTGCACCAGTTCTACGGTGCCGTCAATGCGGCCAAAAGCCTGCCGGAGCGGGCCAAGCTGCCACCGGCACCCAAGGCACCAGAGCCACCCAGCGGCGTGGCTGCGGGGGCAGCTGATGCCCTGGGCACCGCCTTGGGTATTGAGACCCCGCACCAGCGGGCAATGAAAGCGCACGCTGAGGCCATGAAGCGGTGGCGCGAAACCTGCAAGGACTTGCGGGAGAAGGATTGCGCGGCATGGGAACAGATGAAGGCTCGCAGTGCTGTGGCACATTTAGCGCAGCGTCGCCGACCTAACCCCAAGCCAAACTCGATCGAGAGACAAGAGGTGGCTCCGCGGAGTTTCGCACGACCATCAGCGGCGGCTCGGCCCATTCCTGAAAAGCAAGGTAGTCTTATCGAGTCCACCTCGGCAAGTTTGCCCACTCCATCGCATCCGGATCGAGTGCATCGCATGCGATAACGTTTCGGAAGAGTCCAAGCTCAACCGTCAAGCGGAGACAGTGTCGCAGCATATTGACTGCTAACATTGCACCAACGCTCAAAGCGTAACTGAGGGCAAAGGGGAACAAAAATGAGTGAGAGTAACGACGCTGCAAAAGTTGCTGCGGCTGGTGCTGCTGTTGGTGGCGCCGGAGCAGTTACCGCTGTTGCTGTGGCTGGCCCAGTTGCAGGCCTAGGTGCCGCAGGTATTACATCTGGACTCGCTGCACTAGGAAGCGTAGTCGGTGGGGGTATGGCCGCTGGCTTGATAATAACGGCTGCCGCACCACTGGCAGTTGGGGCGGCAGCTTACGGTCTATACAAATGGTGGGAAAGCTAGTCTCTGAATGGCTGTCATCGGAGCCCGATAGACTACCCGATGTTTACTTGATCACTAGGTAATGGGGAGGACACTATGAGTTGGTGGTTTTGGATCGTCATAGTCCTGTTCATACTTTCAATGGGTTCAATTGGTTCGCTTAGCAATACGCAACCCGGAAAAGCCCTCGCCAATAAGTTTCATGAACTTGGGAATCTGATTGGAAAGACCAAGGAAGAAATTACTGTGGCTGTCGGCCCACCACAGTCAATCACAGCCTTGGGTGCCATAGGACCCGGTAAAACACATGTGTCGTGGCATGTAACTGGCTATCACCTAATTCTCATTTTCAACAATGACATTTGTGAAGGCATTGCACTGGAACAGCGGTCATTTAAGTGAGTCATCAATTTCCAACATCTTCAAGTCTGAGTCTCACGCGACGCTGGTCCAGCATCTGGCACAATGACTGATCCATTCACTCCATTGACCATGTGGTCCAACTTCGCCGGGGAACGATTGATTTGATTGGTGTTTTTTTGGGGGCATTACCTCCGTGAGGCGCCACCGCCTCGTGCAGTAGGTCATGGGTATTGCTGGCGCGAATGCGATAGCACACGCGTCCGTCTTCAATGGTAGCCAGCTTCCTTTTGATGCCGCACCGCCAGAATGGTGACGGTTTCACCATCGAAGCGATAGCGCGCCACATAGCCGCTGTCGCCAAAGTCAATCGGCCACTCTCGGTATTGCTCTGACATGTCCGGCACTGGGCGCCCGATTTGCGGCTGGTGCCCAAGCACTTTCACGGCCTTGATGATGGACTCCCC
>Ga0163199_1000961_pt1 | contig 17928 bp, 15 predicted proteins | sample PL_2010_150m_FD_113537 | JGI IMG/M metagenome (GOLD analysis project Ga0163199, IMG submission 113537) | Freshwater microbial communities from Powell Lake, British Columbia, Canada to study Microbial Dark Matter (Phase II) - PL_2010_150m | ecosystem: Environmental > Aquatic > Freshwater > Lake ...
GTATCAGTTCCAGCAGCGGCAACAGTCTAAAATTCAGCAACTTCTGTTTTTGCCACAAAACAAGCAATCATTTGGTAAACAGCTCCGGCATATTCAATCCGCGGTTTTCTTGGCATGGGAGCAGTGCAGCGGAAAATGCCAAAAATGTCAATAGGCAAGGCCTGACTCCTTTATTCGACCAATCCGCCTGCCTTCCGTTTCCGCCGCTTTTGAACCCACGTCGCGAACGTCTGATACTTGATCCCAAGATATTGCGCGAACTCCGGCCCACTCATCCCACCTCTCTCATACTCATCCAGGATCACCTCCTGCTTCGCTCTCGGCGTCCGAACCCGCCCCTTCCGATCTTGCTTCAGGATCTCCAGTGTCGTATCTGTCGTAGATGTCATAGCCCAAGGCTACGACATCTACGAAACGCGCGGTAGGCGGTCCGCTACGTGACGTTTACCCTGCACAGGCAGCAGGCCAGGGTGTGATACACCGCAGGTTACAAACCTGCGGCTACGTAGACACACAGGTTGAAAACCTGTGCTACGACGACTGGATGGAAGCCAGATCAAAACGCAATGGGCCCGGGCGTCGAACGCCCGGGCCCACCCCGTTACTGAAAGTTGTGTGACTCGCGACTACCGCTTGGCTGCGAACTTCTTGCGGGCGGCGGCACCGGCAGCCAGCATGCCAGCCATGGATGCGAAGGCGTAGGTCGACGGCTCGGGCACGGCCACGGCATTGACACGGAGGCTCAAGCCGGGGAGCGTGTCGGTCCACTCTGCGCCAGTGTAGTTCTGCACCTTGGTGCCGAGGTAGATGAAGCCAGAACTGTTCTGCTGCCGCGGAGTCGCACCGGTGTCTTCGAGATACCACTCAAATGACGACTGCTGCGAGATGCTATTCGCGTCGCCCGTGACAAGCCAATAGTTGGTGTCCGGGCTCGCGACGTAGGAGCCCGAGAAGAAGTGCGTCTGCATGGAGTTGGTGAGTGGGCCATTCAGGAGCGCGTATGTCGCCAGGATGCTGCCCGGAACGCCGGCATTGTCGTCGAACAGGTAGACCCGAGCGTCGCTTACTCCGGTGCCCGAGGCGAGGGCGACGTCGATTTGCTTGATGTCCCACTGCCCGGTGCCCGTGGTGAAGCCCTGGCTGACAAGCGTGTTGTTTTGAATGCCGGTCACATAGCCGACCGTGGCGCTGAAAAACGACGTCGCGACCGTGCCATAGTTGCCGTAGACATACTGCTGCGACTGGGCTTCGCCGGTGGCAACGGTGAACAGGAGCGCGGCCGCGGCGAGGGCAACCGAACAAGCGAGCGAACGGAACATGGTGAATCCTTCAGGGGTGAATGATTTGGTTTTCATAGTGTTTGGTATGCTAAATCAATTTATACGAATTGTAAACCGTTGTCCAGAACGACGGCCTGGCGATCAGCTACAACGCCGTCCCCGAACCCTCCACCTACGCCCTCCTCGGGATGGCTGCGCTCGCGCTCGCTTGTGCCCGGCTCCGCAAAAAGACAGCCCGACAACACCGAATTCAGACCGATCACAGGTCAGAACAGTGCCCCTCCGGATGGATAGTTCCCGTCGATAGCACCCGATGATCCGGACTTGGAGCCGCTCAACGTTTTTCAAGCTGCCGGCTTTGCTCAAGGCTTCTGCCTAATCCATACCAACAACACGGTATTGAGCGAAACCGGGGAAACAGCGTAACATTTATCATAGGATGACATTCAGGAAATGAGCGCCTTGGGGGACAAAGATGCTGCGACGGAGCTCCGGGGAGTGAATTATTGCACCAAACCGTTAGGGTGGGATGAGGGTTCATCCGCAAAAAATGTGTTTAGCCCGGTGAAGAGTGAGGATTCGGAGGGATAAGAAATGGAAGTCGCGAAGACCATAGTGCATGCGCTGCATGGCTCCGATCTTATTGTTGATGCCTTCGAGTTTTCCATTGGAGATGCCATAGACCCATCCGTTGAGAATCGCGGAGCGGAATCCGCGCAGGGTTTTGGCGAAGGAAGCCAACAGCGAGATCCCGGCCTCTGCGGCCCGACGACACCAGTCGTCAAAGAACGTGGTCATGTGGCCGATGTCATGAAAGCTCCAGAGCGTCCGCAGTTCCTCCTTGAGGTAGTAGGCTATGGAAAGCGGTTTGTTGAGTTTGAGAGCCTCTTCAAGATCCGGCACCCGCTCGGGAGAAAGGTTTTCCCGTCCGCGCAGCAGAAGGTATCGGGTGCCCTTGATGGCACTGCGCCCCATGATTCCGGCCTCGCGCTGAATCGCCCGGCGCAACTCGTCGATCTTCTCGTTCATGAGCTTGATGATGTGAAAACGGTCGGCCACGGGCAGGGCTCCGGGAAGGTTCTTGATCACGGCCGCCGCATACGCGGCGCTCAGGTCGGTGGCGACCGCCTTGATGTCGGCTTTGGCCCGCCGAAGCTTACGGAAAAAGGGCCGCAGGGCATTCTCTCCCCGTCCCTTGGCGACATAAAGCACCCGTCCGCTCTGCCAGTCGATGACGATGGTGATGAACTTGTGCAGGCGGCCCAGATACAATTCGTCGATGGCCAGGAACTGCACCTCCTTGAGGTTGGCTAGCGCTGCTTCCTTGGCCATGTCGCTTTTGAAAATGCGCTTGACCGTGTCCCATCCCACACCCGCCAGGTTCGCCACGTCCTTCAGGCTCATCATTCGGCAGAGTCCTGCAATGAATCGTTCAAGGCTATGAGTGTAGGATCGCCCTCGGGGGGCAAAAGGGGGGAGAAGTCGAAAAACTCCCCGCACTTGCGACACTGGCATCGCGGCACATGCGCCACGATGGTCACCGGCTTGAAGCCGATTGGCACCGTTCGAATCCGTCGCTCTCGCGTCCCGCGCAGGGCGATGTGGTCGGCTTCGCATTTCGGACACCGAATGCCATCCCGCTTCGCCTTGATGTGGAACTCCACTGTGGCTCCGACATACTTCGTGCTCCGGTATTCCCAGCCTTCTCCAATCCCGAAGGCCCGTTTCAAAAATGTGGCTTCCATCCCTCATACTCTACCCTCTCATGCAACCCCTATGCACACTCGTTGCGGATGAACCGGGATGAGGCGCTCGCTTGTGTAAAAACTTGTCTTTGCGTCCGGTATTGAAACCCGGGCTGGTGAGAGATAATACCTGCCTGGGAGAAGCTGGCCCGTCTCCCAATTTCAAGCCATGACCATCAGGAACAAGCTCATACTCTCGATCGGGTCGATTGTGATCGCGATCATCGCTGTATATACGGGAGCAAGCTACCTGGCACAGCGCCACCTCTTGCTCCAAGCGCTAGACGAAAAGCTCCTCTGCTCGGTCGAGAATCTTCAGGGAGGTCTGCCCGTGGATTACCACGACCGGATCGTCAACAGCGGGTCCGTGTCTCCTGAGGAGTAGGCAGGCATCGTCGATAAGAACGACAAACTGTGCCTCAACTACGGTCTTCAGTATCTCTGGAGTTGCATGCAGATGGGAGATCAGGTCGTGTTCACCACCGCGACCTCCCCGAGCAAGGACGTTGCCAAAAGGGATTACGCGCCGTTTTTTTCCGCCCACGCCGACCCCCATGCTTTTGACAAGGCTTTTGAAACGATGAAGCCGGTTTTCGGGTCGTTCCAGAACGAGTGGGGCCACGGAAGAATGGTCTTGCTTCCCGGCAGGGACCGCGCCGGGAGGGCCTATTGTTTCGGGGCCAGCGTGAGCGTCGACGCGATAGAGGCTGAACTGAACAAAACTTTGCGCCACTCGATCTACCTGGGGATGGGATTTCTTCTGATCGGCATGCTGGTCAGCTTCCTGGTCTCCAACACCCTCGCGCAGCCCATCGTCCGGCTTACCGGAATCGCGGACGAAATCGCGCGCGGGAAAATGGGCCAGCCAATCGGAACAAAAGGCCCCGCTGAAATCCTGTCGCTCGGGCGAAGCCTCGCGGCGATGGATCGCTCGATCCGCCAGACGATCGGCGAACTCGAGTCGGACCGGGAGAAATTGCGGCTGCTGAGCGGCGCTCTCGAAGCCGCGGCGAACGCCGTTTTCATCACCGATAAAGAGGGCATGATCGTCTGGGTCAACACGGCCTTCACCACCTTTACCGGCTACAGCGCCACGGAAGCCATAGGGAAAAGGCCCAACCTGCTCAGGTCGGGCAAACAGGATCACGAATTCTACAAGAAGCTTTGGGAAACCATCCTGAACGGCGAAGTCTGGTGCAGCGAAATCATCAACCGCCGGAAGGAGGGCAGCCTTTATCCGGAGGAGATTACCATCACCCCGATGAAGGACAGCCGGGGAGAAATCACACATTTCATCGCCGTCACGCAGGACATCACCGAACGCAAGCAGGCGAGGGAAACCCTGGAGCAGCGGGTCGCTGAACGCACCGAGGAGCTCCGGCGGAGCGAGGAGCAATACCGGATGCTTTTCGAGGCGTCGCGGGACGCCATTATCACCACGGATTCCGAAGGGAACTCCCTGGACTGTAACCGGGCGGCGGTTGAAATGTTCGGATTCGCGGACAAACGCACGTTGCTGGCCCTTGGCCCGGGAGGTTTATCGCCGGAATTTCAGCCCGACGGCAGGACTTCGCGGGAGGCATTCGCAGAGGTTCTGTCCCAACTGCGGGACAAGGGAAGCTTGTTCGTGGAATGGCAGCACCAGCGGGCGGACGGCACGTCCTTTCCGGTGGAAGTAGCCCTCAGCCTTTTTCATGTCGCCGGCCAGCCCATCCTGCACGGCATGCTTCGGGACATCACGGAGCGCAAGCGCGCGGAAGCCGTCGTCCTCCAGAACATGGCGCGCGCCGAGGAACTCGCCCGATTGAAGTCGAGGTTCGTCTCGATGGCCAGCCACGAGCTCCGCACCCCGCTCGCCAATATCATGCTCGCCTGCGAACTCCTGAAAAACTTCGGGAACGAAATACCTGCGGAGCGGTCGCGATCGGTCCTGTCCGGCCTGGTGACCGGCGTATCCTCCATGGTGCGGACTCTCGACGACCTTCTCCTTGCCGGAAAGATCGAGGAGGGGAAGCTGCCCTTCACCCCGGTCCCTTTCGCCCTGCTCGACTTCCTGGACCGGCGCTGCAAGGAGGTCCAGCCCGAACTTCCCTCCCGGATCGAGATCGCCTTCCACGATGCCGGGCTGAATGTCGCGGCCGACGAGCGTCTTCTCGGCCATATCCTGCAAAACTTTCTGGAAAACGCGCTGAAATATTCGCCGGCCGGCACCAAAGTCGAACTCGGGGTAGAGGTCGGGGCGGACTCACTCACTCTCTCGGTTCTCGACCGTGGAATCGGGGTTCCGGAAGCGGAGAGGAAATTCCTCTTCGAGGCGTTTTCGCGGGCATCGAATGTCGGGGACAAGCCCGGCTCCGGCCTCGGCCTCTTCATCGCTCAGAAATGCGCGCAGGCCCACGGGGGCCGGTTGCGATACACGCCGCAGCCCGACGGGTCGATTTTCGCTGTCACCATCCCTGCCACCACCACAGGTTGGGCCCCAGCTCACTGACCGTTATGCCAATCACCGCGATCGGGCCGGGCAAACAGTTCGGCCGCGACAAGCGCGAGCAGCGGGCCACGGCCCTGCGATCTGCAAGGCCCGGATCATTGGTATCATTTCCCGACCCCTGACAAAAAAACATGCAGGCAGGATTGTTTTGTCGCGGATCAACATCCGCCGAATAGTTTGAGCAATATGCTTCGAGCCGTTGGCTGATCAGTATTTCGGCATCAAGGGATCGACCTGCTCCCACCATTCGCGGAGACCGCCAGCCAGATTGAAGGTCTTCGTGAAGCCAGCCTTCTGGAGCTCGCGGACCGCCGTCCCACTGCGGGGCCCGAGTTTGCAGATGAAAACCATCTCGTCCGTGGAATCGAGTTCGCTCATCCGCGAGGCCAACTCGCCGAGCGGGATCAGTTTCGAGCCGGGAATCCGGGCGATGTCCCACTCGAATGTCTCGCGAACATCGACAAGGACGATCTTGTCGCCACGGTCGAGGCGGGACTTGAGGTCTGTGGCGGAAATTTCCGGGATCGGCGGCTCGGCCTCCTCCGCTTCCTTCGCCTGCGGGATCCCGCAGAACTGCTCGTAGTCGACAAGTTCCGTGATCGTCGGGTAATCCGAGCAGACCGGACACTTCGGATCTTTGCGAACCTTGAACTCGCGAAACTTCATCTTGAGCGCGTCGAAATGCACGAGTCTCCCGATGAGCGATTCGCCGATTCCCACGATCAGCTTGATCGCCTCGATCGCCTGCATCACTCCGATGACGCCGGGAAGCACGCCGAGCACGCCGCCCTCGGCGCAGCTCGGCACCATCCCCGGAGGCGGAGGCTCGGGATACAGGCAGCGGTAGCAGGGGCCTCCAAGGTGCGGGGCAAAGACCGTGCATTGTCCGTCGAAGCGGAAGATCGATCCGTAGATGTTCGGCTTCTTCAAAAACACGCAGATGTCGTTCGACAGGTAGCGCGTGGGAAAATTGTCGGTGCCATCGATCACGATGTCGTAACCCTCCACGATCTCCCTCGCATTTTCCGAGGTGAAGAAGGCATCGTGCAGCTCGACCTGAACGTTCGGGTTGATCTCCTTGATCCGGTCGCGCGCGCTGTTGATTTTCTTGCGTCCGACATCCTTCGTCCCATGCAGGATCTGCCGCTGGAGGTTCGAGTAATCCACGACGTCGAAATCCACGAGACCGATCGTGCCGATCCCGGCGGCCGCGAGATAAAGTGCGATCGGCGAGCCGAGTCCCCCCGCGCCGATGCAGAGCACCTTAGCCGCCTTGATCCGCCGCTGACCGTCGAGCGTCACCTCCGGCATGATCAGGTGCCGGGAGTAGCGCGCGATTTCGTCGTTGCTCAGCTCCACTGCGTCGAGCCGTGATGGATCCAAAATACTTTTGCTCATATCAATAGGTCAGCGGGGCAGGAACATTACCGATCCAGCCCGGGAATGCAAGGCAGCGTCTTTTCAAGACAGAATCTCGCGCAACTCCGCAACCCGGCGTGCGAAGAGGTCGAGGGCGGCCTGCACCGGAGCAGGCTGGCTCATGTCCACGCCGGCGGATGCCAGCGTCTCGATCGGAAAGCGGCTTCCGCCGCTTCGGAGGAAATCCAGATATCGGGACGCATCCCCGGAGTCGGTCACCTGACGGGCCAAAGCGGCTGCGGCCGAGATGCCGGTCGCATACTTATAAACGTAGAAGGCGCTGTAGAAATGCGGGATCCGCAGGCATTCGAGATCGAGCTCGGGATCCAATGCGAATTTGTCGCCGAAGTAGGCGTTCAGGAGGTTCCGGTAGATCCTCTGGAACGAATCCAGGGTGAGCGCTTCTCCTGCCTCCTCGGCGGCGTGGGTATCGCGCTCGAACTCGGCGAACATTGTCTGGCGGTAAAGTGTTCCGCGCAGGTCGTCGATCTGGCGGTTCAGGATATACGCCTTCATCCTGCGGTCATCGGTTGTCGCGAGCAGGTGGTCGGTGAGCAGGATCTCGTTGAACGTCGAGGCGACCTCGGCCAGAAAAATCGGGTAGTGGTAGTTCTGGAACAACTGGCTGCGCTGCGAATACCAGGTGTGCATGGAATGTCCGGCCTCATGGGCAAGCGTATAGACGTCCGAAAAGACATCCGGCTTGTAGTTCATCATGATGTAAGGTGGACTGGTGAAGGTCCCGTAGGAGAAAGCCCCGCTCCGTTTGCCCTTGTTTTCGTAGCGGTCGCACCAACGACCGCCGCGGAGCCCGTGGGCGAGGACGGTGGTATATTCGTCACCCAGCGGGGCCACCGCCGAGAGAACTTTATCCACCGCCGAGTCCCACGGCACGTCGCTCTGGACGTCGTCCACCATCGGGACATACGTGTCATAGTGGTGGATCTCATCAAGGCCGAGCATCTGCCTGCGCAGATCGAAATACTCGAAGAGGGGATTGAGGTTGCTCCGGACCGTGGAGATCAGCCCGTCATAAACCGATACAGGAACATTGTCCGCAAACAGCGCGGCTTCCCGTGCCGACGGATAGTTCCGAGCCCGCGCATAAAAGACTCCTCCCCGCACGGCATTCGCCAACCCGGCTGCGAGCGTGAACTTGTGGTCGGAAAACTCGGCGTAGAACTGGTGGAAGGCGGCCTTTCGAACCGCTGGATCACGCTGCTGGAGAAACGAGGAGAACGAGCTTTGTGTCAGTTCCCGCTCGTTACCCGCGCCGTCCTTCAGCTTCCCGAACTTCATGTCCACGTTCGTGAGCTGGGAAAATGTTTCGCTGTGTCCGTGCACGACCGAGGATCCCAAGGCGAGGAGCCTCTCCTCTGGCGCACTGAGAATGTGCGGTTTCAGCCGCCGGAGCTTCTTCAGTGGGATGGTCCAGTCCGCCAATGCGGGGGAGGAGAGGAAAACCTCGAATGACTCATCCGGAATTGCCTGGATCTCGGGGGCAAGGAATGAAACCGCCTCACCGACCCGGACCATCACGCCTTCCAGCCTGGCTTCGCGGTCTAGGGACTTCGCCTCCGAACTGTCCTCCGTCACCTTGAGCGCGGCATACTGGTTCAGGCGCTCGATGCGAATGTCCACCGTCCTTTCAAATTCCAGGCAGACAGACAGAATTTCGGGTGAGCTGCCGAGGCGGTCGCGGAAATTTGTGATCTCGGGAAATTCGCTTTGTAGGGCAGCAAAATCCGCTTCCCACGCGGCATCGTCGGTGTAGAGGGGGCTGAGGTCCCAGGTGTCGGAAGCCTGAATATCGGAGCGCAGAGGAACGGTGGACATGGCGGCCGACCATAAACGCGGATCCACCCCTCTGCAAACCTGGAGAGAGAGTTACTTCCTTGCCCGGAAGACTCCGGTCTGGAGGTGGGGGTCCGACTCCTTGTCGTGGTGTGGGATGCGCTTCCACCACAAACGGAATGCCTCCCAGTGGATCAGCGTGATGATTTTCAGCGTTACCAGAGGATACTTGATCGAGAGGAAAAGGAGGCTGCCCAATGTGAGTTCGCGGCGGGAGCCGGTGAGTGTGCTGATGAGAGTTTTTTCGGCACCCTGGTAATCGTCGATGAGGATGCGGAGGTGCTCGCCGGGAAAATCGAACCGGAAATCGAATTCCAGATCGAGGGCTGAGAACGGGGAGACGTAGAAATGTTTTGGAAGGCGCGCGTGGAACAAAGGGGATTCCGGATCGAGTGGAACAACGAACGGTTTGAACTCGCCGAATGTATTTCCAACCTGAACGACCGAGGTCAGGGGCCGGTTTTCGGAATCAAAACAGAAGAAAACAGAGATCGGGTTGAACGTGTAGCCGAGGAGCCGGGGAAGGGTCAGGAGGCGGATGCGGGCGGGCATTTCTGTTACTCCCTCGCTGCGGAGAAACGTCAGAAGGTTGTCCCGGATTGATCCGCCTCCGAGCCGGAAGTAATCGGAATCGTGAAGGGCATACACGTTCGGGGAATTTGTGCTGAAGATGGGAATGCCCAGGTGATCCACTTCATCGAGGTCGAGAAAAAACAGAAAGATCCTGTAAACGAACTCGTGTTTTTTCGGGGAGAGCCGCCGGTGCATGACCGTGCACTCGTAGAGGCAGGAATCCTTCATCTACGGAGGATCGGCTGAAGGGTGGCAGCGAGTTGGACCGCCGAGGAATAGGCATCTTCATGAAACCCATGGGCAAAGTAGCTGCCGCAAAAAAACACGCGCTGGTCGGGGGACCGTGTATTCAGCGAAGGAAGGTCAGCCTGTGCGCGCATTGCATCGAGGTTGAACACGGGGTGCGTATAGACCGTCGAGTAGAGGATCTTCTCCTCCGGAATCTGTCCCTCGGCATTGATTGAGACAAAATAGTTCTTTGTTTTTGAAATCCCCTGGAGTGCGTTCATCCAATAATGGGTTGTTGCCTGAAGTCCGCCACCGGATTTTTTTTCCAGCCGGTAGTTCCATGACGCCCATGCCCTCCGGCGGCGCGGCATTACGGATTCGTCGGTGTGCAGGGTTGCGGGGTTTTTCTGGTATCCAAACGCCGACAGCAACCTCCTTTGGGCGTTGTCCGGGGCCTCGAGCATCTCCATCGCTTCGTCAGCGTGGGTGGCGATGATTGCCCGATCGTAAACTTCCCGATTGCCATCCTCCGTGATGACGGTTACTCCCCCGCCGGTTTCCGAAACCCCGACGACCTTGGCCGGGAGCCGGACCGGCTTCACTGCCGCAAGGATTTTGTCGACATAGGATTTAGCGCCACCCTCGACAGTGAACCAGGGGTGGTGGGTGGTGACTCCGAGAAAGCCGTGGTTTTGAAAAAACTTGAGCAGACTCAGCGCGGGAAAGTCGAGAATCCGACGGGGATCGGTTGACCAGACAGCAGAACTCATCGGGACGAGGTAGAAATCCAGAAAGTCCTGCCCGAGCCGGTGTTTGAGAGTAAACTCCTCAACCGTGAGCGGTCCGGTGGCCGGGTCGGCCAGTGCGTCGTCGGCCACGCGGAAGAATTTCAGGATTTGGAAGAGGAGGTGGTAAAAGCGCGGACGGAGGAGGTTTCGCCGCTGGGCAAAAACTTTGTTGGGCCCCATCCCGTTGTATTCGAGTCCGGAAGGGAGGTGCTGCACGCTGAATGACATCTCCGAGGGCTTCGTGTGGACCCCAAGCTCCTCGAAGAGCCTGACGAGGTTCGGATAGGTCGCGTGGTTGAAGACAATGAATCCCGTGTCTATGGGCAGAAATTTTCCATCCTCTTCGACGAAGACGGTATTCGAGTGACCGCCTGGCCTGGTTTCCCGCTCGATGAGCGTGATGTCGGCATCATTGCGGAGCTGCCATGCGCACCCGAGCCCGGCGACGCCTGTCCCGATGATCGCGATCCGCTCTTTCACCGTCCGGCAAACTTTCCACCGGGCGCGGATTCCAGAACCTTCTGCGGCACCCCCTTGATTTCCCAGACGATCCCGAGCGCTCCCAGAAGCCGGATGATGTAGTAAGAGATGTCGATTTCCCACCAGTAGAATCCCTGCCGGGCTGATGCCTGATAGTGGTGGTGGTTGTTGTGCCATCCTTCTCCGAGGGTGAAAAGCGCGAGCACCAGGCTGTTGCGGCTTTCGTCACCGGTCGGGAAGCGCTTGCTGCCGAGAGTGTGTGCGAACGAGTTCACCCCGCACGTCGCATGGAAGAGGACGGTGGTGCTGATAAAAAATCCCCAGACAATCATCTGCCACGGATCGGTGCCGAGGCCCGGAGACACCGCCTGCAGCAGGGCTCCCCATATTGCCAGAAATCCCAAAAGCAACAGCGGCCCGATGAGGTCGAAGCGGTTGAGAAACACCAGTTCGGGAAATTTTTGAAGGTCGCGGACCATCTTGTAATCCGTGGGAAAGTTCCGGCTGCTGGTAAGCCAGCCGATGTGCGACCAGATAAATCCCTTGCAGACCGGCGAATGCGCATCGGAGTCCTCGTCCGAATGCGCGTGGTGATATCGGTGGACAGATGCCCACCAGAGCGGCCCGCGCTGCACTGCTGTCAATCCGAGAAGTCCGAAAAGAAACTGGGCGGCGCGTGAGGTTTTGTAGGCGCGGTGGCAGAAATACCGGTGGTAGAGCCCGGTGATTGCAAACATCCTGATGAAATAAAGTGCGACAGCGGTCGCTACGGCGGCCCAGCTCCATCCGGTCCAGATCACCCCGAGGCAGCCGAGATGCAGGATGATGAACGGGACGCTCCGGAAAAACTCAAATTTTTCCGGCTTGGTCCTGACAACATCCGCTCCTTCCGGAAAATAATCCGAATCGATCATCCGCAGGAGGGAGTCCGCGAGTTTGTGCGCCATCCTACTCCTCCGCGATTCCGAGAGTGGAGAGGATCCTGTTGAGATCGTCGTCCCCGTAGTATTCGATATGGATCGAGCCTTTCTTTTCACCGTGATGAATGACGACGTGGGTGGACAGGCGGTGCGTCAAAAGGTTTTCCACCCGCTTGATGGCCGGGGCGAGTTCGGCACCGGAGGATTTTGTCCGGGACTTGCCGGATTTTCCGCTCGCGGCCAGATGCTGGGCCGCGAGTTTCTCAGCGACGCGGACCGAGGCGCTCTGGCGGATGATCTGGTCGGCCAGCAATTTTTGTTCCTCGTGGGATTTGAGAGAGAGGAGGACCTTGGCGTGGCCCACGGAAATCATCTCGTGTTTCAGGAGCGATTGGACGTCCGGGGCGAGGTCGAGAAGGCGCATTGCGTTGGCGACCGAGGCCCGGCTTTTGCCGACACGCCTGGAGATGTCCTCCTGCGTGAGCCCGAAGTCTCCCGAGAGCCGCTGGTAGGCGGTCGCTTCCTCGATCGGATTGAGCCCCTCACGCTGGAGGTTTTCGATGAGCGCAAGCTCGAGGACCTCCCGGTCGGTCGCCTCGCGCACGATCGCCGGAGCTTCCGTGAGGGAGAGTTCCTTCGCCGCACGCCAGCGCCGTTCGCCGGCGATGAGCTCGAATTTTCCATCGACCTTCCGCACGATGAGCGGCTGGATGATTCCGCGCTCCCGGATGCTTTCGACCAGCTCATGCAGATGGTCGGCGGGGAAGTCGACGCGCGGCTGCAGCGGGCTGGGGAGGATCTTCCCCAGAGGCAGCATCTGAACGCGCTCGCCCAATTCCTCCGCGGGAGTGGGATTGACCACTCTCGTGTTGATCAGTGCGCTGAGTCCTTTGCCGAGTGCCTGCTTTGCCATATTGTTCGCCCAGCTAACCACCGCGAGCGGTTGGCGACAAGCAGAAGGAGTGGATTTTACCGAACAGATTGGTCATCGTGAGACATCATGTTTCCTGTTTTGCAGGTTTGGGAGGATTTCTCCCTGAGAAAACCGTCCGCTCACATGGCGGTGGACGAAGCGCTCCTGAGACTGTCTGCGGACCCGGTCATCCGGTTTTACCGTTGGAAACACCCTGCCGTGACATTCGGATATGCCCAGCGGTATGACGAGGCTCTGCGGGCTGCGGGAGCGCTTTCCGTCGTGCGTCGCTGGACAGGTGGGGGGACGGTTGTTCACGGATCTGATCTCACGGTGGCCATGGCTCTTCCTCATTCCTCCAGCGTCGCCACGATGCGCACGGAGGTTGTTTACCGGAGTATCCACGAGGGGTTTCTGCGGGCGGTCCTGCCATTCACCCCTGCGGCAAGACTGGCTTCCGAGGCGGACTGTCGTCCCGGGGCGGCCTGTTTCGAGAGCCCGGCGCTCTCGGATATTCTCTGCGACGGGAGGAAAATCTGCGGGGGTGCCCTGCGTCGCGCGAAAATCGGGATTCTCTACCAGGGGTCGCTCCATGTGAAAATTCCTCTGCTTGTGTTGGCGGAGTCGCTGGCGTCCTCGATCCGACCGTTTCTTCCATCACCGGAATTGGAGGAATTGGCATCCCGGCTGGAGCGGGAAAAATATTCCTCCGATGACTGGACGCGCATGAGATAGAGCGTTCGATCCAGCGGACGCGGATTGGAGCAGGAATCGGGTGGCGGAAAATCCGGGGAAGTTTATTTTTCCATCATGGTGAGTGATTACGAAAAAGTCGCATCTGTCATCCGGTTTCTCGATTCGAACCGGTCGGCACAGACCTCTGTCGCCCGGATGGCAGGCGTTGCCGGGTTGAGCGAGTCACGGTTTCACAGGGTTTTTCTCCGCTGGGCCGGAGTCACTCCGAAAGATTTTCTTCAATGCCTGAGTGTGGAGTATGCGAAGAGCCTCCTGCGTGATCCGAAGAGTGTTCTTGATGCTTCGCTGGATGCGGGTTTGTCCGGTCCGGGTCGACTGCATGATCTCACGGTGAATCTGGAGGCGGCATCTCCGGGGGAACTGAAGTCAGGCGGGCTGGGGATCGAGGTGACGTGGGGATTTTCCGAATGCCCGTTCGGCTTGTGCAGCGTCGGATGGAATGCCCGGGGGATCTGCCACCTGGCATTTCATGACAGGGCAGTTGATTTTCCAGAAAGTCTCGGGTGGAACTGGCCGATGGCGTCACTCACCAGAAGCGACCGGGCGGCTGCGCGACTGGCGGCGGATATTTTTGAGAGCGGGAGCGGCCGGGAACTCCGGGTATTTGTCCCGGCAAGCCGGTTTCAATCCAAGGTGTGGCGGGCGTTGCTGCAAATCCCCTCCGGATCCCTGACAAGCTACTCCCGCATTGCATCGGCGGTTGGCTGCCCCTCCGCCGCGCGGGCAGTTGGAACCGCATGCGGGGCCAACCCTGTTGCCTATCTGATTCCCTGTCACAGGGTCATCCGCGAGACCGGAATTGTGAAGGGATACCGGTGGGGGACCGAAAGAAAATTGGCGATGCTTGTCCGGGAGTCCGGCGCGCCTGCTTTCTGCTCGAAACGAAAAAGCGCGGAACCAGGCGAGCCCGATTCCGCGCTTTTAGAGTTTCGGCGATCCGGAGATCAGAAGGCGACGCGAACCGAATGAGTCTGGTTCGTGCTGCCGTCTTTCTTCTTGTCACCCTTTTCCTTGTCGCCGCCGCCGCACCCGCCGCCGGGGCAGGATCCCGCCAGGGCGGACGATACGGTGAATGCGACAACCAATGCTGCTGAGAATAGGAGTTTTTTCATAGCGGCAGAAACCTCGCCGAAAAATTTCCCCTGTCAAATGGAATTCGATTCCTTGGTCAGCGGGAACGCGAGATTTTCCACCGGCGGCCGGGAGGCAAACTTTTCGCAACGTGCAGCCATGACAGACGCGGGGGATTTTGCGCGACGGGAGGGAGCCGCGCTTTCGGCAAGCAAAAATGCCTCTCTCGCGTCGCCCCAGGCTCCCTGCGTATAAAGTTTGCGGGCGCTTTCGTAACGGGCGAGGCATTCGCCATGGCTTTTGCGGATTTCCTCTCCGGAGCCCAGCAGTTCAAAAAGCTCCACAGGGTGCGAGCGCCCGGGAACGAGGACCCTGTCCAGCGGCCGGAATACCAGGCTGTGATCGGAAGAGGCGGCCGCCTCCTGCGTATCCCCGGAGACGAGGATGTTGACCCCATAGTGTGAGGCTGCGGCTTCCACCCGCTGGGCGAGATTCACCGTGTCGCCCATCATGGTGTAATTGAAGCGGAGTTCCGAGCCGATGTTGCCCACGACTGCGATACCGGTATGAAGACCGACGCGCGTTTGCATCCGGAGAGCGGCATCCGGCCACCTGGCTTCCGTTTTCCACTGATCGCGGAGCCGGACCTGGGCCGCCTGAAGGCCGATCGCGGCACGGCATGCGGCCGCAGCGTGGTCCTTGCAGACGAGAGGGGTTCCGAACATGGCGATAATTGCGTCGCCGACATACTTGTCGAGCGTTCCTTCCTGCTCGATCACGGCGGCCGTGCATTCGCCGAGATAGTGGCACATCAGGCGGACGAGATCAGCCGCAGAGAGCTGTTCCGAGAGAGGAGAAAATGCCACGATATCGCTGAAAAATGCGGTGATTTCGACTTCCGCGCCACCGGTTTGGGGAGGGGCATTCCGTTCCACCATTTCGTTGACCACCGTGGAGGAAACGTAGGAGCCGAAGAGTTGTTTGATCCGGCGTCTTTGCTGGTCCTCGATGGTCAGTTGGCGAAGAACGGCCAGGAACGTGCAGGAGAGCGCGGCTCCGAGGGGCGCGACCACGGGCAACAGCACCCTCTGATGGGAGAAGAGCAGGAATGCCGCCGCGACGTAGGCAACTGTCATCACCGCGGCAGCGAGTTTGCCCGGGCCTGCGAGTTGGTTGCGGAGCACGCTGAGGAATGCGGCGCCAAGTCCGATTCCCAGAATGAGCAGACTGTTCACCCAGGCAGGTGGACGGATAATGCTCTGACCGGACACGATGGTTTTGAAGAGGTTTCCGTGAATGGAAACGCGAGGCACCGGCTGTGATCCGCTCATCGGAGAAGGGGAGATGTCCTGGAGGAGCGGGTCGGTCGGGCCGATCAGGACGACCGCATCGCGGAAAAATCCGAAAAATTCCGCCGCCTGTTGTTTTTCCTGATCCGTTCCCTCGCGGGCGAGACGGTCAAATTCCAGGACCGAGGCCACCCCGGCGCTCGGGTTTTCCTTGGAATCCCAGGCCGAGAACCAGTTGGGCTCGACGATCTGGCGAAGCTTGAGGGGAATCCCGGCGAGCACCTCACCGCTGCTGTTTTTGAGTCGAATTCGATCCTGATCGATCTGAATCCCGGACTCATCCAAGCCGTAGTAAAGCCGGGCGAGTTGGAGCGCCAGGGTGAAGTAGGTCTTGAATTCCGTTGGGGCGAAGGCCGGTATCCAGCGGAGTTTTGTCCCGTCCGCATCGATCAGCCCGACATGACCCCACGTGGGGCCGACGACTGGAAAACCGGGCATCTCTGGCAGGTCGGTCTCGGACAATTTTGTCCGCGTGTCGAACAGGAACGGAAATGACCGGTTAGCCTTCCCTAGCACCCCGGTTTGCGTGCCATAGGTCGCGGCCAAAACCACATTCCTGTTTTTTTGGATGCTTTTTCCCAGGACCAGATTGCCCGCTTCAGCATCCTCATGACCGAGTTGCGGCAGTCCCGAGCTGCTGAAGACAAAATCCATTCCCACGGCCCGGACATTTCCACGCTCGAACAGAGCGTTGAGGACTTGGGCAAAAATCGCCCGGTTCCACGGAAAATTTCCGAGAGTATTTATCGAATCGGTGTCAACATTGACGTAGCACAGTTTGACAGGACTGGAAATAGGTCCACGAAACTCCAGCCGGGCATCGACCGTCTTTTCCTCAAGAAAAGAAAGGGCCCCATCCAACCCCAGAAACACATCGGAGCCCTTCCACGGTACAACCAGAATCTGCGACAGACCGATCCATGCAAGGCAGATGGACAGGCACAGGATCCAGAGTTTCCAATTTTTCTTCATCGCGGAAGCTCTCTCCGTTCCGAGGAATGATCAAGCCATCCGCGTCTGCGAACGAGCCGTCCGGGATCCTACGACGGGGGAGGAGGAGGTGTTGGAACGGATCCACCGCCACCACCTGATCCGCCTCCCGGAGTGGCTGTTCCGACGTCTCCCGTTCCCTGATCGCCTGTCATTTCTCCAGTAACTTGATCGGTAATCTCACCGGTGCCCAACTGCTCGGGAGCGCTATCGCCAACGCCTTCAAATGCCTGCTGTGCGGGGATTGCCGCCGCCACCTCTTCGGCCAGTGCTTGAATCTGCTGAATCGTCTGGGCATTCAAAGGACTGACCCCGCTGATTGACATCGTGCCGGTGACGGGATCGCTGCTTACGGTAACCGTCTGCCCGTTTGCCAGCGTGACCTGTTGCCCGTTGGTTGCGGTAAAATCCGACAGACCCTGTGGCAGGTTTAACGTGACGCTGATTTGTCCCCCGGCGGTGGTATTGACAGTCACCTGGATGAGTGTGCCGCGAATTCCGGCGACGCCGAGCGGCGTTCCGATTTTGAAGGTCGACCCCTTGTTCAGTTTGCGCACGTCGGCGACGATGCTGCCCTCGTTGACCGAAATCTTCGTTTGAGAAACCGAGGGCTCGTTTTTGATTTTCGTGTAGTCCACCTCGGTCGAGTCGAACGGGGTTTGAAGAAATTTTTCCACCGAGAATGTGGTGTTCGGCTCGACAGTCAGCGCGGTGCCATTGGAGAAAAGGAGCCAGGCTTGCGAGTCCGGTCCGGTTTTAATCATATCATCGTGGTGGATAAATATCCCCTCTTTCAACGGCTCGGCCGGTTTGCCGGAATCGGTGAACATCACCGTTCCCTTGACCTTCAAAACCCGAATATTGCCTTCCACTCCTTCCGCCGCGAGGAGTTGCGATGTCCCGATCAAGCCGATCACCAAGAATGACAGGATTCCTATGAAGAAAGTTTTCATTGAAAGAAATCTGCCACTTGTGCCCGATAAACTCAAAGGAAAAATCACCATTCCGGCGGTAATTTGTGCAAAAAAACTTTCACACCGAAACCCTTGACAAGGGGAGAAAATAAAATAC
>Ga0163199_1000962_pt1 | contig 17928 bp, 22 predicted proteins | sample PL_2010_150m_FD_113537 | JGI IMG/M metagenome (GOLD analysis project Ga0163199, IMG submission 113537) | Freshwater microbial communities from Powell Lake, British Columbia, Canada to study Microbial Dark Matter (Phase II) - PL_2010_150m | ecosystem: Environmental > Aquatic > Freshwater > Lake ...
AGATAGAGACCGCCGTTTCGAAAAGAATAAGAAGTCTTAAACAATATTAGGTTGTGTTATGGACATGACAAAAATTAAAATGGCAAGTTTTATAGCCAGAGAGCCTGATGTTCCTTTGTTCTGGCACACTCTATCCGATTATGCAAACGGGGATTATGTTACTTTGGTAAAACCTCCGGTTTCGGAGTTTTATTATTTAAACGATACAGAAAATATGGAAGCGGAAATCGGATACAGCACTTTTAAAGAAAAAGACAAAGTAATGGAAATGATTTCTTTATACAAAACATCCTTGGAAAAGTTAGACAGTTTCTATAATGAGCTGAAAGTAATTAACATTAAAGAAATTAGTGATGATGGTCTGAAAGAAACATGGCAAAAAATAATCGAAATATTTTCTGAAATGACACAAGTTTATATGAATACCGAAGCCGCGAAATTTAAGAAAATTGAAAAGCGAATCACAGAATTTTTAGAGCAGAAAATAAAAGATAAAATTAATATTCAAGAAATATTCTTGAAACTAACTTCTAGCGAAAAAAATAGTTTGTTTGGCGAAGAGAAATTGAGAGTGCTAAAAGAACTGGAAGCTGAAGAAGAAATCTATAATTTTACTCTTGCCATTTCAGAATTATCGCCGCTTAGGCTTGAAATAAAAAACAGATATTTGATTATTTTGCCGCAGATACTTTACATCCTTATGGAAATTGGACTGAGAAACGGATTAAACGAACAGGAAGTATTTGCGATTACGCTTAATGAACTCCAGGAAGTTTTACAGGAGAAAACAAAACCGGATAAGAATACATACGCAGAAAGGCTGAAAGGACACGCAATTATAAAACAAGATGGAAAAAAGGAAGTTATCACAGGCAAGGAGTTTGATAAACTTTCAAGGCATATTCAAAACCTAACTGCCAACAAGAACATAACTGAAATTAAAGGGCAGATAGCAATGAAAGGAAAAGTTGTTGGAAAAGTCAGAAAGCTAATTGATTATAAGAGGGAAATGGAAAGTTTTATGAAAAGCTTCAATAAGGGCGATATTATAGTAACAGGCATGACGCAGCCAAACATAACCGTTTTTGCTGATAAAGCCGCGGCAATAATAACTGATGAGGGGGGAATAACCTCCCATGCGGCAATAATAAGCAGGGAATTAGGAATTCCTTGCATTGTCGGCACTAAAGTCGCCACAAAAATATTAGAAGAAGGAGAGTTAATAGAAGTTGACGCTGATAGCGGCGTGGTAAGAAGATTAAGTTCATAAATATTCTATCTTTTCAATACTAAATTCTTCATTTTTTCGCGGCTTTCCATATCATCTCAAAATAATTTCTGAATGTCTTGGCAAGCCGCTCGTCTTTTATCCATATTATTAACGGCTCATCTTCCCACATCTGCAGCACCGTCCTGTCGCCGTAAGTCGTGAAAGAAGCCGGTGAAAAATATTTTTCCTCATAGAATCTGGCTTCCCCGATTCTGACCTGCTTTTGCAATTCGCTTATCTGCTCGCGCGTTTCCTTTTTGTCAACTATTGCCGCCTTAACGGAAATGTTTTTCTTTTTCAGTCTTTTTAGCAGCTGGATTGCCCTATGCTCCATTATCGAAAAAAGCTGCAGCGAGCTTCCAACCGTAAAGATATCCTTGTCGACATTTTCCATGTCGTTGAATATTGTTTTCAGCCCTTCCATTCCGCTCAAAACATTAACCTCCCTTTTTGTTTTCTTTGCCTGATAAAATTGTTTTAATGTCGGGAACACCGAATTCAAGTCCTCTTTTTTGCTTTCGAGAATGCCAAAAAGCTTTTCCGGATTTAACGCCGAATAAAAAAGCTTATGCTCTTTCCTTATCTGTGATACCAATCCTTTCTTTTCCAAGCTGCTCAGCGCATTATAAGCGTTCGGCTTGTGCAATCCTGTTTTCCTTACCACTTCGGGAACAGTTGTCTCTCCGAGTTTCAACAAAGCCAGATACGCCTTTGTTTCCGTCGGCGTCAGCCCGAACTCTTTCAGGACTTCTTCAGGATTCATGCAAATAGTTGGTAGCCTTTTCCTTATAAAGGTAGTTGTGTTTGATACTACTTAGTTTTAAGTAGAAGCTGTTGTAATGATTACTTTAAGGTGAGTAAATATGTCGTTGATTGGTTTAATGAAAATGGTTGAAGAAGATATGAAAGCTGGAAGGAAGGTAAAAGTTGAAGTTGGTAGCGGTTATGTAGATTTGGAAAAAGAAGAAATAAAACACATATTCAACAGGTATTTTGAATTGCAGGGAATTGACGCTCATTTGGAATTGGTAAATAGACAAAGCTTAGATGCTAATATTATACCAAACAAAAGAACAGCCGAAAACGTTGAAGAACTGAAATGCCTGGATAAATTTATTCGATATTGCAATAGAAACATCAAAGAAGGTACGTATTGGGATATTAAAATTAATATTGAAGACTTTTGCGATTCAGGGTTTGTTTATTCTAATTCTGAAAGGCATGACGACATTTGTTCAGATGAAAAAGATTATGACTGCTTTGCCAAAGCAAGGATTGAATCAAATGAAGATGAATTATCAAAATATAGTTTTGAAGATATTCTTGACAAGAAAATTGAAGAATGTCCTGGCAGCAACACAAGAGCCTGCAAACATATTCTCAATCAGGAAGGCGTAAAAGCGTATTTGTTAAGGTGAATAATATGACAGCTAAAAAAGAAGAATCGTCTTCTAAACTGGATATAGCTGAATTGCTGAAGAAACTGAATTTCGGAAACGCAAGTATTGCTTGTGGCAAGATTGCTTATGACGAGATTTTCGATAAAAGTATTATAGATTTTCATGAATATAATGAATTTTTATACGAAAAGAGTGAACCGCCTTTCATTATGTCTATACCAGTTTATCAGGCACATATCGTAACAAACAACGGCGCGATAATTTATATTGATAAGGATGGTTGGCGCTGGTCAAAAGATGGAGAATCTCGCGGAGTTGCAAAAGAAGACCAAAATATCTTGAAGGAATTTGGATTGAAACGCAGAAAGAGTTATTAGAATTGATTTGAAAGGAAAATAGAGTTAGCGTAAAAACATGACAAAAATTAAAAAAGATGAATTTATGAAACCAAAACTTTTTCAGAAAATCGCGGATGACATGAAGAGCGGTATTCCCATAGAGATAGAAATCGGATACGGCGCGGTTATCACTGACCCTGATTTTCTGAAGCTGCTAAACAAAGAGTTCGGCGGCGGAAAAGGCAGCTTTCATAGTGATGAGAATTGCAATGCAGTCTACTATACGACGCCAAAACCATGTTCTTGTGGGAATCATAATTCGTTATTTATAAAAATGAATAATAAAAAATCCGCAAACCCAGATGAATTAGAAAAAATGACTGAAGATTTCAATTATTTCAGCGAAAAGTTTCCCGGTATATGGTGGCAAAGCTATGTCAACATAAAAGACAAAAAAGGAAAAGGATTATGCAACTGGGATATCGGCTCTTCTTATGAAAAACTAACAAGCCCTGAAATAAGTTTGATGGATGACACTTCTTGCGGTTTCTATTATGATGATTCTCCAACAAAAGTGCTGAAAACCGCGATAAGGAACTGCCCTTCGCACGGCAAAACCTGTAAATATTTGAGAAAAATTTCAGGAGCGCTAAAACAGTAGAAAGAAAATCATAATTTGTTTGCACTATTCTGAATTTTCCATTTTCCCCTCTTTCACGAACTCCGCAATCGTCCTTTCCTGCGGGATGAATTTCGTCCGAGCCCCTTTCATCGTGCCGGAGACGCCAAGGATTTTTATCGCAACGCGCACGTCGCCTATCCGCTGCATAAGGATGAGCGCGGAGCGCACATGCTCCACGTAATCGTGAGCGCATTTTATCGTTCCCGTCTGCTTCGCGTCGTCGTAAGTGTCCTTCATTATCCAGACGCGCATTTTCGCGGAATCAAGCTCGCCGAGAAAATTCAGTATCGAGTTCCAGAGCGCGCTGTTCAGGTCGGAAAAGAGAAGCTTCTTCTCCGAAATGACCTGATAGGCGACATACCTGTTTTTCTCCCTCAGGGTCGCCGGCAGAAATTTCGGCCTGCTTGTTTTCGGCTTGTCCATAAAAATCATCATTATGCTTTGAATTCAAGATTTGCAAATTCTTATGCGCGCAATATTGGCTTCGTTTTTTTTTAACACGTTATATTTTTATTCCAATTTATTCCGTATTTTTTTTGCGTTCCAATTATCAAACTGTATTTTTCAGTTTCATTTCGTATCGTTATTCAACAATTTCCACGCCTCTTACGGGCGCTTTTCCCGAGAGCTTCGCCTTGTTCGTCTCGACGATTCTTTCCGGGATTTCCGAAACCGTGTTTATGGCATCGCCAAGCTCCATTCCCAGCACGTTCGCTATCGACGCGAGGGCGCGCGGGTCGCGAATGTCCCACACCGACTGCGCCGCGGAACATGCAACAACAGGCGCTCTCAGCTCCTGCGCCAGCCTTATGTTCTCCGCAATATGGGAAAGTATGAAAACCCTCGGCTTCCTGTATCCTTCCAAAATCTCGCGGAAGTTTATCTGGATTGCAACGTTGTTTTCCCGCGCCTGCGCGAGGCAGAACTCGTCCAGCCCGTTGTCCGTTCTTCCCAGCTCCGGATGCGCAAGAATGTCCACTTTCGGGTTCTGGCACGCCGCGCGGTTTATGCTGTAGTCCCCGCCGTGCGCAACCAGTATCTGCACGTGCTCGCGGATTTTCGAAACCATCCTGCCGAGCTCGTTCTGGTTTTTCGGCTGGATTTCCGTTCCGAAAAAGATTTCTATCCCGGAATTCTTCTGCGCAGCTTTTATCGCGTTCTGCTGCTGCCTGAACTTTGCCATGTCCTCAAAATGGTCGCACACGGCTATCCCATTCCAGCCGAATTTTTCCGCTGTCTGCGCCATCTCCCCGACGGAGTTTGCGCCGGAGGACTGGCTTGTGTGGACGTGCAAGTCGTAATATTTCGCCATAAAAATAACCTAATGACATCTATATTATAGAATGAGCAGGACAAAGTTAAAAAGGACGCTATTTGGAATAGTCCAAGACTTCTATCTCATACGCACCTATGCGAAAAACGTCACTGATGCTTATCGGAACAGTTTTTTCACAAATGAGTTTTTTATTAACTTGCGTTCCGGTAAGTCCGCCCAAGTCTTTATAAATCCACTTTCCTTGCTTCCTTATTTCCCCGTGAAGCGTGGCAGCGAGCATATCCGGAATTAATATATGACTGTCTTTGCATCTTCCTATCTTTATTCTTTTCTGATAGAATTTTTCTTCAGCACTTATGCCTGTTATCTTTCTCGGAGAAGGCTTGAACCTGAACGCTAATTTGATGTAATTATTACTATCATAATTCTTATCTCATTCTTGCACATGAGTTATATATCTTTTTAGGTCTGACATAGAAATTAAAAGACAGTAAAAGAATTTAAGCTTAATCTTTTTTGCGGAACAATGAAAAGACTCTGTTTTTTTAATTAAACCTGCTTTACTGAAAACACTAATCATTCGAATATAATTGTCTTATTTCGCCAGTTTCCGAAGAAATGTCCCTGCCTAATCGTTCCGCATTTCTTGCCGCCGTCTTAATAATTCTTTCTGATTTTTTTCTATTTGATATTGCCGAATCTTTTGCTATATTTAAAAGACGCTCAACTCCGTTTTTGTATGCTGTACTTTTTATTTGTTGTATATCAAAATCAGTTATTCCATATTCCTTCAAACCTTCCAAAACCTCCAGACTATTTTCCAATCTGCCAAAACAATCCTTTCCCGTCTTAAAGCTTCTCTTGAGATATTTTGTTGCCCTTCTGGATTCTTTCAGTTTTTTAATCGCGTATTGATTGCCAAGTTCCGGCAGGCGATTTTGCAATTCCATTTTATGATTTTTCAAATCAAATTCCGAACTTTCTACAAAAAATAATAAAGCTTTGCTTCCTTCAAAATCTTTTTTCGTTCCATCAAGAACCTTTTTAATGCCTTCCTCAAATTCAGAAAAATTAGTTTCGTAACCCCTTTTTTGTGCCTCTTTAATTCTTTGCTCGGCATCTTTCAGATATAACATAGTTTCTTTGTAAAATCCAGAATGAATATTATTTTTTGAAGCATAATCAATGTCGCCGATAGCTTGCTCAATTCTTGAGGAAATTTCATTCTTGTAAGCGGCTCTCCAAGTTTTTTCGGTTATTGCTAACGAAGGATGTTCAATTAAAATAATATCTTCCAATTCAAAAACCGTTAGCGTTCCTGACAAGGCAGCCTGCTCTATCGCTTCCGGAGTCATCTCGCCGTAATGCATAGAAATAGAATAGCCGCAAAGCTTTAAATCCTTAATCCTTCAGCTCGATGGAAATCTGCACGCCGTCGGGAATCTGCACCCTCATTATCTGGCGCAAAGTGCGCTCGTCAGCGCCAACGTCAATAACGCGCTTGTGTATGCGCATCTCGAACCTGTCCCACGAGGCGTTTCCGTGGCCGGTGCCGTCGCCGCACGGCGTCTTCATTGTCGTGATTTTCAGCTTCTTTGTCGGCAGGGGTATCGGCCCGTGAAGGGCTACGCCGAACTTGGACGCTATCTCCTTTACCTCGCCGCATATGCCGTCCAGCTTCTCCACGCTCGTGCTCGACAGCTTTATCCTTGCTTTTTGCATGAAAACCACTCATATTCTTCAAAACAGCATATTTGAATATTATTTCTCACATTTAAATTCGCTCTATCTAATGGATTGATAAAGTATTTAAATACTTTGAGCGAAGCGAAATCGCAGCGGTTTCCGATTGGAATCGTTTGCATTGCCCTGAAATATTTGGAGCCCTGAGCGAGATTTTCTTTCTCGCTTTTAATCGAATTCGCGAAGCCTATATCCTTTCTTTTTCTGCACAAAAAGCGGAGCTTTTTGGCTACGCCGAAAAACTTTCAGTTTTTCGTGCGCCTTAAGGCTTTTTCTTTCTGGAAAGAAAAAGGCTTACTCGCGACCTTTACCTTACCAAGGTAACGCTCTACCGTCTGAGCTATCAGGGCATGAACTATAAACAATTATATTTGAATCTTAAATAATTATAAGCGAGAACATCTGCGGATTTTTCCGCAGGCACTTTTTCTAATTCTTTCTTTTTTCGCAAGAGTTTTTTCTTTGGCACGAAAATGCTTTAGCATTTTCGGCGCCGCCGAAAGCTTCGCTTTCGTGCGCTTTCAATCTCGCATTAAGAAAGAAAAAAGGCTTTGTGGTGGGTCCGCTGAGACTTTCTCATTTTTTTATTTCGAATTCCTGAAGCCTTTTTCATGTTTTTCTTTGGCACAAAAACGCAAAGCGTTTTCGGCTCTCCACGAAAAGTTTTTACTTTTCGGGATGCCGAAACTGAAAGTTTCGTGCACGCCGGAAACTTCGTTTCCGTGCGTTCGCAGGCGTTTTTCTTTTTGCAAGTCCAACGCCAAAAAAGAAAAAGACCTCTCAGGTCATCAGCTTTTTCTAATGCACAAAAAGCAAGGCTTTTTGGCATGCCGGAAAACTGTAAGTTTTCCGTGCATATCACAAGCCAAAATGCCTTTTTTGGCTTGAGGCTTTCGCACGAAAAGTTCCGCTTTTCGGCGGAGCCAAAAATGCTAAAGCATTTTTGTGCCTTTCGCGAAAAAAGCCTCACCCGAAGCTGAGATCCTACCAAGCTAGACTACGAACCCATATTTTTATGTTTATTGGATAATCTTAATATATATATCGAAATGTAACTTTTATATACGAACAAAACAATTTTTAATCCTATGAAAGCAGTATCCGCCATTCTCCAAGCCGTGCTAATCCTGGCCGTCATTGTTTCGGTGGCAACGGCAAGCCTGCCTTTTGCGCAAAATACAATCGGAACTTCCATCCAAAGCGCTGAAATAACAAACGTCCGCGCGGATTTCCTGAAATGCAGCGACAAGATTCTTGACACGGCAAGGACCGGCTCCGGCAACAAATGCATCCTTTCCGCAACCGAGGGAAAACTTTTTGTAAGGACTGACGGGCTGTATTATTCGCTCGCGGGCAACAACGGGATTTGCGCGCCGCAGGACTGGGCGCTCGTTGACACGAACAAGCAGGTATGGCAGAAGTGCTCCGCGTCATCGGAAAAGAAGATATACGAGCTCAGGTGGTTTTACCCGAAGAACGACGTGATACTTCTCGAAGGCACGGTGAGCCTTACAAGCGTTTCCGGAACAAGGAACTTCGACCTTTATCAGAAAGGCGCGCTTTTTGTGCAGTTTGATTCTCCAAAAGATTTGTCGGGAAAGACAATCGAGCTTACAAGATTCGCGGCCTCCGAAAACACCACGGTCTTGAGCATCAACATAGCGGGATAATATCCGAAATATAAATTCGAAAACCCGCACCGCGTTATTGTTGAGCAAAAAAGGACAGATGGGCGGAAGAATGGCGTTTTTTCTCCTTAATTTTTGCCGCATATTTCCGCAAAGAATATTGTTTTCTGATTTTCTGAAATAATTGTTCAAATTTGCTTCTTTAAAAGAATATTTTATACTTTTTTTAATTTTACTGAAAAAGGCCATCATCGATAATGATAGTTTTAACATATAAAAAACTTAAACTTTTATGATAGGCTCAAAATCAGCGTCTCATTTTTATTTTCCCGTTTATTATTGCGGAATTTTCGCGAAAAACATTTCGTGCGTTCTATATTTTTCAGAATATAAATGTTTATAAGCGTCTTCCAGTCAATTTAGTTTACTGGTCCTTTTAGAATCAGAACTTTGCTTGGCGGCAAAGTTTGTTTTGCAAAAAACTGTTGGCGCAGTTTGTTGCATCGATTGCATTTGGCATACGGAACCTTGGCAGATTTCGTACTTTGACTCGACTTGACGGTCGAATTTGACTTAAGCAGTCAAAAATAGGTTTGAGCACGCTTCTTTAGATTCTTAAAGTTTTTCCGAATTTCCTGCTCGCAAGTCATAATTATCTTTGGCGCTTTAAAAGCGTTTTGCTTTTCTAACATATACTTCAAAAAATATAGTTTAAAAAAACGCACAAGAGGCAAATTGTTTTTCACGGGCTTTTTGTGCTAAAGAGGTCTTAGGTATGGATTCGTTGGTTCAATCGGCATTCAACAGGGCATTCGGCCCGAGCTCAGCTGCAAAAATCTCGGCTCCGGGAATGCAGGGACGAATAGAGAGCGCGGAAGCGGCAAACACGGACTGGGAAAGCAAGGTAAAGGAGGAGTTCGGCGTTGACATGCACAAAGCCAAGATAATGGTTGTCGGCTGCGGCGGAGGCGGGACAAACACAATAACAAGGCTGTACGAGATGGGGGCGTCGGGAGCGGAGATAATCGCATTAAACACGGACGCAAAGCACTTGGCAATAGTAAAGGCTGACAAAAAAATCCTTATAGGAAAGGATACAACGCGCGGTTTAGGCGCAGGCGGATACCCGAGCGTGGGAGAGAAGGCGGCAACTGAGCAGCGCACGCAGATCAAGCAAATGCTCGAGGGAGTAGACTTGGTCTTCATAACAGCAGGAATGGGAGGAGGAACAGGAACGGGGGCGGCGCCGGTTGTTGCGGAGATTGCAAAGAGCATGGGAGCAATTGTTGTCGGCGCAGTGACAATGCCTTTCAAGATGGAAGGCTCGCGCATCCAGAAGGCGGAAGACGGATTGGCGAGATTGAGGCAGGTAACGGACACAGTCGTCGTGATAGAGAACCAGAAGCTCTTGGAATATGCGGGTTCTCTGCCGCTTGCGCAGGCGTTCGCGCTTGCAGACGAGCTCATCTCGATGATGATAAAGGGAATCGTCGAGACAATAACCGTGCCGTCTTTGGTTAACCTGGACTTCGCTGACGTGAAGACAATAATGAGCGCAGGAGGCGTCTCGGCAATCTGCGTCGGGGAGAGCGACAGCCAGCAGAAGATCAAGGATGCCGTGCTGAAGGCGATAAACCACCCGCTGCTCGAGGTAGACTATTCGGGAGCATTGGGAGCGCTTGTGCACATTGTCTGCGGACACGACTGCACGCTGGCCGAGATAAACGAGGCAGGAGAAATGATTTCAAAGAGGCTGTCTCCGGAGGCGCAGGTCATGTGGGGAGCGCGCATTATGCCTGAATACACGGGAAAGGTGCAGGTAATAGCAATAATAACGGGAGTTAAGAGCCCGTACCTGCTCGGTCCGGTGTCAAGGGAACAGGCGGCAAGAAGCGTCGAGAACGAGCTCGGCATTCCAATATACAGATAGGAATGAATTTGAGAATCGATATGGCTTGAACATTATGGAATGAATTTCAGAAACGAATTAAGGGCGGCTAAGCGCCGCTCTATTTTTTGTTTTTGAGTTCAATCCGTAATGATTTTTATTTTTTTTAATTCATGCCGTATTGATTTTTTATTTTTTATCTTGCACGAAAATCTTTCAGATTGCACAAAAAATCTTTTAGATTTTTTGGCACGCACAGAAAGCTTTGCTTTCTGGCGTAGCCGCGAACGAAGTTCGCGCGCATCCCAAAAACTTCGTTTTTGTGCACATTCCATATTGATAATGCTTTTTTCATTTCAAACCATATCATTTTTTTTATTTTTAATTTCCGCGAAAGCCCTGCTTTCGTGGCGCCGAAAACCGAAGGTTTTCGTGCGTATGCAGGAGAGGCGCTGCGCGCGCTTGCGCCTTTCCCGCAAAATATTTTTTCTTTATTATTTTATTTCTTCAAAAGCAACAATTTTATAAGCTTATTTTATCATATTATCTTATGCATGTGTTGTCGCATAATCGGGACTTGAATCTTGATGTCGCATGAAGGGACTTTTTTAAGGGCTGAAAACCATGTAAATTCATGACTAAACGCCTTTTACTTACAATAAAGAATCCAAAGAACATATATCATGAAATTGCAGTTGCATTGGATCCGTATAAGAATACGTCCACAGGTTTTATAGAATTTATAGTAGAAGGAACTCTTGCAGATCCAATTGTCGGAATAAAATATACGGGAAGAAAACTTGTCAAAAGGGAGCTTAAAATTGTAAGGTCTAACTCTGCTTTATGGGGCAATCTATATGATTTTGAAGTTGTGCCTTATGCAGATAGCAAAGGCATTAGTTCTACAAATTTCACTTTTGAAAATATACTAAGAGATTTTCAAGAGCATAAGAGTAATAATGAAGCCTTCTGGCAATGTATAGAAGATATTTACTACAATAATACCTTATCCCATAAAGTTCCAAAAACTTCTGGCATCGATACGATGATTTATTTGTTAGTCCTAAAATGGATATGGATAGAAGAAGATTTCAATTATAGGCTGAATTGGAAGGATATTAATGCACCTACAAGATATGTTTTGCTTACAAGAACAGGAACAACGACATCTGGCGGGGCTGGAAGGGCTAAGTTCTTTGCTGCTATGATACTGCTAAAACACCATTTCACATTTGAACAAGTCAAGAAAATAATACCATTATACTAAGCAAAATTCTCTAATGAATGTATCTTTGCTAATCTCTGTTTTCCGATTTCCACATATTTTGGGTTTATATCTATTCCTATAGAGTTTCTATTTAATTCTTTTGCGGCGGCACATGTTGAAAAACTACCAGCAAAAGGATCCATAATCCAATCTCCAACGTTACTGCTGGCTTTTATGAATATCTTTAATAGATGGACGGGGATTTGACAGGGATGGGATGTTTTATCTTTGCTAACATTCTTTACAAGATTAAACTGAAACACATCATAAGGAGTTTTCCCGTTGCTCCCATTTTTCAATCTCTCCTGTATTCTTTTATCCGTTGGATTTTTATAAGGCTCTGCTATTTCTTTCTTATTGAATTTATGATTTTTTGTTTTCGCAAAAAACAAAATTGAATGTTGCGTTCTTGTAAAATTTGATTTGGAATGACCTATATTGGTTGGATAATGCCATGTCATCCATCTTTTGAAAACCATTTTTTCTTGGAGAAATGGAAGCAGAAAAGCATTATTTTCAGGATAATTAAAAAGATAGAGACTACCATCTTTCTTTAACAACCTTATGCATTCCAAAAGCCAAGTTTTGCACCATTCAATATATTCATCAGAACTCTTGTTATCCTTATAAACACCGCCATAATCCTTTCCTATATTGAACGGCGGATCTGTTATAATCAAGTCTATTGATTCAGACGGTATTTTTTTCATAACTTCTAAAGAATCGTCGACAATACATTTATGTTCTGTTTTCATTTTTCTAACCTCTCTTTGATTAAAAACTTTGTCTCAACAGGCTTAGCCATCTGTTTTGTTCAAAATATCAATAGTATAACTTCGTTTCTATAAGATTTAATGCTTATTTAATTAGTTATGTTATGACATAACATATATTTAAAGGTTATGGTATAACATAATGAATATGAAAAAAAGAACAACAATATATCTTGATGAAGAAACATGGAAAAAATTGAGGCATGTAGCAATTGATAAAAAAATCAGCACATCGCAACTTTTAGAAGATATCATAAAAGATAAAATTAAAAACAAATAATTCTATCAATCCATCTGCGACAAACTCAAGAAAAATCAGGATTTCAACCGATTATACGACAGAACAGTCTTTAGCATCATTTTCCTTCTTGTATATACTCTCTTATGATTAGCTTCAGTTCCTGTTTCTTTTCATCACTAATATTTCCTTCGTTCAATATAAGCATATTTTCTGAATCTCTTTTAATAACAACTTTTATAAGAGAAAAATTAATCAATCATGGATTCGAAAGTCTAACAGGCAAAGATGGGAAATGGATACAAGCAAGAACCAAAGGTCCCGGACATGGGTCAATAAGCCGAGCATTCTATGCAAAAACAACTTTAGTAAAAAAGATTTTTGAAACAGCTTCTTAAGATATTTAATATTATTTCTTCCACCTTTCCCCGAACTTCTCGCGGTGCGCGTATTTCTCAATGCCGTGCTTTTCCGGAGCTCTTACTTTCTCGTCAGAATAACCGAGCGTGATTATCGCCGCTGGGCGCACGTATTCCGGGCAGTGAAGCAATATAGAAACCTGCGCCTCGCCGAAAGCGCCGACCCAGCAAGTTCGCAGCCCAAGGGACTCGGCAACAAGCATTAAATTCCCGACAGCCATCGCCGTATCCTGTATCCCGTACAGCTTCATCCCGCGCTCCTCATATATTGAAGCTATCTTCATGTTCGTGCAGGCGACAATATGGACGGGGGCCTCTGCCATCCAGGGCTGATTGCAGGACTCGGCAATATATTTGCGCGTTTCCGCGTTTTTCACAACTATGAATTCATAAGGCTGAAAATCGCCGGCGGAGGGCGCATATCCCGCGGCTTCAAGAATCTTTTCTATAATCTCGTCAGAAACATCATAATCCAGATACTTTCTTGTCGAGCGCCTGCCTTTTATCACGGAGAGAATAATTTCCGAATACAGCTCGCGGACTTTCCCGGAATCAGCCGGCTTTTCGGAACCCATCGCTCCCGCAAGCGTCCTTTTTATGTTCCTTGCGATATTTTTTACTGGCATATTATTATTTGGAGAAACGGGTATTAATGCTTTTCCTAAAAATAAGAGTCGAAACCGATTCTTATCCGCGAAGCCGGAAACTGGGTTTTATTTAAAATCTTTTTAAGCCAAAACGCAAACTATTCTTATGCAATACTCAATTCTTGCGGAAAATTACGGGAAGCTGGAGAAGACATCGGGGAAGCTGGAGAAGGCGAGGATAATCGCCGAACTGCTGAAAGAGACTTCCGCGGAAGAGCTTGAGCGTGTCGTGCTTTTGCTGAACGGCTCCGTTTTTCCGGCTTGGGGCGCGCAGGAAATAGGCGTGGCAAATCAGCTGATGGTTCGCGCAATCGCGAAAGCCTGCGGAATCTCCGAGGATGCCGTGCTGAAAAAATTCAAGAAGACCGGTGACTTGGGGCTGGCAGTCGAGGCGTCGTGCAGGGATAAAAAGCAAAAGACGTTCGCGTCAAAAACACTGACGGTAGAAAAGATTTTCACGAACATCCAAAAACTGGCGGCGGTTTCGGGAAAGGGCAGCCAGGAGCAGAAGCTTAACCTTATAGCGGAGCTTCTCGTGTCCGCGAGCCCTTCGGAATCAAAATACGCGGTGCGCACAATACTCGGCGAGCTGCGCATCGGCGTTGCCGAGGGATTGATAAGGGACGCGATAGCGCAGGCTTTTTCCGTTGACGCGGAAACCGTGGAGAACGCCTGGTTCCTGAATCCCGATTACGGGGAAATCGCAACCATCGCGAAAACGAAAGGCGAGAGCGGGCTGAAAAAAGTCAAAATCGTCCTTGGCATGCCGATGATGGTGCAGCTCGCGGAAAAGTCGCCTTCATTAAAGGAGGCGCTTGAAAGTTTTGAGAACCCGTCGCTGGAATACAAGTATGACGGAATGCGCACCATAATACAAAAGAAGGACGGGAAGATTTGGGTTTTCACGAGGAACCTCGAGGACGTGACAAGGCAGTTTCCCGACATAGCGGAGCTTTGCAAAAAAGGAATCCTTGCAAAGGAGTGCGTAATAGAAGGCGAGACAATAGGAATGGAAAAGGGAAAACCGCTGCCGTTCCAGCACCTTTCGCAGAGGATACAGAGAAAGTATAATATCGAGGAGATGGTGAAAAAAATTCCCGTCAAGATAAACCTTTTTGACGCCACATATCTTGACGGCGAGATGCTTCTTGGCAAACCGCTAAAGGAGCGGAGGAAAATTCTTGAAAAAATAATAAAACCCGTTCCCGGAAAATTCCAGCTGAGCGAGCAGCTTGTTACGCGCGATTTTTCCGAAGCGGAAAATTTTTACAAGAAGGCGCTTGCCGAGGGAAACGAGGGGGTTATCGTGAAAAATCTTGAAGCGTTTTATCAGGCGGGAAGGCGCGTTGCCGGAGGATGGCTGAAAGTCAAGCCTACGATGGAGAATCTTGACTTGGTAATAATAGGCGCGGATTACGGAACGGGAAAGCGGACGGGCTGGTTCGGCTCCTTTGTTCTGGGATGCCGCAACGAGGAAGGAAAATTTCTGGAGTGCGGAATGCTCGGCACGGGAGTCAAGGAAAAGAAGACTGAAGAAACCGACGTGACGCTGAAAGAACTCACGAAAATGCTGAAGCCGCTTATCGAGAAGGAGAAAAGCAACCATGTCTGGTTCAGGCCGAAGGTCGTGATAGAAGTCGCGTACGAGGAAATCCAAAAAAGCCCGTCGTATTCGAGCGGATACGCGCTGCGCTTCCCGAGATTCATGCGTCTGCGCACAATGGAAAAGCCCGCTGAGCAGGCCGACACGGTTGAACGGATTGCGCATCTTTACGGGATGCAGAAAGGCGGAAGATAAAGTTATATTTTTGTTGATTCTAATTTGTCATTGAAGTCTTTTTGTATGCCTGCCTCAAGCCTTTCTTTAGCATCCTTTACATAAATTATTTTATCCATAATCCCAATTATAGAATCAACGTTTAGATAGAATTTGTCATCACCAATCATCAAACCGTTTTCTTCTGCAATCTTGTTTCTGACATCTTCCCAGCAACCGCAAGGAATTTTTACAGAAGAAAATATCTCAACCTTTTCTATTTCAGTTGAATGCGTAACAGGCAGTGAAAATTCTTCCGTGAGGATTCCTATATCTCCTTTATCAATATAATAATTTTGTTTCGCCGTTAATTTATTAGAATAAGGATAATTATCCTCATCATATAAGAAATGAGGTAATATGTAAAGGAATTTTGGCGCGTTTTTGAATTCGTCCTTTCTTGCCTTAACAATTCTTTTATGTTCTTCCTCATAACTCTTTATTATCCTTCCAAGAAAGCTATATTCCTTTCCGACTCTCGCATTAAGCGTTTCATCCAATTTTAAAAGGTTTATCATATTTCTCTATTGGATAGAAAAGCATTTAAGCTTAATTCAAGCTATGAAATCTATTATTTCTCTTTCTTGCCTTTGAGCTTAGGCACTTTTATCGTCGCGCCGCACTTTTCGCATTTCACGGAAAGAGGCCTTTTCCACTCGGTCTCAACAAACCCATAATTTCCGCATTTCGGGCAGATGTATTCGACTCTCGCTATCTGGTCCGGAAGAACGAGCACGCGCATTTTTCCGCCGTTGTCAAGCAGGCGCAGCGTGTGATAAACGCACTGGCTCGCCTTCAGATTTTTTTCCTTTATTATGGAATCTATTTTGTCAAACATAAGGTCACCAGACCGTTGCCGAAATGCACGCAAACGAAGTTTGCGGCATGCCGAAAACCAAAAGGTTTTCGTGCAATTCAAAAAGAATTTTCGAGCATGAAAACACCGCATCGCAAGTTCTTTTTCTATTTTTCAGTTTCTCATTTATAAAGATGTTTATATTGACATATCAATTTCATTCCACCAGATTATTCACAACTTTCTCCACATCAAATTCCTCCAGGTCGTCATAGCCCTGGCCGACGCCGAGATAAAGAATCGGCTTTTTAATCGTGTGCGCTGCTGAAAGTATTGAGCCGCCTTTCTCGTAAACGTCCGCCTTTGTTATTATCATGCAATCTGCGCCGACTGCGTCGTTAAAATATTTCGCCTGCTCCACAACGTCGTTTCCGGTGAGCGCGTCTATCACCAGAACCTTCAGGTCGGGCTTGTTGACGCGGATTATTTTTTTCAGCTCGTCCACGAGGTTCACGTTCGTGTGCGAGCGTCCCGCGGTGTCGGCAAGTATCACGTCAACGCCGCGCGCCTCCGCGTATTTTTTCGCGTCAAAAATTACCGCGGCAGGGTCGCTACCGTATTCCTGCCTTATGACTTTTACCCCGAGCCTGTTGCCATGTTCTTCAATCTGCTGGATTGCGCCCGCCCTCCACGTGTCCGCGGCTGCGAATATGCAGTTGAATCCCTTTTTCTTAAGCAGGTGTCCGACCCTTGCGATCGTCGTGGTCTTGCCTACGCCGTTGAAGCCGAGGAAAACCGCGAGGAAAGGTTTCTTGGCTTTTATCTTTTCCTCCAAATTCAATTCTCCCGCGTCAAGAATCCCCTTCACGGATTTTTTCATGCTGTCCTTCACCGCATATTCAATCCCTTTTTTAGGCATCGATTTTCCGACAAGCGCGCTCTTTAGGTCGGATGTAATTTTTTCCGCTGCCCCGGCGGCGACATCGTTTTCTATCAGCCCAATCTGCAGGTCCCAGAGAATGTCCTTTATGTCAGCCTCCTCAAGCGTTTTCTCCGATATCGCCTTCCTTATTTTCCCGAAGAAATTTGACTTTTCCTTTTCCTCCTTTTTCTCGGCTTCGCCTGCGCTTTCAAAACCGGGAGGCAATTCCGTTCTGGGGTCGGGGGAGCCGCACGAAAAGCGGAGCTTTTCGGCGTAGCCGGAAACGAAGTTTCCGTGCACGTTGGGGGCGGAGCCCCCCGCTTCCAATCCTTTTTCCTTTTTTGGCTTCCGCATTCCCAGCTTTTCAAGAAGGCTTTTCTTTTTTTGGGAAACATCTTTTTCCGGCTTTATTTCCTCAAACGTCACGCCTTCGGGCTCTTTTTCTATCGGTTCATCTTCGCGCCTGAACTCCGGCAGCGCAACCTCTTCCGCAGATGACTTCTGTATTTCTATCGTTACCTCTTCATGCTTGCTTTCCGGCTCTGTTTTATGTTCAATTAATTCTTCTGGTTTTTCTTCAAACACTTCCATTTCTTCAGAAATTTTTTCTGTTTCCTTTTCCACAACAATTTCTTCCGCCGTTCTTTCCGGTTCCTGCCCGCCCAATATGCGCTCCGCCGGCTTCTCTATGGCTTCCTTGACTTCTGGCGTTATTTCAAATCCGGCTTCTTCGGCAAGAATTTCCTTTTCCCTTGTCTCTTCATCCAGCTCGTTTCTTGTTTCAATTTTCGCTTCCGCTTTTTCAATCTCTTCCGCAGAAGGCTC
>Ga0163199_1000963_pt1 | contig 17907 bp, 9 predicted proteins | sample PL_2010_150m_FD_113537 | JGI IMG/M metagenome (GOLD analysis project Ga0163199, IMG submission 113537) | Freshwater microbial communities from Powell Lake, British Columbia, Canada to study Microbial Dark Matter (Phase II) - PL_2010_150m | ecosystem: Environmental > Aquatic > Freshwater > Lake ...
GGAGATCACGCACAGGCTAGCGATCAAGGTGGTCGTGGACAAGGGCAGCGCGCGGCTGACGGTTGGCCGGATTTGGTTCGCGGATGATTTGCCCGCGGACGCGCAGGTCGCGCCGCCGCCGAAGCGCATGAAGGACACGGCCATCGTCATGGATTGGCGGACGGCAGGCGCGATGGCACCACAAGCCGGCTGGACGCGGACGCCAGCCGCAAACTCCGAGGCGAAGCGGGAAGGCAACGCGACGACGTTTGTCGTGCGCGACGGCGGCAAGGGCATGCGGTGGCTGATGACGTTGCCGCAGCCGGTTGATCTCGCGGCGACGCCCTACGTGTCGGTTCGTTACAAGGCTTCGGGCGAGCTGGTGGGCGCCACGTACGCGCTCTGGCTTGGCAACAATCAATCCGACACAATCCGGCAATCAACGGTTCCGATTTTCGCGAAGGACATCCGGGCCGATGGCGCGTGGCACAACATCAGCGTGAAGCTCGGCGAAACATTCACCGCCATGCAACTCGCCGTCGGGCTGGATTGTTTGAGCGGAGAGGCGATGCTGACTCTGGACACGATACGGTTCTCTTCGCGTCCTGCCCGGTGGAAGATCGAGGAATCACTGGCTCACGAACGACGGGACTCGCCGTGGCCGGCGGGAAAAGATGGGTTTGTCTCAGAGCCGGTCCGCATCGCGGGCGGCAGCGCGTCGTCGTTCCTGCTTCAGCGCATGGGATTGACGGACTGGTTCGGCTCGCCGCACGTGACCGTTGCGGGCGTGCCGTTTGAAGTGCCGACGAAGGCCGGCCAAGTCCCGCAGAGCGGCACGGGCAACTTCGGCGCGCTGACGCTCAGGCTGCCGGCCAACGTGCGCGAGGTTTATCTGCTCACGGCCAATACCGCGCCGGCGACGGAGCCGTGGGGCATTGACTGGAAACATCCGAAACCGCAGGAGACGCTGGATGTGCCGGAGAAGGTCTTCTACGAGATCCGCTACGACTCCGGGCCGCCGGACCGCGTGCTGCCGCTCGATGCTGCCACGGGACGCTGGGGCATGAAGCGCGGGTTGGGCGTCAACGTGGTTCATCCCGATCCGGCGCGGAGGGCGACGGAGTTGGTCCTGCACGACCGGATGCAGACAGCGAGCTTCGCGATTGTCGCCGCAACGATGCGGCAGGATACGCCGCGCGTGAAGGAGCGGGATTGGAATCACCTGGCCTATTCGTTGCCGCCCGGTCGCGCGCTGGCGGGTGCACGATCGGCTTCCGCGCGTGCGTCCGAACCGGTTGTCAACGCGGGCACGTTGCAGGCGCGCTTCGACACGTCCGCCGGGTTGAGGTGGTCGCAGCTTCGCGCGGGCGGGTTGAAGGAGCTGCTCTCGTGCGATGGCTGTCCCGTGTTCGAGGTGGAGATGGCAGGGCGTCGGCTCGGTGCGGAGGATTGGTCGTTGGAGAAGATGGAGGCGGTCGGAGCAGGCCGCCGCTTTTTCCTGCGCAACGCGAAAGCCAAACTCGCGGCGCGCGTGGAATGCGTGCCCTGTCGCGGCCACGAACTGCGTTTGCGCATGACGCTCACCAACACCGGCGACGCGCCGGTCACGGCGAGCTTGCACTTTCCGGTGTTGCGCGGTGTCCGCATCGGCGGAGCCGCGGAAACGTGTTATTTGTTCGGCAAACGCGGCGGCATCATCCATTCGGCCAACGTCCGCTATCGCGAGCCGCTGGGCGAACGCCATCCGATGCAGATGGACGGGTTTTTCAACCCTCGGCTGGGCTTGGCGCTCGCCTGCCTCACGCACGACACGGTCGCGCAGCATCATTTCATCAACATCGCCAAGACCGGCGACGGCGGCGAGTGGCATCCGGAGTATGTCCTGCGCGACCTCGCGCCCGGCGGCAGCTTCACGGCGACCGAAGCGGCGCTGGTCTTGTGCAAAGGCGACTGGCGCGCTATCTTCGCCGCCTACACCGGCTGGCTGAAGACGTGGTTCAAACCGGTCGTGCCGCGAAAGCCGTGGTTCGAGCGCGCGTTTGCGCTGGCGAGCGGCAGCGCCCACTACGATGGTCACAGCAGCCCGCAGGAACGTGGCGCGGTCAGGCCGGCGGTGGACTTGATGCTCAAGCACATCGGCTTGTGCGACTACACACACCTGTTCGGTTGGTCGGCGTCGAAGCGATACGGCGATTGGGGCGACTACGATCACTACGACGAGACCGTCGGCGGGCTGGAGTATTTCCGGGACAACATCCGGCGCGTGCAGGACAGCGGCGTCGCGGTCAGTCTCTATCTCGACGGCTACCTGAGCAGCGGGAAAGGACAGTTCGCCGGTTCGCACGCGAAGGAGTGGGCAATGAAGCGACCCGATGGCTCGCCGCAACATGTCCCCGCCTACGACGCCTTCAACGAGTGCCCTTACCAGAAAGGCTGGCAGGATTATCTGAGCGGCGCGTATCGGCGAGTGCAGGGCAAACTTCGGCCGAAGGTCATGTATGTGGACGAGTTCGGCGCGACGGACGGGCGATGGATCTGCTTCGCGAAGGACCACGGGCACAATGGCTACGAGATTCCCTACGCAGGCGAGGTCGCGATGCTGAGGCGGATTCGCGAAGCCGTCGGTCCCGACGTGGCGCTCTACACGGAATACCCGCCCGCCGAGGTGAGCCGGCAGATTCTGGACGGCTCCATCACCTATCAGGCGCTCTGGAGTGCCGACGAGGAACCGCTCGCGCCGCACTTCATTGATTTGCCGCGTTTCGCGTTCCCTGATTTCAAACAGCTTCACATCATCTACTACGTCACCACCCGCGCGGGGAACTGGTGGCTGTTCAAGTTCCCGTTCTTCAACGGCGAGGTGTATCGCGTCGGCGTGCCGGGCCTGCCTTACATGGATGGGCCGTCGCTGGCCTTTCTCAAACGCGCCATCGAGGTCCAGTGCGCGCACCGCGACGCGTTCGCCTCGCACGATGTCGCGCCGCTCGTGCCCACCGAGGTCAACGGCGTCTTCGCAAACATCTTCCGCGCGCCGAGGGAGAACGTCTGGACGCTCTACAACGCCAACGGGCGCAACGTGAGCAAACCCGCATTGCGCGTGAAGCACGTCCGTGGCGCGACGTATGAGGACGCGTGGAGCGGAAAGCCGCTCTCGCCGGCAATCCGGGACGGCTTCGCCCACGTCGGGCCGGAGTTGGAGCCGAAGGGCATCGGCTGTGTCGCGCAACGGCTGCCGCAGGCCGTCAGGAAGTGAGAGACACGAATGCGCCACAGAAGTTGTGTTGAAATCGGCGCGCTGGTCAGTTCATCCCCCAGTCGCCCGCCGCTTCGCTCGACACCGCGCCGGCTTTTCGTGTAAAAGAACTCCATGCCCGACCGAGCGCAACTCACCCAGTTCGTCCAATGGTGCCAGCAACACATCAAGGGTGACGAAAAAGGCGAGGCGCAGATTTTCCTCGACCGCCTCTTCCAAGCCTTCGGCCAGCCCGGCTCGCTTGATGTTGGCGGTTCGCCGGAGTTTCGCGTCCGCAAGGCGGGCGAGGACGGCGGCGGCACGTCTTTTGCCGATTTCGTCTGGAAGCCGGTCGTCCTTGTGGAGATGAAGAAGCGGGGAGTCGAGCTGCAGAAGCATTACCGGCAGGCGTTCGATTATTGGACACGCATCACCCGCGGCCGGCCGCGCTACGTCGTCCTCTGCAACTTCGACGAGTTCCGCATCTACGATTTCGACACCGACCTCGACACGCCCAAGGACACGCTCGCGCTGGCGGAGCTGCCGCAGCGTTGGGGGCCGCTGGCCTTCCTCGCGCCCGGCGCGCCCAAGCCGACGTTCGAGAACGACCGCGAGGTCGTGACCCGGCAGGCCGCCGACTGCCTCGCCGATTGCTTCAAGAAACTCGTCAAACGCGGCGTGCCGCGCGAGACCGCCCAGCGGTTCATCCTCCAGATGCTCGTCGCCCTCTTTGCCGAGGACATTGACCTGCTGCCCAAGTATTTCGTCACGCAACTCCTCGACGACTGCTCCACGCCCGCGAGCGCCTACGACCTCATCGGCGGCCTCTTCGATGCGATGAACACGCGCAACCCGGTCGCGGGCGGACGTTACAAAGGCATCCGCTACTTCAACGGCGGCCTCTTCGCCCAGCCCGCGCGCCTGGAGATCCAAGACCTCGAACTCGTCCTGCTGCGCAAGGCCGCCACGTTCGACTGGTCGAAGGTTCAGCCGGAAATCTTCGGCACGCTCTTCCAGCATTCGATGAGCGGGAAGAACGACGAAGGCGAGACCGACGACCGCCACAAATTCGGCGCAGAGTTCACCCATCCGATTGACATCATGAAGATCGTCGGCCCGACCATCGTCGAGCCGTGGCGTGCGCAGATCGAGGGCGCGCGGACCCTCAAGCGGCTGCGCGAACTGCTGCAACGCCTCCACCACTTCCGCGTGCTCGATCCCGCGTGCGGCTGCGGCAATTTCCTCTACATCGCCTACCGCGAACTCAAACGGCTCGAAGCCCGCATTTACGAGCGCATGGCGGAGTTTGCCAGCCAGGCCGAACCCGGCCAGATGCGCCTGAGCTTCCTGAGCGCGCAGAACTTCTACGGCCTCGACATCCTGCCCTTCGCGGTCGAGATCGCCAAAGTCACCATGATGATTGCCCGCAAGCTGGCCATTGACGAACTCCACATCACCGAACAGGCCCTGCCGCTGGACAACCTCAACCAGAACTTCATCGCTGCCGACTCCCTCATTGATCCACAAGGCAACCCCACCCAATGGCCCAAGGCCGACGTCGTCATCGGCAACGCGCCGTTCCTCGGCGCGAAACTGCTCAAGCCCGAACGCGGCCCGGATTATGTGAACACCCTGCGCCGCGCCTATCCCGACGTGCCCGGCATGGCCGACTACTGCGTCTATTGGATTCGCAAGGCCCACGACCATCTGCCCGCTTGCACCGCTGCCGATCCCGTGGCCGGACGCGCCGGCCTCGTCGGCACGCAGAACATTCGCAACAATCAATCCCGCGTGGGCGGACTCGATTACGTCGTAAAGACCGGCACGATTGTGGAAGCCGTGGAAAACCAGCCGTGGTCGGGCGAAGCCAATGTCCATGTGTCCATCGCCAACTGGGTGAAGACGCAGGACACCGCGCTGCTGCCCAAGACGCGCAAACTTTGGGTCAAAATCGAGCCATCTGCCGCCGCGAAGAAACTGCGCAAACGCGGCAGCGGCCCGGCAGCAAAGGAATACGAACTCGACTGCCGAGAGTGCGGCGCAATCAACTCTGCATTGTCAGATCAAACCGACGTGAGCCAGGCAAAGTGTCTCACCTGCAACACAGAGCCGCCGTGCATTTACAACGGCCAGTTCCCACGACACAACGGATTCGTTCTGGAACCATCCGAAGCCGTCGCCCTCATCGCCAAAGACCCGGCGAATCGGGATGTGGTTCACCCGTTTCTCATTGGCGCGGAGATGCTTGTTCATGGCTCGCCGCAGCGTTGGGTTATTGATTTTCAGAAGCTGAGTCTGCTCGACGCGAAGCGTTACGATGCTCCGTTCCGTCACGTCCAAGAGACCGTGCTTCCGCACGTGGAGACTTTGGTTGCGAAAGAGCGCGCGAAGACAGGAAAAGAAACTGGCCAAGACCAACAGTGGCTGAAAACTTGGTGGCAACACTTTCGTTGCCGCAAGGAGTTGATTGATGCTGTCGGCAAGCTGCCGCGTTACCTCGCGTGCTGTGAAGTCACCAAGCGGCCAATCTTCTGTTTTCTCGACCCCGACATTCGCCCCGACCACACGCTGGAAGCGTTCGTGTTGACCGACGATTACAGTTTTGCTGTTCTGCAATCCAGCGCACACTGGCTTTGGTTCATCACCAAGTGCTCAAAGTTCAAATCCGATTTTCGCTACACGCCTGAATCGGTTTTCGACACGTTCCCGTGGCCGCAGATTGGAAGGTGGAACGCGACCTCCGGGCGCGTTGGCAGTTGTGAGGCCGAAGAATCGCGCCCGCCAGAATCGCGCCCGGAGGTCGCGATCCACCTTTCTATGGCCGACATCGCTAAGATCACCGCCGTCGCCGCCGCCGCGCGCGAACTGCGCCGCGTCCGCGCCGAGGCGCTGCCGAAGCTCAAAGGCGGCCTGCGCGCGCTCTACCGCACGCTGGAATTGCCCGGCGCGAATCCGTTGCGCGACGCCCACGCCGCGCTCGACGCCGCCGTGCTGGCCGCCTACGGCTTCAACGCCAAGAAGGATTTGCTCGCCCAACTCCTCGCCCTGAACCAGGAGGTCGCCGCGAAGATTGAGAAAGGCGACCCCGTCACGGCACCCGGCGTGCCGAAAGGCTATCCCGAGCCGGCCAAGCTGGTGACGGAGGATTGCATCAAGGCGGCGGAGAGTTGAGATTGGAAATTTGAGATTAGGGATTTCAAAGGACTCGCAGGAGGAACCAAGACATGACCTATTCACGTTTTGAAGAACTGCCGGTCTGGCAGGAGGCGATGCGGCTGGCAGAACGGGTGTATGACCTCACCGAGCGGAACCAGAAGCGGATGTCGCATAGCCTGCGGGATCAGTTGGAACGGGCGGCGCTGTCCGTCTCGAACAACATCGCGGAGGGATTTGAGCGCGGGACGACAAACGAGTTGCTGGCGTTCATTTACATCGCGCGCGGTTCGGCGGGCGAGGTTCGTTCCATGCTCATTTTCCTGGGACGGCGGGCCGGGTTTGGCGATTTGAAATCTGAAATCTCGGATTTGAAATTGGTGGCGGAAAGCTGCTCGCGGCAATTACGGGCATGGGCCGACTCGCTCCAGAACTCGGACATCAAGGGCCAGCGGCATCTGAACGACCGGACGCGGTCCAGCGCCGATCAAAAGCGCCGGGCGGAGGCGTTACAGAAGGAGTTGCTGAGCCGCCTGCCAGCCCATCATCCTTTGCGGCGCGCGCCGGAGGAAATCGAGTGATGAGAAACGGGCGAAACTGGTGACGGAGGATTGCATAAGGGCGGTGGAGAGTTGAGCGAATTGAGCGACTGCGTAAGCCATCGCGTGGGGGTTTATCTCTGAGCGGGGAATCCGTAGAGATGCTCTTTCAAATAGCTCGTTTTGACAAGCCACCGCCATACTAAACCAGAGTGTGCAACACAAAACTGCCAATTGGCAGCCGCCTCAGATGTTAACGACACCAAGGCACCCTTTTCGTGAAACAATGGCCACGATGGCCACGGTGTTTTTCCGACCAACCGCAAGTTCTGCTAACCTGTCGCGTAACACCAACCAAACAACCAAACCGAAAACCCAGCGCCCTGTGCGCACATCCGGAGACAAACCGATGCGAATACAACTCAAACTCGTCCATGACGGCATCACCCCGCACCTCAACAGAATTGCAGCGGCACTAGGCCGACCGATCCACGTCAGAATTCCGGCTCCGCTGTCGGCTCAACTGCGCATCTTCCAAGAGGCGCAGGCGAAAGCGCGTGGTCAGGCCGCGCCCGCTGAAAGGCGGCATCCCTTTCCGCCGCACCTGAAGGCACAGCTTGATCGCCACGCCCGCGCGGAAGCTTACAAGATCATCAGGAGCCTTCGATAGCCTTCGCCCCACCGCCCCCACACTCCATTTCGGCCATGACCCGCACAGGAAAAATCGCACGGCTGCCGCTGCGCATCATCGAGCGTCTCAATCAGCGCATCGCCGACGGCGAGCGCGGCCAGAAACTCGCCGCATCGTTGAACTCGCTGCCTGAGGTGCAGACGGTGCTCAAGGAGGAGTTCGGCGGCCGGCCCATCCGCGAACAGAACATCTCGGAATGGCGCAAGGGCGGCTATCGCGACTGGAAGCTCCAGGAGGATGCGCGGAAGATGGTCCCGCTGGTCGCGGTTGAGGCCGCTGAACTCAATGTGAGCGTGGGCGGCCACTTGACCGATCACATGTCCGTCTGGCTGACGGCCCATTTAATGGCGGTCGTCCGGCGGCTCGCCGCATCGGAGCTGGACGGCGCGGCGAAGTGGAAACTGCTGCACGAGGCGTGCGGCGACGTCGTGGCGCTGCGCCGGGGCGACCAGAACGCCGAATGGTTGGAAATAGAACGCGAGCGTCTGGCCGTGGCGGTGCATGACGTGGAACTGAAATACAAAGACGTCTTCGAGAAATACAAGAAACGGACGGTGATCGGTTTGGAAACACTGATGCAGTTCATCGAAAAGAAGAACAACCCCAAGGCCAAAGCCGCCATGAATGCCTTGTGGGAAGCCGTGGCGACACCGCTGGACAAGCTGCAAAGTGAAAGTTCCAAGAAGGAAGCCACACCCGCAGGCGGGACCGGCGATCCGGCGCCATCCGACCCAATCCGACCTGATCCGGCTAAATCCGGGTGAATCCGACCCTGTGACATTTCATTTCACCCCACATGAGCGCGCCGCGACTCTGCCCGGCCGTTGCGAGACAGGCTGCGAGCCAGACTTGATTTCCGGCGGGCGCGGAGAGACGATTCGCGGCCTCTGGTGTTTAAGCGAATCTGAAGCAATAACAAGGAAGCGAAAACATGAAGCGAACCTGCCGAACTGAACTGACTCTCGCAATCTCTCTGCTGGCAGCCGCCGCCCTGCTCGTGCCTGCGCTCCGCGCTGACGTGCGGTTGCCGGCGATCTTCTCCGACCACCTCGTGCTCCAACGCGACGCCAGCGTGGCCGTCTGGGGCTGGGCGGAGCCGGGCGAGGAGGTCAGTGTTTCTGTCGCGGGCGAAACCAAGACGGCCAAGGCCAGCAAGGACGGCAAGTGGATGGTGAAGCTCGCCAAGCTCAAGGCCGGCGGCCCGCACACGATGACGGTCAAGGGCAAGAACACCCTCACCGTCAATGATGTGCTCGTCGGCGAGGTTTGGCTCGGCTCCGGCCAGTCGAATATGGCGATGACAGTCCAATCCTCGAAGGACTTCGAGCAGGAGAAAGCGGCGGCCAGTTTCCCGCAGCTCCGCATGTTCACCGTGGACCGCAACCCGCAGCGCACGCCGCAGAGCGACTGCAAAGGCGAGTGGAAGCTCACCACGCCGGAGAACGTCGGGCCGTTCTCTGCGGCGGCGTATTTCTTCGGGCGCGAGCTGCACCAGAAGCTCGGCGTGCCCGTCGGCCTCATCAACTCCTCCTACGGCGGCACCGACATCGCCGCGTGGACGAGCGAGGACGCGCAGATGAAAGTGCCGGCGTTGAAGGCGGCGTTTGAGAAGTGGGCGAAGGACGACGCGGCTTACGACTTGGAGAAGGCCAAGGCCAACTTCGAAAAACAGATGGCCGCGTGGAAGGAGGCCGCCAAGAAAGCCCGCGCCGCCCAGAAGGAAGTGCCGCGCTCGCCGCGCCCGCCGGTCCAGCCGCGTCTCAACCAGAACCATCCCGCCAACCTCTACAACGGCATGATCGCGCCCATCCTTCCCTACGGCATCCGTGGCGCGATCTGGTATCAGGGCGAGCACAACGCCAACCCCGTGGGCGGGCCGCTCTACGCGAAGCAACTCCCGCTGTTGATCAAGGATTGGCGCACGCGCTGGGGCTGCGAGTTTTCGTTTGCGTGGGTGCAGTTGCCGAACTTCAACCGGCCCGGCGACGGCTGGATGCTCGTGCGCGAGTCCATGCTCAAGTCGCTCTCGGTGCCGAAGACCGGCATGGCCATCACCATGGACATCGGCGACCCGCAGGACATCCATCCGAAGAACAAACAGGATGTCGGCAAACGTCTGGCGCTCTGGGCGCTCGGCGCGGTCTATGGCGAGAAAGTTCCGGCCACCTCCGGCCCGTTGCCCGCCGGCCACAAGGTCCGCGGCAGCGAGATCGTGCTGTCGTTCACGCACACCAACGGCGGTCTCGTTGCGAAGGGCGGCGAACTGAAAGGCTTTGTCGTTGCCGGCGAGGACAAGCAGTGGAAACCCTCCACCGCGCGCATTGAGGGCGACAAGGTCGTCGTGTCGAGCGCCGACGTGAAGAAGCCCGTGGCGGCGCGTTACGCCTGGCTGGACAATCCCGACTGCAACCTCTTCAACGGCGTCGGCCTGCCCGCCTCACCGTTCCGCACCGACGACTGGCCCTGTGAACAACAGCCGCCGCAACCGCAACGCCGATAAATCTCCGACCGAAATCCGAAAACCAACCAGGAACCTCCACCATGAAAACACAGCTTATTGCCCTGACCGTTGTCCTCGCCCTCTTGCCGCTGGGTTGCGCGACGCGCACCGCCACGGAAGGCGGCACGGGCATGAAACCGATCTTTGACGGCAAGATGCTCGACGGCTGGGCGCCCAAGGGCGGCACCGCAGAGTATCGCGTCGAGGACGGCTGCATCGTCGGCAAGACCGTCGAAGGCAGCCCGAACACGTTCCTCTGCACCACGCGTGACTACGCGGACTTCGTGCTGGAGTTTGAAGTGAAGTGCGACGTCGAGTTGAACTCCGGCTGCCAGATTCGCAGCCACGTTTTCGAGAAGGACTTCACCGACGAGAAGAAGCGCGTGCGCAAAGCCGGCACCGTCTATGGCTACCAGTGCGAGATCATGCACACCGGCGGCAACGCGGGCAACTTCTGGGACGAGGCGCGTCAGGCAAAGTGGTGGGACGACTTCAGCAAGAAGCCCGACGCCGTGAAGGCGTTCAAGGACAACGAGTGGAACCACTATCGCATTGTCGCGCAAGGCGACCACATGCGCTCGTGGGTCAACGGCGTTCCCGCCGCCGACTTCCGCGACGCGACTGACGCGAGCGGCTTCATCGGCTTGCAGGTCCACGGCATCAAGAAAGGCACCGGCCCCTTTCAGGTCCGCTGGAAGAACGTCCGCATCCGCGAACTCAAGGCCGGCGAGAAGGTGGAGTGAAACGAAAGACATAAAACGTAAAGCGTGAAACGTAACAGGTGGAAATGGCCGACTGTCCGGTCACGTTTCACGTTTTACGTTTCACGCCGGAGATACCATGAAGGAACTGCTGTTTGCTTTGTGTGTGTGCCTGCTGGTGCCGGCTTGTGACGCTGCTCCCAACATCGTCCTCATCATCTCTGACGACCAGGGCTGGACCGACTACGGGTTCATGGGTCATCCGCAGGTGCAGACGCCGCGCTTGGACAAGCTCGCCTCGCAGAGCCTTGTCTTCCGCCACGGCTACGTGCCGTCGAGTCTGTGCTGCCCGTCGCTGGCGAGTATCATCACCGGCCTTTACGGCTGGCAGACGAAGGTTTGCTGCAACGACCCGCCGCTGCCCAAGCAAACGAAGGCCGCCAAGAGCGCGAAGGGAAAGGGTGCTGGCAAAGGCGCAGACCCGACGTTCATCAAGCAGGCCGAGGAGATGAGCCATTTCCTCGACGCGCAGCCGGCGTTGCCGCGAAAGCTGGCGGAGCTTGGTTACCTCAGCCTCCAAACCGGCAAGTGGTGGCAGGGGCATTTCTCGACTGCCGGCTTCACGCACGGCATGTCGGCCAAGGAGCGTTCCAAAGGCGGCCGTCACGGCGACGATGGGCTGAAGATCGGTCGCGAGACGATGCAGCCGATCTACGACTTTATCGAACAGGCTGGCGGAAAGCCGTGGTTTGTCTGGTATGCGCCGATGCTGCCGCACCAACCGCACAATCCGCCGCAGCGGTTGCTCGACAAATATACCGGCAAGACCGACTCGCCGCACGTGGCAAAGTATTGGGCCATGATTGAGTGGTTCGACGAGACCTGCGGCGAGTTGATGGACTACCTCGACAAGAAAAAGCTCGCCGACAACACCATCGTCCTCTACGTCACCGACAACGGCTGGGTTCAGCAGGCGGACAAGGGCGGCCCGCGCAGCGACTCGAAGCTCTCGCAATACGACGGCGGCCTGCGCACACCGCTCATGATCCGCTGGCCCGGCCGCGTCGCGCCACGGCAGGTGGACACGCCCGTCAGCAGCGTGGACATCGCGCCGACACTGCTGCGCGCGTGCGGGCTGAAGCCAGCCGAGGCGATGCAGGGCGTCAACCTGCTCGACGAGCAGGCCGTAAAGGAGCGCAAGGCGATCTTCGGCGCCTGCTACACGCACAACGCCGTGGACATCCACGCGCCGGCCAGCAGCGTCACCTACCGCTGGTGCATCGCCGACGGGCGCTGGAAACTCATCATCCCGAACCCCGCCAACATCAACGCGCCGAAAAAGCCCGGCCGCGAAATGGGCGTGGAGCTTTACGACGTGGTCGCCGACCCGCACGAGGAGAAGAACCTCGCCGCCGCGCAGCCCGACCGCGTCGCGCAGTTGACCAAGCTGGTTGACGGCTGGTGGGCGGCGAAACCTTAGCAGACACCCACCTATGAAGATCTCGATCACCCGCGCAATTGTGTTGCTGCTGGCCATGACGAGCCTTGCGCTGGCTGGCGCCGCGTCAAAGCCCAACATCATCTTCATCCTCGCCGACGACCTCGGCTGGACCGACCTCGGCGTGCAAGGGTCGAAGTATTACGAGTCGCCGAACATTGACCGGCTCGCGTCGCAGGGGATTCGGTTCACCAACTACCACCACTGCCAGAACTGCGCCCCGACACGCGCGGCGCTCATGAGCGGCCAGTATGCGCCGCGCACCGGCGTTTATACCGTCGGCGGCATCGAGCGTTTCAACTGGCACATTCGCCCGCTGCGGCCCGTGGACAATGTCGAGAACCTGCCGCTGGAGAAGATCACCATCGCGCAGGTGCTGAAGTCCGCCGGTTACGCCACCGCCATCTTCGGTAAATGGCACCTCGGCCAGAAAGGCGACTATCTTCCCGGCAAGCGTGGCTTCGACGAAGCCATCGTCACGATGGGCAAACACTTCGATTTCGTCACGCAGCCGCCGGTGGAGTATCCCAAGGGCATCTACCTCGCCGACTGGCTCACGGACAAAGCGGTGGACTTCATCAAGCGCCACAAAGACCAGCCGTTCTTCCTCTACCTGCCGCACTTCGGCGTCCACTCGCCGCACGACGCGAAGAAGGAACTGATCGAGAAGTTCAAGCCCAAGCCCGGCGTCGCTGGCCACAACAACCCGACCTACGCCGCGATGATCTACAGCGTGGACGAAAGCGTCGGCCGCGTGATGGCCACGCTCGACGAACTCAAGCTCGCCGACAACACCGTCCTGATCTTCGCCAGCGATAACGGCGGCGTCGGCGGCTACGACCGCGAAGGCATCGCCAAAGCCGGCGGCATCACCGACAATGAGCCGCTGCGCAGCGGCAAGGGCAGCCTCTACGAAGGCGGCACGCGCGTGCCGTTCATCGCCCGCTGGCCCGGCATCGCCAAGCCCGGCTCCACCTGCGGCACGCCGGCCATCCACGTGGACCTCTACCCAACGTTCCTCGACATCGCCGGAGCGAAACCGCCCGCCAGCTACCCGCTCGACGGCGAGAGCCTTGTGCCGTTGCTCAAGCAGTCCGGCCCTCTCAAGCGTGAGGCGATCTATCATCACTTCCCCGGCTACCTCGGCGCGGGCGCAAACTCCTGGCGCACCACGCCCGTCGGCGTCATCACGGCGGGCGACTGGAAGCTGATGGAGTTCTTCGAGGACAACCGCCTCGAACTCTACAACCTCAAGGACGACCTTGGCGAAAAGACCAACCTCGCCGCGACGATGCCAGAGAAGGCGAAGGAGCTTCACGACAAGCTCGTCGCATGGCGCAAGTCGGTGAACGCGCCGATGCCGACGCCGAACAAGCCCGACAGCACCGCGCAACCCGCGGACGGCAAGAAGAAAGGCCGCGGCAAGAAGCGCGCCACGAAGTCGCAGTGATGCAACGAAGTCCCTGAACCACTCGGAGCGCCATGAATACAACCACCCGCCGCACGTTCCTCAAACAATCCACCACGCTCGCCGCCAGCGCGGCTGCGTTTCACATCGCGCCAGACCTTCACGCCCAGAGCGCGAACGAGAAGTTCACGCTCGGCATCATCGGCCCCGGCGGGATGGGGACCAATCTCCTGAAGTCGTTCGCCAGTTTTAGCGATGTCAACATCGCCAGCGTGAGCGACGTGGACGCGAACCGTCTCGCCGCCGCGGTGAAGAACGTCGAGACGCTCAAGGGCCGGACGCCCAAGGCCGAGAAGGATTTCCGCCGCATCCTTGAGGACAAGTCCGTGGACGCAGTTGTCATCGCCACGCCAGATCATTGGCACGCGCCCGCCACGATCCTCGCCTGCGGCGCCGGCAAGCACGTTTATGTCGAGAAACCCGGCTCGCACAACATTCGCGAAGGCCGCCTCATGATCGAGGCCGCCCGCCGCAACAAACGCGTCGTCCAGGTCGGCACACAGAGCCGCAGCACGCCCCACGTGCGCGCGGCCATCGAGAAGCTTGCCGGCGGCGCCATCGGCGACGTGCTCGCCGTGCGCGTTTGGAACAGCCAGTTGCGCCGCAGCATCGGCAAGCAGCCACCGTCCGAGCCGCCGCCGCACCTCGACTTTGATGCGTGGGTTGGCCCCGCGCCGATGGTGCCCTACCGCTCCAATCTTCTCCCCAGCATCTGGCGCTGGTGGTTCGCGTTCGGCGCGGGCGACATGGGCAACGACGGCGTCCACGACCTCGACATCGGCCGCTGGGGCCTCTGCGCCGGCGACCGCCACCCGAACCGCGTCTGCGCGCTCGGCGGGAAGTATTTCTTCGACGACGACCAGCAGTTCCCCGACACGCAGGCGGTCGTCTTCGAATACGACCTCGACGGCGGCAGGAAGAAGCAGCTTATCTACGAGCAGCGCATCTGGGCGCCCTACGTGCAGGAGGGCCACGAGAACGGCGACGGCTACTACGGCACCAAGGGCTACATGATCCTCGGCAAAGGCAAGGGCTGGGAGCTGTTCGCCGCGCGCAACAAGCTGGCGGACAAAGCCGAAGGCAGGACCGACCTCGCCGCGCACAACCGGAACTTCCTCGACTGCATCAAGACCGGTGCGCGCCCGAACGCCGACGTGGAGGTCCACCACTACTCCGCCTGTCTCTGCCATCTCGGCAACATCGCCACGCGCCTCGGCCGCACGCTCCAGTTCGACCCGCAGAAAGAGCGGTTCGTCGCTGACGACGAGGCCAACAAGCTTGTCCGTCGCGAATACCGTCCCGGCCACTGGGCCGTGCCGAAGGGCGTGTGATGCAGGGCGAAAGACAAGAAGCAGCCGCGAAAAATCTGCTTCCCGTCCTCGTCACGGAGTGACGCGGTGAGTAGAGCGTCGGCTTTCCGTCCGAAAGCCACTTGGCCACACGCAGACGGAAACCTTCCGGCAAGCCATGCCGGATGCCTCTTCCGTGCTGCTTCCCCCAGCAAAATCAAACAACCGTTTCGGCAACACGCTCTGAGACCTAACCGCGATTCTGGCGATTTCGGAATCACCCGGCTCCGGGCCGTGGGGACCTCTTGAAACGGACGGACAGACAAAGGGCCAAACTCGCCAACAGAGAGAAGAACGCTGCGGTCAGGTAAACGTGGCTAAACCCTGTCATGGCTTCGTCGGTGAGGTGATTCGGCGTCAAGGGCACCTCCACATGATGCGCCGGCAGGTGCTCCGAAAAAATGGTCTCGAAAAGCGACACGCACATCACCATTCCCATATTGGCTGCTGTTTGGTAAAGGCCGCCCGCAATCCCGCGACATTCCGGCGGTGCCTCCCTCATTGAGCTGGAGTTGTTAGCCGGAAAGAAGAACCCGAAAAAACCTCCCAAGCACGCCAAATAAATCACTGTCACGCCCAATCCAGGCGTTCGCAACAGGAGCGAGAAGCCCAGGAAAAGCGCCGTCAAGCAGGCGAGCGCGCCCGAAGCGATGAACCGGGGATCAATGCGGTCGGCCAACTTGCCGGCTTGCGGGGAAGCGACCGTGAGTGTGACCGAGTAAAGCAACAGAACAAATCCCACCCATTCGGGCGGCATGGACTTGACGATTTCAAGGTAGAAAGGCATGACGAAGCTGTTGGCCGACAGCAAACCGAATCCCACGAAGGCCGCGCCGACGCCGAGCATGAACGGCCGGTTTCTCACGAGCACCGCGGGAACCAGAGGGTCGGGGTGGTTCATCTCATGCCGGATGAACACCGCCAACAAGAGGGGGGACGCCGCCAGGCAGGACAGGATCGGAACAGACGTCCAGCCGATTTCCCGGCCCATGGTCATAGCGAACACAAGCGAGGCGGCACTGGCAAAGCTCAGGGCCGCTCCCTGGATGTCAAAATGCGCCAGACTTTTCGACACGGAGAGCGCCGGTTCTGGATCGGGAGGCAAGATCCGATGAACGGCGACCATCGCCAGAATCCCCACGGGCACATTGACCATGAAGATCCACGGCCACGACAGGAGACCCGCGATCAAGCCGCCGGCGGGTGCGCCGACGGAAACGCCAAGCCCGACCGCCAGCGTGAACAAGCCAAAGGCCCAGCCGTTGATCTCTTTGGGCAAATACCGGGGGATGGAGGAAAACGCCGCAGTCAACAGCATCGCCCCTCCCAATCCCTGAAGCGAGCGTGACACAAGCAGCGACACAAGATTGCCCGACAACCCGCAGCACAACGAGGCGAACGAGAAGACGGCGTATCCCCACAGGAACATTTTCTTGATGCCGATCTTGTCCGCCAACTTCCCGAACAAGAGCATCGTGCCGGTGATCGCCAGGAGGTAAGACGTGACCACGAAGGAAATCCCGCCCGTGCCCACGCCCAGAGACCGAGCCATGCTCGGAAGGGCGACGTTCACAATGTAACCGTCCAGACGAATCATGAATCCCGCGAACGCCGCGATGAGCGCGATCGGGAGATATTCTTTTTTGAGGGGCACATTCATGGCCGGTTGATCACTTCAACCCCGTTGGGGCATTGACATCCTTCAAGGTGATGCCCTTTCAACTTCGGCCGCAGTGTAGGTGATGCCGGGTCTGTCGCAAGGGCAAAATCGGGATCGCAAAGCGGCGTCAGGGCGTATTCACGAGCGAGCATACATCGTTGAGGTGGATCGCGACCTCCGGGCGCGATTGTGATTGTGTGGCGAAAAGCTCGTGCTGGTGTCGTGCATGGCGTCTCACAAGCACCTACACTTTCGCTTGCCAATGGCCATCGCGCCCGGAGGTCGCGATCCACCTCAGCGAATCGTCGGCGCTATCAAGATCGGCCACAGTTGTTTCAGATTCTATTTTCGCTCGTTAAGGCCCTTTGTGAATTGGCCCTGAAGCGGCGCGCGGTTTCGTCAGAGCTTCACCGCGCAATACCGCCCGAACGACGGCAACGCGAGTGAGCCATCGGCCGCCGGCTGCAACGCCACGGGCGCGGCAAGGTGGGGCGAGTAAAGCATCGGTTTCCCGCCCGGCAGCCATTTGCCGACGCGCAGACGGAAACCTTCCGGCGAGCCGTCGCCGTAATAAACGACGTGGGCCACGCGCGCGTCGGGCAGCCGGTAGATGTCCACGAAGGTCAACGGCTGTTTGCGGTCGCCGCCTTCCAACTCGGCGGCAAAACCTTCCTTCGCCAGTTCGCGCACGGCTTTGAGGATGTCCGGCGTGCGGGCCGGCATCGCGGGACGCAGGCCGCGCTCGCCTTCACCCGCGGGCTGCGAGATGCGGCCGGGACATTTCTCGAAGTAGCGGACGTTGGGTTTGGCGGCGAGGTCGGGCAACGGTGAGCGTTCGCGCTGGCGGAAGTTCTCGTCGCACTCGCCGCTGAGGCCGGTAATGATGACGCCGCAACCGCGCTCGCCGGCGGCGCGGATGGCGTCGCACTCGCGGTCGCTGAGGCAGGTCTGGCTGGCGACGATGAGCACGTCGCGCGGGCCGAGTTGGGCGAGGTGCGGCTCCTTGGCGACGCGGTAGGCGATGCGGCCCAGCAGCGCCTGCTCGAAGCCGAGCACGCTGTTGTAGGCCGTGCGATGGTCGAACGCCAGCGACCAGACCGAGTGATAGACCCAGACGTTGGCGCACGGCTGCGAGCC
>Ga0163199_1000966_pt1 | contig 17859 bp, 14 predicted proteins | sample PL_2010_150m_FD_113537 | JGI IMG/M metagenome (GOLD analysis project Ga0163199, IMG submission 113537) | Freshwater microbial communities from Powell Lake, British Columbia, Canada to study Microbial Dark Matter (Phase II) - PL_2010_150m | ecosystem: Environmental > Aquatic > Freshwater > Lake ...
GCCCGTGCAGACCATCCCCTCCGCCCTCCGCAGCAAGAGTGGCCAGGCGAACAAGCGGATCGGGCAGGGCCAGGGCTACAACTACTCGCACGACTTTCCGGAGAATATTTCCGGCCAGGATTACCTCGAAAAACCGCTCACGCTCTACACCCCGAAGCCCGTCGGCTGGGAAACCAAGATTGCCGACCGCCTCGCGCGGTGGAAGGAACTGAAGGCGGGATTGCGAAGGGCGCGTAAACCCTGAGCAGGGCCGGCTTGCGACTTGCGCGAGCCGGCAGCGGGAATAGATTGTGCGCATGAAACTCCGAATCGTGGCCACGGGTGCGTTTGCGATGCTCGGCGCCGTGGGCGTGCTGGCGCAGAGCACCAAGAACGCTCCGCCGGTGCACCTCAACCTCGACGAGCCGTCGCCGTCCGCGAAGAAGAATCCGTCCGTCAACCCCAACGCGCCGGCGAAACCCGAGGCGAAGCCGGCCGCACCCGCGATGCCTCCGGCGGCCAAGGCGGAGCCCGGCAAGGCGGCGGCGAAGGCCGATCCGAACGCGCCGGCGAAAAAGGATGGCAAGAAAAAGGAGGACGAAATGGGGAAGATCGAGGGCCTGGAGATCGCGCGCGGAAGCGGGTTTCTCGGGCTGCAGATCGTGAACGGCACGTTCAAGCTGTCATTCTACGATGCGAAGAAGAAGCCGGTGGCGCCGGATGTGGCGAGCGGGGCGTTCCGGTGGAACGTGAACTACCAGAAGATGCCCGAGCGCACGATTCTCTCGCCGAGCGGCACGGCGTTGGTCTCCGACAAAACGGTGAAGCCGCCCTACAGCTTCAAGCTCTTCGTCACGTTGTTCAAGCAGGCCGGCGGCGGGGCCGACGGTTCCGATGCGGGTGCGGAGAGCTTCACGGTGGATTTCTCGCAAGGCGGGTAGGGCGCGTTGCCCTCAACGCGCCGCCTCGGTGCGGGCGAATCCGAACGGCGCGTTGGGGCAACGCGCCCTACCGTTGACACCTCGCGGTCGGCGAGCGACGTTCGCCGACCTCGTTTTGCCATGACCGCCTCCGTCTCAGCACCGTTTGATACCGTCGAATCCGCGATCGCCGACATCGCGGCGGGCAAGCTCATCATCGTGACCGACGACGAGAACCGCGAAAACGAAGGCGACCTCATCATGGCGGCGCCGAAGGCCACGCCGGAGACTGTCAACATGATGATTCGCTACGGCAGCGGCATCGTGTGCGTGCCAACGGTTGAGCACCAGCTCCGCCGGCTCGGGCTCGGGCCGATGGTGCAACAGAATCGCGAGGTTCAACGGACGGATTTCACGGTGAGCGTCGACGCCGCCGAAGGTATTTCCACCGGCATCAGCGCCTATGACCGAACGCAGACGATCAGGCTGCTCGCCGAACCGACCACGCGTCCTGAGCAGCTCGTGCAGCCCGGCCATGTGTTTCCGTTGCGCGCACGGCCGGGCGGCGTGCTCGAGCGGGCGGGCCACACGGAAGCGGCGGTCGACCTCGCGACGCTCGCCGGGCTCGCACCCACGGGCGTGTTGTGCGAACTCGTGAATGACGACGGCACGGTGCAGCGGCTGCCGCAACTCGTGGAGTTCAAGCAAAAGTTCGGGCTGAAGATGATTTCCATCGCAGCGCTTATCGAATTCCGGGCCCGGCGCGAGCATTTGGTGGAGCGGGTCGTGACGCAGCCGTTTCCCTCAGAGTTCGGCGAGTTTATGTTGCACGTTTTCCGGAGCAACCTCGATGGCCGGCACCATCTGGCGCTGACGATGGGCGAGCTCGGACCGGAGCCGGCGCTTGTGCGCGTGCACAGCGAGAATCTGTTGAGCGATGTGTTTCGCGCCAAGGGGATGACCAGCCATCATGCACTGACGGCGTCGCTCGCGGCGGTGGCGCGCGCGGGGCGCGGCGCCGTGCTCTACATGGAGCCGTCGAACTACGCCGACGTGCTGCGGGGCCGGCTGGCCGCGAAGCCGGGCGAGACGCCGCCGGCGATGGGGTTGCGCGACTACGGCATCGGCGCGCAGATTTTGGCGGCGCTCGGTCTGAAAAAAATCCGGCTGCTGTCGAACAGCACCCGCCGTGTAGTCGGTCTCGACGGCTACGGTTTGGAAATCGTCGAACAGGTGGCAGTTTAGCGCTGCGCGCCAAACTGAGTTGTTTCCGGTGCAACGCCGGAAAAAACGAGTTGCGGACCGGGTGCGGAGTCGAGCAGCCTGATCGACCCTCTCCTATGACCCATGCGCACACCTGGCAGTCCCGGGCCCAATTTTCCTGCTCGACGGAAACCAAATTAGGTTTTTGCGGAGCAAAAACCTCATGAGTCTCGCCCCGCCCAAAGCCACCGCGATCCACGGTGCCGCGTTCAAGATCGGCATCGTGGCGGCGCGTTTCAACGAGGCGCTCGTGGACGGCCTGCTCGCCCGCGCGCAGGCGGTGCTGCAGGCGGCCGGCGTCAGGCCCGGCAACGTCACCCTCCTGCGCGTGCCCGGTTCGCACGAGGTGCCATGGGCGGCGGCCCAGCTGGCGGCCGGCGGCCGGCGCGATTGCGTGATCGCGCTCGGCGTGCTCATCGGCGGCGACACCAATCACCACGAGATGGTCGGAACCAGTGTGTCGCATGCCCTGCAGCACGTGGCGCTCGAGACCGGCGTGCCGGTCATCAACGGCGTGATTGTGACCAACACGCTGGCGCAGGCGAAGGCACGCACGACGGGGAGAATCAACCGGGGCGCCGAGTTCGCGCGCGCGGCGCTCGAGATGGCCGCGTTGAAGAAAGGGTTGCGCCGATGAGCAAGGCCCAATTTGCCCAGCGCCGCGACGGCCGCGTGGCCGCACTGCAGTTCCTTTATGCGTGGAGCCTCAACCCGCCGCTGAACCTGCTCGAGGATATGCGCGTGTTCTTCGAGAACTGCGAGCACCCGCGCGATCACTACGCCTTTGGCGAGGAGTTGATTCACGGGGTGATTCAGAACATCGCGGAAATCGATTCGCACATCAAGGGCCTGGCGCATAACTGGGAGTTCGAGCGCATCGCGAAAATTGACCTCGCGATCCTGCGGCTGGCGATGTTCGAGATGATCTTCCGGAAGGACATCCCGCCCGTCGTCTCGATCAACGAGGCGATCGATCTCTCGAAGCAGTTTTCCAACGCCGACGCGAAGCGGTTCATCAACGGCATCCTCGACCGTCTGAAGGACAAATTGGGACGGGATGCGCGGAAGGCGGAATGAGTTCTAATGTGGAAAGCTGGAAAACTGGAAAATGGCGGATCTGGGACACAGAGAGCTGAGTGGGCGGGTGATTGAAGCGGCGATTGCGGTGCACGCAGGACTTGGATCTGGGTTCATGGAGTCGGTCCATGAAAAGGCTTTGTGCGTTGAACTGGCGGCCCGAGGAATCCAATTCCAGCAGCAGAAGGTCGTCAGGGTTTTTCACCGGAGCGTGGAGGTCGGCGAGCATCGATTGGACTTGCTGGTCGAAGGCGTCTTGCTGGTGGAGCTCAAGGCCGTGTCGGCGATGGAGGATATTTTCTTCGTGATCGCGCGCTCGCAGATGAAGGCAGCGGGTATTCGCGATGGAATAATCCTGAACTTCGCCAGCATACCGTTGACCATCAAACGCGTCGGCCCGGGCCCGGTCTCCGAATCCTGATTTCCAGCTTTCCACATTCAATGTTTGGTCTCTTCAAGAAATTCAAGGAGGGCTTCGCCAAGACGGTTTCGATTATTGCGGCGAAGACGCACGGGCTCTTCGGCGGGCGCAGGATCGATGCGGCGTCGCTCGACGAACTCGAGGAGGCGCTTTACACGGCGGACTTCGGGGTCGAGACGACCGAGGAGATTCTCGCTGAAATCAAGGCCGCCTATAAAAAGGACGCGGCGCTGCACGGACAGCAGGCGGCGGCGATCGGCGCCGCGGTGCTCCGGCGCGTGCTGGCGGGGAGCGAGGGTGTTTTGGATGGTGCCGCGTCTCCCGCAACCGGCAAGCAGCCCATCGTCATCGCGATGATTGGCGTCAACGGCTCGGGCAAGACGACCACGGCGGCGAAGCTGGCTTGGAAGCTCAAGGAAGACGGTAAGTCCGTCACGCTCGCGGCGTGCGACACCTTCCGCGCGGCGGCGATCGAGCAGCTCAAGACGTGGGGAGCGCGGCTCGAGCTGGAAATTGTCGCGAGCCATACGGGGGCGGATGCGGCGGCGGTGGCGTTCGACGCGTGGCAGGCGGCGAAGTCGCGCGGACGCGACTATCTCATCGTCGACACCGCGGGGCGGCTGCACACGAAGTCGAACCTGATGGAGGAGCTGGCGAAGATTCGCCGCGTGCTCCAGAAAAACGATCCGACCGCGCCGCAGCACCGCTGGCTGGTCGTCGACGGTTCGCTCGGAAGTAACTCGATCGAGCAGGCGCGGGTGTTTCACCAGAGCTTCGGGCTGACGGGCTTGGTCGTCACCAAGCTTGACGGCACGAGCCGCGGCGGTGCGCTCGTTGGCATTTACCGGCAACTCAAGATCCCGATCTACTTCGTGGGCCTCGGCGAGCAAGCGGAGGATTTGCAGCCGTTCAGCGTGGAGAACTACGCGAAAGCGGTGTTCGGGCTGGAGTAATGCGGACGATCTTTCTCTTTCCTCTCTATCTTTATCTTTCGTCAGGAGCGACTGGGCAGAGGAGGAACGAGAAAGATAAAGAGGAACGAGAGAGATTTCCTATGGTGCGGGCGTCGACGACGCGCGGGCGAGGGCGGTGCGAATCTGTTCGCGAAGCGCGGCGTCGCCGGGCTGGTCGAGCCGGAGCAGCGTTTCCTCGAGGGCGGCGCGCGAGGGTTTGCGGAGGCGCAGGAGCTTGGGGAGATTCTCGGTGAGCTTGGTGCGGTCACCGGCCTCGGCGTCGAGGCGGACGAGCTCGGCAAGCGCGGCCTCGTTGAGCGGGTCGGCGGCGCAGGCGCGGTCGAGGACGGCGCGGGCCTGGGCCGGAACGCCGAGGAGCCGGAGCTGGCGGGCCAGCAGCAGCGCATCGGAGGCGCGGGGCCGTGATCGGTTGAGGAAGGTGCCGAGCGTTACCTCGGCGCGCGCATGGTCCTTGAGGCCGAAGAGCGCGAGGGCCCGCAGACCGTTGAGGGTGGAGGCAAAGTTCGGGTTGTCCTCGTTCTCCTCGCGCAGGGCGGTGTCGGCGTGGGCGAGGGCGGCACGGTAGTCCTGCGCCGCGAGCGCGGTCTGGACGCGGGCGAAATTAAAGGCGTTGAGCGGAAAACGCTGCTCGACGGCGAGCGTGTGCAACTGCTCGGCGAGGGCGGGCTGGGCGGTGTCGACGGCAAACCACGCGAGGAGCACCAGCGCGGGCGGATTGCTTTTGAATTCGGCCAGGTAGGCGGCGAGTTCGCGGTTCTCGGCGGCGGTGTCGTGAGTGGCGTGATAGGTGCGAAGGAGATCGATCCGCGGGCCGGGGCTCACCGGATCGCGGAGCTGGCGCAGGAGCGCGTAGCGGCGCGCCTCGTCGAGCTGGCCGAGTTCCCGGTGGAAGCGGATGAGCTGGAGGTAGAGCTCGTCGCGTCGGGGAAAGCGCGCGAGCTCGGCTTCGAGGCGGCGCAGCGCGAGCGCGGTCGCGCCGCGTTCCCAGTCGCATTGCGCGAGGAGAATCGCACCCTCAAGTGCATTGCCGAGGTGCCAGTCGGCGAGGAGGCGTTCGGCCTCGTCGTAGCGGCCGCGATGAAAGTGCGCGGTGGCGGCCTGCAAGGCGATGAACTGGTGCGACAGAACCGTGTCGGGCTTCGGCGGGAGCAGTTGTTGCGCCAGCGCGATGACGCGCTCGTCCTCCTGCGATTCCAGCAGGAGCGCGAACAGCAGTTTTTGGTATTCGAGATCGTTGGTGGCGCGCGCCGCGCCGTCGGAGAGCGTCCGCAGCGCGCGATGCGGGAGCCCGAGGCGCACTTCCGTGATGGCGACGAGCCGGCGGGTGGGAACATCGTCGGGCAGGCGTGCGAGTCCGGCGAGGAGGAGCGCGTAACCGTCGCGGTAGTTTTTCTTTTCCAACTCCGCGCTCCCGCGCGCGACATAGTCGCGGCCGAGCCCGGTGCGGTAGTGCTCGGCGCGGAGCGGAAAGAAGGCGAGGTCGAGAAAGCTGACGCCGGTGAAGCCGCGCTGGAAGCGAACGAACGCCCACGCGCCGGTGGCGGCGGTGAGCCACCCGGCGACGGCCAGCGCCCCGAGCACGAGGGCGATGCGGCCCCAGAAGACGTGGTGCCACACGGTGTCGGGCGTGACCACGCGCACCCAGAGCTTGCCGCGATAAAGCGGGTCGCGGGGATTGAAGGACTGCAGTTCGTCTTTGCCGAGATCCACGGATGACTCAGAGCAGGGAACGAAGCCCGCCGCAAGGCTGCGCGGCTAGCCGCGAAAATGCTCGCGTCGTCGTTTCTCTGGCGAGGGGCCGGCGAATGCCGTGGTTGTCCGGGGCCGCGACTCGGAGACGGCACGGCGGGTGGTGGCTGGAGGACGGTTGGCCCAGCCGGTGACAGTGTCCTCACCATCTGCTAACCCGCTCAGATCTGCCACTCCCCCGACATCGTTTCGGGCGCGCTGCCCACAGCGCCGTGGCCGACGAGGGTTTCGTTTTTCCGGCGGGAGCGGACGACGAGGTTGTCGCTTTTGAAGTAGGCGACGGACTCGGCGGGGACGGACTTCATCAGAAAGACGTTGGAACCAATAATCGAATGGGCGCCGATGAAGGTGTTGCCGCCGAGGATCGTCGCGTGGGCGTAAATCGTCACGTGGTCGCCGATGTCGGGGTGGCGTTTCAGGCCCTTGAATGGCTGGCCGTGTTCGTCGACCTCGAACGATTTCGCGCCGAGGGTGACGCCTTGGTAGATCTTGACGTGCGAACCGACGGTGGCGGTTTCGCCGATGACGACGCCGGTGCAGTGGTCGATGAAGAAATGGTCGCCGAGGCGAGCGCCGGGGTGGATGTCGCAGCCGGTGCGTTCGTGGGCGAACTCGGTGAGCATGCGCGGAAGCAGCGGCACACGCTGGTGGTAAAGGACGTGCGCGAGGCGCTGGAGCGAAATGACGAGCACGCAGGGGTAGGCGACGATGATTTCCTCGACACTGCGCGCGGCGGGGTCGCCGCGGTAGGCGGCGGTGACGTCAGTCGCGATGAGCTTACGGAGAGCGGGGAGTTGCGCGAGGAACGCGGTCGCGCGCTCGCGGGCCCCGGCCCGTTCGACCGGCTCAGGGCGGGCGCCGGGTTTTTCTGCCTGGGCGAAGCGGAGGCACTTTTCGACTTCGGCGACGAGGCGGGTGTCGACGCGCGCGAGCAGCCGGCCGACGTGGTCGGGGAGGGCGCGCTCGGTCAGGCCGGTTTCCTCGAAGTAGCCGGGGAACAACAGGTGCATGAGGTCGGCGGCGAGCTGGTTGACCGACTCTTGCGAGGGGAGGTTGGCGCCGTCGAGATGGTTGATGCCGCCGTCTGCACGGTAAGAGGCGAGCAGGGCTTGCTTGATTTCGTCGAGGTGCATGAGGTTTTCGCCGGGCGAAAACCTAAGGTGGACAGTGTTGGGCGCGCAGCAAGTAGTTCGAGCGATGACACGAATCGGGCAGCGGGGGGAGCTTGCGAGGCGGGCTTGACGACCCCGGCGCCGGGTGGGCCTCGCTGGGGGCCGGCTCAGCGTGACGCGGCCGGAGCGTCGAGCGCGCGAATGGGCCAGAGCTTGGACGGCGTGTGCTGCTCGCGCATGATGGCGGAGAGCCGCGCGACGACGTCCGGGTTCTGCGTGGCGACGTCGCGAGCCTCGGCGGGATCGGCGGCGAGGTTGTAGAGCTCGAGCGCGCCGGGCGCGGCCGGCGCCACTTTCTTCTTCGCCTTGCCTGCGGGGGGATTGAGGTTGGTGCGAATGGCCTTCCAGTCGCCGACGCGCACGCATTGCTGGCCGCCGTAGCCGGGCGACTCGCGATACAGGAACGGTCGCGCGGGCTGCGCCTGCCCGAGCAGCGTCGGGGCAAAACTGATGCCGTCGAGGTGCGCGGGCGTCGCGGCGGCCGCGCCGATGAGCTCGAGCAGCGTCGGCAGCCAGTCTTCGAAGCCGGTCACGCGATCGTTGGTGCTGCCGGCGGCGATTCGGCCGGGCCAGCGCACGAGGCAGGGCTCGCGAAATCCGCCCTCGTAGTAGGAGCCCTTGCGGCCGCGGAGGCCGCCGGCGCTGTCGAAGAAATCGGCGTCGGTGCCGCCGAGCCGGTTGTAGAGCGGGCCGTTGTCGCTGGTGAAGACGACGATGGTGCGCTCGCGCAGGCCGAATTCGTCGACGAGGGCGAGGAGCGAGCCAATCTCGCGGTCGAGGCGCGTGATCATCGCGGCGTAGGTGGCGCGGGGCGTGCGATTCGGCAGATAGCCGCGGTCGCCGGTGTAGGGTTCCTCGGGGAACTTGCCGGCATACTCGGCGAGGGAATCGTCCGGCACCTGTAGCGCGAGGTGCGGCACCGTCGTCGGAAAATAGAGGAAGAACGGTCGGTTGCGGTTCTCGCGCAGAAAGCGCCGCGCCTGCTCGGCGATGAGGTCGGGGGCGTAGTCGCGACCGGCGAATTTGGCGTAGCTCTCGGGCTTCGCGGGGTCGGCGCCAACGGCGAGTTTTTGATGCGCAGAAAACGCGGAGTTGCTGAGCGGGAGCCGCTGGCTGTCGTCCCAGAGCGAGGTGGGGTAGAAATTGTGCGCGACGGCCTGATCGTTGTAGCCGAAGAAACGCGTGAAGCCCTGCTTCAAGGGATCGCCGGTGCTGCCGACGCCGCCGAGGCCCCACTTGCCGAAGCCGCCGAGCGTGTAGCCGAGGCGGTTCAGCGTGAGCGGCAGTTTCAGCTCGCCGGCCGGCACGGGCTCCTGGCCCTCGCCGCCGGTGCCGTCGCCCATGCCGACGCCGCCGCGATTGTCGCGGATGTAACCGTGGCCGGGATGCAGTCCGGTCATCAGCGCGCACCGCGCCGGCGCACAGACGTTGTGGCCGGAATAGTGCTGCGTGAACTTCATGCCCTCGGCCGCGAGCCGGTCGAGATTCGGCGTGCGGATCTTTTTCTGGCCGTAGGCGCCGATGTCGCCGTAGCCGAGATCGTCGGCGAGGAGGAAGATGATGTTGGGGCGAGGCTCGGCGGCGGCGAGGGCGCCCGCGACCAGCCACGTGCCGCCGGCAAGGCGGAGGAAACAACGGAGGGTGTTCATGGAGTGAGTGACCGGAGTTGGCTCAGTAATCCGCCGTGAGCGTGAGGCGGTAGTTGCGCGGCTCGTTGAGGTAGACGCGGAAGTAGCCGTTTTCCTGGGCGTTGTAGCGGCCGACGCCGACGAGGTAGGAGTTGAACATGTTCCTAATGTTCAGCTGCACACTCATGGGCGTCTTCGTGCGCGGCAGCGTGAAGCGGTAGCCGGCGAACGAGTCGACGAAGAGTGTCTCCGTGCCCCAGAGTGGGCGGCCGTCGATCGACGAATACTTGGTGAGGTTGCGGCTCTGGAAGCGACCGGCGCCGCCGACGAATACGCCCTTGAGCTTGCCCTCGGCGAAGCGGTAGCGGGCGGTGAGATTGGCCTTGTAGGGGCGCGTGCCGAAGGGGTTGTTCTGGAGCGCGGCCATCGCGTCGATGTTCTCGTGCGCGGTGGTGATGTGCTGGTTGACGGTGGCGAGCAAGGTGGCGTCGCCGGCGGCGGCGGCACGCCATTTGGGCTCGTAGGTGGCGAAGTAGCCGTAGACTTCGCTGAAGAAGTTCGTGCGCTTGCGATCGGAGCGGGAAACGCCGAGGCGGAGCGTGAGCGTCTTGGTCGGATTGGCGATGAACTCGGCCTCCCAGCCCTTGGTGATCGCGTCGATGGTGGCGGCGTTGTAGAACTTGAGTTCGGAGTCGTATTGGTCGCGCGTGATGCGGCCGGCGGTGAGGAGCGCGTTGTAGACGTTGAGCATCGCGGTGCCGCCGAGGGAGGTGGAGGTGTTGACGGAGAGGCCGTCCGGGATGATGGCGGCATCCTTGGTCTGCTGCGTTTCGTAGGTGCTGAAGCGGAAGAAGAGGCGGTCGTCGCCGAGGACGTCGAGCATCGCGCCGTAGTCGTGGCCGAGGCCTTCGGTGGGCGGGGGAGCCTTGCCCGTGGGGAGGATGGTGCGATCGAGGCGCGGCGTGCCGCTGTTTTTCGACTGGTTGTAGAAGAGGGAGAGGCGCGGAATGGCGTGGAGCACGCCGCCAGCGGTGAAGGTCTTCGGCGAATATTTGTTCCGCTCGATGGTGCCGTCGAAATCCCAGGCGTTGAGCACGAAGCGGCCCGAGGTGTAGCGCGGGTCCTTGGGGTCGGAGACGCGGCCCTGACCGTAGGTGTCGAAGGTGATCTTATCGACTCGGTAGCCGAGCGTGGTGACCAGGCGCTCCTTGAACCAGTAGCTCTGCGAGGCAAACATGAGCGAGTTGGCGTCCTGGATGGTATGCGTGTTGGAGCGGGTGCGGGCAGTGAAGGTGGCGTGGTAGGTGTTGCCGTTGCGGACGAACGTCGGCATCTCCTGCGTGGGATCGGCGGCGAAGTAGGTGTCGAACTGGCCCTCGGTCACGTAGCGGCGGCGCCACGGCTGGTTGCCGGTGCCGTCGGGGGTCGAGGAATTGTTGATCGCGAGGCCGTTCAGGTCGGCGAGGATCTCGTTCTCCCAGCGGCGGAGGCGGTCCTGCCGGGCGGCTTCGGCGAGGCCGGCGATGCGGTGGCGGCCGAACCATTTGCCGAGCGAAAACTCCCAGGCGGCGCTGAAGCGCACGGTGTCGTTGATATCCTTGAAGGGGTCGCGGCCCCAATTGTCCTCGAGGTAGATCTGGCGCACGTGGGGGTTGGCGAGCGAGCCGGTGCCCGAGGCGAAGTTGAGGTTCAGGTTGGGGTCGCCGGTGAGGAAGAGGGTGGGGTTGATGTTGCCGCGCGTGAGGATGCGGTTGACGTTGTGGAAGTAGGCGAGTTCGGCGAGGAGCCCCTTGGTGAGGCGCTGTTCGATCTTGGCCTGGTAATCGATGAAGCTCTGCGTGCGCAGGCCACCGGGGCCGGACATGTTGTAGGCGTAGCCCATCAGGTCGGGTTTCACGAGAGTAGTGCTCGGGGCGCGGGCGCTGAAAAACTTCGAGGCAAAGTTCACCACCACGTTGTCCTGGGAGAGGAACGTCCAGCGATTGCCGGTGCCTTGCGACGTGGTGGTCGGGACGACCGCGGTGTCGGTGGTCGGCCGGCCGGCAGCGAGCCAGGCGGTGACCGAGTCGGCGGCGTTCCACGGGAGGGAAATATTGTTGGCGGACTGGCCGGCCTGATAGCTGCCGCGGATGGCGGTGTTGGCCCACGGCTGGTAGCTGAACGCGCCGGTGATGCGGCGTTGCTCGTTGAGGTCCCACTTGCGCCAGCCCTGAGCATCCTGATAGAGGCCGAGGAGACGGAAGCCGAATTTGCGAGGGACGAGGACTTGGTTGTGGTCGAGCTCGAAGCGATTGTAGTCCCACGAACCGGTGACGAATTTGATCGACGTGCGCGTGCGGCGGAGTTCGGCGAACTTGCTGGTGAGTGCGACATTGCCGCCCGGGGCACCGAGCCCGAAGAGAATCGAGTTGGGGCCGCTCGTCACCTCCGCACGCTCGATGTTGTAGAGGTCGACCGGCGCCGCAGATCGCGCGTAGTTCACTGACGAGGAACCGACGACGCCACGCACGCGAAACTGGAAATCGTTGCCGGTCGAGTCACGACCAGCAGGGTTGTTGAAGCCGTTGGTCGCATCCTCTACGTCGCGCTCGACGTTGGTCGCGTAGGCGAGCATCGACTCGAGATCGGTGGCGCCGATGTCGGAGAGGAATTCCTTCGTGAACGGCGAGATGGAGGCGGGGGTGTCCTTGAGCTTCGAGTTGAGGCGGCTGCCGGCGGTGGTGTTGGCCGCCTGGTAGCCGGCGTCGTCCTCGGCACGCACCTCGAACGGCGACAGCACCACGGTGTCCTCTTTGTTGACGGCGGCTGCCGGAACCGCGGGGCGGGACGAGTCAGCGCCCGCCGCGGATTTTTCTGGCAGGGCCTGGGCCCGCGCTGCGCAGGCGAGGATGAGAACGAGCGAACTGGCAAAGGCGGCACGCAGCCGCGGGGCAACGGTGGTGTTCATGGCGCTGAGGACTGGCGAACGGGCAGTCGAAGGACGCCTGATGGGAAGCCAGATTCCCGCGATGTCAACCGGGCACACCGATCGGACAGAGGATTCGACGAGCTAATTTCGTGCGACGCTCCGAAGTCGCGCTCGACATAATGCAAAAGAGTTGTTCACAGTCTGCCCACAAGAAATCCACACGATGGAAAACCTGCGCGGGGCGGCGGCCCCAACTTCGCGGATGAGGGTGACGGCGAAAGTGAAGACCTTCGTGCTCGACACGAATGTGCTCCTGCATGACCCCCAATCCATCTACAAGTTCGAGGACAACAACCTCGCGATCCCGGTCGAGGTGCTTGAGGAGCTCGACGCGATCAAGGGCGAACAGTCCACCGAGCGCGGCCGCAACGCCCGGCGCGTGCACCGCATCCTGCAGGAGCTGCTGCCCGACTCGCGCTCGATGCACGAGGGCGTGGAACTCGAAACCGGCGGCACACTCTCGATTATCATCAATCCTTATCTCGCCGAGCCGCACCGGAAGTCGCCGGCGATGGACCGGCTGCGCGCAATTCTTCCGGATCTCACGAAGAAGGACAACCGCATCATTGCCGCGGCGCTGTTCGTGCAGGAGCGGTTTCCGCCGCCGACGATTCTGGTCACGAAGGACGTCAACGTGCAGCTCAAGGCCCGCGCAGTCGGGCTCGAGTCGGAGGACTATCTCAACGACAAGGTTCCCGAGAACATTGACGAGGAGAGCTACCGCGAACTGCCCCTCAACGTCTACGAGCTGCAGCGCTTCTGCTCGGAGGGGGCGTTCGATGTCGGGAGCGATGCCGCGAAGCCGCTTTACCTGAACGAATACATCCTGCTCCGCTCCGACGAGGGCAAGACGATGCCGGCCCGCTACCACGGCGACGGCGTCGTGCGCCGGCTGCGCCTCCCCGATTTCGTGAAGGCCCCCGGCGGCATCCCGATCCGCGCGCGCAACCTCGAGCAGCAGTTCTTCATGGACGCGCTGCTCGACGACTCGATCAACCTGCTCACGTGCTTCGGGAAGGCCGGCACCGGCAAGACGCTCCTCTCCACCGCGTGCGCGCTCCACCAGACCCACGACGAGCACTCGCGCTACGACGGCGTCTCGATTTCCCGCCCCGTGATCGCGCTCGGCAAGGACATTGGGTTCCTCCCGGGCACGCTGGAGGAGAAGATGCGTCCGTGGCTCCAGCCCTACCACGACGCGCTCGAGGTGCTCATCCCCTCCAAGCCGCCAAAGGATCCGCAGTTTGCCTCGAAGAAAGTCTCGAAGAAGAAACACAAGCAGCGCGACCAGCAGTTTCTGGCGACGATGAGCCCGCCGCCGCCGAGCTACGGCTCGCACAACAACGGCCACGGCAACGGCAGCGGCCCGCTCGTCAAACCCTACGAGCGCCTGCTCAAAAGCGGACTGGTCGAGATTGAGGCGCTCGCGTTCATCCGCGGCCGCTCCATCGCGCGCCGGTTCTTCATTCTCGACGAGGCGCAGCAGCTCACACCGCACGAGGTGAAGACCGTCATCACGCGCATCAGCGAAGGCTCGAAGATCGTCCTCATCGGCGACCCGTCGCAGATCGACAACCCCTATGTCGACTCGCGCAGCAACGGCCTCGTCTACTGCTTCAACCGGATGAAGGGCCAGGGCATCGCGGCGCACGTGACGCTGACGAAAGGCGAGCGCTCAAGGCTCGCGGAGCTCGCGGCGGATTTGCTGTGACGAGCCGCGGGATCGGCTTGGCCATGGTTTCCGTGCGGCACCTCACGGCTGGCTGGCGGGTGCGGACAGTCCTTGCCTTGGGCGGACTGCTTTGCCTGCTGCCCGCTGCGGCGGTCACCGCCGCGGCACCGATGCCGGCCGAGGATCTGAGCAAGCCAATCCGGCCCGGCGAACCCGGGCAGGCTCCATTCTGGAACCGGCACGCCCGGCGATTCATCTGGGCGCCAGCGTTTGAATTCGAGGAGGTGCCTGTGGCGAAGGAGTATCGTTTTACGGTGACCTCGGACAGCAGCGGCGAGGTTCACACGTTTGTCGCCGACCGACCCTGGCGGCCGCTCTCTCCGGTCTGGCTCCGACTGCCCCTCGGCAAGGCGGTGGCGAAGGTCGAGGCAACGGGTGCAGACGGCCCGGTGCAGGTGGGCGAGCGGACATTCGTGAAGAGTCCGTCCTTTGCGGGGGTCACGCGGCCGCCGGCCTATCCGTTCTTGGAGAGCGGCCTTCGCGGCCTGCGCGATTTGCTCCGCCAACGGAAGGTTACTTCATGGCTCGAGGATAACCGGCCGGACGTCGACTACCCCAAGTGGATCTACCCCGGCATGATGGCGGCGGCGACGGTGCAGGGGATGGTTACGCTCGCGCGGCACACCGCGGATGAAAAAGAGCAGGCGTCCGCCCGGCTGGTCGCCCGCCGGGCGGCGGATTTTTTGATGACGCTGCGCGAGCCCGAGGGTGCGCCCCTCGCCGGCTGGCCGCGCACGTATTGGGATGGGGCGCAGGCCGACATCCAGCCGGGTTTTCCCGATCAGATCATGAGCACCGGCCCGGCGGAGGCGGCGCGCGCCTACCTCGATCTTTATGACCTGACGCAGGAGCGCGCTTACCTCGACTTCGCCACCGGCGTGGCCGACACGCTCGTGCGCCTCCAACTCGCCGAGGGCACCTGGCATCTGTGGCTGGCGCGGGCCACCGGCCGGGCGAAGGAACCGGCTTTGGTGGTGCCGCTCGCCGCCCTGCGGTTGTTCAACCGGCTCATCGATCAATACGGGCTGGCGGGCTACACCACCGCGCGCGACCGGGCCATGCATTACTGTATGGACGGACCGCTGCGCGCGATGCAATGGGATGCGCAGTTCGAGGACACGCGGCCCAAGGACGCCAACCGCAATCAATCCCACCGCGAACCGGCGCTGTTTGCCGCGTTACTGTTCGAGCGTCGGCAGGCTGGCGACCTGGCCCAGGCGGAGGAGTTGATGCGTTTTGTGGAGGACAGCTTTGTGGTGTGGCACCCGGCTGACGCCGTGACCAAGGAACCGCTCTTCAAGACCGGAAGCCGCTGGAACGGCCTCGATCCTGACTTCGGGCTGGACTGGTTTTTGCCGGCGGCCGTGGAGCAATACGCGTTTTTCACGCCCATCAACGCCTCCAGTGCCGACCTGATCGAAGCCTGGATGGCCGGCTACAAGGCCAGCGGCCGGCGCGACTATCTCGCCAAGGCGGTAGCCCTCGCCACGACCCTGACGATCGCGCAGCGTTACTTTGGCGGCGGCGAGATTCCGACTCACCTGCGCCGGGTGCAGCCCGAACTCAACTGGCTGAACTGCTCCGTCGAGGTGGCTTGCACATTAATCCGGCATGCCGCCGAGCTGCAGTCGTATCGCATCGAACCCAGCGAGCGCTGACACCGATCCGACCACGGTGACTTGGCCAAAAAATCGCGACAATGGCCTCGCCATGGCGTCAGCCCGATGACCGGGGAGGACATCGCGGCGCACGTGACGCTGACGAAGGGCGAGCGCTCCAAGCTCGCGGAGCTGGCGGCGGATTTGCTGTAGGTCGGGCGGCTTATCCTTAAGCCGCCGCCTCAGCGGAGGCGCACGTCCTGAACGGCGCGTTGAGGGCAACGCGCCCTACCGCCACCGGCGAGCCTCACGCCGTCACGCGCTTCGCGAACAGGCTCACCTCGCCGCGCTTGCGCGCGGCGTATTCCATCGCCGCGGCGAACATGCCCGTGAACACCAAGTCACTCACGAGGGTGTTGCGGAAGAACCAGAGGGTGGGCGGAAACTCGGGCCGGCCGAGCGTGAGCGCCTGCCACCAGCCGGCGGCGGACTTCACGTAATACGGATCGCGCAGCCACGCGTCGGTGTTGGTCGCGAGGTAGAAGAACACCGCACCGCCGAGCGCGCCGCTGAAGAGGTTGAGCCAGCTCTTGCGTTGCGCGACCAGCGCGCCAAGTGGCAGGGCGAGCGCGAAGCACAGGAGCCGCACGAGCACGCTCGGCCACATCCACGACTCGTGAAACGTGGTGGCGTAGTAGTAGTCGAGGTAAAGATCGGAGAGCGTGAGCGCCGCGAACGGCACGAGCCACATGCGTTTGTTGCGGAAATAGACCGCTCCGCAAAACGCGAGCGCCATGAGGGGCGCGAAGTTTGAGAGCGCCGGGGCATGCGCACCGACGATCCGCCAGCCGGCGGACAGGACAATCAAGGCAAGGGCGAAAGGCATGGGGATTTCTTAGACAGAATGAACCGAATGGACAGGATTTTTTTGGAAAAATTTTGTCATCGTTCGCCGCGCCCGGGATGACTGGCGGATCATTGCTCGGCTTCGCGCGCGAGCAGCCACACGAGATCGGAAAGCCGGTTGATGAACTGCCCGAGCACCGGCCGGACGGTGCGGCCTTGGGCCGGCAGGGCGGCCAGCCGGCGCTCGGCGCGGCGCGCCACGACGCGCGCGAGATCCAGGGTGGCGGAGCGGGAGTTGGCGCCGGGCGTGGCCCAGCCTTCGAACTTCAGTCCGCGCGCCTCCAGCGCAGCCACCGCGTCGTCGAGCAGGCGGACCTCGGCCTCGGATAGCTTCTTGAAGGGTGAGGCGGCGTAGCGGGCGGCGTCACTCTCCGCGCAGGCGAGTTCGCCCATGATCGCGACGAGGTTGTGCTGGGCGGCCGAAAACAGCGCGCCAATCTCGTTGTCGCGGGCGTTGTCAGCGAGCAGCGGCTTGACGGCACCGAGCGCGGCGTTGAGTTCGTCGAACACGCCGACCGCCTCGATTTGCGGATGATCCTTCGGCACACGCTGCCCGTAGAGCAGGCTCGTCGTGCCGTCGTCACCGGTGCGCGTGGCAATCGAACGACTCATGGGGTGGCGGGGCGTCGCCGGCCGGCGCCCCAGCAAAGAATTCAGGTGATCTTCCGGGCGGCGAGTTGCGCGCGCAGGCAGAGCTCGGCGGCCTTGAAGGCGTGTGCCTGGGACATCGCATTCTCGGTGCGGTTGAGGCAGTCGAGGATGAACCGGCCGAAGAAGGGGAAGCCGACCTTGCCCGCGACATTCAGGTAGCGCTCGCCCGTGCCGTCGACGATGTAGACATTGTCCCCCGCCTTGTCGCGGCCGACGTCGACGTATTTGCGCAGCTCGACGTAGCCCTTCGTGCCGAGGATGACGGTGCGGCCGTCGCCCCAGGTGCTGAGGCCGTCCGGCGTGAACCAGTCGACGCGGATGTAGTTCGACGTGCCGTTGTCGCCGAGGAGCGAGGCTTCGCCGAAATCCTCAAACTCTGGCTTGTCCGGATTCGCAAAATTGCCGACGGCCGCCTGCGTCACCGTTGCATCCGTCGCGCCGGTGTAGGTGAGGAATTGCTCGAACTGGTGGCTGCCGATGTCGCAGAGAATGCCGCCGAACTTCTCGCGCTCGAAAAACCACGCGGGGCGCCCCGCTTTGCCGAGCCGGTGCGGCCCGAGGCCGACGACCTGAATCACGCGGCCGATCCCACCGCTGGCGACGAAGTCCGTCGCATACATTGCGGCCTCGACGTGCAGGCGCTCCGAGAAATACACGAAGTATTTCTTCTTCGTGCGCGCGACGACCGCCTTCGCCTGATCGAGTTGCGCGAGGGTGGTGAAGGGCGCCTTGTCGGTGAAGTAGTCTTTGCCGGCGTCCATCACGCGGCAGCCGATCGGGCCGCGCTCGCTCGTCACAGCGGCGGCGGCGACGAGCTTTAC
>Ga0163199_1000967_pt1 | contig 17850 bp, 19 predicted proteins | sample PL_2010_150m_FD_113537 | JGI IMG/M metagenome (GOLD analysis project Ga0163199, IMG submission 113537) | Freshwater microbial communities from Powell Lake, British Columbia, Canada to study Microbial Dark Matter (Phase II) - PL_2010_150m | ecosystem: Environmental > Aquatic > Freshwater > Lake ...
ATCTTGAACAGTCAGGTCGCAGTAAGCCCTCCGCTGGAACCTACAAAATGCACGGGATTTGCGCCCCGCAATATACGGTCAAGTGTTCGACATGTTAGTGGACGGTACAAAATCGGGAGATTTTGCGATCCATCGTGACAACCTTTGCGTGCACACGTTGGAAGGTGGAAGTTGGAAGTGCAAAGTTCTAAGTTCTAAGTTTGAAGTTTGGAATTTGGGTTTTTGGGATTTGGGATTTGGTATTTTTCCCATTGTTCATTGTTCATTGTCTCATTGTTCATTGCTTTACTCCGCGCCACACCGCATCCAACGCTTGCAAGCCGGTCAGGTTACGGATCGTCCAGCCCAATTGCAGCGCGGCGGGATCGTCGAAATAAAAAATGCGCGTGCTATACGAAAGGTGGATGTAGTTTTCGGCGAGACCGTGATTGGGGAGCGATTGCACGGCTGACCAAAAATCCCAAAACGGCACTTCGTATTCTTTCGCCAATCGCGCATTGATCGGGTTCAGGTAATTGGTAAATTCGCGGTTGTCGGCTTTGGTGGCGATGATCGGTAGCACGCCATGATCCAGCAAATAAAAGATCAGGCGGCGCATTTGCGATTCGTAGTGATCGCTCGTATACATAAATTCATTCGTGCCTAAACTGACGAACATGATACTCGGCTTGTGCGTGCGGACTTCGCACTCCAACGGCGACTCGCCGCTCTTGCACACATTGGGGTTCGCCCATTTTGGATCTAACATTGCATCCAACGTATCTCCGTTAGAAGCAACCATGCTCTCGTGCGCGAATGATCCTTTGAACTGGGTAATGGTAGATCGTAAGTAGTCGTAATGCGAACTTAAACTATATGTGTTCGGCGTGTCGTATTCGCCTAAGAAATTTGGAAATGCAGAATGACAATCACCGGCTTTGGAAAAAGCGTGAGGGTTGTTACCAGCCGCGAGTCCGCGCGCATATATTTCACGGGCGTGCCGACTCGCGTTGGGCGGCAGAGGCGGCACATAACCGTTCACGGCGGCGGGTGGTTGAGTCACCACCACAAGAGTCGGCGTGAGGGTGATCGTTGGAGTTGGCGAGGGTGTGAAGGTGAGGCTTGGGGTGAGAGTCGGCGTCACCGTTGGCGTGCGCGATGGAGTCAATGGAGTTCGAGTCAGAGTCGGCGCGCGGGTGTGAGTCAGAGTCAGCGTGGGTGTGTTCGTCCACAAGGGCGGAAAAGTGGGAAACATCGAAGTGGGCGTATCTTTAGTGATCACAACCACGACAGGCGCAGGATCATCTTGGCGCGGTTGAAGTAAGACGAAGATGCCCGCACTGCCTACAGCGATGATGAGGACGACGAAGAATAGGATGAGGGCGATGCTGGAGAGGAGGATGTTGGATTTGGTGGACATCTGAAAACCCAGATCTCCGAGTTCTTAAAGAACTCGGAGATCTCTGACTCGGAAATCTAAATCATTTCACCCCACGCCACACAACATCAAGTGCTTGCAAACCCGTCAAGTTGCGAATCGTCCAACCGAGTTCGAGCGCTTCGGGACTGTCGAAGTGAAAAATATCCACGCTGTAGGTAAGATGAATTTTATTTTCGAGCAAGCCTTTGTTGGGAAGTTTTTGCGACGCTATCCAAAAATCCCACAACGGCACATCGTATTCTTTGGCGAGTCGGCGGTTGATGGGATTGAGAATATCTTTGAGCCCTTCGCGTTGATCGGCTTTAGTGACGAGGATCGGCAGAACGCCTTTAGAAATTAAATAATCCAACACCACACGCATCTGCGCTTCGTAGTCTTCGGGCGAGTAGTTGTATTCATTCGTCCCCATGGCTACAAACATAATGCTCGGCTTGTGCGTGCGAACTTCACACTCAATCGGCTTCTCGCTGCGCCCACACAATTTTGGATCTGCCCACAGAGGATTGATGATCATCGCCAAGTTGCTGCCACTCGCCGCCGACTGACTCTTAGGCGCAAACGATCCTTTGAATTGATTAATCGTGTGCTGCAAATATCCATACTTGCCCAAACTGTAACGACCCGAATCAAACTCGCCCAGAAAATTTGGAACGTCAGAATGACAATCGCCGGTCTTTGAAAATACGCGTGGATCGTTTCCGAGTTTGAGCCCACGTTGATAAATCTCACGGGCGCGCGCGCTCACTCCCGGCGGCGCGAGAAAAGTATACGGGTCGGCGGGCGGCGGCGGGATCGGAGTCGGTGTCAGCGTGTGCGTGGGCGTAGGGATTCGAGTCTGTCCGGTGACAGGCAAGTTAGCAACGCTCAGCGGCAACTGCAACCATTGTGCTTGCACCCACCCGCGTTGATTGCCTAACTGCACTTCGATCCATTCTTTATCAGACGTGCGTCCGAAAATTTTTAACACCGTGTTCGCCGGTAGAAAAGTTAAAATCGTTTCTGCTTCGCCGGGGTCTTTGCGGAAACGCACGCTCGAAGCATCGGGCAAAATGCTGGCGGTGAGATCGGGTGGCAGTGTAGGCGTGGGCGACGGCGTCCAACCGGGTGGCGGTATCAACAGCGTTTGTCCGGCGAAGAGCAGATCGGGATTGAGATCAGGATTGGCTTTGATGATCGAGTCGAGTTTGATATTGAATCGCGCGGCGATGCCGGACGCTGTATCACCGGCGATCACTTTGTAGCTGATCAATGATGGAGTCGGGGTGATAGACGGAGTCGGCGTCACCGTAGTCGTCGGTGATGCCGTCACCGCGCGCGGGGGCGTATCACTTAAGGCAACCGTCGTCGCCGCAGGCGATCCCATCTGCGAATAGACGATGAGCGACGCGCCAAAAATAAACGTTACGATCAATAAGATTATAATGGGCTTACTGTTCTTCACATTGATCATTATATCAACGGAAGAGAGACCTCACAGGTTTTGAAAAGGAGCCTATATGTCCAACGTCTTTCCATCACACCATCCACTTGTAGCGCACAAACTTGCCAAGCTGCGAAGCACCGACACCGAACCCAAAAAATTTCGGGAACTGATTCGGGAAATTTCGATGTTGCTCGCTTACGAAGCGACGGCGGATCTCGCTACCCAACCCGCACCGGTGACAACGCCGATGGGAAACACCACCGGACTGGAGCTCGTCGAAAAAATTGGACTCGTTCCAATTTTGCGCGCGGGCTTGGGCATGGTGGAGGGCATTTGGGAGATGATGCCGAATGCCGAAGTGTGGCACTTGGGTTTGTATCGCGACGAAAAAACTTTAAAGCCGGTGCAGTATTACAACAAACTGCCGACCTCACCGCGCGTGGGCGCCGTGCTGCTGCTCGACCCGATGCTCGCCACAGGCGGCTCGGCAACGGCGGCGACACAGGTGTTAAAAGATTGGGGCGTGAAGAAAATTAAATACATCGGTCTCATCGCCGCGCCTGAAGGTGTGCAGCGAATGCAAACCGATCATCCTGACGTGCCGCTTTACATCGGCGCAATTGATTCACATCTCAACAACATCGGCTACATTGTGCCGGGCTTGGGTGATGCGGGGGATAGGCAGTTTGGGACGGGATGATACGATGTCTTCGGTGTCAACGGATATAAAACGGATAAACGGATTCAAGGTCGCGCCCGTTACTCTGATGCGCTATCCGTTTATCCGTTGCTCATCCGCTGACACCCCAGAAACCAAGTGTCCAAGCTCATCTCCAACGCCCCTCACGCTAACATCACTCACCGCATCATCGGCGCGGCGATGGCGGTGCATAATGATTTAGGTCCCGGGCATCGTGAAGAAGTGTATCATCGCGCGATGAAAGTTAAAATGCCGCTCGCGCCTTTTGAGTTGAGTTTTGAAGACCTGCCCAAGTTTCCCGTTTATGATGATCAAGGCGTGCTGCTCTACCTTTACGAACCCGATTATTTAGTTGAGGTCGCTGTCATCACCGAACTCAAAGCGCAAACCCATCCTCTAACAAATGACGATGTCGCGCAGGTGTTTGATTATTTCGCTTCAAGCGATCACGTTGTTGCTTTGCTCATCAACTTTGGTCGCCCGCGTTTAGAATAGAAGCGACTGTTTCCTCCTAAGCACATTCAACAACGCCGCAAATGGGGGAAACCTGCGCCCTGATTTAAATTTTGATTTGGATTCGGTGTCAACGGATGCAACATCGGATAAACGGATGTTTGTCGAAGAGACGGGCGCGACCTTGCGAATCCGTTTACGCGAAGCGGATTTCATATCCGTTGACACCAAGATCTCTAAATTAATGTCTTTCATCTTCACCTTCCTCATTTCATTTTTTCTAACACTCCTCCTCACCCCTCTTGCCATTAAACTCGGCGGGCGATTCGGGTTAGCAGATCAACCCGGCGGACGGCGACAACATGAGGGAGTCATCCCGCGCATCGGCGGAGTCGGAATCTTCATCGGCTTCTTCGCGGTTGCCGCCACGCTCTTCATCTTCACCGCACCCGATACGCTACGCGAGCGTTTGCCTTTCATCGGTTTACTCGGTGGGGCAATTTTTGCCTTTGGCTTCGGCTTGCTCGACGATTGGAAAGATTTTTCGGCGACGCCACAATTCATCGCCCAACTGATTTTGGTCATCATTGCCATCGTCACCACAATTTTTATCGAGGAAGTAACTCTGCCCTTCTTCGGCTTTCAACGTTTCCCGTGGTACATCACTTATCCCCTCACCACATTTTGGATCATGGGGATGATGAACACGATTAATTTTTTAGATGGACTCGACGGATTGGCGACGGGGGTCGCCGCCATTGCCGCGCTGCTGTTCACCGTTCACATGATCAACTTGGGGCAAATGAACACGGCGTTATATTCGCTTGCCTTTGCCGGGGCGTGCTTGGGGTTTTTAATTTTCAACTTCAACCCGGCGAAAATTTTTTTGGGCAGTGCCGGGGCGATGGTGCTGGGATATGTCCTCGCTTGTCTTTCAATTCTTGCGCCCGCCCGCGTGGCAACAGCATTACTCGTCATGGCGCTGCCCATCGCCGACACCGCTTGGCAAATTTTAAATCGCTGGCGCAGCGGGCGATCACCCTTCAAAGGAGATCGCGGGCATTTGCATTTTCGGTTGATCGATTCGGGTTGGAGTCAGCGGCGCATTGTGTGGACGTATTGGATCGTCAGCGCGGCGTTTGGGGTAGCCTCACTACTCATCGAGTCGCGGGCGATGAAGCTGGTATCGTTTGTGGCTCTGGTTGTTGTGGTGGCGTGGGTGTTGGTGAGGTTGTCGAAGACCAAGAACGCTGATCACTGATGACTGATCACTGTTCACTAAAAGTAATCAGTCATCAGTGAACAGTGATCAGTAGTTGACCTTCATCCCCGTTATACGAATCAATCCCTTTTCGATCAGCCACACCACAGGAATGATCAACACATTGACTCCTATCGTGATCGAAAATGCCGAAGCGATCACGCGCACACCCGCTGCTAAGGGTTCGCCGACTCCGCGCAAGACCAACGGACCCGCCCCGACGTAATACAACGCAATCCCGATCAAGATCAACATCACGGTGACCGGCAGCCACGCGCGACGATCCGAGTCAGAGGGCATCATCGAGTTGCTCACGGTGAAGATCAGATAGAGCCACACTAACACGTCCGCTGATTTGCGGATGTCGGCAACACCTTGAATCATTGCATCAAAGTTTCCCTTGGCAATCGCTTCCCCTAACGGTCCCACGCCCAAGCGCGAATAACCAATCAACACGACGAGGATCGATCCGCTGATCAATGGCGCGAGTCCGATCAGCGATTCACGAATGAAATCTACTTTTGCTGTTTCGACATAACCTAAACGCAGCACGCCGTTCGCCTGACGTTTGGGAGAGAGCGAGAAGCGCGCGGTTTGCACGCCGAGCATTTTTGCCATGAGCCAGTGACTCGTTTCGTGCAACGCCACGCCCGGAAAAAAGATCGCGGCATAAAATAGGGTGGCGAGATCGGGATGGCGCAAGAGTAACAACCCGATGCCTTGTATGTGACGATGAATCCATCGCTCCAGAACGAGAAGCGGAATGAGTGTGAGAAAGAGCCAGACCCAAGCGGAGAGGAATTCCATGAAGAGTGGCGAGTGAGGAGTAGATGCCTTCCAATAATTGAAGCGTGAATTTATCACGCGCGCAAACATGGTCCTATTATATATCTCGCCGGACAGCCTCTCCCCCAATGCTACAACCCGCCTTATAATGTCATCACGATGGCGAACCCCTTTGATATTCTTCCTGCCAACCTCTTCAACCTCTTCAGCACGCAAGGCATCACCACCCTTCAACGTCACTACATCGCCCTCCTGCTTCGCGTTTACACTCTCGCTGAATTTAATCGTTTGGGACTCGCGCGCGAAAATGTGATCAACGACATCGTGGATTATTTGAAAACGGAACAAGCCGAATCGGAAGTCGCCGCAGAAATGGCGGCAGAACACGGGGCTGCCGACTCGGCTACCCAAACAATCCCACTTCGCTCCGCTACGGGGACTATCGTCGGCGGTCAAACTCCCATTTACGATTACGCCATGTACATTTTGCGCCGCTTCCACGAAACAGGTTGGATCGAACGCGAACAACAAGCGAACTATAGCGAGATCATCACCCTGCCCGATTACGCCTTCACCTTGCTTGAAGCGTTGCGAACCATTCAAGAACAAAAGCCGCGCGAGTTTAAAGGGCAACTCTACACCGCGCACAAATTAATTATGAGTTCGCGCAACGACGACTTCTCGCCCGCGCTGGCTCTACCGCAAGCTTACGAAAACGTGCGCCAACTTGTGCGCGGACTCAACGAACTGAATCAAAATATCCGCCGTTACATTGAACGCGCCACGCGCGGGCGCGACGTGGCTGAACTTTTGCGTTTGCAATTTGACGATTACAGTCAAACTCTCGGACCCACTTATCACGCTCTCAAAACTTCTGATCACGTTTCGCGTTATCGGCGCGACATCGTGGGCCGGCTACAATCGTGGCAGCGCAACGCGCAATGGCTGGAACGCGCCGCCGATGATCTGGCGACACACAAACGCCTCTCACCGGCGCAAGCCCAGCAAGAGATCGAACACTACATCCACTCCATCATTCATCAACTCGAATCGCTCGACCCGCTCATCGAAGAAATTGATCGCCGTCACGGACAATATCTTCGCGTCTCGCTTCGCCAGATTCGTTATCAACTGATCAACGCCGACGGCAGTTTTAAAGATCGACTCGTCTCCATCGCGCGCGGACTTGCCGCGTTCCAAACACAAGGTGAAACTCTAATGCCCGATGGGATGCCGCCACTCCATCTTCATCCGGTTCGCTCGCCCGATGCCGATAGCTTTTACACACCGCCCAAACGTCGCGCGCCATTCGCCCCGGCGCAAGTTGTTGCTTCTGCTTTGCTCCCGGCAGACCTCGCCGCGCTTCGCGCCGCAACCATGCAAGATGTGTTACAAGCTCTCACCCCCGATAAAGTCAATAAGCAAGTGCTCGATCTCTTCAACGGTCATCGCGCGCTTCATGTTAATGATCTGCCCGCGAACATCTTGAACGATATGCACCAGCTAACCACCATCATCGCCTACAGCCATCATCCCGAAGTGGAATATGGAATCGAGATTGTGGATGGCGATGCAATCGAAGTTGGCAACTATCGCATCGTCCCATTCCAACTCACTCGTCTCTCCAACATCTAACTTCCAACTTCCAATTTCCAACTTCCAACTTCTAACCACCCACCATGCCCGACATTGACTCCCTCCTCACCCCTCTCGGCTTCTCTGAAAAAGAACAGCGCAACGTGCCGCGCGTCATCAACCGTTTGCTCGGCGACACATTCCTCTATCAAGATATTGAGAGCGACAAAGAAGATTATTACTTCGTCCATCGCAATCGCCTTGCCATCGAAACGTTATTAGCCTTATCGGGCTTCACCCTCATGCACGATGACTACCATCGCATCTTCCAAGTCATCTCCGATTACAGCTATTGCCGCGCCCATTACAAACTCGACGAGTCGTTGATGATCGTCGTCCTGCGAAAACTTTACGAAGAGCGCATGGAACATTTAAGTCTTGCCCAAGACCCCACCGTAACCATTGGCGAAGTGCGCGAAGAGTATCGCGCCATCAGCGGCAAAGAACGCGATCTGGGCATCGTGCAATACGAAACACTCTTGCGCCGCTTACGCGCCATCGGTTTGATAGATACAGTCGAGGGTCGCACCATTGATGTCCGCGCCACCGATTCGCGTTTGCGCCTGCGCGGCTCCATTCGCTTAATCCTCCCCATCAAAACCGTGGATGAGATGGATGCCTGGTTAAGAAAATATCGCAAAGCGAGTGAAGAGGGGCAAGAAGAAGGTGAAGAGGGTGTGATAGACTCGTGAGAGGAAAGGAGACCAAGATGGCATTAGTAGAATTGCGCCCCAACTTAATAGAACGGCTCACCAAAGAGGCAGATCGTCGCCGTAAAAGCGTTGAAGAGCTTGTCAATGAATGGTTGGAAGATCAACTCTGGCAAGATTGGCATCGCAAAATTTCTGAAGAGACAAATCAATACCAAGAGCAGCACGCCGAACTGCTGAAGAAATATCGCGGGCAATGCGTGGCGATGCGCGATGGCAAAGTGATCGATCACGATTCCGATCTACCAACGCTTCATCGGCGCGTGCGCGACAAATACGGCGACGAACCGATTCTCATGTCGCCCGTCTCGCCTATCCCGTTGCCAACATTCAAAGTGCGAAGTCCAAAACGTAAACGGGTAAACGCATGAAAGCAAAATACAACGCCGATTATTTTCCGCCAGTCCCCGCCATTCCAATTTTGTTTGGGCGAGATGGCGAAAAACCCTGGCTCGGTCCCCTTGACGCAATTCTTGATACGGGCGCGGATGCAACCATTCTGCCTCAAGAGATCGCGCATCAACTTCACTCCGTGCCTTTGGGCAAAGGAACTCTCGAAAGCCAGTGGGGACATATCCAACCGATCACCCTCTATTCGATAGACATTGAAATCGCGGATCAAATTTTGCGTGGCGTGATTGTTGCCGGCGATCCTGCTTCAGATGAGATCGTTCTTGGGCGCAACGTCCTCAACAAACTTGCGCTTCTTCTTGATGGTCCAAAGCTTTACTCTGAAGTTCTCGACAGTGCCATCATCAAACGACTGCGCGAGCGACGCGAATGAACAGAAAACGACAACGCCTCGCAGAACAAACACGCCGCTTTTGGAATAAACACGCCGAACTCTACGCGCAATACCCTAATCAGTATGTTGCTTTCTATAATGAAGCTGTGCTTGATCACGGAGATGATGTGCGCGAATTAGCAATCAGAGTTCAAACAAAATATGGGGACTTGCCCGTAGTCATTTCGCAAGTTACCAATCCGCCCGTGCGTAGATACAAAGTGATTAGCTCGCATCTACAGAAATCTGCGCCATGACTACCCCTTATATCTCTACGACGGGACCAAACAACAAACTGAGATTCTTGGTGATGCTATCGTTAATCGATCACGCGAGCGACGCGAGTAAAAAGGAGAAACACAATGACCACCGTCACCCTTCAACCCAAAATCATGATTGAGATCAATAGGGAATCGCAACGCCGCCAGATTTCGGTTGACGAGCTAGTGAATGACTGGCTCAGGCATTATTTGTGGGAGTTGCGAAACAAAAAAATTGGCGAGGAGTCAAAACGCTACGTTGCCATGCACGCCGAACTTCGCAAACAATACGCCGATAAAGTGATTGCTATGCTTGATGGGCAAGTAGTGGATGTGGGCGATGATCTTGGGGAAGTGCATCGCCGCGTGCGTGAAAAGTTTGGTGACGAAGCGGTGTTGATCACAAAAGTTGAATCTGAACCAATCAAAACTTATAAAATACGCAGCCCGCGTTTAGCCACGCCATTGCCATGAGCGAATACATTCAAACCGAAATCCTCAACGACGCAACCGCCAAACGTCTCCGTGATCGCCGTGAATAGCTCTTGCTATGAATACAAAAAAAACTTCCTCTCCATTTAAGATTAACGACTGTGTCCGCGTAAAAGATAAAACAACTTTCACCACTGAAAGCGGCAATACTATTAATTTGAGTGGCTGGCAAGGGTGGATCACCGAAATATATCCGCCCGATGATGACGAGCCAACCGCTCTTGTGCAATGGGATGCTGCGACTCTCCAAGATATGCCGCTGTGGTGGATTCAAGATGCGGTGTGCGACGGCGATTCATTTGTCGAGTTCAACATCTATGAAAGAGACATCGAAAAAGCCCAGCCTCGCGGCACTCAACGCGAAGCCGAAAAAGTGGACAAGAGACTCAATAAGATTTATGGGTTTCTAGATTTAGGTGAGGAAGGAGAACGCATCACGGCTGTTTTAGAAACAACCACGAAGTTTACTGCAGAAGGATTTTTTGACGCTTGGCATCAGCATCTTCGCGCAAATTTGCAAATCCCATTTGAATCTACCGTGGAAGAGTCTCAGGAGCGAGGACCGATTCACGCCGGGCATAAAATTGTTGTCACCGGCATCCAAGGCGTGGAGGATCTCTACGGTATCCTGATCACAGGACGATGGAAAAACGAAAACGTGGTCTTCCCTCTTTGCGATTTGAAAGCCACCGATAAAAAATCGCCCAATTATCATCTCACCTCCGACTACGCCGTGTGGTTCGCCAATCGCGGTTAAACTTTTCGGAATAAAAACTTTTTTTCGCGCCGCCAATAGTTTCAGTATTTGTCATTTGTCATTTTCCATTTTCCATTTTCCATTTGCTATCTGCCATTCGTCATTTCCCATTTTTCATTCATGAAATCCCTCACCCGCATTCGCCTCGTCAACTGGCATTTTTTTGAAAACATCACCATCACCTGCGTTGGCACCACTTACCTCATCGGAGTCAACGGCGTTGGCAAATCCACAATTTTGGATGCGGTGCAGTTTGCGCTGGTCGGCGGGCAACGCGATGTGAAATTTAATCAAGCCGCCGTCGCTGGCGGCAAACGCACACTCGCCTCTTACGTGCGCGGTGAGTTGGGCATGGAGAGCCAAAAATTTTTGCGCGGCGACGCCACCGGAATCGTCGCCCTCGAATTTCGCAACCCCGACAACACTCACTTCGTTCACGGCGCAGTCATTGATGGTTACGAAGACGGGCGCAGTCCCGATGTGATCTACTTCCTCATTCACAACGCCACCCTCAACGACGAATGGTTTTTTAAATCCGAAGGCGTGGTCTTCGACACCCGTGCCTTCAAACGCCACATTGAACATTTTTCATTTCCGCGCAACACCAAAGCCGAAACATTTACTCGCGTCGAAGATTATCGCCTGCATCTCCTCAACCGTCTCGGGCAACTGCGCGAATCATTTCCATCCAAAATCGTCAAGGGTCTGGCCTTCACCCCTCTCACCGACATCCGCGCCTTCGTCCATAATTTTTTGCTTGACGAAACTTTAGTAGATGTAAAAACTTTGCAAGCGCAACTCGAAACGCTGCGCCACTTTGAAGACCTCGCCATCAATATCCGCGAACGCATTGATGCCCTCAACAAAATTGACGAACTGGATCGAGAGCGCATTAACAACGCGCGTCTCCGAATCACCAACGGCTACGTCCGCCGCCGCGCCCAAAGCGAAGCGCACCTCACCGCGCTTAAATCGCTTCGCGTTAAGCTCGACGAGACGCGCCTCGACCTCAGCCGCGCCTCTTTGCAACGTGATGAACTCAACGAAAATTACAAACGCGCCAACGCCGCCCTCGTTGATTCGCAAGTGGCGTTGCAAACGGATGTGACCGCCACGCGCGAGCGTGAGCTAAAAGAAAAGATCGCCGCACTCGATTCGCAACTGCGCGAACTCAAAGCCCAAGAGAAAAAATTGATCGAACTGATCGCGGCGGAAGCGGAAGATGCAACCCGACTCATTGATCTGCTCGCCGCCGATTCAAAGGTGACGCCGCCACCGTTAAATGAACTTGTTGCTAAACCCAAACCGCCAATCTCCAATCCCCAATCTCTAATCACTTCACTCGAATCTCTCGGTCAAGAATACGCCAACGACGAAGCCCTGCTCAAAGATCGCCTGCGCCTCTTGCGCGAAGAAGGTGAGAAAATTGAAAACGAGATTCGCCAACTCCGCACCGGAGATCGTGAGACCAGTTACGACAGCGAAGCCCCCGAAGCCTCACGCTTGCGCCGCCTCCTCCGCGCCGAACTTGGCTTGAGTGCCAACGATGTGCTTTATCTTTGCACCGCATTACAAGTGCCGGATGAATCGTGGCAGGATGCCGTGGAAGGTGTATTGGGCAACAACCGCTTCACCTTGCTTGTGCCGCCGCAACACTTCAACGCCGCCATGCACCTCTATCGTGAGTTGCGCCAAAAAGAAAAATTACATGGCGTGGGTTTGTTGGATAGCGAACGCATCATCAAGCACGCACGCAACGCTCAAAGTGAATCGTTGGCAACAGAGGTCGAGTCGGCGCACCCGGCGGCGCGGGCCTTTATCGATCTCGTTTTGGGCGGCACCATCAAATGCGATTCGCTCGAAGCGATGCGCGATCAACGCACTGCCATCACCCGCGAATGTTTTGTGCGCCGCAACTTCACCGACAGCCATCTCAACCCGCATTTTTATCGTCGTTGGTTCATCGGCGATCGCGCCATCCCGCGCCGCATTGAATTGCTTGAAGCGCGATTAAAAGAGATCGCCGATGAGATGATTGCATTAAGCGAAAAGACAAATGCCATTCGTGAACGTCTCTCGTTGACGCGCGACAAAGTGCGGACGTGGATTGACATTGAACATCGCCTGCCGCAGATCGAAGGGGGCGCGGCAATGGCGGCGCAACTTAAATCGTTCAAAGCCGAACTCGCCACGCTCGACACCCGCAACGCCCAATCGCTCCGCGCCGAAGTGGAGCGCTGTCAAAAAGAATTTGATCGACTCAAGAATGAGTTGGATGATCTCAACATTAAGATCGGCGGATTGGATCGGGATGCCAAAGTCATCGCCGATGAAACGCTGCCCACCCTTGAGCGCGCGGCGGAGGCCGCCACGCAAGAGGCGCAAACTTTTGTGGCGGGAGAAACTGCCGCCGAGATTCTGGAAGATTTAAATCACGAGTATGCTCGTCGCCGTGAACGACAGCCGTTAGAAACCATTTTAGAAAACGCGAGTCGTTACGAACACGATTACACCAACGCCGAACAACGCAGCCGCGACAAGTTGCGCGAAGCGAAGCAGGCTTACAGTTTTAAATATGATTTTGGTTTGGACGAAGATGAAAACGCCGAGCGCTACAAAAAAGAACGCGACAAGTTTGTGAGTTCAGAACTGCCGCAATACGAAGCGCAAATTGCCGGGCAACGCAAACTTGCCGAGCAAGAGTTGGTGGAGAACTTCATCCACAAATTGCGCGAACAGATTGACGACGCCAAGCAGCAACTCGATTACTTGAATACGACTCTGCGCGATTTACGATTCGGCGGCGAGCGGTTTGAGTTCATCACCAAAGCCACGCCAACGTTAAAGCAGGTCTATGACATGATCATGGACAGCCAACAAATTTTAGGCGACTCGCTTTTTGAATCCGATTTTCGCCAGAAGCATCAACAGGGTTGGGATTTGTTGTTCGAGCGGCTCACGGCAAATGGCGCAGACGACTCGTCGCGCGAACTGCGCGAGTTGCAAGATTATCGCAACTACCTCGAATACGATATTCGCATTCACTACCCGGGCGGGGATCGGGCGTTGTTGAGTCTGATCAATGCCAAGAAGTCAGGCGGTGAAACCACGACTCCATTTTATGTGGCGATGGCTGCCTCCTTTGCCCAAGCCTATCGTTTGAATCAACCGCGAGGCTTGGACACAATTCGTTTGGCGCTGTTTGACGAAGCCTTTAGCAAAATGGATACGGCGCGCACAGCGAGCGCGTTAAAATTTATGCGCGACATTGGTTTGCAAGTTCTGCTCGCCACGCCGCCCGATAAATCCGGTGCGTTGTTGCCATTTGTGGATTCGGTTCGCACGGTGGTAAGGAAAGACAATCATTCGTTTGTGATTGAGATTGATAAAGCGGAAATGGAAAGCAAAGAATAGTCGTCTAAAGAATGCGAGTATAATTTGGAAACAAACAACGGTGATATTCGTTATGCAGAAATCCATTGGTACGAAGCGCACGGCATCGGCAAAAGGAAATTCAAAATCAAACAGTTCTTGGACTAGTAACGCGACACGCGCGCCTCTCGCGCGCTTTGCGATCTGTCTCAAGAATAAAGATTGCGATGATCTTGTGGTTCGCAAGCTGTATCAAATTTTGCCTGACCCGCAAGCCGAAAAAAGCAAATACATTCGCTTGATAGATGAGTCGGGCGAGGATTATTTGTATCCGGCAAGTTATTTTTTTGTGATTGAATTACCGTTGAAGGTGGAGAGGACGTTGGAAAAAGTGGCGATTGCAGTGTGACAGTGAGATATGAAAAGGAGAAAACTATGCGCGTAAAAACATCCACCTATCAAAAACAGCTCATTCACGAAATTCAAACGATCCCGGAAGAGTATTTGCCCAATTTGATTCAGATCATTCGTTTGTTTAACGACAGTGTGACGTTAAAGCCTGCCGCAGAAAGTTTCGCGCAAGGATGGAAAGAAGCGCAGAGTGGAATGACGAAACCCGTTTCTGAATTGTGGGGATCGTAAACCTTGTTAAATCTGGACTTACGCACCTTAATCACGAATGACTCGAATAAACGAATAACACGAATTTTCTTTTGTTTTATTCGCTAAATTCGGAACATTCGTGACATTCGTGATGAAAATTTCTGCGAACTGCGTAAGTCCAGTTAAATGAACTTTAAGCCTTCAGAAGAAGTCTCCGACATCTTCAACGATCTCCTCGACTCGTTTGAACGGCGGGTAGGGCAAATTGCCAATTTGCCCCACAGAGCAATTCGCTTCAAGATCGAAAAACATACGCTCCCCAATTACTTCAATCAAACCGATCCCGCGCCGCGCCAGATCGCCAACGAACAATTGCAAAAACTTGAGTCGGCGGGATGGGTGACGCTGAAATGGGTGAAGGGTGAACACGATCATTTGCTAGAGTCGGTAACACTTGTTGATGATCAAGTGGATGCCGCCTTCCGTTGGTTGCGCCGCATCCCCATTGCCGCCCGCCGCGCGCGCCTCAGCGATCATCTTTTGGGCGAGCGTTTTCGATTCAAAGGTTGGCGCTTGATGGCGATTCAATATACGCTCGATCAACTGCGCGAAGAAAAATCTCCTGCTCCATTTAATTTGGATGATGATGACTTCAATCGAGATTTGCTGACCGCGCTCGCTTCGTTAGATGAAATTAAGCAAGAGACTCCGCATCGCGTCTTTAGCGTGCGCGTGTTCAACGACAGCAAACGCTTTGAACCGTTGATGGGCGCGCTGGCAACGTTGGCGCGTCGGCATAACGACGAGTGGCGCGGATTGAATAACGATGAAGTGTTGCGCGAATTAAATTTAGTCGCCAACCCGAATCACATTTATCTGCATGGCGCGTGGAATACAATTGACAACGCTGATCGGGAAATATCGCTCGACGCATTTCATCCATCGGTGGGCATCGCGGCGGCGCAAGCAGAAAAGACGCGACAGGTGACGTTGGCGGCATCCCCGTTGATCTGCGTTGAGAATCAAACGTCATTTTACGAATTGATTCGTCACAATCCGCAAGTGACAGCGATTTGTTTGTGGGGCAATCCTTCACCGGCTTGTCGTCATCTCTTGCGGCGCGTGGAAGATGTGGCGCTTTATGTTTGGGCAGATATAGATTACGGCGGATTAAATATCTTGGCGCAACTGCGCGAGCAAGTAAACGAAAATGCCCTGCCGTATTTAATGGATGTGAAAACTTTTGAAGCGCACGCCAAATGGGCAAAGCCCCTGACCGACGCCGACTCTAAAAACCTCAGCCGCCTCTGGCGCCGCCCCTCCCTCGCCGATATGCAGCCTTTGATCGCCCACTTGTTGGAACGCAAATTAAAGTTGGAGCAAGAGGCGATTGTTTTGTCTTTTACGCGGTGACCGACACCGATGGGATGTCTATCGGACAACAACTGACTCCAGACGTGAAGCGGCTTGAGCAGAAACCGAGACATCGAGAACGCCATCAAGATGATGGCGTTTTTTTATTTAAGGGAATCTGCAAATTCTTGTGTGCACGCAAACCTTGTCAGGTAGCGGAATCCGAAGTCTCCCGACTTCGGGCAAAATCGGGAGATTTTGCGATCCATCGTGACCACCTTTGCGTGCACACAAATTCTTTCAGAACACCCTTCACCTTAATTCACCATTCGTTACATACATACGCCATTTAGCTCATGACGTTAAGCAAAGCGTCGTATATGATGGATAATGTGAGGACACTGTCTCTGCACATAACAGAGAGGCACTTCGTCACTTACGAAAATACAAGAAATGCGAGAAAACTGTAGTGAGTTCATGATGCGCCAGAGCCATGTCCTTGAGGAAAAACGATGAGTCACAAAATATCTAAACGTCAAATGTTACGCCAAAGGCATACGCGGAAAATATCGCCACCACTCCTGCTTTCTTTAGTGGGCGGGGTAGTATTGATCGGCGTAATCGTCTTTGCCATCTTCAGCAACACACCAACGCCTAAAGCAGCAATTGAAGTCAGCGGTGCGCCGCGCTTGAAGGTGGACAAAGAGAAAGTGGAATTCGGTGATCGCAAACTGGGCAGCGATGTTGAGGTCACTCTCGAAGTAACCAACATCGGCGATCAACCGTTACGCTTCGCCGAAACACCTTACGTTGAAGTTGTCGAGGGGTGTTGACCGCCTACCCCGGTCATCGGTTCGATGACCCTTCAACCCGGCGAGCGCACCCTCATCCTTATCAAATTTGGAATGCACGGTCCAAGCATGGCGGGCAAACACAATTTCAGTGTTCATCTGGTGACGAATGATCCGGCAGAAAAAGATCGCACGGTAAGTCTCATCTCAAATTGGGTACCCTAAAAAGATCACATCATGCTCAATAAACGTTTCTGGTTTTTCCTCACACTCGCTTTAGTTATCATCGGCAGCCTCACCGCTGGCTGCAGTGTCACACCCGACGACCACAAATTAAAAATGGCATCGCTCGACTCAATGCCACAAGACGTGAAAACATCGCCCGTCACCGTGCAGCAAGCGTATCAGTTCGCCGTCGCCAACCCCGACGTGATGAAACAAATTCCGTGCTACTGCGGTTGCGGCAAAGTGGGACACACTTCAAATTATTCGTGCTACGTTGCCGGTGAAAAGAACGGCAAGATCGAATACGACTTGCACGCCGTCGGTTGTTCGATCTGCGTGGACATCACGCAGGACACCATGCGTTTGCTCAAAGATGGCAAGAGTCCGGGTGAGATCAAAGCATATGTGGATAGCACATACTCCAAGTATGGACCATCCAATATCCCGTAAGACAAGTAAGACAAGTTGGCAACTTATATCCCGTAGGACAAGTTGCCAACTTGTCCTACTGATACTCGCCGCGTTAACGATTCTCTTCCTGCCGACCTTTGTTGCCGCCGCGCCGCCGACGGAGCGCACCTACCGCATCGAAGCCCGTAGCTTTGAATATACTCCACCCACGATCAAAGTGAATCAAGGTGATCGCCTCACGCTTGAGCTGGCTTCAACCGATGTGGTGCATGGACTCTTCATTGATGGCTACGATCTCAATGTGGTCGCCGACCCGGGACAAACGGCGAAACTCACTTTCATCGCTAATCAATCAGGCTCGTTTCGTTTTCGCTGTTCGGTGACGTGCGGCGCGCTGCACCCATTCATGATCGG
>Ga0163199_1000968_pt1 | contig 17846 bp, 16 predicted proteins | sample PL_2010_150m_FD_113537 | JGI IMG/M metagenome (GOLD analysis project Ga0163199, IMG submission 113537) | Freshwater microbial communities from Powell Lake, British Columbia, Canada to study Microbial Dark Matter (Phase II) - PL_2010_150m | ecosystem: Environmental > Aquatic > Freshwater > Lake ...
AGATTGGCGATCGGAAACTGCCCGCTGTTGCGGAACAACTCCTGTTCGTAGCGGTTGCGAAACGAACCCGAGATGCGCGAATCGAGCGCGGACGCCAAGGCGACCTGGGGATCGTTACGGGTAGCGTCTGTCTTCACGCTTGCGCTTACCAGGGCGGAACCGCTGTTGCACTCAGTTGAATTTCGAGAAATCCGGTTTGCGCTTTTCCAGAAAGGCGCTGAACGCTTCCTTCGCCTCGGGCGAGTTCAGCCGTTCGCCGAAGTGGCCTGATTCCAGTTTTATGTGCTGCGCGACCGCCGCCGCCTGCCCCTGTTTCATCAGCTGTTTGGTGAGGCGCAGCGACGCAGCCGGCTTGCCCGCGAGCTTCTTCGCCTGGTTCATTGCAGTTTCGAGCAGCTCGCCTTCAGGCACCACTTCGGTGACCAGACCGAGTTCTTTCGCCTTCTGCGCCGAAAATGGCTCCCCGAGCAACAGCAGTTCCGCCGCGCGCTGATAACCGATGAGCGCGGGCAACAGCAGGCTGGATGCGGCTTCCGGCACCAATCCCAGATTGACGAAGGGTAATTGCAGGCGCGCATTGGGCGCCGCGTACACCAGGTCGCAGTGCAGCAGCATGGTGGTGCCGATACCTACGGCCGCGCCCGCCACCGCGGCAACAATGGGCTTCTGCGCCTGGCTGATGCCGTAGAGGAACTGGAACACCGGCCGGTTGTCGTCGCGCGGTGGATTCGCGAGAAAATCCTGCAGGTCGTTGCCGGCGGTAAATAGATCCGCCTTGCCGTGGATCAGCAGCACGCGCACCTTGGGGTCGGCCTCCGCCGCTTTGATTGCGTCGGCCATCGCCTGATACATTGCCGCGGTAAGCGCGTTTTTCTTTTCCGGGCGATCGATCTCGATGCGTGCGACGCCGTCGCGGGTCTCCGTGAGGATATTCTTCATTAAACTGTGGGCAGCTTGTGCCCTTTGAAGTCCTCGCGCAGCTTGGTCTTCAGCAATTTGCCGGTAGCGGTGTGCGGCAGCTGTTCGACGAACGCCACATCATCGGGCATCCACCACTTGGCGACCTTGCCTTCGTAGAACTTGAGCAGTTCCTCGCGCGTGACCTCGGCGCCTGGTTTTTTCACCACTATCAGGAGCGGGCGTTCGTCCCATTTCGGATGAGCGCAGCCGATCACCGCGGCCTCGGCGACCGACGGATGTCCGACCGCGATGTTTTCCAGATCGATGGTGCTGATCCATTCGCCGCCGGTCTTGATCACGTCCTTGGAGCGGTCGGTGATCTGCATGTAGCCGTCCGCATCGATGGTGGCGACGTCGCCGGTGGGGAACCAGCCGTCGACCAGCGGGTCCCCGCCCTCGCCCTTGAAGTAACTGCTGGTGATCCACGGTCCGCGCACCAGCAGGTCGCCGAACACCTTGCCGTCCCAGGGCAGCTCCTTGCCTTCGCCGTCGACGATTTTCATGTCCGCGCCGAAAATATTGTGGCCCTGCTTGTTCTGCAGCGCGAGCCTCTGTTCGTTCGACAGCTTCAGGTGCTTGGCCTTGAACGTGCACACGGTTCCGAGGGGGCTCATCTCGGTCATGCCCCAGGCGTGCAGCACCTGCACGCCGTACTCCTCCTGGAAACTCTTGATCATGGCTGCCGGCGCGGCGGAGCCGCCGATCACCGTGCGGTTCATGGTGCTGAATTTGAGCTTGTTCTGGCCCATGTGCATCAGCAGCGCCAGCCATACGGTGGGCACGCCCGCCGACACCGTCACTTTCTCGGTCTCGAACAGTTGATAGAGGCTCTTGCCATCCAGCCCGGCGCCGGGGAACACCAGTTTCGCGCCGACCATGGCGCAGCCATAGGGGAGGCTCCAGGCGTTGGCGTGGAACATCGGCACTACGGGCAGCATCACGTCGCGCGCGGATATGTTGAGCGCATCGGGCAGCGCTGCGGCAAATGCGTGGATCACGGTCGAGCGATGCGAGTACAGCACGCCTTTGGGATTGCCGGTCGTGCCCGAGGTGTAGCACAACGACGAAGCCGTATGCTCGTCGAATTGCGGCCATTCGTAGTTGCCGTTCTCGGCGGCGAGCAATTCCTCGTAACACAGCATGTTCGGAATGCTGACCTTGGGCATGTGCGCGCGGTCGGTCATTGCGATCCAGCCTTTTACGCCTTTGCATACCGGCGCGAGCTTTTCAATCAGCGGGGCCAGGTTGATATCGAACAGCATATAGCTGTCTTCGGCATGGTTGACGATATACACCAGCTGCTCCGGGAACAGGCGCGGGTTGACGGTGTGCATCACCGCGCCCATGCCCGAAATGCCGTAGAAGGCCTCGAAATGCCGGTACCCGTTCCATGCGAGCGTGCCGACGCGGTCGCCGTCCTTTACCCCCAGCCGGGCGAGCGCCTGCGCCAGCTGGCGCGCGCGCTGGTGCGCGTCGCGGTAGGTGTAGCGGTGGATGCCGCCCGAACCGTCCGCCGCCGGGCCTTCGATCGTGCGCGACACGATCTCGGTGTCGCCGTGGTGCCGGCTGGCATGGGTGATGAGCGAAGAAATAAGCAGGGGAACATCCTGGATCAGGCCGCGCAGCATGGTTTTTCTCCGATGAAAACAGAAAACAGCAACAGGCTGAGCAAGTTACCCTGCCACCGTAGTGGTGTCAATCGAGGCTGGGCAATCGATCCGGCCTTGAACGTTTGATCTTAGTCAAGACATCATGTAACCTTCAGGCTGATACTTGCCACTCGCCGCTTGCCCCGTCGTGACCTTTGGGCCGACCGTCGCCTCCAGAGACACCAGGGTAGTTCGAAAAGCCAGCAGCAAGATTTGTCAGTGCCTTTTTTCCCATACCTAGGCCATACAAGAGAGGAGTAGCCATGAAATTTACTTTTTCCCGAGTTTCCCTTGCCAGTCTGGTCGCCTCCGCCCTGATCGCGCCCGCCGCGATGGGCGCCGAAACCGTCAGGATCGCTTACATCGACCCGCTGTCCGGTGCGTTTGCCAACGTGGGCGAGAACGGCTTGAAACAGTTCCAGTTCCTGGTCGAAGACATCAACAAGCGAAACCTGACCGGCGGCCCGAAGCTGGAGATGGTCCCTTTCGACGGCAAGGGCGCTCCGCAGCCCAGCCTGGACGTGCTGAAGAAAGTGATCGACAGCGGCATTCGCATCATTACCCAGGGCAATAGTTCCGCGGTCGCCGGCGCCCTGATCGACGCAGTGAACAAGCACAACGAGCGCAACCCGGACAAGACCATCCTGTATCTGAACTACGCCGCGGTGGACCCGGATTTCACCAACTCGAAATGCAGCTTCTGGCATTTCCGCTTCGACGCCAACAGCGACATGAAAATGGAAGCCTTGACCGACTACATGGCCAAGAATCCGAAAATCAAGAGCGTCTATCTGATCAACCAGAACTATTCCTTCGGTCAGGCGGTCAGCCGGGCCGCGAAAGCGGACCTCGCGCGCAAGCGCCCCGACATCAAGATCGTCGGCGACGACCTGCACCCGATCGCACAGGTGAAGGATTTCGCGCCCTATGTAGCCAAGATCAAGGCTTCCAATGCCGACGTCGTTATCACCGGCAACTGGGGCAATGACATCACGCTGCTGATGAAGGCCGCCAAGGACGCCGGTCTGGAAACACCCTTCTATACGTACTACGGCGGCGGCCTGGGCGCGCTGCCGACGATGGGCGACGCGGGCGAAGGTAAAGTGAAGCAGATCACCGAGTGGCACATGAACATCGTGCCGAACAAGACCGAGAAGTTCGCCAACGCGTTCAACAAGAAATATGGCGGCCCTCCCGAGTATGTGACCTACTACTACCTGCGCGTCAATAACCAGATGTACATGCTCGCCGAAGCGATCAAGCAGGCGAAATCCATCGATCCGAAAGCCATTGCGCTGAAGCTCGAAGGCATGAAGTATCAGTCCGACACCGGCGAAGTCGAAATGCGCGCCACCGATCACCAGCTGATCCAGCCGCTGTACATTTCGACCGTGGCCAAGGCCTACCACGACCCGAAAGATCCGGCCACGGCCAAGTTCAAAGGCAAGGACAAAGAGGTCAAGTACGACGTCGAGGGCAGCGGCTATGGCTTCAAGACCGACGCCCGCATCGAAGCCTACGTCACCGCGCAGCCGACGTCCTGCCAGATGAAGCGGCCCTGAGCGGTCTTGATATTGTTCGTTAGTTGAACCGACGGCCGGGCGCAACTGCCCGGCCGTTGTTTGTGCGGTTGGTTTTTCCCGAACTGGGGCCCCTGAATCCCGCGCCATGGAATTCTTCCTGATATCGATGCTGAACAGCGTCTCCTACGGGCTGCTGCTGTTCATGCTTTCGTCCGGGCTCACCATCATTTTCAGCATGATGGGAGTGCTCAATTTTGCGCATGCGAGCTTCTATATGATCGGCGCCTATTTCGCCTATCAGATCAGCGCCTACATCGGTTTTTGGCCGGCGCTTGTGTTGGCGCCGCTGCTGGTGGGCGTAGTGGGCATGTTGGTCGAGCGCCACGGCCTGCGCACCGTGCACAAGTACGGGCACGTGGCCGAACTGCTGTTTACATTCGGGCTCGCCTACCTGATAGAAGAATCCGTGCATTTGATCTGGGGACGCGCCTCGGTGCCGTACAAGGTCCCGAAACTGCTCGACGGTTCCGCGTTCACGCTGTTTTCAACCGACTACCCGATGTACCGCGTATTCATGATGGCGGTGTCTGTGGCCATGCTGATCGGGATCTACCTGACGCTTACGCGCAGCCGCATCGGACTTGTCATCCAAGCCGCGCTTTCACATCCGCAGACCGTGGAAACCCTGGGCCACAATGTGCCGCGCGTGTTCATGCTCGTGTTCGGCGGCGGCTCGGCGCTCGCTGGACTGGCCGGGGTCATCGGTGGCAACGCATTTGTCACCGAGCCGAACATGGCGGCGGCGGTCGGGCCGATCGTGTTCGTGGTGGTGGTGGTGGGCGGTATGGGCTCGCTCGCCGGCGCCTTCCTCGCGTCGCTGCTGATCGGCGTGCTGCAGACCTTCTCGGTCGCCCTCGATTACTCATTCGTCGACCTGTTCGCGCGCCTGGGCGTAACCATAGGTCCGAATGCGCCATTGGCGGCGTTATGGGATCTCACCATCGCGCAGACGGCGCCGGTGCTGCCCTACCTGCTGATGGTGCTGATGCTGATCTTCCGGCCCAAGGGCATCATGGGCACGCGCGAGGGTTAGCGCGCGCAGCGCGGGCACCCACGGCAGTCCACCCCAATGACAAGACTAAAATATTCGCCGCTCAACCTCGGCCGCTGGCTGGTCTGGGGCGGGACTGCGCTGCTGATGATCGTGCTGCCGCTGATTCTGACGGCGGGCTTCACACTGACGCTGTTGAGCCAGATCGGCATCGGCATCATTTTCGCGCTGTCGTACAACATGCTGCTCGGACAGGGCGGCATGCTTTCCTTCGGACACGCGGTGTATTCCGGCCTGGGCGCGTATTTCACCGTGCACGCGCTCAATCTCATCAGCAAAGGTTCGTTCTATTTCCCGGTGACCCTGGTGCCGCTGGTCGGCGGGCTGGCAGGCATCGTCTTCGGCGTTATTTTCGGCTACGTCACCACCAAGAAATCCGGCACCACGTTCGCAATGATTTCCCTGGGCATAGGCGAAATGGTGGCGGCCTGCTCGCTCATGTTTCCCGGCTTTTTCGGGGGCGAGGGCGGCGTTACCACCAACCGCGTCATCGGCCAGCCTTTCTTGGGCATCACCTACGGACCGTCGATCCAGGTGTATTACCTGATCGTCGGCTGGGCACTCGTCTGCATGGTGGCCATGTTTGCCTGGACGCAGACTCCTCTCGGGCGCATGGCCAATGCCGTGCGCGACAATCCGGAGCGCGCCGAATTCGTCGGCTACGACACGCATATGGTGCGCTTTCTGACGTTGGTGATCGCCGGTTTTTTTGCCGGCATCGCCGGCGGACTGAATTGCCTCAATTACGAAATCGTCACGGCTGAGAACGTCGGCGCCCTGCGCTCGGCGGGCGTTCTGATCGCGACCTTCATCGGCGGCGCCGGATTCTTTTTCGGCCCGGTCATCGGCAGCATCGTCTTCTTCACCATGGTCACGGCCGTCGGCGCCGTGACCAAGGCCTGGGCGTTCTACCTCGGACTCATGTTCCTGCTGATCGTTCTGTACGCGCCCGGCGGCTTTGCCAGCCTGATCGCAATGCACGTGCCGGTGATCAAGGCGCGCCTGATGCGCAGGCTTTGGCTGCCTTACGCAGCGACCGTCGCTACCGGAACGGTATTGCTCATCGGACTGATCAGCCTGGTTGAAATAACCTACCACTATTCGCTCGAAGCGGAAACCGCGCCAGAAATGAAATTGTTCAGTTTCGCTTTCAAGGTGACTGACGGCGCGCCCTGGGCGATTGCCGCCGGATTGCTCGTCGGCGGCTTCATCATTTCACGCTTCGCCTGGAACGCGGTCGGCCGCGCCTGGGGCGAGATCGTCCACATCCTGCAGGACCGGGCGGCGGCATGAGCGCCGCGATCGAACTCAGGGCGGTAACCAAGAGTTTCGGTAATACCGAGATCATCCGCGGCGTCGATCTTGCCATTCCGCAAGGCGAACGCCACGCCATCATCGGCCCCAACGGTGCTGGAAAGTCCACCTTGTTCAATCTGATCAGCGGGCGCTATCCGCTGTCGCGCGGCGACATTCTGCTGAACGGCGTGAGCGTAAGCGGCCTGAAGCCGTTCGAGATCAACCGCAAAGGCCTGTCACGCAGCTTTCAGATCACCAACATTTTTCAGCGCATGTCGGTATTTGAGAACGTGCGCTGCGCCGTGCTCTGGTCGCTCGGCTACAAGTATTCATTCTGGCACCGGCTGGGCGGCCTGAAGGATGCGAATCTGCAGGCCGAAGCGGTAATGGAATCGATTGGACTTAAAGCACGCCGCGACACGCCGGCGGGCGTACTCTCCTACGCCGAGCAGCGGGCGCTCGAAATCGGCATCACCATCGCCGGCGGCGCGAATGTGATCCTGTTGGACGAACCCACCGCAGGTATGAGCCGCACCGAGACCGCCGATGCGGTCGAACTGATTCGCAAGGTAACCCAGGGCAAGACGCTGATCATGGTCGAGCACGACATGGGCGTGATATTCGATATCGCCGACAAGATATCGGTGCTGGTATATGGCGAAGTCATCGCCAGCGACATTCCGGCGAACATCCGCGGCAACAAGGCGGTGCAGGAAGCGTACCTGGGCACGGAGAGCCACTGACTATGCTCGAAGTCAAAAACCTGCACGCTTACTACGGCAAAAGCCACATCCTGCACGGCGTGCATCTGCAGGTGGGCCACGGCGAAATCGTCAGCCTGCTCGGCCGGAACGGCGTCGGCCGCTCCACCACCATCAAGGCCATCATGGGCCAGGTCGACGCCGAAGGTTCGGTGATCTTCAAGAACGAACAGATGCTGGGGCTCAAAGCGTTTCAAATCGCGCACAAGGGTCTGGGCTATGTGCCGGAGAACCGGGACATATTTCCCACGCTCACGGTGGAGCAGAATCTGCTTCTCGGAATGAAGGGTGCGAAACCCGACAAAGCGGCGCGCTGGAACATCGCCGACATGTACCGCCTGTTTCCACGCATCCAGGAACGCGCTCAGGTCGAGGCCGGAATGATCTCCGGCGGCGAGCAGCAGATGCTGACGCTGTGCCGCACCCTGATGGGCGACCCGGACCTGATCATGATCGACGAACCCACCGAGGGCCTTGCGCCGAAGATCGTCGAACTGGTGGCCGAGCTGTTCAAGGAAATCAAGAACCGCGGCGTGTCCATCCTGCTGGTGGAGCAAAAGCTGGCGATTGCGCTCAACATTTCGCAGCGCCTCTACGTCATGGGTCACGGCCGCATCGTATTCGAGGGCACGCCGCAGGAGCTGCGCGAAAATAGTACAATTCGCAGGGAGTGGCTCGAGGTTTGAGCATCTAGTCCTAATCACCGAATTCCACCGCCAGGGGCAGGACGCGGAGAGTTTTTCCAAACTCTTCCAGCGCCACCGCCCCCTCAGCGGTTCAAGTTTTTTCTCAGGAGCCTCCATGAGCGCAAACTACGAAATCAAAGGCAGTATCGCCGTCATCACCCTGAACAATCCGCCGGTCAACGGCCTCGGTCACGCGACGCGCGCCGGCATTTTCGACGGCCTGAAAAAAGCCATGACCGCGCGGGCGGTCAAGGCGGTCGTGATCACCGGCGCCGGCAGGGCTTTCTCCGGCGGCGCCGACATCAAGGAATTCAACAGCCCCAAGAGTTCGGCCGAACCGACGCTGCACACCGTCATTGCGGCGATCGGGGCGGCCGACAAGCCGGTGATCGCCGCGGTGCATTCGGTGGCCATGGGCGGCGGTCTGGAACTCGCACTCGCCTGCCACTATCGCGTGGCGTCGCCCGGCGCGCAGATTGCACTGCCTGAAGTGAAACTCGGCCTGCTCCCGGGCGCGGGCGGCACGCAGCGGCTGCCGCGCGTGGTCGGGGTGGAAATGGCGCTCAACATGATCGTCTCCGGCAATCCGGTACCCTCGGAAAAGTTCGCCGGAACCAAGTTGTTCGACCAGATGGTCGACGGCGATCTGATGGCGGGCGCCATCGCCTTTGCCGAAAAAATGGCCGCGGTCCGGCCCCTGCCCAGGGTGCGCGACATCAATGTCGATTATCCGAACCATGAAGCATTCTTCCAGTTCGCGCGCAATACCGTCGGCGCCGTGGCGAAGAACTTCCCGGCGCCGCTGAAATGCGTCGACTGCGTGGCTGCGGCCGCGAGCAGGAAATTCGACGACGGGCTGAAAGTGGAGCGGGACAATTTCCTCGCGCTGATGCAGACCACGGAGAGCAAGGCGCTGCGCCATTTCTTCTTCGGCGAGCGCGCCGCCTCGAAAATACCGGATGTACCCGAGGACACGCCGAAGCGCCCGATCAAGTCGGCCGCGATCATCGGCGCCGGCACCATGGGCGGCGGCATCGCCATGAACTTCGCCAACGCCGGCATCCAGGTCACCGTGCTGGAAATGAAGCAGGAAGCGCTGGACAAGGGCCTCGCCACGGTGCGCAGAAACTACGAAAACACGATGAAAAAAGGCCGTCTGACGCAAGCCAAATTCGACGAGCGCATCGGCCTGATCAAGGGCACCCTGTCCTACGACGACCTGAAGAACGCCGACATCGTGATCGAAGCGGTATTCGAGGAAATGGGGGTAAAGGAGAAGGTGTTCAATAAATTGGACGCGGTGATGAAACCCGGCGCCATCCTTGCGTCCAACACCTCCACCCTGGACTTGAACAAGATCGCCGCCTTCACCAAACGGCCGCAGGACGTGATCGGCACGCATTTCTTCAGTCCGGCCAACGTGATGAAGCTGCTGGAAATTGTGCGCGGCGAGGCGACTGCCAAGGATGTGCTCGCCACCACCATGGCGCTGTCGAAGAAGATCAAGAAAACCGGCGTGGTTTCGGGCGTTTGCGACGGCTTCATCGGCAATCGCATGATCGAGCAGTATTCGCGCCAGGCCGGATTCCTGCTCGAGGAAGGCTGCCTGCCGGAGCAGGTGGACAAGGCAATCGAAAAATTCGGCTTCGCCATGGGCCCGTTCCGCATGGGCGACATGGCCGGCAACGACATCGGCTGGGCAATCCGCAAGCGCCGCTATGCCGAGCGCCCCAACATGAAATATTCCAAGACCGCCGACCTGCTGTGCGAACTGGGTCGTTACGGCCAGAAGACCAGCGCCGGCTGGTACGACTACAAGCCGGGCGACCGCAAGCCTTACCCGTCGCAACTGGTGAACGACATGATCATCAAGCACTCCGCCGATATCAAGGTTAAGCGGCGCAAAATCAGCGACAAGGAAATCGTCGAGCGCCTGGTGTACGCAATGGTCAACGAAGCCGCCTATATTCTCGAAGAGGGCATCGCGCAGCGCGCTTCCGACGTCGACATGGTGTACCTCACCGGCTACGGCTTCCCGCTGCACCGCGGCGGCCCGATGTTCTACGCCGACACCGTGGGACTTCCCAACGTGGTCCTGGCGATGAAGAAATACTCAAAGGGACGCCATGGCGAATTCTGGAAGCCGGCGCCGCTGCTGGCCAAGCTTGCAAAGAAGGGGAAGACATTCAATTGAGCACTGTTTTGAAACGTGCCCGTTGCTGCGGCGATGCATGGATCTTGCGCGGACGGCGACCCGTCCGCGCGGATCGTCGATTGTGCATGGATGAAAAGGCCCTCCATGGCGCTACGAAAGGCGCCGAGTACCGTAGTGATACTTGGATCTTGCGCGGACGGCGACCCGTCCGCGCGGATCGTCGATTGCGCATGGATGAAAAGGCCATCCATGCGCAATCGACGATCTTGGATAAGAGCAAACCCAAGTCTTTGTTGTTTTTAACAATAACCGCGTTTTCTGTACGGATGCGCTTTTTATCCGTACAGAAAACGCGGTTGGCGCGCGCAGCGCGCAAGGTTTTTAGTGACATACAACAGAATTCGAAACGCCCTACATAAGCGCATTTTCAGGAGATCATCATGACTGACGCCGTAATCGTTTCCACCGCACGCACCGGTCTCGCCAAGTCCTGGCGCGGCGCCCTCAACATGACCCACGGCGCGACCATGGGCGGGCACGTGGTCAAGCACGCGATCGAACGCGCGGGCATAGACGCCGCCGAGGTCGAAGACGTGCTCATGGGCTGCGCCACGCCGGAGGGCGCCACCGGCGCCAACATCGCGCGCCAGATCGCGCTGCGCGGCGGCTGCCCGGTGACCACGGCCGGCGCCACGGTGAACCGCTTCTGCTCTTCCGGCCTGCAGACCATCGCCATGGCGTCGCAGCGCGTCATCGCCGGTGAAGGCGACGTGTTCGTCGCCGGCGGACTGGAGGCGATTTCCTGCGTGCAAAACGAAGCCAACCGGCACATGATCAACGAGGTGTGGCTGAAACAGAACAAGCCGGAGATCTACTGGACCATGCTGCAGACCGCCGAGCAGGTGGCCAAGCGCTACAAGATCCCGCGCGAGGTGCAGGACCAGTACGGCGCGCGCAGCCAGCAGCGCGCGGCCAAGGCGCAGGCTGCCGGAAAATTCGATGACGAGATCGTGCCTTTCACCACCGTCATGGGCGTGGGTGACAAGGACACCGGCATGCTGATGACGCGCGAAGTAACGCTGACCAAGGACGAAGGCATACGCGCCGACACGACCTTCGAGGGCGTATCGAAAATCAAACCGGTGTTTCCGGACGGCGTGATTTCCGCCGGCAACGCCAGCCAGTTCTCAGATGGCGCTTCGGCCGCAGTGGTGATGAACGCGAAAGTGGCCGAGCAAAGGGGCCTCAAACCGCTGGGGATATTCCGCGGCTTCGCCGTGGCCGGCTGCGAGCCCGACGAAATGGGTATCGGCCCGGTATTCGCCATTCCGAAGCTGCTGAAGCGCACCGGCGTCAAAATCGAAGACATCGACCTGTGGGAACTGAACGAGGCGTTCGCGGTCCAGGTAATCTACTGCCGCGACAAGCTGGGGATCCCCGATGATCGCCTGAACGTGAACGGCGGCGCCATCGCCGTCGGCCATCCCTACGGCATGTCGGGGGCGCGCCTCACCGGCCACGCGCTGATCGAGGGCAAGCGCCGCGGCGCCAAACTGGTGGTCGTGACCATGTGCATCGGCGGCGGCCAGGGTGCGGCCGGGTTGTTCGAAGTCGTATAACTTTATTACGATGTAAGGGGGCAACTCCCCTCACACTCCCCTATATCTGCCGTTGCAGAAATTGATTTTGCAACGGGTTCTTACGCAAAGGCACCCATGCCAAGCACGAAAGTAGTCAGCGACATTGCCGGCAAGGTGTGGAAAATCGAAGCGCCTGCCGGCACCAAGGTGGCGCAGGACGAACCGGTGCTGATCCTCGAATCGATGAAAATGGAAATCCCGGTAAATGCGCCGAGGGCGGGCACCGTGATCGAAATCTACTTCCAGGAAGGCGAGGTGGTGGGCGAGGGAGATGTGGTCGCGATTATCGAATAGCGCCACCCGCCTTCGATGCAATCCAAGATCCTCTCCCGCCGCGATGTCGAGTTCATGCTGTACGAATGGCTCGACGTCGAGGCACTGACCGCGAGACCGCGCTACGCCGACCATACGCGCGAGACCTTCGACGCCGCGCTCGACACCTGCGAGAGGATCGCGACCGAAAAATTCGAGCCGCACAACAAGAAGAGCGACCAGAACGAGCCGCGGGTGGTACGCGATGACGACGGCGGCGAGCGCGTGCACATGATTCCGGAAGTGAGGGAGGCGTTGCGCGCGTTCTGCGACGCCGGCCTGATGGCGGCCGGTCAGGACTACGATCTGGGCGGGATGCAGCTGCCGGCGACAGTTTCAAGCGCGGCATTTTCCTATTTCAAGGGCGCCAACGTATCCTCGAGCGGCTACACCCTGCTCACCATCGGCAATGCGAATCTTCTGCTCGCCCACGGTACGAAGGCGCAAATCGACACCTACGTGCGGCCGATGATGGAAGGGCGTTTTTTCGGCACCATGTGCCTGTCCGAGCCGCAGGCGGGGTCCTCGCTCTCCGACGTGAAGACGCGCGCGGAGCCGGATGCGGACGGCAGCTACCGACTGTTCGGCAACAAAATGTGGATCTCCGCGGGCGAGCACGAGCTGTCGGAAAACATCATCCATCTGGTGCTGGCGAAAATTCCCGGCGGCCCGCCCGGAGTGAAAGGTATTTCGCTCTTTATCGTGCCGAAGTTTCTGGTCAACGTCGACCGCGGCGGAAAGGTGACATGCGGCGAGCACAACGACGTCGTGCTCGCGGGCCTGAACCACAAGCTCGGCTATCGCGGAACCACTAATACCCTGTTGAATTTCGGCGAAGGCAGGTTCAGGCCCGGCGGCAAGGATGGCGCCATCGGCTACCTCGTCGGCGAAGAAAACAAGGGCCTTGCCTGCATGTTTCACATGATGAACAGCGCGCGCATCGGCGTCGGACTGGGCGCCACCATGCTCGGCTACACCGGCTACCTGCATGCGCTTGACTATGCGAGGAACCGCCCGCAGGGCCGCCATCCGCAATCGAAAGACCCGGCGTCGCCGCAGGTGCCGATCGTCGAGCACGCCGATGTGAAACGCATGCTGCTGGCGCAGAAAGCCTATGTCGAGGGAGCGCTGGCGCTGAACCTGTATTGCGCGCGGCTGGTCGACGAGGAGAAGACGGCGCCGGAGGAGGAGCAGCGCCGGGCGGCGACGCTGCTCCTCGACATCCTCACCCCGATCGCGAAGAGCTGGCCGTCGCAATGGTGCCTCGAAGCAAACAGCCTCGCGATCCAGGTGCACGGCGGCTACGGCTACACGCGCGACTACAACGTCGAGCAGTTCTGGCGCGACAACCGCTTGAACCCGATCCACGAGGGTACGCACGGCATCCAGGGTCTGGATCTGCTCGGACGCAAGGTGACCATGCACGGCGGCGCCGCCTTCGCTGCGCTCGCGGACGTGATCGCGAAAACCGTGCAGCGCGGACAACAGCACGAGGATGCCCAGACCCGCCGTTTTGCCGCTGATCTGGCCAACATGTGCAAGCGCGTCGCGGACACCACCCGCAAGCTGTATGCGCCGAACGACCTGAATAAGACGCTCGCCAACTCCTCGGTCTACCTGGAAGCGTTCGGCCATATGGTGGTCGCGTGGATCTGGCTCGAGCAATCGCTCGCCGCGTCGCGCAATTTCCAGGAGGCGGACGGCGATTTTTACCACGGCAAGTGGCAGGCGTGCCGCTACTTCTTCCTGTGGGAATTGCCGAAGGTCGGGCCGATGCTCGATCTGCTTTCGAGCATCGACACGACGACGCTGGACATGCGCGACGCGTGGTTCTGAGCGGATTTTGCGGCTCTGCGAGGTGAGCGCTTCCCTCGCATCGCGCCAAATCGGACCGAAATAAACTGATCGTTGTCAGGACTTTTCAGGAGACAGCCGCAATGAGTGTAAAAAAACTGTTCGATCTAACCGGCAAGGTCGCGCTGATTACCGGCGGCTCTCGCGGACTGGGACTGCAGATCGCCGAAGCGCTGGGCGAGATGGGCGCCAAGCTGGCGCTGACCGCGCGCAAGGCGGACGAACTGGCGCAGGCGAAGGCGCATCTGGAGCGCATGCACCTGGAAGTATTGACCCTGCCCTGCGACCACAGCAAGGCGGCCAGCATCGGGCCGGTGATCGAAAGCATCATGAAACACTACGGGCAAATCGACATCCTGATCAACAATGCCGGCGCCACCTGGGGTGCGCCGGCCGAAGAGCATCCGCTGGAGGCATGGGAAAAAGTGATGAATCTGAACGTCACCGGCCTGTTCCTGACGACGCAGCTGGTGGGCAAGCTGTCGATGATTCCGCGGCGTTACGGCCGCATCGTCAATATCGCCTCCATCGCCGGGCTGCTCGGCAACGATCTGCGCATCCAGCGCTCGCTCGCCTACAACACCAGCAAGGGCGCCGTGGTCAACATGACGCGCGCGCTCGCCGCGGAATGGGGACAGTACAACATCACCGTGAACGCGATCGCGCCGGGATTCTTCCCCTCGAAAATGACGCAGTGGATCCTGGGGCAGATCGGCGACACCGCGATCGCGCAGACGCCGCTCGCGCGCCTCGGCGGCGAGGAAGACCTGAAGGGCCTGGCGGCGCTGTTCGCCTCCGATGCGTCAGCCCATATCACCGGACAGATAGTCGCGGTCGACGGCGGCGCCAGCGTCATTTAGACGGGTCGGCGAGTCCGCGGCGCGAGCGATTGTGCGACACGCGGCGCTGCGCGTCATGAGACCGATCCAGGCGCGACGGCTGTTGACCTAGATCAAGTCAGCCCACCACCCAATCTGTAGCATCAGCGTAGGGGAGTCTGCAGGCCCGCGGAGGAGCGCAGGCGGGTTGGATTCGGCTACTACCGCGATCCTACGTGTTCCTCCAGCAATTCGCGAAATTTCAACGTAAGCCGGGGGAGGCTGTCGTGTTCAGTCAACGCATAAAAACTGTAATGGAGCGAAAAAAGCTGCTGGTCGCTCCGCCCGATACCAGCGTCAGCCAGGCCGCCAAGCTGATGGCGAAGAAGAATGTGGGCGCGGTCATGGTCGTCGAAAACGAGCGCCTGGTCGGAATCTTTACCGAGCGCGATGTCGTATTTCGCGTAATTGCGAAAGAACGTGATACGCAAACCACTTCCCTCGCCGATGTAATGACGCCGGAGCCGCAGACCTCGAACCCGGAGCAGACGTTCGGCTCGGCGCTGATGACGATGCACGAAAACGGCTTTCGCCACATGCCGGTGATCGAGAACGGCAAGGTGGTCGGCATCGTCTCGGCGCGCAATGCGCTCGATCCCGAAATGGAAGATTTCGTCGCCGAGGCGCAACGGCGCAAGCACATCCGCTAGTTTTTTAGCACCGGGGAGTTCGCTGCCTGCGACCATTTCCCGTCGTATCTCGACACTCCGGGAATAATCCGCCCCTCTCCCGTGTTTGCTCCACGCCAAGGCGGCGCTGCGGATGTCAATCCGCATCCAAATCTGGCCCCGTCAACCCAGGAGTCCGTTCATGAACACATCGCAGCAATCGAACCAGCCGCTTTTTCTGGGCATCATCGCCGCAGCCGCCCTTTCCCTCGCGGCCTGTTCCCATTCGCCCTATGCCGACCGTGGCATGGTAACGCTCAGCGGTAGCCAGGAAGTCCCGGCCGTGACGACTTCGGCGTCCGGCAGCGGCACCATCACGGTTCACGCCGACAAGAGCGTGAGCGGAAGCGTGACCACCACCGGTGTGGCAGGCACGATGGCGCATATTCATATCGGCGCCGCAGGCAAGAACGGCCCGGTTATCGTTCCCCTGACCAAGAGCGGCGACAATGTCTGGTCGGTGCCGGCCGGCGCCAAGCTTTCCGATGCCCAATACGAGGCGTACAAGGATGGCGGGCTTTACGTCAACGTGCACAGTGCAGCCAACAAGGGCGGCGAGGTGCGCGCACAGCTCAAGCCATATTGAAATCGTCGGAGCGCGTCAGTTGCCGCGCTCCGGTTCGCCGACCTGCGCGTCCAATAGCGCCACTATCAGGCGCTCAACCGACCGCGACTTCCTCGATCGTCTCCTGCAGCGCGTTATCGACCACCAGCGGCGTCTCAAAATAGCGGATAACGGGCACGCTGCCGAACGTCTGCATCACGCCGCGGCGCCAGGTCTCGTCGTGCGCCACGAGCGCGGCTGCCTTGTTCTTCCACAGGTAGAACGCGCCGGTCTGCGCGGCTTCCGCGTCGTAGACAAAGGTCTTGCGGATCAAGTCCGCCGTCGCGCGCCACTTGGGTGCGACGGCGCGCATGCCCGCGACCACCTGTTCGCGGGTCATGGTCGAAGGTAAGTCGAACAATACGTATTCGGTAATCATTTTTGCTCCTGTTGCGGGTGATCGCGCGCGGTTTCCGGCGGCCGGCCCAATGATCCACGCTTCGCCGTCTCAGCGCAAATTCAGGTGCACGCAACAGACCTCCTGCAAATCGAAGAATTCCGCTGGAGCGCAGATGGCATAATGTTTCCGTTGTAGTCATCGCCCAAGGCCGGCGTGAAAGACCAATCAAAAAACCGACTCGCACCATGGTTCAGTCTGTTCGTCACCCTGGCGCTCGCCGCGGCGACGCCGGCCGCTGCCACCACGGTCAGGATGCAGACCTCCCTCGGCGCAATTTATGTCGAAATGTATGACGACATCGCGCCGCTGACGGTGGCGAATTTCCTGGCGTACGCGGCCAGCGGCGCCTATGCCAATTCCTTTATCCATCGCAACGTGCCCGGATTCATCATCCAGGGCGGCGGCTTTGTGTGGGACGCCGCGCTCGGGCCGGTTGCGATCACCCAGCGCGCGCCGGTGGTGAACGAATTCAAACGCTCCAACCTGCGCGGCACCATCGCGATGGCGAAGCTCGGTGGCGATCCCAACAGCGCGACCAGTCAGTGGTTCATCAATCTGGGAAACAACGCGGCTAACCTGGATAGCCAGAACGGCGGGTTTACCGTATTCGGCCAGGTGATCGGCGACGGCATGCAGGTCGTCGATGCGATCGCCGCCCTTAGAACGGTGGATGTATCTGCTAGTGTCAGTGCACTGGCGAGCTTGCCGCTGGTCAGCCTGCCTGCCAACAACGTGATCGGCTCGGCGAATCTGGTCATGCTGAGCAGTGTCTCCGCCATACCCACGACGAACCAGGCGCTGGCTGCGGGCTGGAATCTGATCGGCAATGGAACCGGCACGCCGATCTCCCCGTCGAGCACGTTCGGCGACGCGACCAGGGTCACCACGGTCTGGAAATGGGTGGCGGCGAAGGCAAGCTGGGCCTTCTACGCGCCCAGTCTGAGCGACGGCGGGGCGAGCTACGCGGCAGGCAAAGGCTATGAGTTTCTCAGTTCGATCGACGCCGGCGAGGGTTTCTGGGTCAACGCCAAGGACACTTTCACGGTGAAGTTGCCGGCGGCGACCGCACTCAATTCGGGTTCGTTCCAGGGTATGGCCGCCGGCTGGAACCTGATCGGCGTTGGCGACAGCCCGACACCGGGTCAGTTCACCACGGCAGCAGGCGGTAATATCACTACGCTGTGGGCCTGGGACGCGTCACGGAGCACCTGGTATTTCCATGCGCCGAGTCTGGCCGCCAGCGGCGCGCTGTCGAGTTACATCGCGGGCAAGGGCTACCTTGACTTCACCGCGAGCGGCAAGACGCTGGTCCCGGGTGTGGGGTTCTGGGTTAACAAGCCCTGAGCCAG
>Ga0163199_1000971_pt1 | contig 17825 bp, 20 predicted proteins | sample PL_2010_150m_FD_113537 | JGI IMG/M metagenome (GOLD analysis project Ga0163199, IMG submission 113537) | Freshwater microbial communities from Powell Lake, British Columbia, Canada to study Microbial Dark Matter (Phase II) - PL_2010_150m | ecosystem: Environmental > Aquatic > Freshwater > Lake ...
GATATAATCCCAATAATTATTCCATTCAATATCAGAGGGATTTTCATCGTACTAATTTTGGCGCCAACTAATTTCATAGTCAGATAATGATTTCTATTACCATACATCTGTATTTTATTATTACTATAGACAAGATAAGTTGCTAAGAGTATTAAGGTAATTGATAAGAAGTAAATAATGTACTCGAATGATTTTAACAGGTTTAAAATCCGCAAAACTGTTTTGTAATCATATATAACATCGGTTACCCCTTTCATTCTTCTAATCAGATCGGTTAATCGCTCAATATTTGTTTCATCCAATGGTTGTGGTTTGAATTTAACAATAAAAGAATTAGGCAAAGGATTCTCATCAATCACTGATCTAAAATCATGTCCTGTTTCTTTTACAAAATTTTTAATAGCTTGATCTTTATTTACAAACTCAACAGAAAGTACTGACGTAATTTTCTGAATTCCAATTTTTAATTCATCTATACCGTTTTGAGTTAAATCATCATCTAAATAAACATTAACCTCAATGGAACGTTTTATTTGATCTGAAAATGTATTTGCACTGAATACAAGAAAAATTGAAATAGTACTCAATATTACTGCAATAGTAGTTATAGTTATTGTAATTGCAGTAGCAAGTGATGATTTTCTAAATATTTTAAATGCTTCTTGAAAATAAAATGTTATCATAATTTTTAGAAACTAGATTCATCAACCCAACGGAGAATCTTCCATTTATTGTTTTCTTTAATTAAAGTTAAATTTACTCTCCCGTTAACATAATTAATATCAGTCGGATTAAAAGTAACAGTTAGATCAAAACTTCTCACAACATGTGTCGAATCACTAGTCATTGAAACAATATTATTCCAAATAAGATCCAGCCGTTGTGAATTCTGGAATAATCCGTATGTGTATTTTATTTCTTCCTCTTTTCCCCAAGTCTTAACTTTAACTACTTCTTCAGTGTAATCTGTATAAATAAAAATAAAATCCTTATGAATTATTTGACTATAAATTAACGTGTCCTTAAAAGTATATGCATATTGAAAATTTTGGAAAACTCCACCAATATCAGTTTGATTACTAATCAATCCTTCATTGCTTCCTAAGTTTTCATCAATGTTTGGCGCAAACGGATTAACGCAACTGTTCATAGCAAAAATAATTAAACAGTAAAAGAATAACCGTTTAATAGAGACTCCCTTTTAATTCACTCCAACTAGAAAAATTATCCTTTCGCAAATCATACCATTCGCCTATAACCCATAGACTGCTTTCCTGATATATTTTGAATTGAACCGAACCTTTGTACTCGCTGGAAACTGGTTGATCATTTGCCAGAAAAGATAATGAATAATCATACTGATAAACAGCACTATCTCCAAGCTGTGTATTATTACCGTTACTTAATGTTAGAGTAATTGATTGACCATCTTTTGATCTTGCTTTCATATTTTTGAAATATTGTATTTCTGAATCTAGATTCCAACCGATCAATACAGGATACTGCGATACCAAACCTGCTGCAGCAATGAATTTATATTTTCTATTCGAAAAAGAAGGATCTACAAAGCATGCTAAATAATTTTCTAATATTTTGTCTTGTATAGATGATTTGAAATTATTAAAAAGTATATCTGGACTCGTAGCCGGGATATTGCTATTGCCCGCAGTATTGGGTTGTTCGGGATCTCTTGTAGTTAATAAATCACAAGAGACAAGAGAGAAGATTAAAAATGCAGATATTATTTTTTTCATTTTTTGAAAAATAATATTAAGCGTGAAGAGTTTTGTTCATCATAATTGGTCCCATCGTAGTCACCGAAAACAGATACCGGAGTAAAGTCAATTTTTTTGAATTCATTTTCAATTTCCGTTTTTGAATATAACCGTACCGATTCAATAAAACGTTTTTCTTTAAGACCATTTTTAATTTGGATTTCTTTTATAATGCGATTATTAACAACTTTTCTTTTTTCGATAATTATTTTACCGTCAATTAATTTTTCATTTTTTGTAATTAAATTTGCCAAAAGATAATTTTTGTTTAAAAAATCTAAAACATAAAAACCGTTTTCATTTAATAAACTGTAAGCAGTATTAATAAACTTGAAATTTTCTTCATCATTTTCAAAATAACCGAAACTTGTGAATAGATTAATAATCAGATCAAATTTTTTCCTAAAATAAATATTTCTTAGATCGGCACATACAAAATTATTTTCTACTGATCTTTTTTTAGCATTTTCTTTGGCTTTGGAAAGAAGGGTTTTACTCAGATCGAAACCAAAAACATTAAATCCCTTCGATGCCAAATATATTGAATGCCTGCCTGCACCGCATGCTGCATCAAGGATAGGATTTTGTTGAGTTATATTTGTTTGTTTAAGAATTAATTCCAGCAGCTTAGTTGCATCTTCATCATCGCGGTGTTGATAAACATTTGAATATTCTTCAGAACTGAACCAATCTTTAAACCAGTTTTCCATTAAAGAGAAATTCTTCCTATAAATGCACGCCCAATTGTTGCCGAATCTGCAAATTCCAAATCGCCACCGATTGGAAGTCCTCTTGCAATTCTAGAAACTTTAATAGGTAGATCTTTCAAAATTTTTGTGAGGTATAATGATGTAGTATCGCCTTCCGAATCGGGATTCATGGCAAGTATAATCTCTTTTACTCCATCGTTCTTAAGTCGTGTGAGAAGTTCTTTAATTTTTAGTAAATCAACAGTTATTCCTGCTAACGGATTTAATACACCACCCAGTACGTGGTAAAGTCCATTGTATTCATTTGTCTTTTCAATTGCAATGACATCGCTTGCATCTTCCACAACACAAATAATTGAGCGATCACGTTTTGCACTTTTGCAAACATCACATTTTTCTTCTTCAGATATATTAAAACATTCTTCACAAAATCGAATCTTCTCTTTTAAATCTATCAACGACCTAACTAAAGCATCAACATTTTGTTGATCATTTTTCAGAATATGAATTGCCAACCGCTGTGCAGTTTTTCTACCTATGGATGGCAGCTTACTTAATTCATCAATTGCTTTTTGTAACGGCTCGGCTATTAGCATTTAAAATCCCGGTATATTCATGCCCGGAGGCATCATTCCTTTTGTTATCGCACCCATCTCATCTTCAGCCATTTTTCCGGCTGATTGCAGAGCTTTATTTACAGCGGCAACTACAAGATCTTCCAACATTTCTTTATCACCGCTTTTTGCAATTTCTTCATCTATAACGATCGAAATGATTTCCTTTTTACCATTTGCTGTTGCTTTAACCATTCCGCCGCCACTTTCTTCAGTAACAGTTTTATTTTCCAATTCTGCTTGAACCTTTGCCATGTCCGATTGCATCTTCTGTACTTGTTTTAACATATCCTGCATATTCAACTTCATTCTTCCTCCAAGATTACAATTGATTTGCTTTTTATAGAAAATTAATGATTTTATTCATGTTTCTTGCGTGCGAAAGTTAGCAAAAAAAAGTTTCACAAGAAATTAAACGTAGAAAATATTACATTTGTGCTGTTATTCAGAAAAAAGCTTTCCATTTTTCAACAGTTAACTATTCAAATGATGATAACTAAATACGGATTAAGTACATTTCTATTTTGTGCCGGCATTTCGGTAATATTAATAATCATTTCTTTGTTTATTCAAAACCACTGGATAAAATACCCAGTAATAATTCTAAGTATTACTTTCCTATTATTTTGTATTAATTTCTTTCGAGATCCTGAAAGGATTACACCAAACAAAAAAGATATAATCGTATCACCGGCAGATGGTGAAATAGTTATTGTGAAGGATGTAGTTGGAAATGAATTCTTGAAAGAAAATGGCAAACAGATTTCTATTTTTATGTCACCTCTTAATGTGCATGTTAATCGGATTCCGATAGACGGTAAAGTTGATTATGTTAATTACGTAAAAGGTGAATACCTTGTTGCATTTCATGAAAAAGCCGACAAACGAAATGAACGAACTGAAATTGGTATAACAAGTAATTACGGAAAAGTTTTTTTTACACAAGTTGCCGGATTTATTGCACGAAGAATTGTTTGTTCACTTCAAGTTGGTGATTCGGTTAAAATGGGAGAAAGATTTGGAATGATAAAATTCGGCAGCCGTTCAGATGTAGTTGTTCCTTCAAATTGGAAATTGAAAGTAAAACTTGGTGATAAAGTAACAGCTGGTGAAACAATACTATTCGAGATCGAATAATGAATAAAATTCCATTTTCAAAATCATTTTTTGCTAATACTGTTACTGCTCTAAATGTAGTATGCGGATTTATCTCAATTGTATTTGCTTCTCAAGGCGAATTCCGTCTTGCATCAATTATGATAATTGCTGCCGCAAGCTTTGATTTACTTGACGGAATAGTTGCCCGGTTACTGAATACATCCAGCAGGTTTGGTGTTGAGCTTGATTCTCTTTCCGATGTGGTTAGTTTTGGTGCTGCGCCGGCATTTTTAATTTACAAATCCTATATGTTCCAACTTGGCGGTCTTGGAATATTATTGAGTTCTTGCCTTTTGATTTTTGGTGCTTTACGCCTGGCTCGTTTTAATATTCAAGTTGAAGATTTAAATACCAAAGCCGATTTCAAAGGTTTGCCAATTCCGTTATCAGCAATAACAATTTCTCTTTTTGTCTTATCATTTTTTAGAAATGGTATTATCATTGAACCGTATAATAAAATGGTAATCCCATTGATCATCTTGTTATCACTTCTTATGGTGAGTAAGATAAGATATAATGCTCTACCAAAATTGAGGAAGAAAGATATTAAACAGAAGATTTATTTATTTGCAATTCTAATAGTTGCATTAATTTTAGCGATTGTAACAAACGGAGAAATTCTTTTTTATATTTTTATTGGAATCGTTCTATTCGGAATATTTAGAAAAATTTATTATTTAGTTTTCAATATTAAAGATGAGAACGGTAATGGATCAAAAGTAACGGAGAATTAAAGTGTTTAAAGCCACAGTTATTGTAAAGAGAAGACCGAAGATTTTGGACCCGCAAGGGAAAGCAGTGGAACAAGGCGCGAAACTTCTTGGCTTTAATAATGTTAAACAAACTCGGATTGGCAAATACATAGAATTTTTTGTGGATACAACTGATAAGAAATTAGCTGAGAATGAAGTCCGCGAGTATTCCGAAAAACTTCTTTCGAACCCGATCATGGAAGATTTTGATTATACTTTGGAAGAAGTGAAATGAAACCGAAATTCGGAGTTGTAGTTTTTCCCGGTTCTAATTGCGATCATGATGCTTATTATTCCGTAAAAAAAAATTTAGGTTATGATGCAGAATTTTTGTGGCACAAAGAAAAAGATTTGAAAGGAAGCGATGTTATTATTTTACCTGGCGGCTTTTCATACGGTGATTACCTTCGTACAGGAGCAATTGCAAGATTTTCACCAATTATGGATTCTGTATATAAGTTTGCCGAAAACGGTGGAGTTGTAATTGGTATATGTAACGGATTTCAAATTCTTTTAGAGATAGGATTATTACCCGGAGTTATGATAAAAAATGAATCGTTAAAATTTGTGTGCAAGGATGTTTATCTTAACGTAGAGAATAAAGAAAATATTTTTACAAAATCTATTAAACAAAATATTTTGAAAATACCCGTAGCTCACGGAGACGGTAATTATTTTACAGATGAATTAACACTGAAAGAACTTGAATCTAATGATCAGATATTATTTCGTTATGTTTCATCAGATGGGAAAATTAATTCTGAATCTAATCCGAACGGTTCTTTTATGAACATTGCAGGAATAATTAACAAGAAAAAAAATGTAATGGGACTTATGCCCCATCCTGAACGATGCTGTAACCCTCTTCTTGGAGATACAGATGGTTCATTAATATTTAAATCGGTTGCACAGCATTTTCTAAATTAAGGAAAAATTAATAATAACAAATAGAGGCCATTATGTTTGGAAACTTAGGCGCTGGGGAAATACTTTTAATAGTCCTGGTAATTTTAATACTCTTCGGTGCAAAGAAAATTCCGGAACTTGCTCAGGGAATCGGTAAAGGAATGAAAGAATTTAAGAAAGCATTGAATGATGTTCAGGAAGACATAAAAATTACCGATAAGAAAGATTCCACAGACGAAAAAAAATAATTTAACTGATTCTAAAATCCTTCCGGTGATTTAATTTGCTGAGTTACAAAAATCACTCCGAAAAAATTTCTTTGATAAAAGAGAGTAAACTTTCTCTGCACGAGAATGTTTCTTTCCTTCTCAAACGGATAAAAGATAATTTCAATCTTAACGCTTTTAATTTTGTTTTTGAAGATTGCATTGAGAACGCTGATCTTATCGAAAAGAAAATAAAGAACGGTAACGCTGGAAAATTAGCCGGAATGGTAGTTGCAGTAAAAGATGTTCTTGCAATAAAAGACCGTCCGTTAACCTGTTCATCAAATATTCTAAAAGATTTCAATTCGCTTTATACTGCAACAGCAATTCAAAAATTGATTGATGAAGACGCAATCCTTATCGGTAAAACAAACTGCGATGAATTTGCTATGGGTTCATCAAATGAAAACTCAGCATTTGGCGCAGTAAAAAATCCGGTTGATCTTTCGCGCGTACCAGGTGGTTCAAGCGGAGGATCTGCAGTAGCGGTGGCGGCAAATCTTTGTGATGTTTCAATCGGAACAGACACCGGCGGTTCAATACGCCAGCCAGCAGCATTCTGCGGTGTCTACGGACTCAAACCAACTTACGGACGAGTTTCGCGTTACGGATTAACAGCTTTTGCTTCATCATTTGATACAATCGGTCCATTTGCAAAAAATATTGATGACATTGCACTTGTTCTCTCTGTAATTTCCGGGTATGATTCAAAAGATTCTACCAGTCAGAATGTTGAAGTACCGGAATTCAATTCCTATCTAAGATCAGAGAGAAAATTTAAGATCGGCTTACCTAAAGAATATTTTGCAGAAGGATTGAACAAAGAAATTAAAAATGCCATTCTTGAAAAAGTTGAACAGTTTAAAAAAGCCGGACATGAAATAATTAACATCGAACTTCCGCACACAGAATATTCAATCGCTACTTATTATATACTTACAACAGCAGAAGCATCTTCCAACCTTGCACGATATGACGGAGCGCGTTACGGTTATCGCTCAGAAGAAAGTAACACTCTGAAAAATATGTATCTCAATTCCCGTACAGAAGGATTTGGTGCTGAAGTGAAACGAAGAATCATGCTTGGTACTTATGTTTTATCAGCCGGATATTACGATGCATATTACCGCAAAGCTCAAAAGGTTAGAAGATTACTTAAGAATGATTTTGATAACGCATTTGAGAAGGTTGATCTTATTCTTACACCAACAACTCCAACTACCGCATTTAAGTTAGGGGAAAAGTCAAACGACCCACTTGAAATGTATCTTGAAGATATTTATACAACTTCCGCAAATCTTGTTGGCATACCGGGGATTAGTATTCCAATTGGAAAAGATAAGCAAGGTTTACCGATTGGTATGCAGTTAATGGCAAATCAGTTTGAAGAAAATAAATTATTAACATTCTGTTCGGATTTTAGATAGGCATAATTCCTTAACCTTTCTTAATTTTGTCCAGTCAATTTTTGGAATCAATAATCTAAGGAATAGATATGAGCATTCTTCTCGACAAAAAAACACGAGTAATAGTTCAAGGAATTACAGGCGGTGAAGGTTCATTTCATACCAAACAAATGATTGAGTATGGCACTAATGTAGTTGCAGGCGTAACACCTGGAAAAGGCGGTCAAAAATTTGAAGACACAAATGTTCCGATCTTTAACACTGTTGCTGAAGCAGTCAAAGCAACCAAAGCTGATGCTTCTGCTATTTTCGTTCCGCCACCATTTGCTGCAGATGCAATTTTAGAAAGTGCTAATGCAGGGATTAAATTTATTGTCTGTATCACGGAAGGTATTCCCACAAAAGATATGATCGCAGTTTATAATTCGATCAAAGAAAAAAATGTACGATTGGTTGGACCAAATTGTCCCGGTGTAATTTCTCCTGGTAAAGCAAAGATCGGAATCATGCCTGGTTTCATTCACAAGCAAGGTAAAGTTGGAGTTGTTTCGCGCAGCGGCACGTTAACCTACGAAGCAGTTAAACAACTTTCTGATCTTGGAATCGGTCAATCAACATGCGTTGGAATCGGCGGTGACCCGATTATCGGCTCAAGATTTATTGATATAATAAAATTATTTAATGAAGATCGAGATACAGAAGGAATTGTAATGATCGGAGAGATTGGCGGAAGTGCAGAAGAAGAAGCGGCAGAATTCATAAAGAAAAATGTTAAGAAACCTGTCGTTGGATTTATTGCAGGAAGAACAGCACCTCCAGGAAGAAGAATGGGTCATGCAGGCGCAATAATTTCCGGTGGTAAAGGAACTGCCACAGAAAAAATGGCTGCTATGAAAAAAGCCGGTATTCATGTTGTTGAAAGTCCGGCAGAGATCGGTATAACAATGAAAAAAGCTTTGGACAAAGGGAAGAAGAAAGACGTAGAGAAGAAAATATCCAATAAGAAAAAAACTGCTAAGAAAGTTGTGAAGAAGAAAATATCATCAAAGAAAAAGAAAAAATAATGGAGAGAAAAATTGAACAATAAGACACTCGCAATTCTTAAACCTGATTGTGTAAAAAAGAATTTGATCGGTAAAGTAGTAACATTAATACAGAAAGCCGGATTTAAAGTTTCAGCAATGAAGATGGTTAAGTTAACACCGGATGCAGCAAAAGGTTTTTATCAAATTCATAAGGACAGACCTTTCTTCAATGATTTGATCGTATACATGACTTCCGGTCCTTGTGTTCCAATCGCACTTGAGAAAGAAAATGCAGTTGAAGATTTCCGTAAACTAATTGGCGCAACTGATCCGGCAAAAGCTGCAGAAGGAACAATTAGAAAATTATATGCAGATAGTATTCAAGAAAATATTGTTCATGGCTCTGATTCTAATGAAAATGCCGCAATTGAAATTTTACACTTCTTCTCACGCAAAGAACTTCCTGATATAAATGGTTTCTAAAATTTAACATACTCCCCTTCTTCTGTGAAATGATCAAGGGAAGATTTTTATAATAATAAAATGAGAACCAAATGGAAAGTAAATTAACCGGAATAGCATTACTCCTTTTGTTAATTGTTATAGGAATAGGATGCGGTAAGAAAGATGAGAAACAAAATAATCAGCCTGCTGTAAGTTCAGAGGAATTAAATAATCTGAAAAGTGTTGACTTGAATGGACAAAAAGTTTTTCTGAAATATAAATTCGAGAAAGGTGAAAAACTCCGTTATAAACTCATTACGGTTACTTCATCGCAACAAACAATCAAAGCAGATTCACTTATGAAATCTGCCGGTGATCAAACATTAACTTACTTTTTCGATATCGAAGTTTTAGAAGTTGATGCAGATAATATCGCCGAGCTTTCACTTAATATTTCTCAAATTATTTTTGACGGACAAGTTAACGGACAAAAATTGCACTATGATTCCAAAGCAAATGTATCCAAAGAAGAAAAACTGAAATATGTAGAATTTGAAACCGTATCAAACACTCCATACAGAGCAAGAGTAAATCAAAAGGGAGAAATTTTAGAAGTGACAAGAATTGATAAGATGGTTGATAAAATGATTTCGCTCCAGCCTGAAATGCAAAAAATGCCTGCCGATCAGAAAGCTTCTTTGATAAAAAATATTAGCGAAGGCGAACTTAAACCGAGGACACAACTTCTGTTTAGAGAATTAACAACAAACGAAGTAGGTAAGGATTCAACATGGCAGAAATCTACACCTGCTAATTTAGGAGTTTTCAAGCTTGAAAATATTATTAGTTATAAAGTAAACGATTTCGTAAAGGTTGGCGATGATAAAGCTGCTAAGCTTTCAGCGGTACTTTCGGTAAAATGGACAGGCGATAAAAAAGGTACTGATAATGGAATGAACTATTTGTTTGATGATCCTAAAGTTACCGGAGGCGGAACAATTCTTTTTAATGTTGATAAAGGTAAAGTGATTAGAGGTGAAACAACTACCAACGTCGAAATGGGCGTTCAGATTGATGCAAAGGATGCTGCGAAAAAAATGAAAAGAACTTTCCGTAAAGATATTTCTGTGAACAAAAATATTGTTGAATTGTTATAATCTCACTGTAACGTTGAACAGAGTGAATGTCTTTGCATTCACTCTGTTCGGGGTGACAACTATTTTTTTATTCCAACCACAATCTTCGATCCTTCAACAGCTTTCACAACAATTACAGAATTATGACTTATATAATCACCTTCTGTAACAACATCAATTCTTTGGTCGTTAATTATTGCAGAGCCGGCTGGGCGTAAATCTGTTAGTGCTATTCCTTCAACTCCAATCAGATGGTCAAAAATTGGCTTAGCAGTATATCCTGATTTACCCGGACTATGTTCTTGCAAAATCAATCTGTTCCAAATATTTGATTTAGGTAAAATTTTTGAAAGCAGATAAATAAATATTCCTGTCCCTACAAAAACTGCGGCTAACTGAATAATTGCAACGGATATTAAAGATCGGTCTGTCAATGCAAAATCTCCGATCAAGCCGAGAAATAATCCGCTTATCATCATTATAATTCCTAAGACACCAACGATTCCAAATCCCGGAATAATAAATATTTCGATCAAAAGCAGAATTACACCAACTATAAATATTACAATCTCGATCACCGAAGCCAGTTGAAGAATATATCCAGAACCAAAAAATAAAACGAGAGCTATAACTGCAATCGTTCCCGGCAAACCCCAAACTCCCATTTTTATTTCTGTAAAGATTCCCAGAAGCCCTACCATAATTAGTAAAGAAGAAACTATCGGATTATTTAAGAATCTTACAAAACTTTCCGCCCAGTTAGAATGGATTGTAATTTCTTCCGCTCTATCTAATCCAAAATATTTTTTGGTTTCTTGAATACTCGTTAGAACTGTATCAGCCATTTTATACTTAAGCGCTTCTTCTGCTGTAAGTGTAATCAATTTTGTACTGTCATCTTTTAGATCAGCGACAGAAATTGTTTCATCAACCATGCCTTGTGCAATATCTGTCCGCCTATTATTTTTTTCTGCTGTCGCTCTCATTTCAGAACGCATATATGATTGATATTTTTCAGATTGTTTTTGTCCGGATTGATCAACTACTGTTGAAGCACCAATTGAAGCGCCCGGCACCATAACAATTTTTTCACATGATAATGCAATTAACGCACCGGCAGATATTGCACGTTTATCAATGAAAGCAATAGTTTTAACTTTACTATTAAGTATTGCGTCTTTGATTTGTGTTGCAGCATCAAGTCTTCCGCCGAACGTATTAATCTTAAAAATTATTGCATCTGCACCATTCTTTCCTGCTTCTTCAACAACTCGTTTTACGTATGGAGCAATCCCAAGATCAATTTCGCCTTCAATATTTGCAATATAAATTTTCTGGCGCTGGGCAGATATACTATTTAACAAAACGAAAGTGAGTAGAACAAAAAATAAAATTGAACGTTTCAAGGTTTTCTCTTATGAAGTGAATAATTCCATGATCTACTTACTCAAAAAGAAGAAATTATTCAATAGAAATGATTAACGATTTATGAAGGCGTAATTTAGAATTTTGTAAACGAGTTTAGCTGCGATATAATTTGATGACGGCGAATATTTTGATGGAGCTAATTCAACAACATCAAATCCTACAATATTTTTTTCGAGACCAACTATTTTCAGAAGATTCATAGTCTCATCCCAAAATAATCCGCCCGGTTCTGTTGTGCCTGTTGCCGACATAAGCGACGGGTCAAATCCATCAACATCAAATGTGATGTAAACATTTTCAGACAAATTATTCACAACCAATTCTTGCCAATTGCTTCCGTACATTCCAAGTTTAATTTCGCGGGCATAAAAAGTTTTTATATTCTTACGTTTCCTAAAATCAACTTCCTCTTTACACTGTGCGCGGATTCCGACTTGCACAATGTTCGAATTGAATTCAGCAACTCTTGCCATTACACTTGCATGAGAATATTTAGAACCTTCGTAACTTTCTCGAAGATCGGAATGAGCATCAATTTGCAATATTGAAAGATTGGGAAATTTCTCATGATGTGCTTTAATTGGTGCAGCAGATAATGAATGCTCACCACCTAACGTTACAACAAATTTTCTGGCATCTAAGTGTTTTGATACTTCTTTATAGATTTTATCAAGTGATTTTTCAACAGATAGCTTTTGAAAGTTTAATGCTTCAAGCGTGCAAATCCCTTTTTCAAAACATAATTCCCTGCTCTGCTCTTCATCATAATATTCAACATAATGGGAAGCTTCCAAAATTTCTTCCGGTCCTTTGCTTGTACCTTTACCATAAGAAACTGTTTTTTCTAACGGAGCGGAAACGATTACAATCTTAGAATCTTTGTAATTGGAATATTCTTTTTCTATTCCAAGAAAATTTTTCTTTATGTCGAGTTCTTTCATAATTTCAATTATTCCAACCACCCTCTTTAGTTCCCCCTCCCTGCCTGCCGGTAGGCAAGCTTGCTAAGGAGGGGGATTTTGGGAAGGTAAATTATTTATTATCTGAGTTCTCTTTTAATACTGTAGCAATTGCAGAGCGGTCGAATTTCATTTTAACATTATTCCCAACATCAAGTAAAACAATTTTATCTTCAATGCCGGCAATTGTACCGTGCATACCGCCGCTTGTTATAACCTTATCGCCTTTTTCAATTGCTGATAAAAGTTTTGCTCTTTCTTTTGCTCTCTTTTGCTGGGGACGAATAATCATGAAATAAAAGATTGCAAAGATTGCACCGAACATAATTAAAGTGCTGACCATACTTCCTCCGCCGCCTGATCCATCCGGTGAAGGTGCCATTGCTAAAAGAATATTCATTACTGCTCCTCTATTGATTGAACGTTTATTGAAATGATCTTAGAAAAATAATTTTTCCATTCGATGAAACTTCCATCTACAATTCTTTTCCTTGCTTCGCGAACTAAGTTAAGATAAAAAGTTAAATTATGTATCGTTGCCAATTCAAGAGCAAGAACTTCTTTTGAATTAAATAAATGTCTTAAATAAGCTTTTGAAAAATTTTTACATGTATAACAATCACATTCCTTGTCCAGCGGATCCATATCATCTTTGTAAGCCGCATTCCTCATCGAGACAATTCCCTTTGATGTAAAGAGATAAGCATTACGTGCGTTTCTTGTCGGCATAACACAATCAAACATATCAATTCCGCGAGCGATTGCCTCTAAAATATTTTCCGGTCTTCCTACACCCATCAAATATCTTGGTTTATCTTTCGGCATAAAATCAGTTGTAAAATTCACAAGCTCATACATAGTTTCTGTTGGTTCACCAACTGCAAGTCCTCCAATCGCATATCCGTCAAAATCCAATTTCACTAAATCTTTTGCAGATGATTCACGTAAATCTTTGTAAATACTTCCTTGAATAATTCCGAATAAATATTGTTGATGCCCGTAAAGCGGTTTAGTTTCATCAAAAGCTTTCTTATTCAACACAGCCCAATCTGATGTTAGCTCTCTAGATTTTTTCGCATATTCATATTCACAAGGAAATGGTGTACACTCATCAAGCACCATCATTATGTCTGATCCGATGCTACGCTGAATTTCAATTACTTTTTGCGGAGAAAAGAAATGAGTTGAACCGTCAAGATGCGAACGAAACTCAACACCATCTTTTTTAAGTTTGCGAAGATCCGATAAACTATAAACTTGAAAACCGCCGCTATCTGTTAGAATCGGTCTGTTCCAATTCATAAATTCATGAAGACCGCCGGCTTTTTCTATAATTGTTGTTCCCGGTCTTAAATACAAATGATAAGTATTTGAAAGAACGATCTCAGCATTAATATCATTTTCAAGAACGCGCTGAGTTATAGCTTTAACTGTACCTTGAGTTCCAACCGGCATAAATATTGGCGTTTGCACAACACCATGATCAGTTATGAACTCACCTACTCTTGCTTTAGAACTTTTGTCTGTGTGATTTACTGTAAAATTTAACAAAACACTTATTAGAAATTTGGTGTGAAAGATAATGGAAAATATGAACATTCTCCATTTGAGATTTGAACGAATTTATAATATGATTTGCATGTAAACAACTAGTTGTGTGAATTAAAGAATATAGTTTGATAAACTGTTGAAACAGTTAAATGTATTACTATTATTTTCTTTAACCCCGCGATTAATCGCGGGGTTAGAAAAACAAGTTGCAACTATAGAACCGTTTTACTTGTCCGCGGTTATTTTGGTGGAACGGTTTAAATTCTAATTCACACAATTAGTTAAACAGCGAAAATTATTAAGTCGAGATAAGTTAATTATCCTTGTTCAGTCTTCCCGCGCCAACTAATAATGCCGCCTTTTAAATTGAAAACTTTTTCAAATCCCATACTTTTCATTTGTTTGCAAGCAGAATTACTTCTTCTTCCAGCATGGCAATAAACAAAATAAGGTTTCGAACGATCAAGTTTATCAATTTGATCTAAGAAATTAGGTTTATGAATATCTATTATCTTTGAATTAGGTATTCTTAAAGTTTTGTTCTCTTCAAGTGTTCTCACATCTAAAAGAATAGAATTTTTTTCTTCATTCATCATTCTTTCAAATGAATCTGAATCAAAGTGAGGTATATCATAATTATTTCCAAAGAGAGAGGATAAGAGTGATGCCATATTTTTACTTTCTGAATTTGATCTGGTTAAATTTCCGTTTCCGGAATCAGTGTGAGTTTCAATAAATCTATTTTAGTTTTGTCTGCTTTTAATATTTGAACCGATAAATTATGAATCTTGAATGATTCTCCTTTTACAGGGATTCTTCCAATTCTAAACGTTACATAACCGGCAATAGTTTCATAATCCCCTTCGGGTATTTGAAAATCTAATTCTTCATTCAAATAATCTATTTCTACTTTACCGTTAACTAAGTAAGAATTAGCATCTATCTTTTTGGCAATTTTTTCTTCTACATCATCAAACTCATCTCGTATCTCGCCGAATAATTCCTCTATCAAATCTTCGACGGTAAGCATTCCTGCAGTCCCGCCAAATTCATCAACCACAATTGCAATTGAAAATTGTTTATCTAAAAATTCATTAAGCATTTCCAAACTTTTTTTAGTCTCTGGTACAAAGACAACTTCACGCATAGCGGCTTTTAGATCTGCCGGCTGCTTAAAAATATCTTTGCCAAAAACCACACCTTTTATGTTATCCAGATTTTCATCGTAGACAGGAAGTTTTGAGTAACCGGAATCAATAAAGGATTTTAATACTTCTTGCATCGAACTAGATACTTCTATTCCAACAATATCGGTGCGCGGAGTCATTGCTTCATAAACACGCTGTTCGCGTATATCAATCACTTTGCTAATAATATCCGATTGTTCTTCATCCATTTTTCCGGCTTCGGAACTTTCTTCAATTAAATTTTGGATATCTTCTTTATCGAATAAATGCTGAATTTCTTCTTCTTCTTTTAAGTTCGTTCTGCTTAAGGCTGAAGATATTTTAGATGTTATTTTTACCAACGGATATAGTACAATAGCAATAACCCTCAATGGAATTGCTACGATCATAACAAGCCGGTCTGCAAGTTCTCTACCAAAATATTTCGGAATCAATTCACCAAACAGAAGAATTAGCGCAGTGGATATCAAGAGAATTTCGAATTCCTTGAATCCATATAATTTGGAAAGAAATATAGAGCTGAGTGATGCAAAAGCAATATTAACAGTGCTGTTTGAAATTAAAATTGTTGAAAAAAATTGATCGGGGTTATTGATAAAATATCTTGCGTTCAGAGCGGATAAATTTTTCTTCCGTGCGCGAATTTCTATTTTAATTTTATTCCCAACAATAAAAGCAATCTCGGAAGATGAGAAAAATGCGCTTAGTAAAAGTAAAAAAAATAAGCTTAGCAGATAATCGGTCATTTCAATTTCCTAATCATATTATCTTGAGTAAATGATAAACACAGTTGTTGCTATGTATAAAACTAAATTAATTATCATGGGGATATCAGTCATTAATACTTCAATTACGTTTTCACCTTTGTCTTTTTTATAGACCAAGTACATATATCTAAAAATTCCGAAGATCACATACGTAGTTGTAAATACTAAATTTTCAGAACCAAAAAAATGGACTGTCCTATCGGCAACAGAATACAAAGCATAACTTAATATTACACCACTGCCTGTCATTGCAGCAATTTGATCAATAAAACTTAGAGAATAATCTTTCAATACCTTTCTTTGTTCTGAAGGATTTGTGCTATTAGCAATTTCCACACGTCGTTTCATTACCGCAAGAAAAAGTGAAAGGAACATTGTAGTGAGAATCAACCAATTTGATATAACAACTGAGATTATAAATGCACCGGCAATTACACGAAGCATAAATCCCGAAGCAATACAAAATATATCAACTATCACAACTTCTTTTAAGAATGAAGTGTAAAAAATATTTATGATAACATAAGCCCAGATGATCAGACTAAAATAAAGAGACATTTGCAATGTAATTGCTGCAAGTGTTAAAAAGAAAATAACAGATATTACTGTAGCAGTAAATTTGGAGATAGTCCCACTTGCAATAGGTCTATTCTTTTTTAACGGATGGAATTTATCTTTTGGTGCGTCAATAATATCATTAAATACATACACGGCACTTGAAGCGATCGAGAATGTAAAAAATCCCAGCAATACAGTAAGGAAATAATCTAAACTAAAAATATGCTTTGAGAAGACTGCCGGTACAAAGACAAAAAAATTCTTAGGCCAGCTGGTAACTCTAATGAGTTTTATAAAAACGGATATATTAGAATACCACGGTTTCTTCATAAGTCCCGAAGTGTTGTTTCAATTCACCAACCATTTCACCCAGAGTAACATAATTATTTGCCGCTTTTACAAAAACCGGCATTAAATTATTTCCATTAAGTGCAGCTTCACTTATTTCTTTCAAACTAATTTCAACTTCACTTTGATTTCTGCTCTGATGCAGTTCCGCTAATCTTTTTCTCTGTTGGATTTCCACGTCCGGAGAAATTGTTAGAATTGGAATATCAACTTTACTTTCTTCTTCCACAAACTCGTTAATACCAACAATAAACTTTTCTTTTTTCTCTAACTCTCTCTGATACCGGTAAGCCGAATCAGCAATATTTTTCTGAAAATATCCGTGTTCGATTGCATCTATAACTCCACCAAGAGAATCAATCTCACCGAAAATTCTATTTGCTTCCGCTTCCATTTTATTCGTAAGTGATTCAACAAAATAACTTCCGCCAAGCGGATCAACTGTATTAATCACACCCGTTTCATAAGCAAGTATTTGCTGAGTGCGGAGAGCAATCTTAACTGCTTTCTCACTCGGCAATGCTAATGTTTCATCCATCGAGTTTGTGTGAAGCGATTGCGTACCGCCAAGTACAGCTGCCATTGCTTGAAAAGCAGTACGGACAATATTGTTCTCCGGTTGCTGAGCGGTTAATGTGCATCCCGCAGTTTGAGTATGGAACCGCAGCCACCACGATCTTGGATTTTTAGCTCCATATTTTTCACGCATTCTCTTTGCATAAATTCTTCTTGCTGCACGGTACTTTGCAATTTCTTCAAAGAAATCTAAATGTGAGTTAAAGAAAAATGAAAGACGCGGTGCAAAAGAATCTATATCCATTCCTCTTTCCAGACA
>Ga0163199_1000972_pt1 | contig 17825 bp, 18 predicted proteins | sample PL_2010_150m_FD_113537 | JGI IMG/M metagenome (GOLD analysis project Ga0163199, IMG submission 113537) | Freshwater microbial communities from Powell Lake, British Columbia, Canada to study Microbial Dark Matter (Phase II) - PL_2010_150m | ecosystem: Environmental > Aquatic > Freshwater > Lake ...
AGTCAACGCTGCTGCGCCTATTGAATTTTTTGGAGTCGGCGTCCACTGGAATTATTTGCTACAAGGATCAGCCAACGCCATCACTCGATCTCACGCGGCAGATCACCACCGTCTTTCAACATCCCATTCTTTTGCATCGCACCGTGCGCGAGAATGTGGGATATGGATTACGATTGCGCGATCAACGCAACGATAAGCAAGTAGATGAGATCATCGCCCGCGTCGGGCTTGCCGCCTTTGCCGCGTCCGCCGCCGATTCACTTTCGGGCGGTGAGCGCCAGCGCATCGCCCTCGCCCGCGCCCTGGTTCTGAACCCCGAAGTATTGTTGCTCGACGAACCCACCGCCAATCTCGACCCGCATAATGTGAGCTTGATCGAATCGATCATCCGCGAAGAGAATGAGATGCGCGGCACGACGATCCTGCTAGTGACGCACAACATCTTTCAAGCGAAACGCTTAGCCCAACGAGTCGGCTTAATGCTCAACGGCAAATTGATCGAAGTGGAGACGACGAAAAACTTTTTTGAGAATCCAAAAGATGAGAGGACGCGGAAGTTTGTGGATGGGGAGATGATCTATTAATTTTCGATTGTTAATTTCTGATTGAGCTTATAACTACTCCGTCACTCCGTCATTGCGAGGAGCGTTCTTCGCGACGAAGCAATCTCCAAGCTTGTCCTGAGCGAAGCCAAAGGGCGCGACCGAGATTGCTTCGCGAAGTGCGCTCGCAATGACGCCTGAGCAGTCATTTGAGATTAGAGATTTGAAATTTTTGATTTTGGATTTTGGATTTGATCGTCCGTGTATCCAAGTTCACGCAGAACTTCTTGCGTGTGTTCGCCCAACTTAGGCGGCGGCAGACGATAGGTTGGCGGCGTCCCCGCGAGTCGCATCGGGTTGGCGAGCGTGGTCAGGTCGCCAAAGCGAATCAAATTGCCGCGCGCGTTGTAGTGCGGGTCGTTGATCAAATCCGGCACGGTGTTGATCGGTCCGCAGGGAATCTCTTTATCGCGGAGTTGTTCGATCCAATGATCAGCGGATTGAGTTAACAAACGAGATTGGAGATTGGGGATTAAAGATTCGCGGTTGGCGACGCGCGAAGGATTGGTTGAGTAACGCGGATCGTCGCGCAGGCTTGGATCGATCTCCAATACCTCACAAAATAATTGCCACAGCCGATCCGTGCCAACGGCGATGATGAGCGGTTTGTCTTTCGTTTGAAAAACTTGATACGGCACAATGCTTGGGTGGGCGTTGCCGATAGGTTTGGGCGGTTTGAGCGTGGCAAAATAATCGCCCGCCATCGGCGTGAGCCACGCCGACTCACTTTCGAGAAGCGAGATGTCAATGAATTGCCCGCAACCTGTTGTGCCGCGCGAGAACAACGCGCTCACTATCGCCAACGCCGAATACATGCCCGCCGTCATATCAGAAAGTGGAACCGGAAAACGAATGGGCGCCGACTCGGGCGTGCCGGTGACCGACATCAAACCCGACTCGCCTTGCGCCACGAGATCGTATCCCCCTAGCCCGGCATTGGGTCCGCTGTGACCGTAACCGGAGATGGCGCAATAAATCAATCGCGGAAATTTTTCTTGCACATCATCGGGATGCAAACCGAGTCGCTTCATACTATCGAGACGCGGCACATTGCACACTAACACATCGGCAGTGGCTAAAAGTTTTTGCAAAATTTCTTGCGCCTGAGTCTGTTTGAGATCGAGAACCACGCTGCGCTTGTTGCGATTGGTCGAACAGAAGTAAGCGCTTTCGCCGTCGTGGCGGCGCACCCCCCAGCGACGGGATTGATCGCCCACGTCGGGTCGCTCGATCTTGATTACATCCGCGCCAAGATCGCCGAGCATCATCGTGCAATACGGACCGGCGAGAGCTTCGGTGAGATCAATAACCTTGATGTTGGTTAGTGGAGATTTGGAATTGGAGATTGGCATCAATGCCTACCAATAAGTTTGCGAAGAAGTTTCCCGATGCTAGCGACGAGATTGGGTTGATCGAGCGCGTCGAGTTCACCGGCATCGAGGAACATTCCATAACAGACCGAACACGAATCGGTATTGATGTTGGCGCGCAGGTTCGCCATTTTGATCAGCGTGCCGCCACAGCGCGGGCATTTTCCCTTTTTGCCTTTCGGGGCTGCCGCCTCGGCATCCGATCTTTTTTGTTTAAGAACGCGATGATCGACGGCGAGAATTTTTTCCAGTTCACGCTCGTCGAGCCACACGCCGCTGCACGCGCCGCATCGATCCACTTGATAGGGACCGACTTGCACCGTCTCGAATTTTCCACCGCACGCCGGACATTCGCCAAGATTTTCAGAATCGTTATGTGCCATTACGGTTTACCCTTGAGCCGTTCAATCTCGGCTTTGAGTCGTTTAATTTCCTCATCCGACGCGGCGCGTCCTGCCGCCTCTTCTTCAGCGGTCATCAAAAGAGTTTTTGTTTTCGGATCATATAAGCGCAGACGGTTTGCTTGAACGCGCAACTCTAATCCAAGCGATTCGCTAAACAACGGTGATGGAATCAGTTGATACTCCGTGCCATGCAAACGAAAACCGTGCAATGATCCATTCGTGGGATCGAAAACGAAATACTCGGTGATGCCGAGATCGGCGTATAAAACTTTTTTCGACCCCAAATCTTCTCGGCGCGTCGAGAGCGACGTAATCTCAAAAACAACATCGGGAGCGCGACCCTCTTCCCACACTTTATAAACTCGTCGCTCACCTTTTGGCACGCCCTTGACCACAAAGACATCCGGCACCACAAATTCTTTGGGTTCACCTTCCATGTAATAGAGAAGCAAATCGGCAGCGACATACGCTTGCGGATCGTCGCGATAAAACCATGACAACGTGAACAGCAAATTGAGAATCTGTTTGATATGAACGTCGGTTTCGCCCATCGGTTTGCCATCCGTTTCGGGGTAAAAAATTGCAGGCGGGGTTTTAAGTGGAGTAGCGATCATCGCGTAGCCTCACTGATGATTATACATGGCGTGTCGCATATCGCATATCGCGTATCGCATATCGCATATCGCATATCGCGTATGGCGTCACGTATCACGCATCACGCATCACGTATCACGCATCACGCCATTTGCCATCGGCTATCCGCCATCAGCCAACCGCCTTATCCGTAATCTCCAACGCTTTGTTGATCACCTCAAACGCTTCGCGCAATTCTTTCTCGGTGATGATCAACGGCGGGTTGGTATGCAGCATGTTGCGCCAAGTGAAAGCGTAGATGCCATTCTCTTTGAGATATGCGCCGAGTTTGTTCATCTCCGCGCTCGCGCCAACGTAAGGTGCCATTGGCTCTTTTGTCTTTCGATTTTTCACCAGTTCAATGCAACCGAACAGTCCAATCGAACGCACATCGCCCACACTCGGATGCTCCGCTTTGAGATCATCGAGCAAGCCCGCCATGATCTTGCCCACACGCTTCGAGTTGCCGACGATGTCATCGTCCTTCATCACACGCAGAGTCGCCACACCTGCCGCAAGACTCATCGGGTGCGCGCTGTAAGTGAGACCGCCGTAGAAAACTTTATCTTTGTAGAAGTCGGAAATTTTTTCGTTGATGGCGACAGCCCCTAGCGGCATGTAAGCCGACGTGAGACCTTTCGCCATCGTGATCATGTCCGGCACAACTTTCCAATGATCAACCGCAAACCACTCGCCCGTGCGCCCAAGTCCCGCCATCACTTCATCGCAGATCAACAAGACGCCATGCTTGGTGCAAATCTCGCGCAAGCCTTGCAGGTAACCATCGGGCGGGATGATGATGCCATTGGTGCCGGTGACGGTCTCGATGAAAATGGCGGCGACAGTATGGGGTCCTTCGTACATCAACACTTCTTCAATTTGATCCAAACACTTGCGCGCGAAAACCTGATCGCTATCACCTTCTTGATACAACTGACTGCGATACTTATACGGATCGAAAATATGAATCACGCCGGGGATGCCGGGTTCGTTTGCCCATCGCCGATGATCGCCGGTCAACGTCATCGCGCCCGACGTTGCGCCATGATACGAACGATAGCGGGCGATGATCTTGTGGCGACCGGTGAAGTGCCGCGCCATTTTGATCGCGTTCTCATTTGCTTCTGCGCCGCCGAGCGTGAAGAAAAACTTTTTGAGATCGCCCGGCATCACTTCGGCGAGCTCTTTGCCGATGGTGGCGCGCACTTCGCTCGCCATGCTCGGTCCGGCGTAGACCAACTCTTCGGCTTGTTTCTTAATCGCTTCAATCACGCGCTCATCGCCGTGACCGATGTTGACGCACATCAATTGCGAATTGAGATCGAGGTAGCGTTTGCCATGAGCATCCCAAAAATAAATACCCTTCCCTTTCGCCATCGGGATGGGGTTAACTGAATCTTGGGCAGACCATGAGAAGAAGCTGTGTTTCTTGGTGAGGGCAACAATTTCGTCGGGGGACATTGGGGCTCCAGTAATTGGTAATTAGTAATTGGTGAACGGTAAAGTCGAGATGATTCTACATCACTTGATGGTGAGCGAAGGCAATATATTTTATAACTTGACTTACGCACATTGAGCTGCCAACGTCATTGCGAGTGTTCTTTACGAAGCAATCTCGGTCACGCTATGAGATTGCTTCGTCGCACAGAACGCTCCTCGCAATGACGCTGGCGTGTTTTGCGTAAGTCCGGTTATAAGTTCGGTAGAATCGGCGGAGTTTGACAAAACGTTGCTTCACGATAAACTATCAACATGTTTCGCCAACGCACTCAGGCGATGGTAATAGGGGTAATGCAAGTCACTCCGAGCCGTCCGCAGTTTTGCGTGGCGGCTCGTTGCGTTTATAGGGAACCTATGACATCTTCTTCAAACTCTGGTATTCGTGATAATTATTCGCGCGGAACGGCTGGCGACTTCCTCAAGGAAAAGATCAAAGCCAACTCGTCGCTCTCGGTCGTGTCGGCCTATTTCACTATCTACGCCTATGAAGCTCTCAAAGAACAACTTGACTCAAAAGAAATGAAGATGAACTAAATGAGCGAAGATGTCGCCGCCGATATTTTGAGAGAACTGGGTTACTTAGTAAAACCAGTTGACTGGTCGCTCGAAGATTTTGCGCCGCGCGGGCGTGAGATCGTGGTGCGCTTTCGCCTCTTAGCACACTACGATCATCCCTCCACACCATTCCAAATTTTTCATCTTGGCCTAAATACACGCAATCTGCATCTCCAAGTTAAATCCGTTCTCGATCCCTTCTGTCGCAAACGCCCACAAGCGCACTATTTTTTTGTCTTCAGTTATACACATAACGACAAACTCTTGTTTGTATTAACGAACACCAGCGCAGATCATTATTTGCCTGCTCGTTATCACGCTTTTACTGTATTTCCTCGCCATGCCACACCCGCGCATTTGCTCAAGTTATTGCGGGTGGCATCGCATGAGCAGAACGCAGAACAGCTCGTGCAGAAACACCAGCAAGTCTTCGATCTGATTACCGAGTGGCAATTGCGCGAAAGACACGATGATGTGGTTGAAGATGAAGTAGATGCGCAGCAAATCTTTTTAAGTGATCTCGCATGGTATCCGCAATTGTCTGCGCAAACCCAATTAGAACTTATAGCGCAAGCCCAACGCGGTGGCGATGAAAGTAAAACCGCCCGCGACAAGTTGGTGGCGCACAACTTGCGTTTAGTAATGTATTTTGCGCGCAAATATCAAGGACGAGGTTTAGATTTGCTAGATTTGGTTAATGAAGGTTCTTTGGGCTTGATGCGAGCAATTGATCTCTATAATGTTACGAAGGGCTATCAGTTTAGCACCTACGCCACTCATTGGATACGGCAAAAAATTAGACGGGCGGTGGTTGATAAAGGACGTTTAGTGCGTTTGCCAGTTCATGCTCACGATTATGAATTGTCAGTGCAAACTGCAGAAAAGAATCTCACTGACCTCTTTCGGCGTACACCAACAAATTTTGAGATCGCCCTCTATCTTCAAAAATTTCAAGAAGACGAGACGGCTTTAGGGTGGTTAAGCTTGGTCTCTGATTGGCGACCTGATCGCGAATTGCAAAATAAATTCATTACAATCACCCGGCGGGTTAGCCGCGTACGCCGGTGGCATGATGATATGCTGTCTTTAGAGATTGAACTTAATCCTGCCGAAATTGAATTTATTGAAGTTAGTGCGATGGAAATAGATATTGAAGAGTTGTCTGTATTTGATGTGCTGCCAGCCGAGGAAGAATCCCCACTCGATTCGGCTGCGCGCAGTATGCAAAAGGAGATCGTTCACCAAGTACTCCAAAAATTACCGGAACGCGAACGCCTGGTTTTGGAAATGCGCTATGGCATTGTTGATGGTCAATTCCGTACATTGGATGAAGTGGGGCAACATTTAAATGTTACGCGTGAGCGGATTCGGCAAATTGAAAATAAAGCTATAGATGATTTTATTCACGCGATTAAGGCAAATAGTTGGCAGAATAAGTTGGGTGTTTCTCTGGTTCGTGAAAATGTACGTGCCGACGCGCAGACTGATGAAACAGAAGACGCAGTGTCTACCAAACCTATTGGGACGGTAACACTTAATAAAAAAAGATTGGCGCGAGATTGGCTTGCGCTTACCTCAGCAGAACACTGGAACAAAATTGTGGAGTCTCTGAAATCTAAAACGCCTCGTGCAGATGACGCGTTTCACTATCACCCCTTGTCGCTTTACACTTATCTAGAACACCTTGATGAAGATGCATTAGCAAATATGGAGATTGACTAGATGACTCAGCCCTATACTTTGCCTGATATTTTGGATAACAGCGGTGGCAATCGCACGATGACAACAGCGATTAATGCGCTTTTGCCTAATACTTCTGACCTTCGTATCGCCACAGGTTTTTTTAACTTGGGTGGTTATACGTTGTTACGCGATGGGCTATCACAGGCGCAGATGATCAGAATACTTTTGGGTAAGGAACCCACCGCCTCTGAAGCAGCGGACGTGGCTGATGTGGATCTCGAAACATTCAGCGATGAATTGGCGGGGGATTTGAGCGAAGCGTTGAGTCCAGGCAAGCGCGAAGCCATTGAGCGCGTTACCCATTTTTTGAACTTTCTCAAACGTCAAGACGTTTTCTTCCGTTTATATCGTCGCCGTTTCTTTCATGCCAAGGCTTACATTCTTGATGGAGTGCCGATGTTAGGCGCGGTAGCATTAGTGGGATCATCAAATTTCACTACCGCGGGGCTTACTGGTAACACGGAACTTAATTTGGCGCAGAAACAGGTTAGTGCCATCAACGAGCTTAAAGCATGGTTTGAGCGCTTTTGGATAGATGAGCAGAGCAAAGATTATAAGCAGGCACTCATCGATCTTTATACGCGGGCTACTGATCTCTATCCACCCTATATGGTTTATATGAAGTCGTTGTGGGAGACGCTCTCGGATAAATTAGGGAACGATCTGATGCCGCCCGACGGGGATCGCCCGAGTCCTATTCTCCTTGCCGACTTTCAACATGATGGGTATGCCGCCGCAAAACAAATTCTAGAAACTTATAACGGGGTAATCATAGCCGACCCGGTAGGTCTTGGTAAAACCTTCTTGGCTTTACGTTTACTAGATGATTATGCCTATCAACTACGTCAAAAAGCGATAGTCGTTTGCCCCGCGCAACTGCGCGATCCTGTATGGCGGCGAAACTTGGATGCGTTTCGTATCTATGCTGAAGTTATTTCACAAGAAAGTGTGAGTCAGACGAATTTCCCTTTTGACCAATATGCTGATGCTGACTTGATTGTGGTGGATGAATGTCATAATTTCCGCAACCCTCATGCTAATCGCTGGAGTAATATTTACCGCTTGCTCACAACAGGCAAACCCAAGAAGTTGATCTTGTTAACGGCTACCCCCATCAACACCAGTGTTTTCGATCTCTATAATCAACTGCGGCTGATTACCAAAGATCGCTCAGACTATTTTGCTGGTGTGGGTATTGGTAATCTGTTTAACTACTTCCGTGAAGTAGAAGCAAACCGTGAGCGTCTATTTGATTTGTTAGAAACGATTTCCGTACGGCGGTCACGTAGTTTTATTCGAGATAATTATCCTCACGCGATTATCGATGGGCAAAAAGTCCATTTCCCTGAACGCATGTTGCACACGGTTAATTACAACTTACAGCAAACATATGAAGGGTTGTATACGGAAGTTGTGGGAGTGATTGAAAACTTAAGGCTCGCGCCTTATTTACTGGAATTTTTCCGTAATGATATCCCGAGACAATTGCGTTTGGTGCTCACGGGTGAAGGTAGCTTTGAAGGCGTTAGCGGAGAGCAAAGCTTTAAATTAGGGCGACAGATGTCGTTAGCTAACCTCATGCGTTTGTTGTATCTCAAACGTTTAGAATCTTCGGTATATGCACTGCAGTTGAGTTTGAAACGCGCTCGACGCTTCCAAGAACGTTTCCTTGAACAATTGCGAGCCGGACGTTTGCTTGATCCTTCTTCTTTCCAGAAAACTGAAGTCATTTTGCGGGAGCTGGATGATATTGATGACTTACGAGATGAAGAACGTGCAGAAGCTGAAGGTGCAGTGGAAGTCGAAATCGATAATGTATTGATTGCTTTGTCGCCCGTTAATGCGGCTGACTATGATGTGGCGGCTATTCAAACTGCGGTTGAGCATGACGTGCAAGAATTAACTCGTATTTTGAACAAACTAGAACCGTTGACTCAGACTCAGGATGACAAGCTAGTTGCACTCAAGAACCTTTTGACGACTGACTTGCGTAACCATAAAGTAATTTTGTTCTCTTACTTTCGAGATACCGCACGCTATCTCTACCGCAGCTTACAAGCAGATCCCGAATTTCTCAAAGCACTTGGACACCATCAGATCGCGTTTGCGTATAGTGGGTTTTCACCTCAAGAACGTAGAGAGCGCATCGAGCGTTTTGCGCCAAAGGCTAACAAACGCCCCGAACTTGTTGGTACCGAGCAAGAGATTCAATTGCTTATTAGTACAGATATTTTGTCTGAAGGTCAGAACTTACAAGATGCTGATGTGGTAATTAATTATGATCTGCATTGGAATCCTGTCAGAATGGTGCAACGCGCCGGACGCATCGATCGTCTCGGCTCTGATTTCGATCAGATACATCTCTACAACTTCATTCCTGAAGATGCTTTGGAGAACTTACTATTGATTGTCCAGCGCCTACGAACACGGTTAGAAGCAATTAACCGGGCTGGTTTGCTAGACGCAGCCGTGATGGCTGGGGAAGTCCCGACCCCGCAAGATTTCAATGCTTTAAGACGCATTGTCAAAGAGGAAGGTGAAATTTTGGGTGAGCTAGAGAATTTATCCGATCTCGATATTGGAGAATTTCTCAAGCAGGAATTATTGGATTTCCTGAAGCGAATGGGCGAGAAGGTTTTAAGTGAGATGCTGCCTTTCGCTGGAAGCAGCAAACGTGGTAATGGGCGGCGCGGACTCTTTGTTCACTATCGATCTGGCACCCAGCATTTTCAAATGTACTACGATCTCGTTGAACGCAAATGGGAAAACAGTCGCTTAGAAGCGTTAAAAATTGCGCGCTGTACGGAAACCGAACCACTTGTACCGCCAGATTTTGACTTTTACCCAATTGTGGAAGATGGCAAAAAGCGCATCGTCGGATATTTACGACAGGCGCAGCTAAAGTTGCCTGCATTACTAGCGCCACAAAATCATTTAGTAAATCAGCTTAAGAGCTTGCGTCCAGACCGCAATCCCGTTGCCCGTGAGATGCTTACGTATTTCAGCCAGCCATTACCAGCGCCTCAACTTAAACGTTTAAAGAGAATTTGGGATCAACACCGAACTGATACCCAAACTCTCCTTGAAGCATTGCAAATCTTTGTGAGTGATAATCCGCCGGTCAAAGTGGGGCGACCAGAGATTCCGCAGTTGACCGAAGATGAATTGCAAGTGGTGTGTTATATGGCATTGGTGTAGATTGAAACTTTTTAGATGATCGCCCTCACCAAATCCGACTTCAAAGTCGCGCCAATCCGCAGGCGGATACGAGTTAATAGCGAGAGATAGATGAGATGGTGTATGAGCTGTACGGGTTGACGAAGGAAGAGGTAGCCATCGTAGAACAAAGGTGACAGTCACTTCCAAAGTGACTGTCACCTGGCTATCGCCAAGCGCGCCAATTCCGCAAGGCAGACTTCGGAAGTCTTTAAGAAGACTCCCGACTAAAGCGCCTCACGGCAGACTTCCGAAGTCTTTGTGCAAGTCAAGCGCGTCAACTCCGCGAAGCCATATTGATCTTGTTTTGAGGAGAATTAAAATGTCCAAAATCAAATACGAAATTGTCAAAAAGATTGGCGTGCTTTCTAAGTCTGCGCCTGCCCTGAGCGCCGCCGAAGGGTCGGGCTGGGTTAAGGAAGTCAGATAATGCCTCGCAAACGAAAAACTTCGTCCCCGCCCATTGGCGTGGAATTACTTCAAGCCACTTTTACCGTCACTAACCAGCAAAAAATCTACCACACTCCCGAAGTGGAAAGGATTATGGAGGAAGCCATGCCCCTCTTGCGCGCTGAAAAATGTGCGCAAGCAGAGAAGCTTTTTCGCCGGGCAATTACACTTGAACCGCTCCAGCCCGACCTGCTTAACAATCTGGCATCTTCCTTGACCCTTCAGGGGCGCGAGGCTGATGGGATGCGCCTCATCGAAACGGTTCACATACTTTTTCCTGACTATCTCTTTGCCCGCACTTCGCTAGCGGTTCTCGCCATGCGCGCCGACAACTACGAGCGGGCGTCTGAATTGCTTGCCCCTTTGTTTTCACGCCGCGAGTTTCACATCAGCGAATTTAACGCGCTGTGCTCTGCGCTGATTGAATTTTCCATTTTTACAAAGCACTACCATTCGGCGCGAATCTGGTTTGAGACGTGGTCAAATCCCGATCCTAAAAACCCAAAACTAGATTTTTATAGGAAACTTCTTCAGAAAGTTGGCGCCTGACCCATGGCGCAATTTATTTGTGTTGCCGATTGCCAAAGCAAGGAGTAGTTTGTGGATTCTAAAAATGACGATTCGGCTTGGACAAAGAAAGGCGCCACCCTGAGCAACAAAACCGCTCAAAAAGAATTCGGGCTGACGTTCGAGGAAATTGTCGAAGGCATACGCGCCGGTAAATTGCAATACCGTGAAAACAGTATCTATGGAAGCCCGTTTCTGAGATTGATTCGGCAGGAAGTGGAATCGCTGGTCAATGAGAAGTATGGGAAGGATTATTTAAAAAAGAAACAACTAAAGAAAGAATTGGCAGAGGTCAACAAAACCTTGAGACAACTGAAATCTCAAACGCTTTCACTGGAAAAGAGAAAAGCAGAACTTCTGGAATTTTTGGGCGATAAGGAGACTTGAACAATGTCTGAAATTAAATACGAAATCATCAGAAAGATCGGCGTGCTTTCCAAGCTCGCGCCTGCCCTGAGCCGTGTCGAAGGGTCGGGCTGGGCAAAGGAAGAGATCAAAATCGTTGAGGGACGGTGAAGACCTCGTGAGCGTAGTTCGGCTAACCCTTGAGCGGCGACGCGAATGATTTCTGATTTTAGACTGCTGATTGTAGAATAGAGCTATGGCACTTCTCACCCGCGAAGAAATTATCGAAGCCCTTGAACGTCTGGGCGAGCTGGCTCATGCTCAAGGTCAACCTATTGAACTTGTGGCGGTGGGCGGTGCGGTCATGGTGCTGGCTTATAACGCGCGCCAAGCAACACACGATATAGATGTAGCGATTCTCTCTCCACGTGAAGCGCGGATTGTGCGTGACCTTGCCAAAAAAGTAGCGGCGGAACGCGGTTGGGCAGATGATTGGTTGAACGATGGTGCTAAAGGTTATTTGGTTGGCATCAGCACTGGGGCGGTTATCTTCTCGGCAACGGGTATTGAAGTTCGTGCGCCTACCGTAGAACAACTCTTAGCCATGAAACTCTCCGCTTGGCGCGACGACGTAGATATTTCGGACGCGCGCCGCTTGCTTCAAGAAATCGGTTCGCAGAGCAACCGCGATCAAATATGGAAAAGAGTCGAGCCCTATCTTGTGCCGGGTGATCAACTCAAAGCGCAATACGCTTTTCAAGATTTATGGGACACCGTGTATGGTAACGCTTGAACAAGTAGCCACCGCCGCTCGCGATTACGAAAGCCTGCAACTTCGCAGTCTTACGCAAGACCTCTTGCGCCAAACCACGCGCCTGAGTGATGTGCCGCGCCCCATCACTACAGACCCCCAACTCTTAGCTATTGCCGCCTCGCTCATTGAACTCTTTGCCGTGCGCCAAAAGCAAACACCGCCTGCTTGGGTTAGCGATATTGCCGCGTTGCCCGAACCTTTCTTCTTGGTTAAAGCCGCGCAACAGATGAAGCGTCTGCGCGAATTGTGCGAAACCCAATCGCCCGAACCCATGCGTAAGCGTAAACTCTATGCGCCGCCAAATTTTTTGGAATTTGTTTAATCGTCTCTCCGACAACCTGCTAGCAAGATATTAGGAAAGCTGCTTTATGTCTAAAAAGAAACGCCAACAAAAAAACACATTAGCCGAATTTAAACGCGAAATGGAATCCAGTAAACTATTTAAAGATCAGAAGATCGAGATATATGAGCAAGGCGAAAAGATGTCGGAAGTTCTCGCATTATTTATTGCGCCCTATACTCAATCTGCTCCTAACTACGATGCATACCGTCGTCTGGTTGCCATCGCAGTAATCGCCTGGAACGCGTCATTACTTGAAAAGATTGAGCGGAACAAGTTTCTCGATGAGATGAGGAAAGCCATCCCGAATGATAAAACCACGCAACAAGACTTTACAGCTATTGTAGAGGAACTTATTGAACGCAAGAAACGTTTCTTCGGCAATAACCACAGAAACATTCTCAACTACAAGGTGGTAGACACCGGACGCAACTATCACCTCTCCGTCGTCTCTACGCAGGAGAACCTATCGCCCAATGATCAACCACCACAAGAAAAGCCTAAGTCGTCTGTTGGCACCAACGTCAAAAATTTGTTGGATGCTGTGTTTGGAACAGAAAAGTAGCAGCAACACCGTTGTACCCGCAGTTCAACTGCGGGCGCAACGAACTATACAAAACCTTCGTATCCTTTAATTCTTCGTGGTCTTCTTTAAAGCACCGCCCCCGCCGCCCTCTTCAAAAACTTCCCCTGCCCGGCTTTGCCCAACCACCTCTCGCCATCCACGATCATGTTGCCGCGCACGAAAACTTTTTCCGGCAAACCGATCAACTCCATGCCTTCGTATAAGTTGTAATCGGTGCGCTGGTGTGTGTTCGTAACGCTGACCGTCTTCTTGAGATTCGGATTCCAGATCACAATATCGGCATCACTGCCAACGGCAACCGTGCCTTTGCGCGGATACATGCCAAAAATTTTGGCGGGGTTGCTGCAGCACAATTCCACGAATCGGTTCATCGAAATGATCCCGCGCCCCACCCCAAAGCTCCACAAGATCGGCAGACGGTCTTCAATACCCGGCACGCCGTTGGGTATCAACGTGAAATCATTTTTCCCCAACTCCTTACCGGCGATCTTTATTCTTTTATCTTCGTATTGAATCTCTTTCGTGCCATCAAGAAAGAACGGGCAATGATCCGTGCCAACGACTTGTAAATTATTTTGCGCCAATGACTTCCACAAAAATTCATTGTCGCTCTCCGTTCTAAACGGCGGCGAGCAAACCCACTTCGCGCCATCGGGTCGGCGCAAGTGATCAAGGGTGAAGAAAAGATAGTGCGGGCAAGTCTCACCCATCGCTTTCAGTCCGCGTGAACGCGCATACATGAGTTGTTCAACCGATGATTGGCACGTCATATGCACGATGTATACCGGCGCATCGGCCATCGCCGCGAGTGAGATGGCGCGCAGAGTGGCTTCGGCTTCCGCCCAGTGCGGACGGGTAAGGACGTGATCAACAGGTGACAAGCGGTTGGCGGCAACACTTTGATCAATGAGAATTTGAATCGCGTCGCCGTTCTCGGCGTGGATCATCGTCAACATCCCATGCGCCGCCGCCTTCTGCATGATCTTGAACATCGCCGTGTCGTCCACTTGCAAGCGACCTTTATAAGCGAGTAACAACTTAATCGTCGTGATGCCTTCATCAATCATGCTCGGTATCTCATCAATCACAGCGTCTGTCGGATCGGTGATGGTTATATGGAATCCATAATCAATCACCGGCTTGCCCGGCAACTTGGCGCGCCAATTATCGAGCGCCTGCTTGAGCGACTCATCTTTATATTGGCAGGCGAAATCAATATGCGAAGTCGTGCCGCCAAACGCCGCCGCGCGATGCCCGCTATAAAAATCATCCGACGACACCGTACCCATCATCACCAGTTCGAGATGTGTATGCACGTCAATGCCGCCGGGCAAAACAAATTTGCCGCGCGCGTCAATTACGTTTGCATCTTCGCCCGGCAGGTTCGCGCCCAAGGCGATCACTTTTTCATCTTCAATCAATACGTCGGCGATGATGGAGTCGGATGCGGTAACAACGGTTCCGTTTTTAATAAGTGTTTTCATGTCTCACCTCTTCATGCTATATTGTGACGGCTCAGCGTCATTGCGAGTGCTTCGCAAAGCAATCTCATAGCGCGACCGAGATTGCTTCGCAGAGTGCGCTCGCAATGACGGAACGGCTGAGCAGTTACGCTATATTGTAGAACAAGTTGACAACTAGTTCTACGGTGTAAAATTATTTCGGACTTAACAGTAGGAGACAAACATGACAACCATCACCCTCCCCGATGATCGTTTGCAAAAACTCAAGGAACTGTCATCCTTCTTCCGTATTTCGGCTGAAGATTTAATTCGTGTGAGCATTGAAGATTTAATCACCCGACCCGACGAGGAATTTGAGCGCATTGTAGAGTATGTGTTAGATAAAAACGCGGAACTGTATAAACGACTCGCCTGATTGGAGATCCTCATGCACACCGGTTCATACATCAACGGCAAATGGTTTCAACCTGACTCAAAAGAGATCATCAAGAATATAAACCCGGCGGATACGAATGATGTGATCGCCGAGTTCCCCGCCGCGCAAGCGGAGGATGCTGTTCGGGCGATTGAGGCAGCGAAAGCCGCCTTCCCCGAATGGAAGCGGACTCCGGGACCGGAACGGGGGCGGGTGTTGTGGCGCGCGGCGAACATTGCCCGCGCTCGCGCCGACGAGATCGCCAAAGTGATGACACGCGAAGAAGGCAAAATTTTCAAAGAGGCAAAAGGCGAAGTGCTAAAAGGCATTTCGGTTTTAGAATATAACTCTGGTGAAGGTTATCGAATGCATGGCAAGACTATGCCTTCGGAGATTCGTGATGTATTCACCTACACCATTCGCCGCCCGCTGGGAGTCGTCGGCTTGATCTCGCCTTGGAATTTTCCGTGGGCCATCCCCGTTTGGAAATCTGCTCCCGCACTCGTGAGCGGCAACACCGTTGTATTTAAACCATCGGGGGTCACACCGGCAACAGCATCTCTTCTCGCAGAAATTTATGAAGAGGCGGGGATGCCAGCCGGAGTCTTCAACATGGTGATCGGTTACGGCAACGCAGTCGGCGAAGCGATTGTGAATCACAACGATGTGCGAGCGATCTCGTTCACAGGATCGAACACAGTGGGTCAGGCTTTGTATGTGAAAGCGGCGGGACGCGGGGCAAAGGTGACGTGCGAGATGGGTGGCAAGAACGCCGTTATCGTGTTGCCCGATGCCGATCTCGAAAAGGCGGCAACCGCCATCCAAGGCGGCGCGTTTGGATCAACGGGTCAACGCTGCACAGCAACATCGCGCATCATCGCTTCACCCAAAATTAAAGATGAGTTGATTGATCGTTTAACGACGAAAGCGAAAACGATGAAGATTGGATCGGGACTCGATGAGACGATTGATATGGGTCCGATTGTGAATGAGAAGCAATGGAAACGGAATATGGATTACATCGAGATCGGAAAAAAGGAAGGGGCGACGTTAGTGTTGGGCGGCGAGAGACCGCAACACCTGAGTCAGGGCTACTTCGTCGCGCCGACAATTTTTGATAACGTGAATCCATCCATGCGAATCTTCCGCGAAGAAATTTTTGGGCCGGTGTTGTCGGTCGCCACGGCGAATGATCTGCAAGAGGCGTTGAACATTGCCAACTCGGTGGAGTATGGACTCAGCACTTCGATCTTCACCCAAGACATTGATACGATTATGCGCTTTGTAGAAGAGGTGGAAGTGGGGATGATCCACGTCAACGAGCCGAGCGTAGGCGGTGAGGCGCAATTGCCGTTTGGCGGCACCAAGTCCACCGGCATCGGCGAACGCGAGATGGGCGAAGACGGTTTAAATTTTTTCACCGAAGTAAAAACGGTGTTTATTAATTTTTCGGGCAAGGCGAAGGTCTCGGCGATACGATAGGGAAACAGGTATACAGGAAAACAAGGAAACAAGGGAAAGCGTTTCCTTCCTTTCCCTTGTTTCCTTTTGTATAGAAGGCAATGAAGATAAAGTTTTTTACTACCGGCGGCACCATTGACAAAGTTTATTTCGACGCCAAGAGCGCGTATCAGGTTGGCTCGCCGCAAGTGGCGGAGATTCTCAAAGATGCCAACGTGGCATTTGAGTTTGAAGTGATTTCGGTGTTGCAAAAAGATAGTTTGGATATGACCGATGAGGAACGGCAAGAGATTCGCAAAGTTGTCGCCGCCGATTCATGTGATCGCATCATCGTCACCCATGGCACAGACACGATGGTAGATACGGCTAAATGTTTACTCGACATCCCCAACAAAACAATCGTCTTCACCGGCGCGATGGAACCGGCACGCTCGCGTTACACCGACGCCACATTCAACGTGGGTTGCGCCATTGGCGCGGCGCAAACATTGCCGCCCGGAGTTTACATTGCGATGAACGGCAGAGTCTACGCGGCGGATAAAGTAAAAAAGAATTATGAGGCAAAGAGGTTTGAAGAAACGTAACCAGAACTTGTCATTTCGAGCGGCGTTCTTTCGGCTTCGCTCAGGGCAGGTTGCCCGCGAGGAATCTCAGAGGCGGTCAAACGAATTGTTGACGTTCGTCGTTGGGCGGGTCTTTTTTCACAGAGTATAATTTCACTCGAGGTGTGATCATGCCAAAGCCAGTACGCGAGACAGCAGTACAAATATACGGCGGTGAACCTACATGGGATATTGCTCAACTCTTCCCGCTTCAAGGTGCGTGGAGCGTGAGCGAATACATGGCGCTTCGCCCCAGTCGTGTTGTCGAATACATCAACGGTCAATTGGAGATTCCCAACGTGCCAACCCCAATCCATCAACGTATCCTGTTATTCATCTACGATCTTTTGTCGTCTTTTATTAAAGCAAACAAGTTGGGTGAGGTGCTCGTCGCACCACTTCGGATGCAAATCTCCGAAAATAAATATCGGGAACCCGACATCGTCTTTATGCACAAAGATCATGCGGAACGGCGCGGGGAAGAATTTTGGGTCGGCGCAGATTTAGTGGTTGAAGTTGTCAGCCCGGGCGAACAAGATCGCAAGCGTGACCTGATTGACAAACGCAAAGATTACGACGAGGCGCAAATTCCCGAATACTGGATCGTGGATTACCAAGAGAAACGCATCACGGTGTTGACGTTGGAGGGCAAGCACTACACGGTTCACGGCGAGTTCGGCGAGAACGATGTGGCGGATTCAAAGTTGTTGGCTGGATTTGAAGTGAAAGTGAAAGAAGTGTTTGATGCAGTTAAATAAT
>Ga0163199_1000973_pt1 | contig 17824 bp, 16 predicted proteins | sample PL_2010_150m_FD_113537 | JGI IMG/M metagenome (GOLD analysis project Ga0163199, IMG submission 113537) | Freshwater microbial communities from Powell Lake, British Columbia, Canada to study Microbial Dark Matter (Phase II) - PL_2010_150m | ecosystem: Environmental > Aquatic > Freshwater > Lake ...
CGCCATGGAAGAAGGCTTGCGTTTCGCCATCCGCGAGGGCGGCCGCACCGTCGGCGCAGGGGTCGTCGCCAAGGTGATCGAGTAGGCCTCGCCTCGTTGTAGATCTCCGAAAGCCGGCGTCAACGTGACGAGTAGGGGCTTGCTTCATTCGGCGGCCGGGTCTTGAAGCGTTTGTGCAGCCAGAAATACTGCTCTGGAAGGCGCCGCACCTCGGACTCGATATAGGCATTCATACGCCGGGTATCTGCCTCGATACTCTCACCCGGGAAATCCGTCCACGGCGAGCCGATATTCACCACATACCCCTGGCCGTCCGGCAACATCCGCGTGACCACCGGAAGCACGCTCGCATCGGCCAGGCGGCTCAGGCGCGACAGTCCGGTAATGGTCGCCGTCGAAACCCCGAAGAATGGCACGAAGATGGTATCGCGCTGGCCATAATCCATGTCCGGCAGGTAATAAAACGGTCTTCCGTCGCGCATCAGTCGGATCGCCGGCCGTGTACCCTCCTGACGCGAAAGCAGCGTCGAATCGCCAAAACGCGTGCGGCCTCTGAGCAATGCGGCATTGAACAGCAGGTTCTTCTGATTGGCGTAAATACTCACCATATCGAGCTCCAGGGTCAGACGTGCCCACCCCATATCCAGGCCGACGAAATGGGGTACCAGCAGGATGGTCGGTTTGCCGGTGTTGCGGTCGAGATGTTCGCGGCCCTCAATTCTGACCAGCCGCCGCAAGCGCTTTGGCGAGGCCCACCAGAGCAGACCGCGTTCCAGGAAGCTGCGTCCAAAGGCACAGAAATGTTCCCGCGCCAGAGCGGTGCGCCGCGTCTCGTCGAGTTCCGGGAAACACAGGCGCAAATTGGTCAGTGTCACCTGACGCCGTTCTTTGGCAAGCCAATAGAGCAGGGCGCCGAAGCCCCGGCCAAGCCTCGCCAGCCACGGCAGCGGCAGCCAGTGCAACAGCCACATGGTGGCAAATGCCAGGCGCGTCATGCGACGGGTTCCGGGGGCAACGAGCCGGCAGGCACTTTGTAGCGGTTATAGCCCCACAGGTACTGTTCAGGGCATTCCAGAATCAGTTTCTCGAGATCCTGATTGATCTGCTGCACACGTTCCTCAAGCGTGCCCGCCAATGCCCCCGAGAGCCGGCGAAGCTTTTGATGGTAACCGGCGCCATATGCCAGCCGCTCGGCATATGCCAGTAACACCGTAGCCCCGGTTTCGGCCAGCCGCGCCGCCAGCGTCATGGTATAGGCGGGACGGCCGAAAAAAGGAGCCCAGACACCCTCGCCTTTGCCCGGGACCTGATCCGGCAGCAAGCCGATCGCCTCGCCGCGTCTCAAGGCTTTCATCAATGCCCTGACGCCGCCTAGATCCGCCGCCGCGAGATTGAGGCGGTCATTTCGCCGTCCTTGCACCACCCGCTCCAGCCACGCGAGCTTGGGGGGCCGATAGAGTACGGTGATCGGACGCCGGCTGGCGTAGTATTGTGCGGTGATTTCAAAGCAGCCGAGGTGTGGAGTAAGGAACAGTATTCCGTGCCGGTGGCCATTTCCATTCCAGGCCGCTTCGACCAATTCCCAGCCGCTCACGCGCACCACCCGCGCCACGATCTCATCCGATTGTCGCAGCCAGATCTTCGGCAACTCCAGAATCGTTTTGCCTGCCTCGGCGGCGACGGCCAGGCAAAAGCGCCTGCCAGAAAAGCCGGCCAAGGCAGCGTTCTGTTTCAAGTGCCGTCGATAGGTGGGCGAACCGGCGTACACAAGGCAACCGAGCAAGGCCCCCAGATTGTGCAATAACGACATCGATAGCAGGGATAAGAAACCTATCAGGCGGGTCATGAGCAAGTCGGAATCTGCCGTAAGCCCAGCAGGTAAATTGCCGGCGATCCGCGCTCAGTGGGGAGCGCAACCGTGATTTCATGCGAGTCAAATGTTATCATTGAATTCCTTCCGAGCGCCGCCTATTCGGACGTCGTGCGAGATTGACAAGCGCAAAGGTTACGATCATCAGTTTATTGCCGAAATCGCCAGCTGTTGCAGCGCCCCAGGACCTGATGAACGGCGGGTTGCTGTTGCCCGGATTTCTGCGGCGCAGCGAGGATGGCGTTAGCATAGAAATCTCGCTGCTCGAATCCGAACAAAATTTTCGGTTGTTCGTGGACCAGGTGTTCGCATCCAATGCCTATTTTGCGGAACTCGACTACCCCCTGTTCCTGAAACTCCTCTACGAACTCGAATTGCTTGAATTGCCGATGCGCAGCAATGGCATCGACGCCTCGCCGTCGGTTCGGTTGGCAAAGGACATCGTCCCTTTCAATCCCGAACGTCAGAAACTTTACCGCGAAGCCAAGATCGGCAAGAACGGGAAAATGGCCGAGTACTTGTTCGAACCGGCGATGATGGAACAAGAAGTTGAGTTGCCGGTATTCGGACCGCCTTCCGCAGACCCTTCCGCTCCCCGCGAGATTCGCGGTTACGAGAAGCGCAAGCAGTTGGTGAAAGTCAAGCTGGATCCCGACGAGTTCATTGCCGCGATGTGGCTGCAAGGCATCCGTTACGGCCTGGATATGCGATCTGTGCGCACCATGATCAAGGACGACCGCACGGGTCGAATGGAAATCGCCCATAGGCTCGAGCCGTTTCCCGGGCGGGATGCGAATATCGTCGAACAATCCGAGACCATGCATCGGGATGATGCACCCAAGAGGCTTTCGGATGGCCGTGTCGATCTAAGCACCTTCAGCAATCATTTTCCGCAGGTCGCTGCGGGCACCCGGCTGCTGAAGAAAATTCCGCGTGCGCTGGGCAAACCGGGCTGGGACATCCATGGCACATTCTTCGAACCCCCGGTCCCGAAAGACCTGGATCTGGAAGAACTGGCCGGTCCCGCCACGCGGATCGAGATCACCCCGCAGGGGGATTTCATCGTCGCCGCGATGTCGGGTTTCCTCAGCATCGACGTGGATTCCAATCAACTTTCGGTGACCGACAAGATCGTCAGCAAGCAGGGGGTCAGCATGCAGACGACCGGCAACCTGCAACTGACCGGCCTGGATTACGAGGAACATGGGGAGGTATTGGAGAAGCGCCAGGTAAGCGGCCACAACATGACATTCTTCGCCGACGTGTTTGGCCAGGCGATTTCCGATGGCGGAAAGATCGATTTCAAGTCCAATCTGGCGGGCGGCGTAGCGCGGAGTCCGCAAGGCTCGATTGTGGTCGAGGGAACCGCGTCGAACGCCGTCGTGGAGGCCAGAGACGGAGAAATCGAAATCAACATCGCCCATAACACGCTCGTCATGGGCAGGAAAGTGAAGATTCTGCAGGCGGTCAATTGCGATATCGTGGCCGATGAAATCGAGATAGAAGACTGCGCAGCTTGCGCGATTTTGGGAAAAAACATTCTGCTCCACAAGAGCAAGGACTGGAAGAGCACCGAAACCCTGGTGTCGATCCAGGTCCCGGATGCGACCGCCTGGGATTTGCGCCGTGAGGATCTCGACAAGCAACTTGCGGATATCAGGAAAACCATGTCCGGCAAGGAGAAGAACGCCGCGCAGATTTCAAGCCAGCCCGAGGTGCAGAAGTTTCTGGCCTTGCGCGAAAAAGTCGAATCCGAAGAAGTTCAGATCGCCCCCGCCCAGGAGGCCGGCTGGAAGACGACGCTGGTGCGTTTTGCGTCCGTAACCCGACTGTTGGATAAGTTGCTCGACGAGGTTCGCAAACTGAAGATCGAGGATGAGTATTTGAGCAATCTCCTTGAGAAACTGACGATCTCAAGGCGGATGGCGGAGGAAGCGGTTTCGTGCGAAATTCGGGAAGTGACGGGCGATACTATCGTGAGAACCAGAAAAGGACCGGTCGAGGGATTGCTCTTCGATGCGCTTACGCCGAAAGAACTTCATGCGCGATTGCGCGAGTCCGGGAGCGCCGAGGAAAGAATATTCTCCAGTGACAGCGGCGCCTACAGGTGGCGAATCACGCCCAAGCATTAGGGCGCGTTTGACCCGCGTGCCGGGGCAAAGTAAAATGCTGTTTCCGCCGAGTTAATCAGGACAACTTGCAGGGCGGGCCCCGCGACGAGCGGGGGTTAATACTGCTAAAGCGTCGCCTGCTCTCCTCCCCGGAGCCGGTTGCGCCGGCTCAATGGGGAGAATCGTATCAGGAGCAGTCAGCATGTCCAGCGAATATCTCTTTACTTCCGAATCCGTTTCCGAAGGCCATCCCGACAAAGTCGCCGACCAGATTTCCGACGGCGTGCTTGACGCCGTGCTGGCGCAGGACGTAAAGGGCCGGGTTGCCTGCGAAACGCTGGTGTCGACAGGCCTCGTGGTCATATCCGGGGAGATCACCACGACGGCGCACATCAATTACATTGAAATTGCCCGCGATGTGGTGCGCCGCATCGGCTACGATCATCCCGACATCGGCTTCGACTACAAATCCTGCGCAGTGCTGACCGCCATCAACCGGCAGTCGCCGGACATTGCGCAGGGAGTGAATGAAGGCGAGGGCCTCGATCTCGACCAAGGCGCCGGTGACCAGGGATTGATGTTCGGCTACGCCTGCAACGAAACGCCGACGCTGTTGCCGCTACCGATTTATTACGCCCATCGCATCATGCAACGCCAGGCGGAGGTGCGCAAGTCAGGACGCCTGACCTGGCTGCGGCCGGATGCCAAGAGCCAGTTGACCGTGCGCTACGTGGGCGGCAAGGCGGTGGATATCGACACCGTGGTGGTATCCACCCAGCACAGCCCGGAGGTTTCCCACGCACAGCTATCCGAAGCGGTGATCGAGGAAATTATCAAGCCGGTGCTGCCCAAGGAAATGCTGACCGCCAGGACTCGCTATCTGGTCAACCCAACCGGCCGTTTCGTCGTCGGCGGCCCTCATGGCGACTGCGGTTTGACCGGCCGCAAGATCATTGTCGACACTTACGGCGGCGCGGCGCATCACGGCGGCGGCGCATTCTCGGGCAAGGATCCGTCGAAGGTCGACCGTTCTGCCGCCTACGCGGCGCGTTACGTGGCGAAGAATATCGTTGCCGCCGGCCTCGCCGACCGTTGCGAGGTGCAGATCGCCTATGCCATCGGCGTTGCCACGCCGGTGTCTTTGATGGTCAGCACTTTTGGCACAGGCAAGATCAGCGATGAGAAAATCATCGCACTCATCGGCAAACATTTTGACCTGCGCCCCAAGGGCATCATTCAGGCACTCGACCTGCTGCGCCCGATCTACTCCAAGACCGCCGCATACGGTCACTTCGGGCGGGATGAACCGGAGTTCACCTGGGAAAACACCGACAAAGCCGCCGTGTTGAAGGCAGACAGCGGAGTGTAAGTTCAAGTTGAAAGGCCCTAGCGACTTTCCGCGCCCTGGAGTGCTGCCAGGGTATACGCGAGTCCATCGCTGAATTTTACGGATGGTTGCCAGTCCAGCAACTCGCGGGCGCGGGTGATATCGAGGACATTCACCGGGACGTCGAACTTGCGGCCATGCTCGAAATTCACCGCAACAGGCCTGCCCAGCAAAGCCTCAATAGCGGCAATCAGCTGGTTGAGGCTCAGGCCCTGGCCCGAACCGATGTTGAAAATGCGCGGCTCTCCCCGGTAGGAAAGCGTCTTCACGAAGGCGCGGATGGCATCCTTGATGTAGATGTAATCCCGAACGACGCTGCCGTCGCCCCAGATCTGGATGGTCTCGCCGTGCCATGCCCGGTGCAGGAAGACCGCAACGGCGCCCTGCGCCGCGCCGACCCGCTGGCGTTCGCCAAACGGGTTGGCGAGCCGCAAGATGCAGTAGTCGAGACCATGCAGAACATGGTACAGGTGCAGGAATTTCTCTATCGCCAGTTTGGTGACACCGTAGGAAACCAGCGGCTCGGTGGAATGGCTCTCGCTGATCGGCAGGGTATTGGGCAAGCCGTAGACGGTTCCGCCGGAAGAGGCGAAGACGATACGCTGCACCCCGCTCGTCCGGGCGATATCCAGCAGGCGCAGGGTCCCGAGGACATTGGTCTCGACATCATAGGCCGGGTTGTCGTTGGACGATTTCGGCAGCGTTGCCGAGACCAGATGAAACACCACATCGCTGCCGGGGACGACACGGGCAAGATCGTCCGTGTTCAGAAAATCGCCTTCGTGCCACTCAATGCGCGGATCGGCGAGCAATTCGGCGGGCAGCACCAGGTTCGGCCGATCGAAGACGCGGACTTGGTGTCCTTCGGCCAGCAATCCCTCCGCGAGATGGGAGCCGATAAAGCCGGCGCCGCCAAGTATCAGGCATTTCATTCGGGCCGCCTCTCTTGTGCGCCCAACTCGTCATAGACGGCGAGCAAGTCATCGGCATAGCTGGATATCGACTTCGGCATGCGTGCATTTCCTGAAAGTCGGGCGATCTGATCTCGGTCGTTGACCAGTTCGGAAAGAATCGCCGCCAATCGATGGGAATCTCCGGCGGGGAACAGCCAGCCGTTTTCATCATGCGTGATCAACTCCGAGATACCCGCCACATCCGAGGCGATCACCGGCCGGCCGGCGGCCTGGGCCGAGTATACGACAAGGGGCGCGTTTTCGAACCAAATCGAAGGGACGGCCAGGATATCCAGATCGGCAAGAATGGCGCCGATCTGGTCGTTGGGAAACGCCCCGTGGAATTCCACGCGCGCATCATCGCCCGCAAGATGCTTAAGTCGCTTGAAATACGCCGGAAAATCATCGGGCCTGCCATAAATCCGTAATTGCAGATTGCCATCGACCAGCTCGTGCAGCGCCTGAATAAGAATGTGCGCGCCTTTGTGCTCGCCCAGGCCAATCAGGCCTATCCTCAGGGGTCCGTGCCGAGCGGACTTGCCCGGTAACTTCGGCGGCAGACGGATGCCATAGGGGAGGTAGTTAATGTGGGCCGGCGCCAGCCCGTGGCGTTCCAGGGCCTGTTGCATGAACCGGGTCGGCGCCAGCACTTTGCCGATTCGATTCATGCGGGCGCCTAGAAAACCCTTGCGGCGCGACAGCGCCGCCACCATACGGGCACTTCCGCTACTCCTGAATGCACCCAGGTTGGCAATGCGCACCATGCCCGAGACGGCGGCAGCGGGAAGACGGTTGAGAACGTCGGCGGCCAACCCGGGCATCTTCAGCGTGGCCAGATGCCTGACGCAATTGGCGGCCCACGGATCGGGACCTGCGCACATCGTCCCGTCCGCCAGGCGCAGCTGGCACATCGGACAAACCAGCCAGAAATCCGTCGGTGTCAGCACCGTCGGAATGTCCTTGTCCACGCAGACATCCACAATCGATGCGGACAGGCGCATCAAATGGAAAAAATGCACGACGTCCGGACGAAAAGCATCGACGAGGCGGGCAAACTGTCCGGCAACCAGCAGATTGTTGTATTCCTGCTCGGTCAGGTTGTCCTGACTTCCCATCGGGCAATGCGCATGCTTGAAGCGCGTGACGGGAATGCCTTCGAACACATAGTGATCGAAATGCTCCTGGTCGGGAATCGCGCTGGCGGCAGGCAGCGCGGTGAACACCTGCACTTCGTGCCCGCGCGACTGGAGTTCCAATGCGGTATGCAACGCCAGAATCTCGGTTCCCGACGCGTAATCGGGCAGGAACTGATGAACGGTGAGAAGTATCTTCATCCACGCCGACCGGATCGCTGCTGCCGCGCCTCTAGCTTGGCGATCAGCCAGCGGGCCAGGGAGAGTAGTCTCCTGCTGGGCAGCAGCGCTGCCCCGATGCGCGTCGAGCTGGACAGCGACAACAATCCGGCCAGCAAAGCCCGCGCATTGGCATCCAGGCTGAACTTGTCGAGAATCCGCGCGCGCGCTGCACGTCCGATCGCCTGCCGCAATTCCCCATCAGCAAATACCAATGCCTGACATTCCACCCCGCGGCCGACCAGCGCCAGCCGGAAATCCCAGTCCTCATGACCAAAGCGGATGCTCTCATCGAAGCCGCCGCCTGCTTCGGAAGCCTCGCGTCGCACCGCCGATATGGGCGGGCCGCTATCGGCCTGGAGGTGGGCGCCCGCTCTTTCAAAACCGACGGCCCACAGAAATTCCTCGTCCCCGAAATTGACGGACCCGGTATTGCAGAACCCGAATGCCGGGTTGGATTCGAGAAACCACACGTATTTCTCGATGAACGTCGGCTCTATCATGTCGTCGCTGTCGAGCAGGCACAGATAACGTCCGGCAGAATGTTTGAATGCGGCATTGCGGGCCGCCGCGGGGCCGGCATTCTCCTCAACGATCACCCGGATGCGCGCATCGCTCGCCCGTGTGGCGGCCAACATCGCCAACGCCTCCGCGTCGCTGCTGCCGTCATCGACAATGATCCACTCGAAGTCCTGGAAAGACTCAGCGAACAGGGACTGGGCGGTTTCCAGGTAGACCCGGTCGGGGTTGTAGAAGGGCGTGATCACCGAGACCGTCGGTGTGGCAAGGAAAGCGGCAGGACGATAGGGGAATCCCGGACGTCGCGCGGCAACCGGCGTGTTGGCGTAATCCGGTCGTTCCGGATCGATCATGTCACGCCCTGGTCGCGGTAAACCAGGCGCGGGCTCCGGCCGGATGGCCTTCCACCGTCACGCGCGGGTTGGCGGGGTTGCGGCTGTCGCAATCGGCCTTGAACATCATCTTGACATCCTTGAATCCGCTTGATCGAAGCATGCCCATCAGGCATTCATCGCCGAAAATCCACCAATACGTCACATCGCCCCAGAATGCATCCTCGATGAAATGCGCCTGCTGCGAGGTTTCCGAGAGAACATGGGTTTCCATCAATAACCGGGAGCCGGGCCGCATCACCGACGCGATCCTGTCGAGCAGTTGTAGCGGTTCCCGGATGTGATAGATCAGTCCCAGGCAACTGATCCAGTCGAAATCGCCGAGATAGGTACGATCCAGATCCTCCCAGCCGGCGTTGAAAAAGCTTACTTCCGGGCGGTCATACACGGCATTCAGGAACATGGCATGCAGGTAGAACGGGTGGGGTTCCAGTCCAACCGACTCGGCGGCGCCCAGCGCATTCATATAAAACGGGTCATAACCGGCATTGCAGCCGATATCCAGCGTACGCTTCCCGCGCACGCGCTCGCCATCGATGCCGCAGCCCCGATAGGCCCCCGACTTGCCGCGACAGTCCCAGGCACTGCGGGTGGTTCGTCCCCCGGGCATGGGGAAGGGTCCCTGCAGGAACATGCCCAGTTGCGGCAGAAATTCGTCTACGAATGCCGCGGTCTCCGGGGAACTCCCGACGAAAGCCTGGAACAGCGGCTCGGTCTGGTCGAATCGTATGCCCTCCGTTTCCAGCGGTCGATCGGGATTGATCCCTTCATATTCGCTGCGGAATTTCCTGAACGCCTCGGGCTGAAACAATTTGCGGAACTGTTGCTGACGAAACGACATGCGCTACTCCATTTCAAAAGGCTGGCGCAGATCTGAACGGGCATCCGGATCGCAACGGTATCGCCAGCAAGGGACAAAAAATCACGGCGTCGCCGAACCGGGCAGGTCCGGCGGCAAGTGGCTCAGATCGAGCAAGCCGGCGCGCAGCAGCAGGCGGAACAAGCGGCTGCGCAGCAGCGTGTGCAACGCCTCGTGACACTTTTCTGCTTCGCGCGCGGCATTCGACGCCGCCATTTGCCAGGCATCACGTTGTTCCAGCAACCAGGCATTGCCTGTGCGCAGTTCATCCAGTGCGCGCTGCAGGGATTCTGAATGCGCCTTTTCGGTCTCGGCCGCTCCCTTCCAGGTGTCACGCTGTTCAGTTAACCAGACCGTGCCGGAGCGCATCTCATCCATCGTTCGATTGAACGATAGGGTATTTTCCTCCGAGGACTTTTGCCAGGCGTCACGCTGTTCGGTGAGCCATGAATTTTCGGTGCGCATTTCATCGAGCGTGCGATTGAAGGATTGCGTGTTCGCTTCGGAGGTTCTTTGCCAGGCGTCACGCTGTTCGGTGAGCCATGAATTTTCGGTGCGTATTTCATAGAGCGTGCGATTGAAGGATTGCGTTTTCTCTTCCGAAGCTCTTTGCCAGGCCTCACACTGTTCGGTCAGCCAGGAAATATTCGCCGTCAATGCGGCAACGACTTGAGGATCACCGCCTGCATCCTGCCTGGATTGAAGATAGGCATCCCGCACCGCGACGAACTGAGCCAGCAGCGGATTTTCGGCGCGATGGGCAACCCAGTCTGCACCAAGACGGGCAAGCAGGTTCAGGAATTCCGCAGGCAGGGAATCGGTAACGGCACCAAGTTTCCGATCCGGTCCCTGATTGAGGACGATGAGGAAGCGTTCAACCATTTCCAGCAGCTCTTGTTGTCCCAATACGCCCGCATACCGCTCCAGCCGGGAGCGCCATGACTCGTTTGATCCATCCGTCAGTTCAAGCCGATAGAGGAAAAAAGCGAATACCGCGGCGCGTTCGACATCCTCCCGGGCTTTGCTCTCCGCAATGGTATTGGCTCCATGCAGGCGATAAGACAGGAGTGGGCGATCCAGAAAACGAATCTGCCGTTTGCCCAGGATCAGTCGCAGGCAAAGCTCCAGGTCATGGGTGTAGCGCAACGGGGCAAAATAACCGATCGAGTCGAAGATCGAGCGCCGGATGAACAGATTTGAAGTGGTCACCAGAAAGTTCGCGTTGAACAGCCCCAGGGACAAATCTCCCTCCTGCCTGAAAAACGACAGCGCATTTTCGTACCAGGGGTTGCTCGCGGCATTGCCCTGATCGTCGATGAAATCCATACCGGTCGCCACCACGTCTATGGCCGGGTCGGACCGGGCGAGTTCCAGGCAAGCGGCCAGGCGTTGCGGATGGTACCTATCGTCGGAGTTCAGGATCGCCACGAAATCCCCGGTCGCCCTCAGGATCGCCGCATTCAGGGTGTGGTGGGCGCCCTGGTTGGGCCACGACCAGAAAATGATTTCAGGATGATCCACACACAAGCGGCGCACCTTCTCGGCAGAAGCGTCGGCCGAGCCGTCGTCGATGACAATGATTTCATGCGCAAGCAGGCTTTGCGAAAAGACACTCTCCAGCGCCGCCTGGATATAGTCCTGGTGGTTGTAAAGCGGAATGATCACCGACACCCGGGCGTCAGCATCCGGCTTGATTGGAAAGGTGTCCGGGTTCAGTTGCATCGTCGTGCCAGTCTCGTGCGTAGTCCGCGCATTTTATGAGTTCGCAGGCGGACCGCGTCAGATTCTTTTGAGTATCGCGGCGCAGGCCAGGCCGAGATTTCCCATCAGGCTCTGGCGATTGACACCGGAGCGTTTGAGACCCATCAACCGGGGTAGCAGCGAGCGCGTTCGCGCAAGGCGAAATTCCTCCAAAATCTTCTGGTTCTCAGGCGTCAGGCGCGAGCGCATGCTCTGCAGCGCCTCGACGTTGATGTCATTCCAGCGGCGAAAGCGGCCTTTCAGCAGTTCGCGCAAACGTCCAATCTTGTTCGACCAGCCGGCACTGGAGCCGACCTCATTATTCAGGTGCTGCCGGTAGCGCACGCTTGGGTAAGCATCATAAACGACCCGGCCGCCACATCCGGTGACGACCTGATAAGCCCACCAGTCGTGAGCTACGATGCTCACATCGGCGCTGGCCTGGCGAAGCAAATTGCGTGTGGCTTCATTGAAGACGAGGGTGTTGCCGCCACCAATATTTTGTACCAGGGCATTCGCAAAACTCGGATGCCTGCGAATCAGCGGCGAGAATCCAAGCTCCCGGCCCTGCTCATCGATCAGGCGGGTGCGCGAACAATACAATGCCGGAATCTCGGCTGGAATTTCGTTCAACCGGGCTATGGCGCGGGCGAGTTTGTCGGGTTCCCAGATGTCATCCTGATCGGCGAAGGCGTAGTAGCGCGCTCGAATGTTGTCCTGCCGGGCGAGCGACAGGAAGTTCGCCGCATAGCCCTGCGTCGGGCCGGATTGAAGCGAGATCCTGTCGCCGCCCCATTTGGCAAGATATTGCCGGATGATGCCGGGTGTGTCGTCGCGCGAGTCGTCATCGGAAACCCAGACGGTCCAATCGGTGTGCGTCTGTGCCGCGATCGATTCGAGCTGTTCGGCTATGAAATGCTGGCCGTGCATCGAGCACAGCAGAATGGCGACGTCGGATCGGACATCGTGCGACGCGGCGGGTGGGTCAACTGCCCTCATGAGCCTGACCCGGCATTAAAGGCCTGAGGCTGAGAATCGCCTTCGGTGTTCGCGACCAGGAGCTCCGCATACCGGGCCCGGGCATCGGCAAGCTGTTCGCGCAACTCACCGGCGGTGGCCCCCAATACCTGTTCCCGCCGCGCATGTTGAATCCTTGCGCCCAGCGCGGCGAACAAATCCGCCACTTGCCGCCTGGCGCCATCATCGAGTCGGCACAGCGCCAGCAGGGCCGGCGCAGGCGCCGAGCCAACCAGCAGCATGCCCAGGCCATGGCCATGCTCGAAGCCGAATGAGGGATGGCGATCCTTCACGTCTTCCCAGACTTTCCAGACGCCGAAGTCGCGTTCGCGTACCGTCGTGTCGTGAAACAGCACGATGCCGCGGGGGCTCAGCTTGGGCAGCCAGGTGTCGAAGTCGTGGCGAACTGCTGCCTCTGTGTGCATGCCGTCGATATGCAACAAGTCGATCGAGCCGTCGGCAAAACTGCTCAGAGCGTCGTCGAAACTCATCCGCATCAGGGTTGAAAATGCTGCATAGCGCGGATCGTGATATCGCTGAAAATCATCGAATACGCTTCCGGAATACGCTCCGGAATGCTCGTCGCCGCACCAGGTGTCGACGGCGCAGGCCCGCGTCGATAATCCCTCGACCGCGATCGCCTGACAGAAGGCACTGTAGGAATCGCCCTTGTGAGTTCCCAGTTCGACCAACAGCGCAGGGCGTGCCAACCCTATCAACGCAAAGGCGAACGGAATGTGCTGGTGCCAGCTCTCGATATCGGTGAGTCGATCCGGGAAACGGTAGGCGCGCCCTGCATCCAGCAGTTCGAGTAGTGGCGTCATGCGGACATTTCCTTGCCGGCCGGCATGTCTCCGCTTATCATTGCAAACATCCCGAAATCGACAAGAAGTCATTTAAGGCAAGGCGCCATTATCCATCATCCGGCCGCGCCCTGCCGCTCAAAACTGGTGTCCATGCTACGACAACTGCTTTCCCCGCTACTGGATTTCCAGGCGCCACATCCCCCCGCGCTGGCGACCCCTTTCGGCACCGCGCAGTATATTGAATTCATGAAAGCCGAAAGCTTTCTGCTATCGCCGTCCTACGCCCGGCGGCGGGTTCGCATTCATGGCGTCGAACATTTGCGCGCAACTCGGGAACGGGGAGGATTGCTGGCGGCCCTGCATATCGGCAGTTTTTTCCTCTCGGGCGGGGCGCTGGTCCATCAGCTCGGCCTGCCCTACACCTGCGTCGCTTCACGCCACAACCTGCGGTTCACGCCGGGCAACGAAGCCGACTTCTGGCTCGGCGTGCACCAGCGCAGCGAATCGCTGTATGGCACGCCCATGTTCTACACCGATGAGTCGGTGCGCAAGTCGCTTTCCTGGCTCGAAGAAAACAAGTATCTGGGCGTTGCCATCGATGTACGCGAAAACGGAATCCGTAACAAGGAAGATCGCTTTTCGTTTCTCGGCCAGGACATTTACGTGCACACCGGGCCCGGCCGGCTGGCGAGAATCAGCGGTCGGCCGATGCTGCCGATGACGATATTGTTCGATTCGCGGCGGCGCGTGCATGATCTTCATATCGGCGCGCCGGTGCTAGCCGCCACGCCACACGCGTGCATCCAGCAAACCCTCGACCAGATGGCCCCTCTGGTAGTGACGGCGCAGCAGCAGTTTTTCCACGACCTGCTGGGAATGTTCGCCACTCCGCACCGGGTTGATTAGCCCACGAACTCCTCCCCCTTGCAGGGGGAGGGAGCGGTAATCGCGAGTCCCTTGAACGGCAAGGAGTAGAAACCAACAGTCCCTTCCCCCTCCCAGGGGGAAGGCCAGGATGGGGGTAAGGGGTTAGGCCAACGCCCCACCCATTACAGCGGAAAGAGCAGCGCATCTATGCAGATCCATTGCCACCAGTGGGCCGGGTTCTGCCGGACGTCGCGCTCAAGCAAGGAGATCGCGCCTTTCACGGCGGCATCGACGGACTCCTCGGGTAGTGGCTCGATGGTCACCCTGGCGCGCCAGCCGGAATCGTGCACCGCCCCATAGCAAAGCGCTGCCCCGGTACGTTCCGCCAGCCGTTGCAGGCCTTGCGGAATCTTCAGGGTGCGCCCGAGGAACGGCGCAGCTTGCGTCGCATCACCTGGATTGGGCGGCACATCGAAGAGAATGACGACAGTGTCGCCATCCTTCAGCAGCTGATATAACTGGCGCGGGTTGTCCGCGATTGTGAGCCATTCGCCAGGGTTGGCCTGCCGGTTGCCCCACACCTTGAAGCGAAGAAACCAGCGATCGGCGCGATCCAGATAGGGATTTCGCGTATCGATGACCTGGGTCAGGATATGCAGCTTGACGCCTTTCGCTCCCAGGGCCGCAAACAGCAACGACGGTCTTCCATAGTGGGCCATCGCCAGGATTCGACCGCGGCCGTCGGGACGCGGCGCGGCGAGCAGATCCAGGCCGTCGATGTCGACCCACCGATCGATGTTGCGCGACGTCAGGCGCGGCAGATAATACACATCCAGCAATTCATGGCCGAGGTTGGTCTGGTAATGGTCCAGCAAAGCGGGCATCTGTTCGGAGTTCGCGACTTCCGGCAGAACCTCCGGCGATATCTTGCCCAGGGCTGTTGCAACCGCCTCCCGGGTAGGTCGTCGCAGGACCGGATCATGACGGTACAGCCAACCGGCCAGGCGATAGGCGAGCGGCAGCGGCAACAACGAAGCCAACGGAAACAGCACGAAATACCGCAGCCACTTGAACATTATCTCTGGGGCGCCAGGGTACTAACCGATGTCGCAACGCCACTGATGCGGCAGGTGAACGACGCCTTGCTCAAGGTCGTCCTGCGTGACCTCGATCATCGCCACATTCTCGGCACTTTCGTACGGATGTATGGTCTGTTCGCATGCCAGCACGACATTCACCCGGTAGTTGCCTTTGAGCAGCGGCAGCGCCGGAAAACGCGCTTCGATGTGACCGCGGCCGTCCTCGCCGACGACGGCGTGAATCCCGTCATTGACATTGCCGACACCGCAGACGATGTTGCCGGCCACATCGGTGAGGGACACCGCGACACTCGGCGGCGGCAGGGCCGGGTCGATCGCGAAATGGACGAGCACCGTCAGGTCGTCCTTGCGGCTGCGGATGATCTTGCTGCCGTCGCTGCCATAGGATCCTCCGGTCACGCGCACCGACAGGATTTGCGCACTGCCGTCCAAGCCGACGCCGGGACGCGCCGCCCGGTCTCCGGCTGCACCCGGCTTTTCCTGCGCCAGTGCCAGGCTTTCCCGGTAAGCGATGGTCACCTCCGCCGGCGAGCCGGTCGCGGCGATGCGGCCCTGGTCCAGCCAGATCGCCTTGTCGCATAACATCTCCACCTGGAACAGGGCGTGCGAACAGAACAGGATGGTGGTGCCGCGGTCACGCAGTTCGAGGATGCGCTCGAACGAGCGCCGCGAAAACTCCCCATCGCCGACCGACAGGGCTTCATCGATGACCAGCACGTCGGGATCAACGCATGTCGCCACGGAAAATGCCAGGCGGATGAACATTCCGCTCGAATAGGTCTTCACCGGCTGATCGATGAAATCGCCGATAGCCGCGAACGCCAGGATGCTGTCGAGGCGTGCATCGATTTCTTCACGCCGGAGGCCAAGAATGGAAGCGTTGAGATAGACGTTTTCACGCCCGGTGAATTCGGGATTGAAACCGGCGCCGAGTTCCAGCAGCGCCGAAATGCGACCGTTCACGGCCAGCTTGCCATTCGTCGGCGATAGCGTGCCGCAGACCAATTGCAGCAGTGTCGACTTGCCTGCGCCATTGCGCCCGACGATCCCCAGGACCTCGCCCTTGCCCAGTTCGAAGCTCACCTCTCGCAAAGCCCAGAACTCGCGGTAATAACGCCGGCGCTCTCCCCACAGCGTTTGCCACAGCCGATCGGAGGGCTTGTCGTAGAGGTGGTAGCACTTGGACAGCGCCTCCGCGCGGATCACCGGATCAGAGGACATCGGCGAATCCTTTGCGGGTTGCCGCGAACCAGCATCCGCCCAGCCATGCCACCAGCACGGAAATCGCTGCAAGCGCGGCGAGCGTGCTCCAGTCCGGCCAGCGGCCCTCCATCACCACGTGGCGTGTCTGCTCGATGACCGGGGTCAGCGGATTGAGCGCCAGCAAGGGCTGCCAGCGCTCTGGCAGGGCGCTCATGGGGTAGAAGATCGGACTCAGGAACATCAGCAGATTGAGCACCATGCCGATTACCTGGCCGACATCGCGCACGAACACCCCGAGCGCTGCGAGAAACCACGACAGGCCCAGCATCAGGGGCAGCAGCGGCAGGAGCACCAGCGGAAGGCAAATGACACTCAGCGATAACTCTCCACGCAGCGCCGTGGCCGCCGCCAGCAACACCAGCAGATTGACCGAAGTGTGAAACAGCGCCGACAGCAACGTCGTCCAGGGCAGGATCTCCAGCGGGAAGACCACTTTCTTGACTAGTTGGGGTTGGTCCAGCACCAGGCGTGGCGCCCGGCTCAGACATTCCGAAACGAAGCTGAAGACGATCAGGCCCGCATACACTTGCAACGCGAACTCGATGCCGCCGCCGTCGCCTGTTCCCCAGCGCGCCTTGAACACTTCGCGAAACACGAAGGTGTATACCGCCAGCATCAGCAGCGGATTCAGGAATGACCAGCCCAGCCCCAGCAGCGAGCCGCGGTAGCGCGCCTGGACGTCACGGCGGGCAAACTGCCAGATCAGAGAGCGCTGCCGAAGCGGGAGAAAAAATGACAATTTCATGGGCTGGCTGTTGTCCGATTTTCCGTCAGGAAGTTTTCGGCGGCTCGATCTTGCCTTCGGCGACCTGGATCAGAAAGGTCGGATCGCCGACCTGCAGGCTGCTGCCATCGCGCGCCACGATACCGCGCGTCTGCAACACCTGGAACACCCGGGTCACCGTTTCCCGGCTGGTATTCACCATGATGGCGATTTCCTGGTGAGTCGGCGCGTTGGTGATGCTGACCTTGCCATTGACGCCGGTGACGGTCAACTGAATCAGTTGCGCGCAGACCCGCTGGGACGGACTGGGCATGCCCAACAGCGTACGCTGTGCCGACACCGAGCGCAGGCGCTGGGTCAGCCTGAGTAATACTTTCTCGGCGATGCTGGGAGTATTCACGATCAGGTTGCGCGCCTCCATGCCCGGCAGGAACGCCACCCGGGAACGCGCCACCGCAATCACGAAGTCCGGTCGAGGCTGGCCGTCCAGCACCGACATCTCGCCAAAAAAACTCCCGGGGTCGACGAAGTACAGGCCGACCTCGCGTCCGTCGAGGGTGAAGTCGACGCCTTGCAGGCGGCCTTCCACCAGGAAACACAGCGGCTGGCCGGATTCGCCCTTGTTGAAGACCACCTCGCGACGGGCAAAGGAACGCTCGATCATCAGCGTCGCCAGGCGACCAGCCAACTCCTGCGGCAAGTCCCGCAGCAGTTCCAGGTCCTTCAAGACTTCGCGCGGAATAGCCATTGGTGAACAGAAATAGGTCGCACAAGTCCCGCCACAACTACTCCCTCCCCTCGAAAGGGGAGGGCCGGGGTGGGGATGAAAAGGTCATACCACCCAATTTCTCCCTCCCCTTGGAA